>ERZ795053.7763-NODE-7763-length-10247-cov-9.047096_pt1 | contig 10247 bp, 9 predicted proteins | sample MGYA00375137_ERZ795053 | MGnify/ENA primary metagenome ERZ795053 (study PRJEB30182, sample SAMN05720284) | activated sludge metagenome | isolation source: Anaerobic digester | place: Hong Kong | collected 2014-12-17 ... | reverse complement strand
CGGCATGCGACGTGCGTCCCGCGCTCCACCGCCGCCTTCGCGCCTGCCGGCGCTCCTACAGGAACCACCATGCGCCCGGCCCGCCTGTAGGAGCTGCGGCAGCTGCGAGCACTGCGCTCCGGCAATCGAGGCGCTACTGCGCGAGACAGCGCGATTCCGGCCGCCGGGCGCGAGGACAGGCGGGGCTTGATCGGCAACAGATGCGGGCGGCGGCGGTCGAAGTATCATTCCGCGCACCCGACCACCCCCAAGACCGCGCAGGCCGCCCCCCGCGCCGACACCATGACCGGACCCCACCTCCTGCCGCTGCTGCTGCTCTACGCCCTCATGCTGCCGGTCACCGGCATGGTGCCCGTCCTGCCCGACTTTACCGCCCAACGCTTCCCCGGCCTCGGCCAGTTCGCCAGCCACTTCTTCATGTCGATCAACATGATCGGCGCGCTGCTCGGCGCCCCGATCGCCGGCCTGCTCTCCGACCGCCTCGGCAAGCGCCGCCTGCTCGCGGTGGGCGCGCTCGCGGCAAACGGCGTCGCGCTGCTCGGCATCGCCTGGGCCTGGCACGCTGCGGAGAGCTACGCGCTGCTGCTCGCGCTGCGCTTCGTCGAGGGCTTCGCCCACATGTCGGCGCTGTCCTTGCTGATGGCACTCGCCGCCGACCACGCCGGCCGCGCCGGGCTGGGCGCGCGCATGGGCGCGGTGGGCGCCTCGATCAGCCTGGGCGTGGCCACGGGCGCCCCCCTGGGCGGCGTCATCGGCGGCATCGATCCGTTCTGGGTGCCCTTCGGCGGCGGCCTGCTCTCGCTCGCCATGGCCGCGCTCGGCTTCGTCCGCCTGGCCGAGGGTGGTGGCACGCGCCCACGCATGGCCGCGGCCGCGATCGTCGGCACCCTGCGCAGCCGGCGCCAGCTGCTGATCCCGCTCGCCTTCTCCTTCGCCGACCGCCTCACCGTGGGCTTCATCGTATCGACGCTGTCGCTCTACCTGGGCCTGGTGATCGGTTTCGACGCGCGCCAGATCGGCATCGCGATGGCGGCCTTCCTGATCCCCTTCTCGGTACTCACCTGGCCGGCCGGCCACCTGTCGCGACACTGGGATCCACTGTGGATGATGGTGATCGGCAGCGTGCTCTATGGCGTCTTCCTGGCCGTGCTGGGCTTCGTGCCGGGCGATCGGGTGGTGGCGACGATGGCTGCGGGCGGGGTGATCGCGGCGCTGATGTACGCGCCCTCGCTGGTGCTGGCCGCACAGTACGGCGGCAGCGACTGCCGCGCGAGCGCGCTCGCCGCCTTCAACATGGCCGGCTCGCTCGGCTTCGCTACCGGCCCCCTGCTCAGCAGCGCGCTCCTCGCCGTCTTCGGCCTGCTGCTCGATCGCCCCTATCCTCCGGTCTTCGTGGCGATCGGACTGATCGAGGTCGTGCTAGCGCTCGCGGTCCTCGTCATGGCGCGCCGCGGCCGCCTGCAGGCCGGCGCCGCGTCGGCCTGAGGCGCGACTCGATCCGGGCTCGCCCGGCGCAGCCCTCAGACCACGTCGATGTCGATCGCCCTGGAGGCCGGAGCGGGATCGACCCCACCCTCGACGTAGGCCGAGAACTTCATGTCCTCGCCGACGATATGATCGACCAGCCAGCCGCGCAGGAAATCGACCGCATCGCGGTCGATGCGGATACGCCCGTCCTCGAAGTGGCCCTGCAGCACGAAGATCTGCTCGAACAGCGCCTCGTGGATCGCGTGATGGCGCGCCAGTCCCGGGTAGCCGCTGGCGCGCATGATCTCCTCCTCGCGCGCGAAGTGCTCTTCCGCATACTCGACCAGCCGGTTGAGCACGCGGGCGATGTCCTTGCGGTCGCGGCTGCTCTGCCAGGCGAAGTGGAAATCGTTGATACGCTCGAATAAATTGCAGTGATCGTCGTCGATCTTCGCGTTACCAGTGCAATAGTCGGCTTTCCAGTTGAGCAGCGCCATCGTCGGTTCTCCGGGATCGGACGGCCTCCTCGCCGGAACCGTCCATGGCCCTCAGCTTAACGCGTTCCACACCCGCGCCGCCACGAACCCGCTCACGCCAGCCTGCGCGGACCCGGCGCGGGCCCGGCGCAATCACGCCGGGCCTCGATCGAGATCAAGTCGGGGCGCGCTGCGGCGCGCCAGGCTCGTGATACTCGTCGCACCCGGTTCCGCCATCCACCCGCGCGGCCACGAACAACACGCCCAGCCGCCACGCTGCGAGCGTGAAGGCCACGACCCAGGCGAGCGCGGCGAGCAGTTGCAGCGCGAAGGCGGGCATGTCCGGCAGGCCGGAGGCTGCGCGCAGCACCGCCGCGAGCGCGATCGACACCGCCGCCACGACCACCCACGGGCGCTCGTCGAGCGGATGGCCTGCGTGCGTCCGCCCGGCGATGCACAGCACCGCCAGGATGGACAGGCCCATCGCGCCGATCGCGAGCAGGTGGGTCCCGGCGCTCGGCGCCAGCGGCGCGCCGAGATGGGCGAGACCGAGCAGCAGGTAGCCGAGCGCGAGCAGCCAATACACCGCATAGAGGAAGAAGGCCCAGCGCGTAAACAGCGCGCGTCCGACGTGCCAGTCGTTGAGCAGGTTGAACACCGCCGCAGCCGCGCCCAGCCCCAGCCAGCCGGTGATCGGCGAGCCCGGCAGGAGGAACTCGGCCACCGTGTAGGTCGCGATCGCCGCGATCGCCAGGTTGCGCCGCGGTGGCCGCGCACGGTACGAGGGCAGCTCGAGCTCGGCCTCCTCGTCGTGGCGCAGGGTGTGCGCGGGCAGGCGGCGGGCACGCTCGGCGTCGAGCGCGTCGTTCATGATGCGCATCGAGATCCGGCTCATCGCCACCACCACCAGCGTCATCATCACGCCCAACCCCGCCAGCACCCAGCGCATCGGGTACCCGCCGCGCAGCACGTCGAGGTGGAAGCCCGCCACTGCGACGGCCATCGCCGCCAGGCCCCACAGGAATCCGAGCTGGCGCCGCTCGGGATCGCGCCATAGCCGCGGCGCCACCGCAGCCAGCAGCGCGCAGGCGAAGCCGATGTTGAGCAGCGCTGCGGGCGCATGCCCGATCCAGTGCGCAGCGGCGTGGCCGTCGGCCCCACCGAGCCAGCCGCCGGCGACGACTGCGAGCCCGCCCGACAGCCAGAACGCCGCGCGCGCCGCCAGCCAGAGCAGCACGAAGCGCACCACCACCCGTGGCGCGAAGGCCGGCGTGGCGGTGAACTCGGGCACCGCGGTGAGTACGAAACCGGCCACGGCCGCGAGCCCGAAGCCGAACATCAGCTCGTGAGCGTGCCACACGAAGGGTCCGCCCGCGACCGCCGGGACCGCCAGGCCGAAGCCGAGGAAGCCGCCCCACAGGAGCAACGCCAGCACCGCGTAGAACGCGGTAAGCACGAAGAATGGCCGGAAGCCGCACATGAACAGCGGCCGCGCCGCCACGCGTGCGCTCCAGTGCCGCTGCGCGCTTTCCGCCCCGCTCCCCGTCGCAAGCCTGCCTTCTGCGTTCATCGTCGTGTCACCCATGCTCATGCCCCGCAGCGCTTGCCGCCCTGCACCGCGACCAGCCCGGAAGCGGGGCTCACCAGGCGCAGACCGGACAGCGGCTCCACGCGTCCGCCACCCTGCGACCCGCCTGGTCGCAAGACCCCATCGCGCTGCGCAGGGCCTGTTCCCTCCGCTTCCACCGCCGCCGGCAGGCCGAAGCTCGCACGCACCTCCGGCGTCTGCAGGAGTTCGGCGGTGTGCCGATACACCCAGGCGTCACCGCGCCGGGCCGGCGGATGGTCGAGCTCGAAGCGGCACACGATGCGCCCCGGCTCGGGCGCCATCACCAGGATCGCGTCCGACAGGCGCACCGCCTCCATGAGATCGTGGGTGATCATCAGCACGCCCATGCCGCGCTCGGCCTGATGGTCGAGCAAAAGGCGATAGAGTTCTTCCTTGAGGCCGACGTCGAGCGCCGAGAACGGCTCGTCGAGCAGCAGCAGCTCGGGCGCGAGCACCAGCGCGCGCGCCAGCGCCACCCGGCTCTGCATGCCGCCCGAGAGCTGGTGGGGAAACTTGTCGAGGTCGCGATGGGCGAGCCCGAGGCGCAGCGCCAGCTCCCGCGCGCGAAAGTGGCGCTCGGCGCGCTTCATCCCGCCCGCCTTGAGCCCGAGCGCGACGTTGTCGAGCGCCGTCTTCCACGGCAGCAGGCGCGGCTGCTGGAACATGAAGGCGGTGGAGGCGAAGCCGTTGTCAACGCGCCCCTCCTGCACCGTCAGCAGGCCCGCAGCGAGGTGCAGCAGCGTGGTCTTACCGCAACCCGAGGGGCCGACCAGGGCCACGACCTCGCCCGCGCGCACGCGGAAGTGGATGCCGGAGAGCACCTCGTCGCGGGCGAACGCGTGGGAAAGACCATGGACGCGCAGTTCCGCGCGGGACACCGGATTCATGCGCCCTGCTCCCGCCAGCGCTCGACCTCGCGCTTGATCGGTTCCAGCACCAGGTACTCCACCGCTAGCAGCAGGCCGACCACCGCGGCGATCCAGGCCATGGTGGCGGCCGTGTCGAGGTGCGAGCGCGACACCGCGAGCGCCGCGCCCACGCCGTCCTGGGTGGCGAGCAGCTCGGCCATCACCACCACCTTCCACGCCGTGCCGAGCGCGGCGATCCAGGCCGGGAACAGGTAGGACACCACGTGCGGCAGATAGACGTCGGTGATCATCATGCGCCGCGGCAGGCGGAAGGCCTCGGCCATGCCGTGAAGCTGGTTGTCGAGCGTGCGCGTGCCCTGCAGCGCGCCGATGAAGATCACCGGGAAGGACGCCACGAACACCGTGAACACCGGCGTCCCGTCGCTCGCGCCGAACCACAGCATCGCCAGCACCAGCCAGGCGATCGGTGGCGTGCCCATGAGCACGGTGACGAGCGGGCGCGACATCATCGAGGCGGTCATCGACAGCCCGGCGACGAGGCCGAGCAAGCTGCCGGCGACCACCGACAGCGCATAGCCGGTGAGCGCGCGGCGCGCGGTGGCGGCCAGCTCCGGCCAGGCCGCGCCGCTGTCGATCAGGCCCCACAGTGTGGCGAAGGCCGAGCGCGGGTCGGGCATCACCAGCGCGCCGTAAACGAGGCTCACCGCCTCCCAGGCGGCGAGCAGCAGGAAGAGGCTGGCGATCGCGCCCCAGCCGCTCCACAGGTAAGCCGGCAAGCCGGCCAGCCAGGCGCGCAGCAGGGTCATCGCTTCGTCGCTCCGGCGTAGAAGCCCTCGTCCGGCAGCTTGCCGCCGACCAGGGCCGGGTTCTTCGCCACCAGTTTGCCGAACATGAACTCGAGCTCGGCGCGCGCATCCGCAACGGACACCGCTTCGAGCTGGCTCACCGCGATCGAGTCCTTCACCGCCTCGGGGCTCAGCAGGTCGATGCGCGCCGCCACCGCCTTGCCGCAGGCCTCGGCGTTGTCCTTGCACCACTTCAGCGCGCGCGCGTACTCGGTCTCGATGCGCGCCACCAGCTCGGGGCGCTCGCGCAGCGCCCCCATGACCGCGATGCCGGCCTGCGGGATGCGCGCAGTGCGCGCGAACACCCGCCCCCACTCCTGCTGCAGGTCCACGCTGCGATGCAGCTCGGGCGCGACCAGGCTGAGCGGGAAGGACCCGGTCTTGCGCAGCGCCATCGAGGCCGCCGGCTCGGCGAGCAACGCATGGTCGACGCGGCGCATCACCAGCAGCTGCATCGCATCCACCGGGCTGGCGACGTAGCGCAGCTGCAGGTCCTTCTTCACGTCCATGCCCTGCTGCTCGGCCAGCAGCTGCAGCACGATGTCGGGCATGTCACCGCGGAAAGGCATCGCCAGCTCCTTGCCGCGCAGGTCGGCGAGCGACTTCAGCGCCGGGTCACGCGACACCAGCCACAGCACGCCCCAGGTCGATACGTTGATCAGCTGCAGCTTGGCGCCGCGGTTGTACAGGTTGGCGGCGACGTTGGTGGGCATCGCCAGCACGTCGGCGCGCCCGTCGAGCGCCATCACGCGCAGCTGGTCGGGGTCGCGCCAGGGCACGAACTCGACCACCTCGGCGATGTCCGCGAGCGCGCCCGAATCGACCATGTGGATGAGCGCGTTCGACACCGCGGCCGAGGGACCGGCGAGGGTGAGCTTGGGAAGCTTCTGCGCCTGCGCGTGCACGATGCCGGTCACGAGCAGGAAGGCGCACACCACGCAGACGTGCATGACCGCGCGCGTCCATGCCGGCAGGGCGAAGCCGCGGCGCGGCCGGATCGCAGCCCCCGCCCCCACGTCGGGACGGCCCTCGCATGCGAGGCGGCGGGCCGAGCGATCGACGAACACGACGCCGCGTGGCGGGTTCGCATGATGGTCCGCGGGCGCGTGGCTGGGGCGGCGGTCGTGCATGTCAGAAGCTCCCGTTCAGGCTCAGTGCGATGCCGCGGCCGGGCGCGGCGAGCTCGTTGCCCGAGACGCCCTCGGTCTGGTGCTCGTGGTAGCGCTTGTCGGCCAGGTTGCTGAGCTGCACGGCAAGGCCGGCGGACTCGAAGGCACCGACCTTGCCAAAGCGCCAGCCGAACTCGGCGTCGGCGGTGACGAAGCCGGCGGTGGCGTTTTCCGTACCGTTGGTGAAGCGGGTGGCGATGCGGTCCTGCTCGGCCACCGCACGCAACTGCGCCCGCCACCAGAAGCCGCGCTCGGCGGGCTGGCCGATTCCGAGGGTCAGCTCGGGCGCCGGCATCTGGAACAGCGGCTCGTCGTCCTGGTGGTTCTTGCCGCGCAGCCAGGTGAAGCCGGCGTCGGCGACGAAGGCGCCAACCGGCAGGCTGGCGCTGCCCTCCAGGCCGTAGATCGTGACCTTGTCGAGATTCTCAGTGAGCTTGAAGGGCAGTCCGTTCTGCGGATGGTTCGCCCCGGTGACCCGTCCGGCGATGTAGTCGTCGATGCGCGTGTAGAAGGCGGCAAGCTGGTACTGCAAGCCTGCGCCAGCCTGCCTCAGGCCCAGTTCGAAGCTGGTCGACACCTCCGGATCGAGCTGCGGATTGCCGACGTGGTAGTAGCCATCGCCACGCGCCGAATCCTCGAAGCGCTCGCGCATGTCCGGCGCGCGATAGGCGCGACCGAGGTTGGCGTAGGCGCTCAGGTTCTCGTTCAGCGGCTGGATCGCGCCGAGCGACCAGGACAGGTTGTTATCGGACTTCTCGAGGCCGGTGGTCTGCGTCATGCCCTTGCGCGCGGCGTCTCCCGTCACGCGGTCGAAGCGTGCGCCCGCGATGAAGCGGGTCTGGCCGACCGAGAATTCGTCCTGCAGGAACACGCCCGCAGATTCGATCACGCCCTTGTTGAAGGGATCGTTGCGCATGTTGTTGTCGAAGGCCGGGGGATTGTTGTCGATGTAGCGCTCGGGGTCCCCACGCATGCGCCACAGGTCGGCACCCACCGTCAGCAGGTGGTCGTCTCCGACCGGAAACAGATACTTCGCCTTCGCGCCATCGGTGACGAAGCTGACGTCGTTGCGCACGTAGTCGCGTTGCTTGGCCGAAGAGAAGGCGCGAATCTGGCGGAAGACCTCCTGACGATAGACCTCGGCCGCCAGCGTTCCTTCACCCAGCCTCGCATCCACGCCCAGTTCATACAGCTCTCGGCGCTGCTCGGGCGAGTGGATCGTGGCGGTGCCGAGCGGCGCAGGAATTCCCGCACCGCGGCGCGCCGACCCCGGATACCACACATCCTCGTCCTCATGCCGCTGCAGGTTCACCCGCAGCGTCAGATCCTCGGTCACCTTGTGCTTGTACTTCGCCAGCAGCGTGTCGGACCGGTAGCCGGTATGGTCCTCGCGGCCGTCCGGGCTGCGGTAGTCGTCGACGTCGCGCCCGGCCACCCCCAGCACCAGCGCGCTGTTCGCGCTCGAGCGCGTCAGCAGCGCAGCGCCGGCGACGCCCTTGTCCACGCTCGAGAAGCGCGCGCCGATGCGGCCACCGAGCTTCTCCTCGGCCGTGAAACCGACGTCCGGCGTGATCAGGTTGACCACCCCGCCCATCGCGCCGCTGCCGTACAGCACCGAGCCCGGGCCCTTGACCACCTCGGCGCGCTCGAGCAGGCCGAGGTCGAGGAAGGAGGCGATCGCGCCCTGCGGCTGAGCGGAGTTCATGCGCACGCCGTCGACCATCACCACCACGCTCTCCTTCTTGAGCCCGCGCAGCACCGGGTTCTGCCCCCAGGCGCCGTCGGACTGCGCCGCGAGGCCGGGCTTGCCGCGCAGCAGCTCGCCCGCGACCGTGCCGCCGGCCGCCGGCGCCTGCAGGATCTCGACCGCCTGGGGCGTCTCCAGGGTGTCGGCGGCGTAGCCCTTGGCGGTGACGGTCTGGGCGCCGAGCATGGTCTCGGCGAGGACGAGGCTGGAAACGGGGAGGGCGGACAGGCCGAGGACGGCCACCGCGAGCGGGCGCAGACGAAGCACGATGGAAAGCTCCAGGAAGTCGGGTTCCCGGGCTGGCTGGCGACGGCTGGCTTGCCCGAACAGGAAGATCAGGAAGCAATGATACAACAATGCGAATCGTTCGCATTTGCTTTTTATCAAATTCCCCGCAGACACCCCGGCTTGCAGTCCGTCCCCGCTATCATGCGCTTCCAGCCCGTCTTCCCGACCTCCCCGCCTCAAGCCGATGAAGCTCTCCCGCCTCTACCGCCCACAGGATCGCCGCTTCTGGCTGATGATCGTGCTCAACCTGCTCTCCGCCGTGCTCGCCTGGTTCCTGCGCAGCTGGCCGCTCGTGCCGCTGGCGACGGTGGTGGTGGCGCTGTTCGCGCTGGGGAACGCCGCGCTGGGCATGTTCATCGCCTGGGACCTGCTGCGCGACGAGCGCGAGGATTGAGTCGCCTGGCCGCTGGCCCTACCCCGCGGGAAGCGGTACATCTCGGCGGCCATGTTCGCGCCTTGAGGCGCTCCTGCATCGGCACGAAGCGCGGCGACTTTCTGTAGGAGCGCCGCAAGGCGCGAATGCGACGGCCGAGAGGCGTAACGGGCTCAGATGTCCGGCATCAGGTAGATGCGCTCGGCGCCCGCCGGCAGCGGCGCGGCGCGCGGGGGAAGAGGCGGACGTGCAGGCGCGGGCGGCGCCGGCAGCGCCGCGAGCGCGTGCGCGCCCTGCACGCCCCACTGCAGCACCTCGATGCGGCCGTCGTGGTGTTCGACCACGGCGCTGCAGCTATCCACCCAGTCGCCGCAGTTGAGGTAGCGGATGTCGCCGATGCGGCGGTCCGAGGCCCAGTGGATGTGGCCGCAGATCACCCCGTCCACCCCGCGCTGCTGCGCGGCATGGGCAACCGCGTCCTCGAAGTCGAAGATGAAACTCACCGCCTTCTTGACCTTCTGCTTGGCATAGCCGGCAAGCGACCAGTAGCCGGACACGCCGAGCAGGCGGCGCGCGCGCGACAGCAGCAGGTTGAGCCGCACCAGCGCGTTGTAGGCGACGTCGCCCAGCAGCGCCACCCAGCGATGATGGCGGGTGACCTGGTCGTACTCGTCCCCATGCACCAGCCAGTAGCGCCGGCCGTCGGCGGTCTGGTGGATCCATTCCGACTCGACGCGGATGTCGCCGAAGGCGATGCCGGCATGCTCGCGCAAGGCCTCGTCGTGGTTGCCGGGAATGAAGATCACCTGGCAGCCGTGACGGGCGCGGCGCAGTACCTTCTGCACCACCGTGTTGTGGCTGGGCGCCCACTGCACGCTGCGCTTCATCGCCCAGAAGTCGACGATGTCGCCGAGCAGGTAGAGATAGTCCGACTCGTGCTCGCGCAGGAAGTCGAGCAGGCGCTCGGCCTGGCAGGCGCGGGTGCCGAGATGGACGTCGGAGAGGAAGATCGCGCGCACGCTGCTCATGGTTCAGGCCTCCTCCGGGCGGGGTTCGGACAGCTCGACGGGCAGGCCGCTGCCGACCCGCCATACGCGCAGCAGGGCCGCGGCGAAGTGGTCGTTCACCCGCTCCCAGTCGATCGCCTCGGCGCTGTGGCGCGCGGCGCGCGCGAGCTCGGCGCGCAGCGCATCGGCCCCGGCCATCTGCACGGCGCGCGCGATGAAGCCCTCCTCGTCGCCGCAGGCCACGCTGGCGCCGTTGCCGAGGTCGCGGATCACCTCGGCCGCGGCGGCGTAGTCGTAGGCCACCGGGCACACCCCGCTCGCCATCGCCTCGAGGGTGACGTTGCCGAAGGTCTCGGTGAGGCTGGGAAATAGGAACAGGTAGATCGGAAGAGCACAC
>ERZ795053.7760-NODE-7760-length-10250-cov-9.784306_pt1 | contig 10250 bp, 9 predicted proteins | sample MGYA00375137_ERZ795053 | MGnify/ENA primary metagenome ERZ795053 (study PRJEB30182, sample SAMN05720284) | activated sludge metagenome | isolation source: Anaerobic digester | place: Hong Kong | collected 2014-12-17 ... | reverse complement strand
AGGCGTTTTCTACAATGCCTTCCTCCCGGTGATCGCGTCGCCCGCACGGATCGGCCGGGTCAGCGGCTACGGCTGGGGATTGGGCTACGTCGGGGGCCTGGTGTGCATGGCGCTCGCGCTCGTCGGGTTCGTCCAGCCCGAGGTGCCGTGGTTCGGGCTGTCGAAGGAGGCGGGCTGGAACGTGCGTGCGACCAACCTCCTCGTCGCCGCGTGGTTCCTCGTCTTCTCGGTCCCGCTCTTCCTCAACGTCCCGGAGCGGCGCAAGGGCCCGATGCGCCTCGACATCCGCGGTGCCGTGGCCGAACTGGCGCGCACCGTGGCGGACATCCGGCGCTACCGCGAGATCGTCAAGTTCCTCGTGGCGCGGCTCATCTACAACGATGGCCTGGTGACCATCTTCGCCTTCGGCGGCATCTACGCCGCGGGGACGTTCGGGATGTCGTTCCAGGAGGTGATGCTCTTCGGGATCGCGCTCAACGTCGCCTCGGGAATCGGTGCCCTCCTGTTCGGCTTCGTCGACGACCGCGTCGGGGGGAAGCGAACCATCCAGGTGTCGTTGGTCGCGCTGCTTGCCGCGACGCTGCTCGCCGTCTGGGCCCCCGATCGCACCTGGTTCTGGGTGGCCGGCATCCTGATCGGGATCTTCGTCGGCCCCAACCAGTCGGCCAGCCGCTCGCTCATGGGGCGCTTCGTCCCGGAACGCCATCAGGCGGAGTTCTTCGGCTTCTTCGCCTTCTCGGGAAAGGCCACCGCGTTCCTCGGCCCGTTGGCCCTCGGGGTGGCGTCGCAGGCGTTCGGCAGCCAGCGCGCGGGCGTCGGCACGGTGGTGCTGTTCCTCGGCGTGGGCCTGCTGCTGCTCGCCGGGGTCGACGAGCGCGCGGGGATCGCGGCGGCGCGCACCGCCCCGGTCGCGGGACCGGTGGCATGAAGCGCCGCGCGTTCCTGCAATCCGCGACGGTCGCTGGGGCGGTGCCGCTCCTCGGGCCACGCGGGGTGAACCCGGCCGTCCACAGCCCGGACACCAGCAACGCGATGACGCATCGGGGCGAGCTCGATGAGCGCTCGCTCGACGAACTGCAGCTGGGCATGACGCGCGGCGACTGGACCGCCGAGCGCCTGGTCGAGTTGTACCGGGCACAGGTCGCGTTGCGCGATGCGCCGCGTGGCGGGATCCACGCCGTCATCGAGATGAATCCCGATGCCGAGGCGATCGCCCGGGACCTCGACCGCGAACGCCGGGCCGGGTTCGTGCGGGGCCCGCTGCATGGCATCCCGGTCATGCTGAAGGACAACATCGACACCGGCGACCGGATGCAGACCACCGCCGGGTCACTCGCGCTCGTCGGCGCGCCCGCCCCTCGCGACGCTTTCCTCGTCGAGCGGCTGCGCGCAGCCGGGGCGGTGGTCCTCGGCAAGACCAACCTCAGCGAATGGGCCAACTTCCGCTCGAGTCGTTCGTCCAGCGGCTGGAGCAGTCGCGGCGGCCAGACCCGCAACCCGCACGTCCTCGATCGCAATCCGTGCGGGTCGTCGTCCGGCTCCGGTGCCGCGGTGGCGGCCTCCCTGTGCGCGATCGCCATCGGCACCGAAACCGACGGCTCGATCGTCTGCCCGGCAAGTGCCAACGGCGTCGTCGGCCTGAAGCCGACGGTCGGGTTGTGGAGCCGCTCCGGCATCATCCCGATCTCGGCCACCCAGGACACCGCTGGCCCGATGGGCCGCACGGTGCGCGATGTGGCCACGCTGCTCGGTGCGCTGGCCGGCGTCGACCCCCGCGATCCGCGGACCGCCGAGGCCGTGGGCCACGCACATGCCGACTACACCCGATTCCTGGATCCCGATGGGCTGCGCGGGCGCCGGATCGGGGTGCTGCGGCGCGCGTTCGGCTTCCACGAGGCGGTCGACCGGTTGATGGAGGAGGCGCTGGCCGCGATGCGCGACGCGGGTGCGATCCTGGTCGATCCGGTGGAGATCAATGCACCGCGCGGGATCGGGGGCCTCGAGGGCCAGCTGCTGCGGATGGAGTTCAAGACCGGCCTCGACCACTACCTCGCGGCGCGCGGATCCACCGTCGCCGTGCATTCGCTCCGCGACGTGATCGCGTTCAACGAGGCCCATGCGGCGCGCACCATGCCCTACTTCGGCCAGGAGACGCTGCTCGAGGCGGAGGCCGGCCAGGGCACCGATGAGCCGGGGTACGCCGAGACCCGGGCGCGACTGCTCGAGGGGGCGCGCCGCGACGGGATCGATGCGACCCTGGCGAAGGATCGCCTCTATGCGATCGTTGCCCCCACGGGTGGCCCCGCGTGGGTCACCGACGTGCTGAACGGCGACCACTTCGGTGGCGGCAGTTCCGGGCACGCGGCCCGCGCCGGCTACCCGAACATCACCGTCCCGGCCGGGCAGGTGCACGGGCTGCCGGTGGGGATCTCGTTCTTCAGCACGGCGTGGCGCGAGCCGGAGCTCCTCGGCATGGCCCACGCGTTCGAGCAGCACACGCACCGCCGGCGCCCGCCGCAGTACCTGGCGTCGCTGGTCACCGAGGGACCGTGAGGCCGATCGCCCCGGTGGTCCTCGAGGGGGGCGGCGTGCGTCTCGAGCCGCTCACCGCCGACCATGGCGACGCCCTCGCCACGGCGGCGTCGGACGGGCGCCTGTGGGAGCTCTGGTACACCTCGGTGCCGGCCCCGGACGAAACGGCCGACTACATCGCCGCGGCCCTCGCCGGCTTCGCGGCGGGCCACATGCTGCCGTGGGTCGTGCGGGAGGCCGCGGGTGGCGAGGTGATCGGTTCGACCCGCTACCACGACATCATCAGCTCCGCCGACCGGGTCGAGATCGGCTACACCTGGTACGCCGCGCGATGGCAGCGGACCCACGTGAACTCCGCCTGCAAGCGCCTCCTCCTCTCGCATGCGTTCGAGACCCTCGGCTGCGGGGTGGTGGGCCTGCGGACCGACATCGCGAACACGAGGTCGCAGGCCGCCATCGAGCGACTGGGCGCCCGGCGCGACGGCGTGATCCGTCACCAGATGCGTCGCCGCGACGGGACCATCCGCGACACGGTGATGTACAGCATCGTCGCGGCGGAGTGGCCCGCGATCCGCGATCGGCTGGCGCGATCGGGTCCCGGTCCGTAACGTTGGTGCTTCCCCCATCCCTCGTCCCATCCCCTCGGAGGTGTCGATGTCGCTTCGCCGCTTGTGGGTCGCCTTGCCAGTCCTCGTCGCCGCGTGTGCCGCACCGGAAGCTCCCCCCGCCGACGAGGCCACTGACATCGCCGCCGCCCCCCGGAGGTGACGATCACGCTCACCGACTACAGCTTCGCGCTGCCGGACACCGTCGCACCCGGCGTGACGGCGATCCGGATCGTCAACCAGGGCGAGCAGATGCACCACGCGATCCTCTCCCGGATCGACAGCGGCAAGACGATGGCGGACGTCGAGGCGATGATGGCCCAGCCCAACGCGGCGACGCCCGGCTGGGTGAAGATCGTCGGCGGTGGTGGCGCGGTCGATCCGGGCATGAGCAACGTCACCGTGTCGGACCTGGAGCCCGGATTGTACGTGCTCATGTGCTTCCTGCAGAACGCCCCGGACGAGCCGCCGCATGTCGCGCTCGGGATGGTGCGTCCGTTCGTGGTCGCGGGCGAGCGCGGCACGGCGACCATGCCGGTGGCGAGCGCCGAGATCCGGATGAGCGACTACACCTTCGACCTGCCCACGTTGACGGCCGGCACGCACGCGATCCGGGTCGTCAACGAGGGAACCGAGGAGCACGAGATCGCGGTGGCCCGGCTCCCCGAGGGAATGACCTTCGAGGCCTTCATGGCCGCGATGACTCCCGAGTCCGAACCGGACGGCGTCACGGTCGTCGGCGGGAACGGCGCGCTCTCGCCGGGACTGGCCAACCTGTGGCAGGTGGACCTCGCCCCGGGCACCTACGCCGTGTTGTGCTGGGTGCCGTCGCCCGATGGGACGCAGCACGTCATGAAGGGGATGGCCAAGCCGCTGGTGGTCGAGCCGACCGCGATGTAGCTCGGCGGACCCGCCGTCCTGCCCGGGATGCCCGGGCAGGACGGCGCCTCACCAGGCGATACTGAGCCCGATGCTCGGCAGGGTGCCGATGCCCTCGTCGAAGCGGGGCTCCTGGAACTCGTCGTTCCACTCGACGCGCGAGACATTCGCGCGACCGTACACGTTCTGGATGTCGAGGTAGCCGACCAGCTGGGCGCCGCGCCACGACCAGCGTCGGTCGATGCGCAGGTCGAGCGCGTGGAACGTCGGCAGGCGCGGGCCGGCGTTGTAGCGGCCGAAGTCGAGCGTGCTGCGCAGCGGCCCCGACTCGATCCACGGTGTCGTCGGCTGGCCGGTCGCGAGCCGGAACTTCGCCCCGAGCTCCCAGCGCGGGTTCGGTCGCCAGCCCGCAGCAACGGTCCCCAGCAGGCGGGTGTCGAAGGCGCCCGGCCGCGTGATGCCATCCAGCCCGGTGAACTCGCTGCGAGCCACCGCGAGGCTGACGAGCCCGTACACCGGGCTCTGGCTGAGCCGCTTCTGCAGGAACAGCTCCGCCCCGTACGCGCTCCCCGTCCCGCTCGACTCCAGCGGTTCGAGGCCAAAGGGGATGTCGCTCTGCACGTCGCCGAAGCCGGTCGGGGCGAGCACCGCCTGCGGCCGGAAGCGGCGCGCGGGGTAGCGCGCGTAGCGCTTGTGGTAGACCTCGAGCTGCAGCTTGAGGTCGGGTCGCACGGCGCGCTGGATCCCCGCCACGATCGCGTCGACGCGGAACGGCTCCAGGCGATCCGGGTTGCCAGGATCCCCGACGAGCCAGATGAACGACGGCGCCTGCCAGTAGCGCCCGGCGCTCGCCGTGACCGCCGTGCCCGGCGCGATCGGGATCGACGCCGCCACCCGCGGCGCGGCGCGGACCGCCCCGTCCAGGAACCCGTACCGGTCAACCCGGCCGCCGAGGGTGATCGTGCCGTCCGCCCCCCAGCGATGGGTCAGTTCGGCGTGCCCACCCAGCCGCGTCGCGGTGAAGGAGGTGTCGACCCGGAGCGGACGCTCGACGCCCTCGGCATCGCGTCGCACCGGTCCGGGCAGCGTGATGTCATAGCGGAGTGCGTCGTGCCACTGCCCCGTGCCGCCGAGGCGTGCCTCCCACCGGGGTCCGAGCTGGCGCGACCAGGTCAGCCGCAGGGTCGACGCGGCCTCGGTCGATCGGTTGCTGAAGATCTCGGTGAGCAGGGAATCGCGTTGCGAGGTCCGGAAGCGGATCCCGGTGCGACCGAGCGTCACGTCGAGGCGCGAGCGCTCGCCGGTGCGCGTCCACGTTGCTCCGACGGCGAACTGGTCCTGGTCGAGGCTGGGGATGCGGCCGTTGTCGCGGCGATCCTCGGCGGTCGCGTTGGTGAAGGCGATCCGGTCGAGTGCACCGAGGCCGACCACCGCGAGGCGGTCCCGCGGGCCGACCTGCCAGCTCGCCTTGAGGTTCGCATCCCAGTAGCTCGGCAGGAACGAGAAGTCGAGCGCGCGAAAGAGCAGGTCGAGGTAGCTCCGACGGACGCTCGCGATCGCGCTCCCCCCGGCCACCGGTCCCTCGACCGTGAGCCCCACGCCGGTCGCCGACAGGGTCGCCTTGCCGCCGAACTCGTCGCGACTCCCCTCGCGCAGCCGCACGCCCGTCACCGACCCGGTCCGGTCGCCGAACGCCGCCCCGAAGCCGCCCGAGGAGAACTCGACGCCCTCGACGAGGTCGAGGTTCACCAGCGAGACCGGACCGCCGGTCGAGCCCTGGGTGCCGAAGTGGTTGAGGTCCGCGACCGGCAGGTTGTCGACGAGGAAGAGATTCTCGAACGGGGCACCGCCGCGCACGACCAGGTCGTTGCGCGCGGGTGAGGTGACCCCGACGCCGGGGAGCAGGGCCACCGTCCGGATCACGTCCTCCTGCGTCCCCGGGGCGCGCCGGATCTCCTCACCCCGCAGCGCCTGCGTCGAGGTGGGGGCGTCGGCGGGCGACGCGAAGTAGGACGGCGCCACCACCAGCTCGCGCAACTCCACCGGCTGGGCCGTCATCCGCACCTCGACGGTGGCGGTGCGGCCGGGGCTCACGACCACGTCGGCGAGGATCGTGGGACGATAGCCCAGCGCGACGACGCGCAGCCGGACGATGCCGGAGGGCACCTCCGCCAGCACGAAGCGGCCGTCGGTCCGGCTGGTGGCCTGTGCCGCCGTGCCGAGGACCGCCACGACCGCGCCCTCGATCGCCGAACCGGTGGCGGCAGACACGACGCGACCCCCGACCGCGCCGGTCGGGGGTCCGTCCTGGGCCTGGAGCCGTGCGCCGGAGGTGAGCAGCAGGGCGATCGCCGCCCCGCACGCCCACCGCCGGGGACGCTCACTCAGGCAGCAGCACCGTGTCGATGACGTGGATGATCCCATTCGAGGCCTTGATGTCCGGGGTCACGACGGTGGCATTGTTGATCATCACCTTGCCCGACTTGACGGCCACGGTGACGTCCTTGCCATTCACGGTCTTGGCGCTCGACATCTTCACCACCTCGCTGGCCGGCACCTCGCCCGCGACGACGTGATAGGTGAGGATCGCCGTCAGCTTCGCCTTGTCCTTCAGGAGCGCCTCGACCGTGCCGGCCGGGAGCTTGGCGAACGCCTCGTCGGTCGGGGCGAAGACGGTGAACGGTCCCTCGCCCTTGAGGGTCGGGATCAGGTCGGCAGCGGTGAGTGCGGCGGCGAGGGTCTGGAAGGACCCGGCGGCCACCGCCGTCTCGACGATGTCCTTCTGGGCGGGCTTGTCCATCGAGTGGCCGGACATCTGGGCCGAGACGGTGGGGGCGACCAGGGCGACGGCGGCGAGACCGGTGAGCAGCGGCTTGAACATGGTTGGACTCTCCCTCGGGCTGATTGAGAAGGTGGCTGGGCGTCCTGCGATTGTCCAGCATTAAGCAGGTGATGGTGGCATTGTGTCCAGATGTTGTCAAGTTATCTGCCTAATTAGCTTGACGAATCTTTGACTTTGTCCATCTTCCTGTCATGCCTTCTCCGCCACCAATCGCCACTCGGTTTCCTCTGCGGGTCGCCATCCGCCGAACCGGGCTCAGCGCGGACCTCCTGCGGGCATGGGAACGGCGCCATGGCGCGGTCGAGCCCCACCGCTCGCCCGGCGGCCAGCGCCTGTACAGCGAGGCCGACCTCGAACGGCTGACCCTGCTCCGGCAGGTCACGGCAGCTGGCCACGGGATCGGGCAGGTGGCGCGACTGGCGGAGCCGGAACTGCGGGCGCTGCTCGCCGAGCCGGCGGGGGAGCCGTCCCGCGCCTCGACCGGGTCGGGCGGCGGCGAATCGCTTGAGCGCGTGCGGCGCCTGGCACTGGCGAGCGTGGTGGACCTCGACGACGAGGGGCTGGAGACCCTGCTGCGGCGGGTGATCCGGAGCGAGGGGGCGTTCACCGCGATCGAGGAGGTCGTCGTCCCGGTGATGCGCGAGGTCGGCGAGCGCTGGCACCGGCGGGCCCTCAGCCCGGCGCATGAACACCTCGCCACCGCCGTGGTGACGCGGACACTCCACTGGCTGCTGGATGTCCCCCGCGTCGGGCCGGGTGCGCCCCGGCTCGCCGTGGCCACGACGCAGGGTGAACGGCACGAACTCGGGGCGTTGGTGGTGGCGGTGGTCGGGGCCTTCGAGGGATGGCGCGTGATCACCCTCGGCGCCGACCTCCCGGCCACGGCGATCGTGAGCGCCGTGGGCGCGACCGGTGCCGGGGTGCTGGCGCTGAGCTACGCCTCGGTGCACGCTGCCCGGGAGGCGCTGCCCGATTTGGCGCTGATCCGCTCCGCGTTGCCGCCGGCCAGTCTCCTGCTGGTCGGCGGCGCCGGTGCGGTGGCCATGGCGGACGAACTCGACGCCATCGGGTGTGTGGTGGTCGATCGCCTGCCGGCGCTGCGGGCCCATCTCGCGCGCGTCGCCGACGCGGCGCCTCGTCCCTGACGCTGGAGGCCCCGTGCCCGTCACAGGCCAGGTCACGATTCGACCCGCCGTCCTGACCGATCTCCCCGCCATCGTGCACCTGCTCGCAGACGATCCCCTCGGCGCGACCCGTGAGCGCGACGTCGATCCGCTGCCGGAGGCGTATCGCATCGCGTTCGCCGCGATCGACGCCGACCCGATGAACGAACTGGTGGTCGCGTGCGCCGCGGATGGAGCAGTCGTCGGCACCCTGCAGCTCACGATCACGGCCTCCCTCTCGCGACTCGGCACCACCCGCGCCACGATCGAGGGGGTCCGCGTCGCCGCCGCGGCGCGCTCCCTCGGACTCGGCCAGCGCCTGGTCGAGTGGGCGATCGCTCGTGCCCGCGCGCGCGGCTGCGGCGTGATCCAGTTGACCACCGATCGCACCAGGGTCGATGCGCATCGCTTCTACGAGCGACTCGGGTTCGTCGCCTCGCACGTAGGGATGAAGCGGATGATCGACCCGGCCTGAGTCCTCGGTCGACTCGCGGCATCCGACTCGCCCTGACGCTGGCCCGAGCCGGCGGCGATAGATTCCCGGGGTCCCCCGTCATCCCATCCCAGCGGAAACCCTGTCGATGCCACCCGTTCGCTCCGCCACCGGCTCGCTCGTCGTTGCCGCCCTGCTCGCCGTCGCGCCGCTCGGCGCCCAGTGGAGTCGGGCCGACTCCCTGCGCGGCGCACCGGACAGTCCCGGCCGTGGCTGGTGGGATGTCACCCACTACGACCTTGATGTGCGGATCCAGCCGGCGGACAGCACCCTCCGTGGCTCGACCCGCATCGCCTTCCGCGTGGTGCGGCCCGGCACGGACTGGCAGGTCGATCTGCAGGCCCCGCTGGTCATCGACAGCGTGCTGCAGGACGGTCGCCGCCTGTCGTGGCGCGACGAGGGCGCGGCGCACTTCGTCGCCGGCGTCAGCGGGACGGTCGGTACCGTGCAGGCGGTGACGGTGTTCTACTCCGGCCGGCCGCGTGTCGCCCCACGGCCACCCTGGGATGGCGGCTTCACCTGGACCGCCGACTCGCTCGGTCGCCCCTGGATCGTCACCACCGACCAGGGGATCGGCGCCAGCGTCTGGTGGCCGAACAAGGACACCCAGGCCGACGAACCCGACTCGATGCGGGTGACGGTCGCCGTCCCCACCTCGGTCGGCGCGCATGTCGGGGCGGGGCACCTCGCGGCGGCCGACACGACCGCCGGCTGGCTGCGGCGGACCTGGGTCGTGCACAATCCGATCAACAACTACGCGATCGCGATCGCCGCCGGGCACTACGCCCACTGGCAGGAGGTCCTCGACGGCGAGGCCGGGCCGCTCACGATGGACTTCTTCCCGCTCGACTACCACGAGGCCGCCGCGCGCCGCCAGTGGGTGCAGGCGCGCACGACGCTGCAGTGCTTCGAGCACTGGTTCGGCCCCTATCCCTGGTACGCGGACGGCTACAAGCTGATCGAGGTGCCGAACAACGGCATGGAGCACCAGTCGGCCGTCACCTACGGCAACCTGTTCGCCAACGGCTATCGGCGGCGCGACGGCTCCGGCACCGGGCTCGGCCTGCAGTGGGACTTCATCATCGTGCACGAGAGCGCGCACGAGTGGTGGGGCAACAACCTCACCACCGCCGACCTCGCCGACATGTGGGTGCACGAGTCGTTCGCCAACTACGCGGAGAACCTCTACACCGAGTGCCGCTTCGGCACGGCCGCGGGGGCGCGCTACGTGATCGGGACGCGCCAGGGGATCCGGAACGATCGGCCGATCATCCCGGCGGCGTACGGGGTCAACGCGCAGGGCTCCGGCGACATGTACCCGAAGGGCGGGAACATGCTGCACACCATCCGGCAGATCGTGGCCGACGACGACCGCTGGCGGCAGATCCTCCGGGGGCTGCAGTCGACCTATCGACACCAGATCGTCACCGGCCAACAGGTGCAGGACTACATCTCGCGGGAGGCGGGGATCGACCTCTCGCGAGTCTTCGCGCAGTACCTGACGACGACCGACATTCCGGTGCTCGAGTGGCGGCGCGTGCCCGAGGGCGTGCGCTATCGCTGGTCAGGCGTGCTGCCCGGGTTCGACATGCCGGTCGATGTCGCCGTCGGGGTCGGCCAGGTGGTGCGCCTGCGGCCCACGACGGCGTGGCAGGGGCAGGCCCTGCCCGCCGAGGCGAGCTTCGTGGTGGATGAGGACTTCTACGTCACCAGCAGGGAACTGCCATGAGTCTCTC
>ERZ795053.7759-NODE-7759-length-10250-cov-10.764983_pt1 | contig 10250 bp, 7 predicted proteins | sample MGYA00375137_ERZ795053 | MGnify/ENA primary metagenome ERZ795053 (study PRJEB30182, sample SAMN05720284) | activated sludge metagenome | isolation source: Anaerobic digester | place: Hong Kong | collected 2014-12-17 ... | reverse complement strand
AGTTGACGAGTTCACGCCCATGCTGGGCACACGAGGGGCAGGCTCCGTCCTGCCCGGTTCTGCCAGGGCTGCGTCAAGAAAGCGGCTCATCGGGGACGATTCGCCCTACCCCACCCGCCCTTTCCCGGAAAGGGTAGGGCGAGGCATCCCTGCCGAGCCGGACGGTTCTGAAAACACCTTTTTTGACGCAGCCCTGCCGCTTCTGCCCGGTTCCTATTTTTCGCTTTTGCATCCCCCTCCCCCTCCTCTATACTCCCCCCCGTTATTCAGCCCCCACTTGAAGGAGCCATCTATGAAATTGTGTGAATTCCTCCGCCCGGCCAGCCTGCCGGCCGCCCGCGACAATCTGCGCGAGCTCGGCGTGAAAGGCATGATCCTCGCCGGCGGCACCGCCCTCCACTTCATGCAGGACCACACCCCCGTCACCGCCGTGGACATCACCCGCCTGGGACTCTCCTACATCCGGCCCGACGGTGATTTCTACCGCATCGGCGCCACCACCCCCCTCTCCGACATCCAGCGCTTCCGCGCCCCCCGCTGGGCCATGCACGAAATCTGCCGGCGCATCTCCACCCACCAGATCCGCAACGTCTCCACCCTCGGCGGCAATATCTGCCGGGTCTTCCCCTGGGCCGATCTCCCCGTCGTCCTGCTCGCCATGAACGCCCGCATGGTCGTCTATTCCGGCCACGAAGACGAATTCACCGCCGACGAATACTTCGCGACCCAGCCCGCCAAGCGCTTTCTCGACGGCAACATCCTCACCTCCGTCAAGGTGCCCTCCCTCAAGGCCCACCACGGCTTCGGCTCCGTCAAGGTCGTCCGCACCGCCGCCGCCTTCAGCATGGTCACCATCGCCGCCGTCCTCGAACTCGACGGCGCGCAGATCAAGTCCGCCCGCGTCGCCGCCGGCAGCGCCATCCCCTTCCCCCGGCGCCTCCCCGAAGTCGAAGCCGCCCTGATCGGCAACGAAGCCGCCACGGCGGTCTTCCAGGAGGCCGCCGCCAAGGCCGGCGCCGCCGCCCCCTGGCGCAGCCGCGAGGGCATGACCCCCGAATATTCCCGGCATCTCGCCGAAGTTTCGATTCTGGATGCATTGGAGCGGGCCGCCACCTTCGCCCGCGGAAGGGCCGAATAATGAAAAAGAATCCCCAGACCGTCACGTTCACCATCAACGGCGAAAACAAAACCTTCATCACCGAGCCCGACGAAAAGCTCCTGGCCCTGCTGCGCCGCGAAGGCTACAAGGGCGCCAAATTCGGCTGCGGACAGGGCACCTGCGGCTCCTGCACCGTCCTGATGGACGGCCGCGCCGTCTATTCCTGCCTGCTCTACGCCATGCAGGCCGAAGGCCGCGAAATCCGCACCATCGAAAGCATCGGCAGCCACGACAAGCCCTCCGAGTTCCAGCAGGAGCTCATTGACGGCGGCGCCGTCCAGTGCGGCTACTGCATCCCCGGCATGATCATGTCCGCCACCGCCCTCATGGAAAACGAAACGCACTTCGACGACGAAACCGTCCGCGAATACATGGACGGCAACCTCTGCCGCTGCACCGGATACGAGAAAATCTGGGCCGCCCTCCGCCGCGTCCTCGACCGCCAGGAAGCCGCCGCCAAGAAGTGACCCCATGCGCCCTCTGTGTTCCATTCCGACTGTCCCCATTCTGAATTCTGAATCCTGAATTCTGAATACTGATAAGGAGCTCCCCATGACCACCAACCCCGCCGCCAGCTTCAAACAGGTCAACCACTCCGTCACCAAGATCGACGCCAAGCAGCTCGCCCTCGGCAAGAACTCCTACGTCGGCGACTTCGCCCCCCCCGACGCCCTCATCGTCAAGATGCTGTGGAGCCCCCACCCCCACGCCCGCATCAAATCCATTGACGTCTCCAAGGCCGAGAAAATGCCCGGCGTCAAGGCCGTCCTCTGGCACGGCAACGTGCCCCGGAACATCCACTGCACCGCCGGCCAGGGCTATCCCGAACCCTCCCCCTACGACACCTTCATCTTCGATACCAAGGTCCGCTATGTCGGCGACCGCGTCGCCGCCGTCGCCGCCGAGACCCCCGAGCAGGCCGAAGCCGCCCTCGCCAAAATCAAGGTGGATTACGAGCTGCTGACCCCCGTCTTCACCCTGGACGAAGCCATGGCCGACGGCGCCCCCGTCATTCACGACGAACCCGAAGCCTGCATCCCCATCCCGATTCCCTACGAGCCGAAAATCAACCTCGTCGCCAAGGTCGGCTGCGAGGCCGGCGACTTCGAACAGGGCATGAAGGACGCCGATTTCACCTTCGACGACACCTACGAGACCCCCTACGCCCAGCACTGCCCCATCGAGCCCTACACCTCGCTGGCCCACATCGACCCCTCCGGGCGCATCGTCATCACCACCTCCACCCAGGTCCCCTTCCACTGCCGCCGCATCGTCGCCCAGGCCCTCGGCATCCCCGTCCAGAAAATCCGCGTCATCAAGCCCCGCATCGGCGGCGGCTTCGGCTCCAAGCAGGAAATCCTCCTCGAAGACATCGTCGCCCTGTTCGCCCTGCGCACCGGACGCCCCGTCTTCTGGCAGTTCACCCGCGAGGAAAACTTCCGGACCGGCCGCACCCGCCACCCCATCCGCGTCCGCCTCCGTACCGGCGTCAAGAAGGACGGCACCATCACCGCCATCGGCATGGACTGCTGGAACAACACCGGCGCCTACGGCGGCCACGGCCTCACCGTCGTCTCCTGCTGCGGCTCCAAGGTCCTCCCCCTCTACCGCTGCGACAACATCCACTTCGACGGCAAGGTCTACTACACCAACCTGCCCGTCGGCGGCGCCTACCGCGGCTTCGGCGCCACCCAGGCCTTCTTTGCCATGGAATCCACCATCGACAAAATGGCCGAAGCCATCGGCATGGATCCCCTCGAATTCCGCCGCAAGAACCACATCCAGACCGGCGAGGGCTCCCCCGTCTTCGCCGCCCTCGGCGAAGGCAAGGAAGGCACCCCCATGACCGTCGGCTCCTGCGCCCTCGGCGAATGCATCGAAAAGGGCGCCGCCGCCATCGGCTGGGACAACCGCACCGACTGGCGGGAGAAAACCGGCCGCTTCCGCCGGGGCATCGGCATGGCCTGCCTCATGCAGGGCTCGTCCATCCCCCACATCGACATGGGCGGCGCCTCCATCAAGATCAACGAAGACGGCTCCTTCAACCTCCTCGTCGGCGCCACCGACCTCGGCACCGGCTCCGACACCGTCCTCGCCCAGATCGCCGCCGAGGAACTCTGCACCACCACCGACAAGATGATCGTCTATTCGTCCGACACCGACATGACGCCCTTCGACGTCGGCGCCTACGCCTCCTCCACCACCTACCTCTCCGGCGAGGCCGCCCGCAAGGCCGCCGCCGACGCCAAGCGCCAGATCCTCAAAACCGGCGCCGAAATGCTCGACCTCCCCGTCGACGGCGTCCGCTGCGAAGACGGCCATGTCCTCAGCGCCGACGGCTCCAGGAAAGTCTCCTACGGCGACATCGCCTGCTACGCGCTCTACGCCAAAAACCAGTACCAGATCATCGGCACCGGCTCGCACTTCACCGAAAAATCCCCTCCGCCCTTCGCCGCCCACTACGCCGAAATCGAGGTGGACACCTGGACCGGCCTCATCAAGATCCTCAAGTACGTCTCCACCATCGACTGCGGCACCGCCGTCAACCCCGCCCTCTGCGAAGGCCAGACCGAAGGCGGCACCCTCAACGGCATCTCCTACGCCCTCACCGAGCAGTACCTGTTCAAGAACGGACGCATGACCAACGCCTCCTTCGCCGACTACCACATCTTCTCCATGCGCGACAAGCCGCCCATCCAGGCCATCCTCGTGCCCTCCTACGAAGACACCGGCCCGTTCGGCGCCAAGAGCGTCTCCGAAATCTGCATCAACGGCCCCGCCCCCGTCTTCGCCAACGCCATCTACAACGCCACCGGCGCCCGCCTCTACGAATTCCCCTTCACCCCCGAAAAAGTCCTGCAGGCGATTCAGGCGGTGAAAAGGTAGGACGGTCTCGCAAGACCTCCGCCGGGCCGCGGTCTGATCGCGGCCCTTTTTGTTGCCCCTGCGCCACAAGTCAATTGCACGCTGACCCCTTCTTCCAGATTGAATCCCCCCGCCCCTTCGGGTAGGGTTCGCCCATCATGAACACCTCCCCCCATGTCCTCGTCACCGGCGGCGCCGGCTATCTCGGTTCCATCCTCGTTCCCTCCCTCCTCGCCCGCGGCTGCGCCGTCACCGTCGTCGACAGCTTCCTCTACGGCCAGACCTCCCTCCTCGACTGCTGCGCCGACGAGAAGCTGTCCATCGTCCGCGGCGACGTCCGCGACGAACGCCTCATGCTCCCGCTGCTCAAAAAAGCCGACGTCATCATGCCGCTGGCCTGCCTCGTCGGCGCCCCCCTCTGCGCCCAAAAGCCCCTCGAAGCCCGCTCCATCAATCTCGATGCCATCCTCATGCTGCTGAAAAACGCCTCGAAGGAGCAGCGCTTCATCTCGCCCACGAGCAACAGCGGCTACGGCATCGGACAGGACGGCGTCTTCTGCACCGAAGAAACGCCCATGAACCCCGTCTCCCTCTACGGCACCCTCAAGGTCGAACTGGAGAAAGCCCTCCTCGACGCCGGGGCCGTCTCCCTGCGCCTCGCCACCGTCTGCGGCATCAGCCCGCGCATGCGCCTCGACCTGCTCGTCAACGACTTCACCTACCGCGCCGTCACCGACCGCTTCATCGTCCTCTTCGAGGCCCACTTCAAGCGCAACTACATCCATGTCCGCGACGTCGCCCGCGCCTTCAACCACGCCCTCGACCACTTCGATGCCATGCAGGGCCAGCCCTACAACGTCGGCCTCTCCGACGCCAACCTCTCCAAGATGGAACTCTGCCTCGAAATCCAGAAGCAGATCCCCGACTTCACCATCATGGAAGCCCCCATCGGCAAGGATCCCGACCAGCGCAACTACATCGTCAGCAACGACAAGATCGAAGCCACCGGCTACCGCCCCCAGGTCTCCCTCCCCCGCGCCATCACCGAACTCATCAAGGGCTACCAGATCATCCGCCGCAACCAGCACGCGAACGTCTAATCACCGGTCTCACAGAGACACAGAGACACGAAGAGCATCATCCGAGGGAATCTTCCGGGGCATTAATCACCCGTGTGACCCCCTCCTTTAGCGTGGCCGCTCCGAAATTGATCAGCAGTCCGACCGGTTTCCCGGCCAGCTTCAGATACGTCAACAACTGTTTCTTGTGCACTGGAGCCACCTGCTCAACGGATTTCAACTCCACGACCACACGGTCTTCGACAAGCAAGTCCATCCGGTACCCCTCCTCGAAAACCAGCCCGTCGTATTCAAAACCTACAATTTTCTGACGTTCCACCCCAAGGCCCCTCGTCTCCAATTTCCTTGCCAAAACTGCCTCGTAGACCGACTCCAGCAACCCCGGACCCAGATCCCGATGAATTTGCAACGCCACGTCCACGATGGTTCCGGTAATCTCGTTGATCCTCATGGGCTTTCCTTAACCGTTTTTGCCGCTCGTTCCCATTCAATTCTCCGCGTCTCTGCGTCTCTGTGCGACACGGCTGTTCCTTCCCGGCTTTCGGGATTGAACATCTTCCACGCTCTCGGGTAGGGTCCCTCGCATGATTCGGGATTTCCCAGCATGCCAAAGCCGATTTTCCACACCGTGGAAAAAAGTTTTCCATAGCGTGGAAAATTTCCGGAAAAGTTTTCCATGCCGTGGAAAAATCACCGAAATATTTTCCATGGCGTGGAAAAACCGCAAAAAAACTTTCCATACTGTGGAAAACCGGCTTGCGGCTCTTAGGCTGTCATCCCGAGCTTGTCGAGGGATCTTGGCACAGTCCCTCGCCGCCGCCCTCGCCCTCCTCCTTCTCCCCGCCGCCGCCCCCGCCGCGCGCGTCGTGGAATCCTTCGCCCCCGCCAGCGCTGCCGCGTGGACCCCGTATCAAAAGGCCCCAAAACCCGTCGCCGCCGCCACCGGCATCGCCTTCCCCCTGCCGTTTTCCAAGAATGTCGACCGCGCCGCCTGGGACAAACCCGTCACCCTCGACCTCTCCGCCGCCACCGCGTTTGAAATCGATCTGGCCTGCCCGCGCCCCGAAGCCATCCGCCAGTTCGGCCTCTACTTCAAGAGCGGCGGCGGCTGGTACGCCGCCTCCAAACCCATGCCCGGCCCCGGCCTCCAGACCCTCGTCTTCGCCAAATCCGATTTCTCCACCGAAGGCTCCCCCGCCGGCTGGGACCGCATCGACGGCATCCGCCTCTCGCCCTGGAAAGGCGAAGCCCTCGATGCCGCCCTCGTCCTGCACCGCATCGCCGCCCTCGACGGCGGCTCGCTCGTCGTTGTCCGCGGCACCTCCTCGTGCCCCAACGACAGCGAACGCGCCGTCGCCGCCAAAACCACCGAGCGCGTCAGCCGTCTGCTCATCGAAGCCGGCATCCCCCACTCCCTCGTCACCGACGACGACCTCGTCAACGGCGCGCTGAACAATGCCGCCGCCGCCCTTCTGCCCTACAACCCCCAGCCCTCCGCCCCCCAGCTCAAGGCGCTCAACGCCTTCCTCGCCCGCGGCGGCAAACTCGGCGTCTTCTACGGCGCCTCCCCCGCCCTCGCCTCCGCCATGGGCTTCAAACTCGGCCCCTACACCAAAGCCGAACGACCCGACCGCTGGCGGTCCATCGCCTTCGACGATCCCGTCGCCTGGCTCGTCCCGCCCCGCATCTGGCAGAAATCCCACAACCTCTTCCCCGTCTATCCCGGCGACCGGAATTCCAGCGTCATCGCCTTCTGGGAAAACGCCCGCGGCGTCCGCCAGCCCGAACCCGCCCTCGTCGTCTCCCCCCGGGGCTTCTGGATGTCCCACATCCTGCTCAACGACGACGCCCAGTCGAAAAAAGAACTCCTCGTCGCCCTCTGCGCCCACCTCGATCCCTCTCTCTGGGCGCCCGCCGCCGCCCGCGCCGTCCGCGACGCCGGCCGCGTCAACGACTTCCAATCCCTCTTCCACGCCCTCTCCGAAATCGAACGCCGCCTCCCCCACGCCGCCGACCCCGGTGCCACCCGCGCCCTGCTCGACGAAGTCCGTTCCCTGTCCGCGCAGATCCAGGCCGCCCTCGCCGCCGGCCAGCACCGTCACGCCCTCCTGCTGGCCCGCCGCCAGCGACAGCTCGTCCTGCGCGCCGACGCCGCCGTCCAGCTCCCCCGCCCCGGCGAATTCGTCGGCGTCTGGGACCACGACGGCACCGGCTACATCCCCGGCGACTGGGCCTTCACCGCCAACCACCTCGCCGCCCACGGCGTCAATGCCCTCTTCCCCAATCTCGCCTGGGGCGGCTGCGCCCACTACCCCTCCAAAGTCCTGCCCGCCTCCGACACCCTCCGCCTCTACGGCGACCAGCTCGCCGCCGTCCTCGCCGCCGCCAAGCCCCGCGGCATCCAGGTCCACGTCTGGTTCGTCCTCTGGCAGCTCACCGGCGCCCCCGACGACTTCGCCGCGCGCATGAAGAAGGAAGGCCGCCTCCAGATCGATGCCGGCGGCAACACCCGCCCCTGGCTCAGCCCCCATCACCCCGCCAACCGGCAGCTCGTCCTCGACGCCGTCGCCGAAGTCGCCCGGAATTATCCCGCCATCGATGGCATCCACCTCGACTACATCCGCCTGCCCGATTCCCAGAGCTGCTACGCCCCGACCACCCGCGCCCGATTCGAGGCCGCCACCCAAGCCAAGTGCAGAGCCTGGCCCGCCGACGTCCTCGCCGGCGGCAAGCGGAACGCCGAATTCCGCCGCTGGCGCACCGCCGACATCACCGCGCTCGTCGCCGACATCCGCGCCGCCCTGCGCGCGGCCAACCCCAACGTCAAGCTTTCCGCCGCCGTCTTCGGTTCCATCCAGCCGGACGGCGGCAACATCGCCCAGTTCTGGCCCGACTGGCTCCGCGCCGGCTCCGTCGATTTCCTCACCCCCATGAACTACACCGAATCCTCCGCCGAGTTTTCCTCCCTCGTCCGCAACCAGGTCGCCCAGCCCAACGCCGCCGGACGCATCTATCCCGGCATCGGCGTCACCGCCGACGAATCCCGCCTCGACCCCGCCGATGTCGCCCGCCAGATCGTCCTCGCCCGGCAGGCCGGCTGCCCCGGCTTCCTCCTCTTCGACCTCTCCGGCACCCTGCGCGATGAAACACTCCCCGCCCTCCGCCAGGGCCTCACCCGCCCGACACCCCCCTGATCCCCCTGCCGGTCGATCGGGGCTGCCCGCCATCTTGCGCCGCAGGTAATTCAGGCATAGAATTCTATGTCATGAAAACCGTTGTCCTTGTCGCCCTTGTCGCCATCGCTTCTCCAGCATTCGCCCTGACGAATGATCCGGCACCCGCATCTCTTCTCCAGTGGATGGAACGCGTTGTCGTCCCGGCGGCGGAATTTCGGAATGCCAATTCCCTGGATGTGCTCAGCTTTCTCTTCGAAGCCTCCCAGACCGCATCGTCGGAATCAACCCGGTCCCTTGGGCTGATCTACCCCGAAGATCCCACAGACAAACCCAAGACCATCCATGTGTTCGAGACCGAGGACGGCTCTCCGATGGAAGTGAAATCGGTGGATGTGCAGACTCGGTGCCTCACCATGCTGCAAACGGCAGATCTGCTTTGCGAACTCTCCGGCATCCATTTCACGGCGGGGCCGGCCGGCCCGGAATTCTTCCTGTCGGACGGACGGCGCCTGGTCCGGAAAGAAGTGCCCGCGCCGCCACCGGAAATTCCTTCCGCGTCCAGCGACGGCGATGATTGGGGCTTTGGCGATCAGGGAGGACTTGCCCCTGTCCATCCGGATGCAATCGACTGGGAACCTCTCTACGGGCGAATGGGAGCATATGAAACCACCCCTGAACAATTTGAAACCACCCTGACCCAGATGGGCTTTGACTGTACTCGCCACGCGGGATCGTATTCCCGCTTGATGGATTCAAAGCGCGACGCAACGAGCCTCCACCCCATGGCCTGCATTCTGGGTGAACGCGTCGAGGGAGAGACCCTGTGGCGCGTATGGGGCTATATCACGGAAGATGGACGCCTTCGCGGCATGGCCATCCATCCCCACCCCGGCTTCTAGCCGCCAGGCGCCCCCCCCTTGGGGTCGCCCCCCTTGGGGTCAGGCCTTGACGTTTGACAACTCCTGGCTGATCCTTCGGCAGGTCTTCCACAATCCGAGATTCTCTCCCTGCAGGGAGCGAAGGATTCGCAGTCGGCGGGACACCACCGCGCCGTCCTTGTGACCCAACCGGCGTCCGATATCTCTTCCCATCAGTCCGCTTTCCGTTGTCCACAACCAAATCAAGGCGTCACGCGCTTCGTGGTTGCCTTTTTGCTTTTGCCAGTCACTCAATGCATCGAGCCCATATGATTGCGCGACAGCCCGGAGAACCCGGTCGGGATGGATTCCCTGTTCCATGCGGCGCATAGCAATATCCGGCCCGCGGCCATACTCATCCGCGAGGCGTTGATATTGTTTTTCCATGTCTAGGCAGAACGCTTCGCTTCCCACGGCCTTGCGGGATCGTTTCAGAGCCTCTTCTAGGTCCTGATCATTGTGGGCGAGCCCTGTCTGCACGTACCGGCGATAGGCCGCCGGCAGATTTTTTGTTCCCATTCGTTCGCCCAGCAAAGCCTGCAAGGGAGCATACGAGATCCATTCAAGACGTCTTTCCCATCCGCCGTATGAGCGGTGTGAACTCCATGGGTATTTCTCCAGAACATCCAGACGCGCTGAAAGATTGGCTTCCTTCATGGCTTTGGTTTGAACGGGATTCAGGTGGAGATAGCGCACCAGCTTCAACAGGTATGCGTCACCTTCCACCAAGAGAGCCTTGAACCGGCCGCCGAACAGCGCGCCGCACCGCCGATGTCGCACATTGAAGTAAGCGGTGTAGGATGTCCCAAACTGATGCATAAAACGGCTGAGATTCCCCAGCGGAGTCATCAGCAGGAGGTGGTAGTGATTCGGCATGAGAACATAGGCATAGAGCTTGATATCGTGAGTCTCCACGCTCTCCCGAAGTTTGTTCCGGAATGTGAGCCGATCCGCATCGCTCGTGAAAATTCGGCACCGGTTGACTCCCCGTGACATCACGTGATAGATCGCGCCTTCAAACTGACATCTCAGCATCCTCGCCATGATGGATTGC
>ERZ795053.7755-NODE-7755-length-10254-cov-6.057162_pt1 | contig 10254 bp, 8 predicted proteins | sample MGYA00375137_ERZ795053 | MGnify/ENA primary metagenome ERZ795053 (study PRJEB30182, sample SAMN05720284) | activated sludge metagenome | isolation source: Anaerobic digester | place: Hong Kong | collected 2014-12-17 ... | reverse complement strand
TTGTAGTTCTCTTCGCCTGTGAAATAGGAAGCGAATAGCTTCGCCATGTCGTCGCCGTTCCAGGCGAGCGTCACTTTGCGGCGCTGCGCATCCTTGTCCATTTTCTCCAGCGCTTCGCGGCCGACGAAATCATGGTCGAATTTCACGAACGGTCCGTAGCCGAGATCGTAAAGCGTCACATAGTAGTCTTCGATGTTGGACGAAACGAAGCTGCCGCCGATGGAACCCGTCGCTTCATAGCTCGCCGCCGGAAGCCATTCGCGGTAGGCCTTCATTTTCTCGCCGGTATAGACGGCGGGAAGCGGCGAGGGGATCCAGCCGGATTCGAGCGTGTTCGTCGCATAGGTGCGCGAGCCGACGAGCGTCATACCGAATTCCTTGCCGGCTTCGATGATCTTCGCGCGAACATCGAGATACTCCTCATACGGACCCCAGATTTCGAGGCCCGGCGCGCCGGCCATGCCGTGGCGCAGCGCGCGGACTTTTTTGCCGCCGATATTAATGTAACCCATGTGGAAGAACTTGATGTCGGGGAAGGGGCCGCCGTTCAGCTTCTCGATGACTTTCTGCGCCTTCGGGCCCTGAATCTGGAATCGATAGTTCTTCCGCGTGACGGGCTTGCCCATCGGCATTGAAGGCGAGCGATCATCCTTGATGATCTCGACGTCATAGCCGCCAGTTTCGGCGTGGAACATGATCCAGTTTGCGGACGGCGCGCGGCCGACAAAGACGAGATAGTTCTCGGCGAGATGGAAGAGAATGCCGTCGCCGATCACGTGCCCGCTATAGCTGCACGGAACGAACTGCTTGGCGCGCTCGACAGGGAAGTTCTTGAAGGTGTTGATCGCAAGGTCGGAAGCGAGCTTGACCGCATCCGGACCTTTCATGAACAGGTCGACCATGTGGTGCGTCTGGTCGAAGAGAACGGCGCCGTCGCGCCACGCGCGCTGCTCGTCGCGCCAGTTCGAAAACTCGGTCGGAACGACAGGATAGACATAGGCGCCGATCTGCGAATTGCGCAGCATCTCGACCGTGTTGCCAGCCGATTTCAGGACCTCTTCAAGATTTCTCGGACTCATCGCGACGCGTTCCTCCTCTTGGTTCTTCTTTGACGTTCGTCTTTTTGTTCGCCACCCGGATCATAACATTATAGTATGCGTTGCATACAAAACTTTTTCGGGTATTATTCGCCTAAACAAGAAGCGCCAATGGATGCAGGGCGCAGTGATGGACGGAAACATTCGCCAGAGGGCGAACCGCGCACGATTATAGTAGCGGGCGATCGAAATTTGGGCTGGCTTTATGCGCCCAAGCCGCCTTAATTCGCGCTCAGTGCAAACAGACTGCGGGAAAAGAACGTGAAGACGCCATTCATCCTCACCCTATCGTGCGACGACCGTCCAGGGATCGTTGCGAACGTGACCGGCCTTCTCTTTGAGAACGGCGCCAACATTCTTGAAGCCCAGCAGTTTGACGACGTCGAAACAGGTCGTTTCTTCATGCGCGTCGTGTTCGACCTCGAAAAGGCTGAGGATGGCGAGAAGCTTTCGAAACTCTTCGAGGGGTCGGCGGCGAAGAAATACGAAATGAACTGGCGCCTGCGCCCGGCGGGGCAGCGGCGGAAAGTTCTGCTTCTCGTCTCCAAATTCGATCATTGCCTTGGCGACCTTCTTTACAGGATGCGCATTGGCGAGCTGAACATGGAGGCTGTCGGCATTGTCTCCAATCACCCGAAAGAAGCGCTGAACCTCACTTTGCTCGGCGATATTCCGTATCACTACTTCCCGATCACGAAGGATACCAAGCCCCAGCAGGAGGCGAGAATCAAAGAGGTCGTGGAAGCGACTGGCGCCGAACTTGTCGTTCTCGCGCGGTACATGCAGGTGCTGTCGGATGACCTTGCGGGCTATTTCGAAGGCCGCTGCATCAACATCCACCACAGCTTCCTGCCGGGATTCAAGGGCGCAAAACCCTATCATCAGGCGCATGCGCGGGGCGTGAAGATCATCGGCGCCACGGCGCATTTCGTGACGGCTGACCTCGATGAGGGGCCGATCATCGTGCAGGATGTCGAGCACATCAGCCATGCGGACACGCCGGACGATCTCGTCCGCAAGGGACGCGATGTGGAGCGCCGCGTGCTGGCGCGCGCCGTACACTTCTATCTCGAAGATCGCGTTTTGCTGAACGGTTCGAAGACTATCGTCTTCAGGGACTGATCTTGCAGCCCGTTACCCGTGAATGCGACGCAACAGCTCCACGAGCGTGTCGCATTCTTTCTTGGTGAAGCGTTCCTTCAGCCATTGCTCGTGCGAGCGGATGGCTTCTTTCGCTTCGATGAGCGCTTTCTGGCCGCCCGGCAGCAGCTTGAGCGTCTGCTTCCGTTTGTCGGTCGGCGAGACGCCGCGGACGAGGAATTTCCGCGCTGCAAGGCGGTTGATGATCGCCATCACGGTGGCGCGGTCCATCCTGAGCCGCTTTGAAAGATCGGTCTGCGCGATCCCCGGGTGATCGTCGATCAGCCAGAGGACGGAGACCTGTTTCTGCGTCAGATTGAGATGCGAGAAGGTCTCCATGAAGTGGCGGTAGACTGCGCCATGCGCAAGGCGAATGTGGAACCCCACAATGCCATCAATCTCTCCGACGCCGACGTCTGCATCATAAAGGTCTTCGCTGTCGATCTTCAGTTTCTTCTTCACGCTCGCTTCCCTGGGGCGATTTTTTTGTAAGTATATAGCGTGACCATGGGCGCGCGCCATGTTCTGCTTGCCGCACCGCCATTCGTGTACCGGATTCAGCGTCAGTTCGCGACTGTGAGCGAAGACCGATGGCGGAATGTCCGTGATGGGATGTATTTGCAGTGCAACATAGAATTCGAGCCGAGCGCGAAAACCAGCAGCAGAAGGGGGGCGAGCCATGCGCGTGAACGCGCTTGATCATGTGAACATCATCACTGACGACATGGCGCGGACGACCGGGTTCTACGCCGATCTTCTCGACCTTGAAGTGCGCGACGGCCCGCCGCCCTTCAAGCCGGAGGATGTGCAGTGGTTATTCGACAGCGCTGGCCGGGCGATCATTCACGTCAACAGGGTGGGCGCCTTCCAGACCTTTCCCCGTGAGGCGAAACCCGGCCCGGCGACGGGAGCGGTGCACCATGTGGCGTTCGATTGCTCCGGCCATGCGGAGGTTTGCGCTCGGCTGGAGAGGAGAGGGCTTTCCTATTCTCTCAACGATGTCGATTCGATCGGCCTTCGGCAGATATTCGTTATCGATCCGAATGGCGTGCTGCTGGAGCTGAATTTCCGCGAAGCGAAATGAGGGCGAGCGAGCGCCAATAAAAAAGCGGGGCGCGCTTTAGCGGCCCCGCTTCAATTTAGCCCGTTCTCCGGCTTCAGAGCTGGATGATAACGGTTTTGAGTTCCGTATACGCCTCAACGCCCTGACGCGCCTGCTCTCGGCCGAGGCCCGATTGCTTGTAGCCGCCAAAGGGCAGCGCCGGGTCGATCACGGCGTGGCAGTTGCCCCAGACCGTGCCGGATTTGATCTTCGCGGCGAGCTTGTGCATGGCCGAAAGGTCTCTCGTCCATATCCCCGCGCCGAGGCCGTAGCAGGTGTCGTTCGCGGCCTTTGCGACTTCGTCGAGATCGTCGAAGCGCTGCGCGACGACGACCGGGCCGAAGATTTCCTCTCGCACCACGCTCATCTCCGGTTTGACGTCGACGAGCACGGTCGGGTTCACATAGTAACCGTCAGCGCTCGGCGCATCGCCGCCGCAGGCGACAGAGGCGCCGGCCTTTTTGCCGGCCTCGATATAGCCCATGACGCGCTCGAACTGCTCGTCGGAAACGAGCGGGCCCATATGCGCGTCGGGGTCGAGCGAGGGGCGCGGCGACCAGAAGCTCGACGCATCGGCGACGCCCTCGACGACTTTGTCGAAGATCGACCGGTGCGCGAAGAGGCGCGAGCCGGCGATGCAGACCTGACCGGAATTGAAGAAGATCGCGCCAGCCGCCGCCGGCGCCGTTTCCGCGACATTGACGTCAGGCATGACGACAACGGGCGACTTGCCGCCGAGTTCGAGCGTGACGCGCTTCAGCGTGTCGGTCGCATTGCGGTTGATGATCTTGCCGACTTCCGTCGAGCCCGTGAACGCGACTTTGTCGACGTCCGGATGTCTGACGAGGCGGTCGCCGACCGTGTGGCCGTAGCCGGTGATGATGTTGATGACGCCCGGCGGGAAGCCGGCCTGCGCGACGAGATCGGCGAGGCGCAGCGCCGTCACCGACGTCTGCTCCGCCGGCTTCAGGATGATCGTGCAGCCGGCTGCAAGCGCCGGCGCGATTTTCAGCGCGGCCATCAGGATCGGGAAGTTCCACGGAACGATCTGCGCAGCGACGCCGACAGGCTCGCGCCGCACATAGCTGTGCACCGTGCCGCGCGGCATCGCCATCGGCTCGATCATTTCGCCGCCGAGCTTGGAAGCCCAGCCGGCCATGTAGTGGATCATCCCGACCGTGCCGGGAACGTCGACCGCTGCGGCCATGCCTTTCGGCTTGCCGTTGTCGATCGCTTCGAGTTCGGCGAATTCATCCGCATGCTGCGCGATGAGGTCAGCGAGTTTGTGCATCATCGTTTCGCGCGCGATCGGCGGCAGGTCCGACCAGCGGCCATCGTCGAATGCGGCGCGCGCAGCGGCGACGGCGCGGTCGACATCGGCCATGGAGGCTTCCGCGAAGCGGCTCACTTCCTTGCCGCTCGAAGGGTCGATCACCGCGATCGTTTCATCGTTCGTCGGCGCGACCCATTCATTGTTGATGAACAAAGCCGGCTTTCGCGCGAGCGCCTTCTTCGCGGCATTGGAGTACTCGCGTTGTTGGAGGCTATTCAGCAACATCTGATTCATCATCCTGCTCCCAAAAATCGTTCCCGCTTTTCATGGCGGCGTCCGTCAGCCGGACCTTGCGTTGGCGGAGCGCACCCTAACACGAAGAGGCGGGGCGCCCATGCCCTGATTTCAGTCCGGACTTGCGGCCATTTTAGAATGCCCGCCCGCCATTCCGCCACCGGGGGCGAACTCGTACTGGCCGCAAAGCGGCCTCAGGCGGGCGCGCCCCGATTTGGGTCAGGCGGCGCGCTCGAGGACGAGGGAAGCCGCGGCCGTATTGCTGATGGGAACGTGATAATTCTCCGTCCGCTTTTTGAGGGCGAGGTCGCCGAGAGCGCCTCGCGCCGCGATCCAGTTCAGGATCTCGACCCCTTGCGTGCCGGCGAGTTCGACGATCCTTAAAATGCTGTCTTTCGTCAGCGCGTCGGGATTGGCGGCGAGATTGTCGAGGCAGAAGCGGTCATACTCCTTGTTGATGAAACCGGCGCGCGGGCCGTCGAGCTGATGCGATAGCCCGCCGGTTCCGATAACGACGATCCTGTCGTCGCTCTTCCAGCTTGTGAGCGCCTTGTTGACCGCGCGCCCGAGGGCGAGGCAGCGCTTCGCGGAAGGAAGCGGGTGCTGCACGGTGTTGATCGCAATGGGCACGATGCGCACCGGCCATTCAGCGACATCGGGCCAGGCGAGCTCAAACGGAATCGACATGGCGTGATCGACAAGCATCTCCTGGCAGGTCGTCACGTCGAACTCCGAAGCGACCAGCGTTTCGATGATATGCCACGAAAGCGCCGGATCGCCGCGGAAGGATTTATAGACAGGCAGGCCCCAGCCTTCATCGGCGTTACGATATTCGTGCGCCGCGCCGACAGCGAAAGTCGGCATTTTGTCGAGAAAGAAGTTCAGCCCGTGATCGTTATAGAAAACGATCGCAACGTCGGGCTTCTTTTCGCCCAGCCATTTGCGGATTGGCGGAAAGCCGTCGAAGAACGGCTTCCAGTAAGGCTCGTTCTGCATTCCCTTTGCGATGGCGCCGCCGATCGCAGGGACATGGCTCGTGAAGTAGCCGCCAATGAGTTCCGTCATGACTTTCCGCCTTCCTTGCCTTGCGCAAGCAGCATCGCCTTGAAGTCATAGACGCTCATGCCGGTCTGCAGCGCGCCGACATCCTGCACGTTGAGGCCCCAAATGCCGGCGAGTTTTGCGAGATAATAGATGTTACCGCCTTCGGCGATCATGCCGAGCACGTCTTTCTCCGCGACGGCGCGGCGCTGGCCGGGCGTCAGGTGAAAGCGCGCGCAATAGCCTTCTTCATCATCAATGAAGGCCTGCCGGTTCTTCGCATCGTTAAAAGAATAGCACATGGCGTTGAGCGCGTAACCGCGCTCGGCCATCGTTCCAGTGAAGAGCGTCGTGCCGGGTATCGGCTGGTCCGCCGCTCCTTGCTTTGTCGCCGCGCTTGCGCCCATCGCCTTGCTCCGTGCCTGCTGTGAGGGACAGAGTGGCGGGACGGCGCGAGAGGGATTTGACTTCGATCAAGCGGTATTGGCGGGCAGGGCGCCGTCTCAAACCTCGGTATGCGTCCTATCGGCGCCGCTCTGCTGACTGGCGCCTTGCCTGAACTCCAGCAATTCTGCGCCGCAGGAGACTAGCTGAGGATCGTCCGGGCGCGTTTGACCGTTTCGTTGGCCTGCTTTTCGTCTTTGATGTTGAGGTCGCGGGGTTCCGGAATAGCACGGCCTTTTTGCACTGCCGGTCGGGCCCCGATGGCGTCGAGCCAGCGCTTGAGGTTGGGCAACCCGTCTATTCCGACGCCAGACCATTCATGGGTGTGCACCCATGACCATGTCGCCATGTCGGCGATGGAGTAGTCGCCGGCGAGATATTCCGCTTCGCCGAGGCGATGCTCCAGCACTTCGAAAAGGCGGCGCGACTCGCGCTGGTAGCGGTCGATGGCCGGCTGAATCTTCTCGGGGAAGTAGCGGAAGAAGACATTCGCCTGTCCCATCATCGGTCCGACGCCGCCCATCTGGAACATCAGCCATTGCATGACGAGGGAACGACCCTTGAGGTCGCTCGGCATGAAGAGGCCCGTCTTCTCTGCGAGATAAACGAGGATGGCGCCGGATTCGAAGACCGCGAAGTTGTCTTCATCGCGGTCGACAATCGCCGGAATGCGCCCGTTCGGATTGATCTTGAGGAACCAGTCCTCCTTCTGCTCAAGCTTCGAAAGCTGAATGGGATGAACTTCGTAAGGAAGTTTCATCTCTTCCAGCGCAATAGAAGCTTTCCAACCATTGGGCGTCGCAGAAGTATAAAGATCGATCATTCCGTCCTATTGGCCTCGCTTTGTCGCTTCCTCAAGAAGCTTCACGTCCTCATTGGCGCGAGAGATAACGTAGGCGCGAATGGCCTCCGCGTCTTCATCGCTCAGCACGTCCTTGAACGAGACCATGCCATTGGCCGTGCGCTCGCCGCCAATCACAACCTTGTTGAATGCGTCGTGATCGGCCGTGACGGGGCTGAGGCGCAGATCGGGCAGCAGGCCGGCGCTGTGCGCGGCGTCGCCGTGGCAGACCGTGCAGAAGCGGGCGTAGAGTTCCGCGCCATGCGCCACGGTTTCGCTCGAAGCGGTGAGGGCGGGCGGATCGAGTGGCAGAGGCGCTGGATCGGAGACTGACGGCAGCGACGCGTCTCCATCGAGCGAGAAGACGAGGATGCGGCTGCGGTTCGGCCGGCCGGCGCCTTTCGCGCCGATCTCACCGGGGGCGAGCGCTTCGACGCCGCCCCAGCCGGCGACGACCGCGATATATTGCTTGCCGCCGAGTTCGAACGACATGGGTGGCGCCGAAACGCCCGTTTGCACGTCGCTCGACCAGAGCTTGGCGCCCGTCGCCGCGTCATAGGCGATAAACTCGCCGCCTTTCGTTCCCTGAAAGACGAGCCCGCCCGCTGTCGACAGAAGCCCGCCATTGCCGGCGCCCGGATAATCGACGCGCCAGGCTGCTTTCTGCGCGACCGGGTCCCAGGCGATGAGCTGTCCGCTCACGGATGAAAGCGTCGCCTCTTTGATCGCCGCGTCGGCAGGCATTGCGGCGGGCGCGAAGTCGATCCCGATATTGAAGCCGATCTTTTTCGGCTCCCAGCCATCGGCCGGGAAGAACGGGAAGCCGCCAATATTCGCGGGGATGTAGACGAGCCCAGTCTCAGGATCGAAGCTCATCGGGTGCCAGCTATGCGCTCCGCCGGGGCCGGGAACGACGAGATAGGGCTTGCCCGTCTTGTCAATGCGCGCATCCGGATTTTCGATCGGCCTGCCGGTCTTGGGATCAAGACCGGTCGCCCAGTTCACGTCGACATAGTTGTTTCCGGAGATGAATTCTCCCGTGCGCGCATCGACGACATAAAAGAAGCCGTTCTTCGGCGCGTGGAGAAGAACTTTTCGCTTCTCGCCATTAATCGGGAGATCCGCGACGATGATGTGCTGCGTCGCCGTGTAGTCCCACGTCTCTCCCGGTGTTTCCTGAAAGTGCCAGACATAGTCGCCCGTGTCCGGGTTAAGAGCGACGATGGAAGAAAGGTAGAGGTTGTCGCCGCCGCCGGCGCTTCTATAGGCCTGGTTCCACGGTGAGCCATTGCCGACGCCGATATAGAGAAGGTCCGTATCGGGATCGTAGGCCATCGAATCCCATACTGTGCCGCCGCCGCCGAGCTTCCACCACTCGCCTTTCCAGGTGGCGGCCGCCATTTCCATCGCCGGCGATTCAAAGCCCTTCGCCGGATCGCCGGGAACCGTGTAGAAACGCCATGCGACGTCGCCAGTCTCCGCGTCATAGGCGGTCACATAACCGCGCACGCCGAATTCGGCGCCGCCATTGCCGATGATGACCTTGCCTTTGACGACGCGCGGCGCGCCGGTGATCGTGTAGGGCTTGCTCTGGTCGACGGTGACCTTGCTCCAGAGAACTTTTCCGGTCGCCGCATCGAGCGCGATGAGGCGTCCGTCGAGCGCGCCGAGATAGAGCTTGCCGTTCCACGCCGCGAGGCCGCGATTGACGACGTCGCAGCACGCCCTGACGCCCCATTTGCCGTCGACTTGCGGATCGTACGCCCACAGCTCTTTGCCGGTCGCCGCGTCGTAAGCTTTCACCTTTGACCATGCGGTCGTGAAGTAGAGAACGCCGTCGATGAAAAGAGGCGTCGATTCCTGTCCGCGCTTCGAATCGAGGTCGCCATACCAGGCGAGTTTGAGACCGCTGACATTGCCCTTATCGATTTGCTTCAGCGGGCTGAAGCGCTGCTCGCCATAGGTGCGCCCGTAAGAAAGCCATTCGCCGGGTTCGGAATCGGCGGCGAGGATGCGCTCGCCCGTAACGTTCGCGTGACTTGGCGCGGCGGTTGCGCTCGGCGGCGGAGGCGTCGGCGCGGATTCCTCCGTGCCCGGTTCTTTTGCGCAGTTGGAAAGTGCGAGCGCCGCTGTGCAAGCGAGAGCGGCGATAGCAGGACGAGACAGTCTCATGGAAGTTTCCTCAGTAAGGCCGGCAACCCTTTGTGTTGTGCGGGATTTCGCCCGTGCCGATATTTCAATACGCCACCGTTGCGGAACTAACGTCTCACTTCCCGCGAATGTGGCGCCATCTTGCTGCGCTGAACAAGACTGTAAAATCACCACATATTTGCTGCGCCGCAGCGATTTTTGCTTTCTCGCCACTTCCGAAATTTGATGCGTGTTGCATACAAATTCTGGCGGCGCGCCCGGAAACGCGGTATGCTCCTTCAAAACAAAAGAGAACAATTGGGAGGATTGAAGCCGTGTTGCATTATTCAACGAGCGACTTTCCGTGCGCCTCCAAGGTTTCCCGGTGGAATGACATCATTGCGGAAGTCTTCACGCCGCTTGAAACAAAGGCGCTCCGCCCGGCTGATTTCGAAGGCGCTGTCGACAGCGTGCAGCTCGGCGACATTTACCTGGCCAATGTGAAGGCGAGCCCGGCGAGCGTGACGCGCTCGGCCCGCAGCGCCGCCCTGAGCCGCGAGCGTCATTACTTTTTGCACCTGCAAATGAAAGGCGAGATGCTCGTCTCGCAGGATGGGCGCGAAGCGCACCTGAAGGAAGGCGACATGGTCCTTTGCGACAGCGCGCTTCCTTACACGCTCGACTACAATACGGACGCATCCACGCTCGTGATGATCGCGGGCCCGCAGGACATCAAACAGCGCCTGCCGGCGCCTGAAATCGCGCTCGGCCAACGCCTCAGCGGCGTTGACGGGATTTCGTCGGTACTTTCCGGAATGCTGACGAGCGTGTGGCGCCATGCGAGCGTCGGGATCGACAAAGACATTGCACGTCGCGTCGGCGCCAACCTGCT
>ERZ795053.7754-NODE-7754-length-10255-cov-3.953922_pt1 | contig 10255 bp, 8 predicted proteins | sample MGYA00375137_ERZ795053 | MGnify/ENA primary metagenome ERZ795053 (study PRJEB30182, sample SAMN05720284) | activated sludge metagenome | isolation source: Anaerobic digester | place: Hong Kong | collected 2014-12-17 ... | reverse complement strand
ATAATCCTTTAACCGTAATCAACTCCGGATCGCCCGGCCCCACGCCTACGGCGATAACTTTAAAGCGGTTCATTGACTTTACCTCCTTTATCTCCCAGCTCTATCTTCAAACTCTATCAATCTCGGCTCCAGACCACTACAAACACCGGATTCAACGCCTCTAATCGAACCATATCCAGAATCGGTACGCCCCGGCTAATCTGGACCTGGGTCAGGCGGGCGGTGGGTAGTAAATTCCGTATTTTAGCCAGATTTTCCAATGTCGCCAGATTAATCACCAGCCGACCGCCCGGCCGGAGTCGCTGTTGGACGATGGCGATTAGCCCGGTCATTCGCCCGCCGCTGCCGCCGATAAACACGGCATCAGGGTCCGGCCAGTCGGCGACCGCCTCTGGGGCGACGCCGTGCCATAGATGTAGGTTGGGCGCGGGAAAGCGAGTTAAATTCTCTTGGGCGTAGTGGAAAAAGTCGGCCCGTTTTTCGACGGCATAGACGGTGGCCGTCGGTACCGCCCGCGCCGCCTCGATGCCGACGGCCCCGCTGCCGGCCCCGATGTCCCACATCACCGCACCCGGTTTCAGCCGCAGTTCGGCCAGGCTGAGCAGCCGGATTTCCCGTTTGGTGATCTGTCCGGCAGAGGTTGCAAAGGCTTCGTCAGGGAGGCCGGGCGGGATGGGGGCGGGGAGAGCGGGCGGCGGGGGCTCCCCGCCGGTTGGAACTTGATGCTGCCAGACGATGAAGACATTCAAGGGGGCGTAGCTTTCATGGTCAATATCGCCGAGCGTGGTTCGCACAACGCGCTGCGCGTCGCTGCCCAAATTTTCGCAGACGGCGCAGGGACTGTCCGGCGCGAAGCCGGCCGCGAGTAGGGCCTGGGCAATGACCGGAGGCGTATGCCGGTTATCGGTCAAGATGGCTGCTTTGGGTGCGGTTTGAGCTTTGGCGACGACTTCGTTCAGGGGACGAGCGTGGGCGCTGAGCAGCAGGGCGTCGCTCCACGGTTCGGCCAGAGCGGCAAAGGCCAGTTGAAAAGCAGTCGCCGCCGGGATGATCTCCAGGGCTTCCGCCGGGAAGTAGCGCCGCAGGCTGGCCCCAATGCCGAAACAGAGGGGATCGCCGGAAGCCAGCACCACCGCTTGTTGGCCGTTGGCCTGGGCTTGTTTGAGCCGGGCCACGACGGCGTCGATATCGGCCTCAATGGGGCATTGTTCGCCGGTAAATGAGGGGAAGTAGCTGAGATGACGGCGGCCGCCGGCCAACAGGTCCGCCGTTTCGATGCGCGTCAGAAGATGAGCCGGTAAGCTGGCCGCGCCCGCCGCGCTAAGGCCGATAATCAAAATTCGAGAGGGCGTTGCTAACCTACTCACCCCGCTTCTTGGCCTCTTTTTCTTGACGCCGGGCCATCTCTTCATCCCAGGTGCGGTCGCCGACGCGGCCTTGCCGGCCCAGAGCCTCGTTGCGACGCTGCCCCATCACCGCTTCGTCATCATACGAGTGGGCCGGATCGGCGCTGAGTCGCTCGATCAGCGTTTCAGCCGGCTGATAGCGGCCGGTCAAGCGCGGTGGTTTGTCGCCCTTGGCCCGAGCCAGGACCGTCCCATCGAAATCGACCAGGATCGTTTCTAATTCCATCTCGCCATCCTGGCTGCGCACGAAGTCCCGGCAACTTTGCAGGGCCAGGTCAACCACCCGCTGCACCGGCTCCATAAATTCGAATTCTTGGCACAACTCCAGAAAATGGCGGCCGGTGTTGGCCCCGGTCACGGCCTCGACCAGTTCGGCTGGTGCCTGGCAGTCGCGGCAAACCTGGGCCAGAAATTCAAAATCGACCTGGTTGCCGGCTACGTGGGTGGTCATATGACCTTGGGCGGTCTTGACCATCTTGCCGATCATGCCGACAAATACCGCCGACTCGACACCGTGGGCGACGCAGGTTTTGAGGGCGTCGCCGGTAAAGATGCTTAGCTCGACGAAGGCGACGTCCGGTAGTTCCGGGAAAATCTGCATGGCAAACCGCTCCGAGCGGCCGCCGGTCGCCATAACGACTTTGGCCGTGCTGTTCTTGGCCGCGACCTCAACTGCCTGGATGACGCTGGCCCGCCAGGCAGCGGTGCTGTAAGGAAAGACTTTGCCCGTCGTCCCCAGGATGCTGATGCCGCTGATGATGCCGAGCCGGGCGTTGAGCGTTTTCTGGGCCAATGCTTCCCCTTCCGGCACGCTGATGACCACATCCAGACCCTGAGTTGCCAGAAACGCTTCGCCGCCGGGCGCGAATTCACTCACGGCCTCGGTGACGTTGTCTCGAATCTGGCGGCGCGGCACCGGATTGATGGCCGGCCCGCCGACCTCCAGGCCCAAGCCGGGCAGCGTCACGCGCCCGACGCCCTGGCCGCCGTCCAACTGGAGGCCCGGTTGGCGGCTACGACTGACTCGGGCGCAGATCAGTGCGCCGTGGGTGACATCCGGATCGTCGCCGGCATCTTTGACCATGCAGCAGTAGGCTGACTCGTCGGTCAATTCGCATTCCACCGGCGTCATCGTTGCCGTTTCGCCGATGGGCAGGCTAATGGTCACCTGGTCGGGCCATTCGCCGGTTAGCAGGGCAATGGTCGCCGTTTTGGCCGCCGCCGAAGCGTTACTACCGGTGGTAAATCCTGTTCGTTGACCCTGCCGGTTGCGAGGCGGCACGGGGTATTTGGGGGTGGTGTCGTTAGTGGTTGTCATTATTTCTTAATCCACTTCCTCAGCCTTGGCCTCGACGGCCAGCCGCAGCAGGGCGTTGACCACGGCTACGGCGACAGGCGTGCCGCCTTTGCGGCCCAAGGTGGTAATCCACGGGACAGCCGTCATCTCGGCCAGGGCCGCTTTGCTTTCAACTGTGCTGACAAAGCCAACCGGCACGCCTACGATCAGGGCCGGCCGAACGCCTTCGTCGATAAGTTTGATCGCTTCAAACAGGGCCGTCGGCGCGTTGCCGATGACGACCAGCCCGCCGTCGATCAACCCCTGCTCCGCCGCCCAGCGAATGCCCATCGCGCTGCGAGTGGTCTCGGTAGCCTCGGCTCGCTGCCGGACAACCGGCTCGGCCACAAAGCAGTCGATTGTCCCGCCCAAATCGGCTACCCGAGGCTGGCTGATCCCAACGCGGACCATATTTACATCACAAATGATCGGGCAACCGTTCTTTAGCGCCGCGATCCCGGCCTCAACCGCATTGGGGCTGAAGTGGGTCGTTTCGGCGAAATCGAAATCGGCGGTGCTGTGGATGATCCGCTCGATGATATCGGCTCGTGGGGCGGCGAAACGGAAGCCGGCCACGGCCAGTTCCTGTCGAATTAGCGCAAACGAGTCGCCAGCAATAGTTTTTGGGTTGGTAAGGTAGGGTTCGGTCATCGTTTATTCCACTATTTATTCGATCTATAATCTCCCAATCTCCTAATCTCCAATCACCTATCCGTTCAAATGCTCAGCCCAATAGTGATGCGTTTTCGCCACAGCCGTAATAATATTCTTGATCTCGGCTTCCAACTTGAAATCAGGGCCGGCCGGGAAGTACAGGACATTGTCCTCGCGCCGGACCGTGATGTTTTCGATCACAATGGCTCGCAGGAGCCACAGCGCCATCTCTTCATCGGAGCAGGCCAGGCCGATCCAGCCGAGGGCCTCGCTGCGGATAACCGGCAGCCCGGTTACCATACGCAGGCCGCGCTCCAGTTCGGTCAGAACGGCTTCGTAAGCCTGGGGGTTGGCCCGGACATCGTCGGGCAGAACCGGCTCTAGCAAGTTGCCGCGATGGGGCGGGCCGCCGGCCAGAGCTAGATCGCAGAAGTCGGTCCACATTTCATCCCAAGCCGGGCTGCCGTCCTCTTTGAATTTGAACGGCGTCGATCCCATCGGTGCGGCGCTGACCTCCTCGCCATTTTGGTAGCGTGGGGGCAGCAGGTTGTTGGCCGGCGGGTTCGGTCCATGATGATGGCTATGGCTGTGGCCCACGCCGCGCAGGCCGTGGTGATGATCAGACGTCTGCGGCAGGCCATGTTCGTCTTCAAAACCGACCATCTGATGGCGATATTTGCAAAGGTCACACGTCATTGCTGCCGTGCCATCCAGTACCTGCTCATAGCGGTACAAAACGGCCTCGACGATACCCGGATGGGTGCTAAGATGTTCGGCGGTTAGGATTTCTATATCCGGATAACGGGTTTGGGTGGCCAGGGCGCGGTCATCGAGCCGTTGGCGAATGATCCCCGTAAAAAGCAAATAGGGCATGGTGACGACCCGGCGCGCACCTAACTTCACACAGCGTTCGATGACCGTTTCGATATCGGGTTGGGCCAGGGAGTAGAAGGCGGTTTCCACCCAGCCATAGTCGCGCCCCTCCCACAGCATCCGGGCCGCTTTGGCCACATCCGAGTTGCTGTCGGGATCGCGGCTGCCGCGCCCCACTAAAATCAAGGCGGTCTGCGCGGCGGGAATGGCGTTTGGGCTGCGGTCAATGGCCTCGGCCGCGCGTTGAGCCAGGACATCGATGATTTGCGGCAAGGCGCCTAGCGGCGTGCCGTATTTGAAGTCGATCTGCGGCCATTCGGTTTTGGCCCAGTTAAGGATGGCCGGAACGTCATTTTTTTGATGACCGGCCGGGCCAAGAAAGAGCGGCAAGGCGACCACATGGTTGGCTCCGGCTTCGACACAGGCGCGAACACCTTCGACAATCGGTGGGTCGGCGAATTCCAGGAAACAGGAATGGACCGGCAGTTTGAGGTGATCGGCCAGGATAGTGGCGAACTGGTTGTATTCGGCGATGGCGGCTGCATCACGGCTGCCGTGGCCGATAAGCAGCACCGCATCCGGCGCGGTATGAAGCGAAATCGTTGCCGTTGTTACGGCTGACGGGTTGGTCATTGGGGTTTACCTCCTGATCGGTGTCGCGGGTTAATGGCCGTGCAGTTCAGCTCGGCGTTTGGCTAAATATAGCGGCACCGACTCGGCGATGGTAATTTCACCGGCCAAAACGGCCGCTTCATATTGTTGGGTCCAGCGGAATAGATGGGGCCGGGCAATCCGTAGTTCATCCAGAATCAACTCAACCAGCGGCCCGCCATCGGGTAAAAAGCCGGTGGTGAAATACTCCTGCTCGGTTTGATGCCAGTCGTAATCCAGCCGAATGATATCGGCCTGCCACTGGTTGGCCTCCCAGGTGATTTGAGCGTAAGCTGCCCGGTGGTCGCCGTCGAACGGCAACCCAACCGAACCGACGTTGACCACCATTGTCTGATCGATGTGGCGTACGAACGGCCAGTGCGTATGCGCACAGCAAAAGACGGCCGGCGGCGCTTCTTCGGCCACGTACATTTTTTGGCGCAGTTGGTCGTCGGTGTTTTTGGGAAAGAGGCCGTCGCGATTGCTGCGCACCGAAGCGTGGACAATTTTGACCGCTTCGCCGTTGGGCGCTGCCAGGTCGATCTGATCGACCATCGCTTCCAGGGCTGAGACATCTTCATGGAGCTGCTCGTACGTCCAATAGGCGCTGCGGTACAGATCGAACTCGGCGGGGCTGCTGATCGTTCCCGGGTGGGCGAAATTGATAACGTAATCCTCGTGATTGCCTTTGATGAGCTGCCAGCCGCGCTGCCGAGCTTTATCCAGCACAAACTCCAGGCATTCTAACGGACATGGCCCCCGATTGACCGTGTCACCCGCCACCACAATATAGTCAGGCTGCCAGTGTTCGAGGTGATCAGTGACGGTTTCTAGGGCTACTATGTTAGCGTGGATATCGGCGAGAACGGCAAGTTTCATACGGCTTAATCGTAAAAAAACGGCCTCCCGGTCAGAAGGCCGCTCGGTTACCCATCGGGCTGGTTTCAACGGCCAAGCATAACAGAGTGTAGGGGAAGTGTCAAATCAAGGAGAAGGATGAATTATGAGGGATGAATGATGAAAGATGAAGGATGAGGGATGAATGTATGATTTGGTAGGAGATTTGCTACGGAGGAGCAAGAGGGTGATAATGGCGAGCGTTCTATTTGTTTTCCCTTACTCCCTTCTCCTCGGTTGGGATATCAAGGCGATAACTTGAGTGAAATAAGGAAAGGTCAATGCTATTTACACAACCCGCGGTAAACGCGCCCGAATTTCCGCCGGATTTGGAATGGCTTAATACGCCGCAGCCGCTCAGGCTGAGACAACTGCGCGGTAAAATTGTGGTGCTGGAATTCTGGACATTCGGCTGAATCAATTGCCTCCACAATCAATCGCAGTTGCGATTGCTCCGTGAACAATTTCTCGATGAACTGATCATTATCGGCGTCCACTCAGCTAAATTCCCCGGCGAGAAGCTGACCGCCCATATCCGCGAGGCGATGATGCGCCACGGCATCGATCACCCGGTGGTCAATGATGCCGACTTCCAGATATGGCAGCAGTACGCCATTCGGGCCTGGCCCACATTGGTGCTGATTGATCCACGCGGCAAGGTGGTCGATACCCAGTCGGGCGAAATCCTGGCTGAGGAATACGCGGCCAAAATCGAGACGCTCATCGTCGATTTCGAGGCTAAAGGGCTGCTCGACCGCACGCCGCTCGAACTGCGTCCGGAGCGCGCCGATGAACCGGGCCGCCCGCTTCACTATCCGTCCAAACTTTTGCTGGCTCAACCGGAAGGGGGTTCGGCCCGCTATTTATTTATCGCCGATACCGGCCACCATCGGCTGCTGAAAGTCGAACTGGCGGCCGACGACCGCAGCGGCGAGATTGTGCAGGTTTTCGGTACGGGCCAGCCGGGTCTGCGGGACGGCCCGGCCGGAGAAGCCCAGTTTCATGATCCGCACGGGATGACCCTCAGCGGCCCTAACCTCTACGTGGCCGACACCGAGAACCACGCCATCCGGGCCATCGATCTGGCAACCAACGAAGTTCGCACGGTGGCCGGCACCGGTCACAAGGCCCACGGCCGGTTAGGCTCTGGCGGCCCAACCGATATTTCGCTGCGTTCGCCCTGGGCTTTGTGGTCCGAAGAGGCGGTGCTACTGATCGCGATGGCCGGTTCGCACCAGATTTGGGCGCTGGTCGATGACACCCGGCTGGGGATTTTTGCCGGCACCGGGGCCGAAGCGCTGGTCGATGGCCCCGTGGCCGAAGCCGCCTTCAATCAACCGAGCGATTTGTCGGTGGGCTTTGGCCATATGTTTGTCGCCGATGCCGAAGCCAGCGCTATCCGGGCTATTTCGCTGGGAGAAGATCCGCAGGTGATGACTCTGGTTGGTCAGGGATTATTTGAGTTTGGCGATGTCGACGGCGTGGGCGGCATGGTTCGCCTTCAGCATCCGACCGGTTTGACTTTTTATGAGGGCTTGGTCTACATCGCCGACAGCTACAACCACAAGATCAAGACGCTCGATCCGACCACGGGCGAGGTCAAAACGCTGATCGGAACCGGTCAGCCGGGCGATATGGACGGGGCGTTCTTCGAGGCCGAACTGTATGAGCCGGAAGGGGTGGTCGCCAGCGAGGGCCGGTTGTACATCGCCGATACGAACAACCATTTGATTCGCGTGGCTGACTTGGCGGCCGGTACGCTACAAACATTGATGCTGCATGGGTTGGAGCAGCTAGTCGGGCGATCCGCGCCGCAAGACTCGGCTGAGGTCCACCGGTTGGCCCCAGTGGAGGTGGCTCCCGGCGAGGTTGAGGTGACGCTGACGATCAGTCTGGCGGAGGGGTACAAACTCAATCCGGACGCGCCGCAGATGATCCAGTGGGGTGAAACGATGTTGACTTTTGGGCCGGCTGAGCCGCCCCACTTTAACGTCACCGTCGAACAGGAGACCGAGATCGATGTGATGGTGACACTCTACTACTGCCAAACCAATGATCAGCGGTTGTGTTTGATCCACACTCGCCGTCTGCGACTGCCCCTCACTGTGGCGGCTGATGGTCAGGAACAAGTGGATATTCGTTACGAAGTTGATTAGAATACGGATACGCAGGAATTAGCGGATTTAAAGTAACTGCTCATAATGAGTCTTTTTTAGACAGGATTAACAAGATTTACAAGTCTTCTTGTTCAGTTTATCCTATTAATCTTGTAAATCCTGTCCAAATCTCTTTGTCTCAGGTAGAACTGTACCACTCTGTTACAAATGTCCCTTGGAGTCTTGAGGCAACGCGGTTAAACTTTATCTTCTGCCTCAATAAGTGCCAGCGTCTGCATCGCGATCTCTAGCTCCTCGTTCGTCGGTACGATTAGGACTTTGACCCGGCTGCCGTTGGCTTGAATTTCGGTCAGACCCTTGGCCGTCTCATTCTTGGTTTGATCCAGGCTGACGCCCAATAGGTCCAGGCCATCGCAGGCGTGCCGGCGGACGTAGGCGCTATTCTCGCCCACGCCGGCGGTGAAAACCAGAGCATCGACTCGCCCCAGCGCCGCCATATAAGCCCCGATATACTTCTTAATGCGATAGGTGTACATATCTAAGGCTAGCTGCGCCGCCGGGTCGCCTTTAGCTTGACGAGCTTCGATGTCGCGCAGATCGATCGCATCGCAGATGCCCAAGAGACCGCTCTGCTTATTTAAGAGACGGTCAACCTCCTCCATTGACATGCCCACCTTGTCGATCAGATAGAAGACAACCGCCGGGTCGATGTCGCCGCTGCGGGTGCCCATCATCAAACCGGGTAGCGGGCTGAAGCCCATCGAGGTGTCAATGGATTGCCCGCCCCTGACGGCGGTGATGCTACAGCCGTTGCCCAAATGAATGGTGATCAGATTAGTTTCGGCTACGGGTTGACCCAGATATTCGGCGGCCTTTTTCGACACGTACAGATGCGACGTACCGTGAAAGCCGTAGACGCGGATGCCGCGCTCGTACAGATCATTGGGAATGGCGTAACGATGCGCTTGAGCCGGCATGGTCTGGTGGAAAGCGGTGTCGAAAACGGCCACCTGCGTAGCGTCGGGGAAAATTTCAGTGGCTACTTCGATACCTGCCAGGTTGGGTGGATTATGCAGCGGCGCAAACGGCGACAACTCCCGCACTTTAGCGATAACCGTCGGGGTGATAACCGTGGTTTGGCTAAAAAGCTTGCCGCCGTGAACGACTCGATGGCCTACGGCGGCAATCTCCGAGGGACTGTTGATGACGCCGTGCGTTTCATCGATGAGCAGGCCGACTACGGCGGCCAAGCCCTGATGATGATTTTTGATGGCCGTTTGCTGCTCGACCGTTTGCTGGCGGCCGTCCTCGAAAAAACGGGTGTGCTTAATCCGGCTGCCGTCTTGTCCGATGCGCTCAACCAGACCGGCGGTGAGCACCTGATGGCTGGTCATCTCAAAGAGTTGGTATTTAATTGAAGAGCTGCCGGAGTTAATGACCAGAATCTTCATAAGTTTCTAGCCTCGATTTGGGCCTGGATGGCGGTGATGACGATGGTGTTGATGACATCATCGACGGTCGAGCCTCGGCTCAGGTCATTGACCGGTCTGTTCAAACCCTGCAAAATTGGGCCGATGGCGATAGCGCCGGTTTCGCGCTGAACGGCTTTATAGGTGTTGTTGCCGGTATTGAGGTCGGGAAAGATCAGCACAGATGCTTGCCCGGCCACATTCGAGTCAGGCATCTTTTTGGCAGCGACGCGGGGATCAACCGCCGCATCGTATTGAATTGGCCCTTCGATCAGCAGATCAGGCCGGCGGTCTTTGGCGATTTGGGTCGCTTTCCGCACTTTTTCGACTTCCCGTCCCTTGCCCGACGTTCCGGACGAATAGGACAGCATGGCCAGTTTGGGGTTGATGCCAAAGGCCAGGCTGGTTTCCGCGCATGAGATGGCGATTTCGGCCAGTTCCTCGGCCGTGGGATCGGGATTGACCGCGCAGTCGCCGTAAATTAGCACGCGATCCTCCAAGCACATGAAAAAGACGGATGAGACGACCGAAATATTCGGTTTAGTTTTAATGAATTGCAACGCCGGGCGAATGGTATGCTCGGTGGTATGAATAGCGCCCGACACCATCCCGTCGGCATCGCCCTTGTAAACCATCATCGTGCCGTAGTAAGAGCCGTCGGTCATCAGGTCCCTGGCCATATCCAGCGTGACGCCTTTGCTCTTGCGGAGTTCGTACAGGGTTTCCACATAGTCAAAAAATTGAGGGGAGGTGGGCGGGTCGATAATCGACACTTTGGTCAGGTCGATGCGTCGCCCCTGTTGGCGAATGGCCCGCGTTACTTCGTTCTTATTGCCCAGTAGCGTAATCGCC
>ERZ795053.7753-NODE-7753-length-10255-cov-5.238333_pt1 | contig 10255 bp, 8 predicted proteins | sample MGYA00375137_ERZ795053 | MGnify/ENA primary metagenome ERZ795053 (study PRJEB30182, sample SAMN05720284) | activated sludge metagenome | isolation source: Anaerobic digester | place: Hong Kong | collected 2014-12-17 ... | reverse complement strand
TCCAGGCGTAAAAGCTGCCACTGTTGTCACCGGCCAACGCGTAGGGCGGCCAGCTTTCGGTACGATAGTTGTTATTGCCATCCAAGCCAAAGCGCACGCTACCGACAGTTGCCGGTTCGGTGTTGGCCCGCACATTGAGGTTTTGGGTCGGCAAGCTAGACAGATCAATCACGTTGCCGTCATTCAACGTCGCAATCACCTGGTTGGTATCGGCATTGATGAGCGAGAGGCTCACCACATTGTGTGCACCGGTGGATGTGGGCGTGGCCGTCGGTGGCACCGGTGTAAAGGTGTTGGTCGGTGTCGCGGTCGGCGTGGCCGTCGGTGGCACCGGTGTATTGGTTGCCGTCGGCGGCGGGCCGTCGGTTGTCGGGGATGGTGTCGGTGTTGGTGTTGGGTTGCCGCTACCATCAGAGGGCAACAGGATCATGCTGTTGACATGCTCCGTGCTGTTGCTCTGTAAAATATTACCGATAGTCGGCTGCTCGACGATTTCCAATAGCAAAGAAGCATGCGCGCCAAGATAGGGGAGCGGATCATCGATGTGCGCGTTCATACCAACCTGTGCGGCAGTATTGCGTTGTGTCACATTGATCACAGCACCTTCATAGCGCGTACCGGGAATCCCGATCAGCGTTCCCTCGACAACTGGGTAGTAGTACCATTCCGACGTATCGGGGCAGGCTCCGTGGCAGACAGGACTCCCCGATGGAATGGCGGATGTTCGATCGCGGAACCAGAGGTCGACGATAAAGCCGTCACCATTAATATTGATCACGCGCTCGACGCTATGCGCCGTGCCATCGCCATAAACGGTGTGCACCCCATTGTAATCGGGATCGTAGAACATGTAGTAGGGGCTATCGATCTGGCCGGAAGAATAGGCCGAATCCAACCCACGCAGGTCAAAAGTATAGTCAAGCAGACCATTGTTGGCATTGCCAATCTTGTAGATCGCTGTGACAATTTCCCCGAAGTCATCCTGTTCTATCTCCACGGGGAATTCGGAGAAATCCAGACAATCACAGCCGTTGATACCCAGGGGAATCAAGCGGTCCATCACAACGACAGGCGCATAAACGGCTGTCGTATCAGAATTGGCGGAGAGATTGTTATATCCCAACACCCGTGCAAAGTAGGTATCATAGTCCTTGTTCACGGTAACGGCAATACCCTTGCCATCACCTGTATAGGACCATTCAACCTCAGTTGCGCCGTTGGCTGATGCCAAACTCTGCACTTCTGAATTGATGGCCCCTTCGCCTTGGTTTAATGCCAAAGCGCGCGCGCCAGCCAGTGCAGCGGTATCCGCTGCCGTTTGCATCAACCTTCGTTGAAGATAGGCATTACTGCTATCGATGGCAATACTTGCCATACCCATCATCACAAATAAGATTAATGCAAAGTATAATGCTGATGCGCCTCGTTCTTGTTGAAAATAATTTCGTAATTTTCGTATCATGGAGGCTCTCTCTCTGTTACTCTGGAACACTCTTAACTCACGACAAAAAAATTTAGCGACCAACCTGTAACTGCGTTAGTACACTAACAACCACCACTACCGCTACTGCCACTTCTCCTACCACACCGATACTTACGCCAACGTAATCTGCTTCTTACAGTCATATTACCGCTTATACATATTGAAATTTCTTTCAGAATTATTGCAATCCCCTTTTCGTAAGGATAAAAAAACGCCTTCCCCACTGGGAAAGCATCTTGCGAAACCCTTATGCTTACGTAAGCCTATAAAAAATGTGAGAGATCATCCTTCCTGTGCATGAACGGGCCCCATTGTGGGATATGTGCTGCGGCGGAGTATAAGCGTGCAGCGCAAGCAACGACGTCATCTCGAATGTGAATCACAACCCATAAAATTTGACGCGAAGGTATAACCGTGCTAGACTTTCCTTTGTTCACCAGGAACAATCGGTGATGTTTGTCCCCGTAGCTCAGTGGATTAGAGCGCTTGGTTGCGGTCCAAGAGGTCTGGGGTTCGAATCCCTACGGGGACGCCACTGCAGTGTTTATAAGAAAATGTTTATGTAAGAATGTGGACTATTCTTAATGTGTTCAAAAAAGAAGCGCCGTATCACAGCTGTGATACGGCGCTTCTTTTTTCTAGACCGCAAAAACGTCTTAAACAAATGTTAAGCGGGTATTGACTCTTTACCAAGGATGTGATACATATGGATAAGCTTTCGTATAATCCGCTATGCTGGGATCCGATGCTCGAATCCGCTCAAACGAAAGAACCTATGCAATAAGGATGGTGATATGTCGATGACCCAGAGTGAACAGGTACTAGCTACCTCAGTACTATCCGCAACGGCGTCTTGCACTGAGCAGCCCCAACACACACTGTTAATTATTGATGATGACGCGACCCTCAATGGCTTGCTCTGCAGCGCATTGAAAAATCAGGAGTATAACATTGTCACAGCCGATTGTGCCGAAGCAGGTATTCGAGCAGCGGCCAAGCTACACCCCACGATTATCCTTCTGGACCTCTGTCTTCCCGATCTTGATGGCATCACGGCACTGGCAGAAATTCGGAAACAGGGGTATTACACCAACATTATTCTCACTAGCTGCCTCCCGTTGAATCAATGGGAATCCCAAGCCTTATTGGCCGGTGCCGATGATGTATTGGAAAAGCCCTACAATCTCTTTGCCATTTACAAAGCCCTCGGCCTTCCCATGCGCCATGCTGCATAACCTGCTCGGTGTACCGCAGGCCCACTAGCCTGTTGCAACCCATATCATGTCTGGCGATGATGCCACGCAACGACCTCGGCGTATGAGACATCTCCACCGAAAATATCGAGCGCACTGCCGATTGTCAGATCAACGCGCCCCTGCCCCAACTGTTTCACCAACGCTAAATCCGAAAATGCCTTGACGCCCCCCGCGTAGGTAACCGGTAGGGGCGAATAGGTACCGAGCAATGACACCAAGCCCGTCTCAATGCCGACTCGCAGCCCTTCGACATCCACACCGTGGACCAAAAATTCTGCACAATGCTTGGCAAGCGAGGCCAACGTGGCTTCGTTTACGGCAACAGCGGTAAACCGTTGCCAGCGATCGGTCACAACCCAATACACCCCCTCCCGTTGCCGACAGCTTAGATCGAGCACCAGGCGTTCGCGCCCAACCGCCGCCACCATGGCCGCCAACCGCTGTTCATCCAGCGCGCCACCGTGGAAAACGTAAGATGTGACAATGACATGGCTTGCACCAGCATCGAGATAGAGCGCCGCATTCTCCGGTGTCACGCCCCCCCCCATCTGCAAACCACCGGGATAGGACTGTAGTGCCGCCAATGCGGCGTCCTGATTGCCGGGACCCAAGGCAATGACGTGACCGCCCACGAGACCATCTTGCTGATAGAGGCGCGCAAACGCAGCGGCACTTTTTTCACTGGTAAAATTGGTCACTGTGCTTTGGTCGTCCTGATCACGCAGCGTGCCACCCACAATCTGCACGACTTTTCCGTTTTTTAAGTCAATACACGGTCGAAAGCGCATTTTTTTTCTCGTTGTCTTTTTAATCTGAATCGGTTAGACTATACCGAAAATTTGCACCGTTACCACGGCCTTTTCTACCGCCGCCCCGAAAACGTGCCGTCCACATAAGCCAAGGAGCTGCTCATGGAACAACGATTGCCACAGGAATCACCGCAAGGATCGCATCAACACGCACCAAGTCTTTCGACAGATGCGCCTTTACGCAATCGAGTTGCCTGGGTGACAGGCTCATCGCGCGGCATTGGCCGTGTCATCGCAGACCATTTCGCCAGCCTGGGCGCCACTGTGGTGATTCATGGCACAAATCCCTACTCCACCCGCGCCTTTGGGGAGGCAGACTCTTTACAAGCGGTAGCCGATGCCATTGCCGACCGTCACAACGCCCAAATCTTGCCTGTTCATGGCGATCTCGCAGATGCCGATGTGGTGGCGCACCTAACGGCAGAGATTCACGCCCATTTCGGTCAGATCCACATTTTGGTCAACTGTGCCGGCGGCGATATTGGCGCGCAAGGGACAATGGGTGCCAATGCCGGGAAACCGATACGGAATGATGCCATCTTCATTGATGTCAATGATGTGCGCTCGGTGATTGACCGCAATTTGATGACCTGTATTCTGGTCTCGCAGGCCGTTGCACCGGAAATGATGGAACGGAAAGAAGGCTGGATTGTGAACATTGGCAGTATTGCCGGGACCGTGGGGCGAGAAGAAGGCGCGATCTATGCCACCACCAAAGCCGCACTCCATGAGTATACCCGTTGTCTGGCGGCCCAATTACGCCCCCACAATGTCAATGTCAATGTTGTCGCGCCGGGACCGATAATCACCCCCCGGTTTCTTGCCAGTCGCCCCATTGATGAGCAAAAACGCACCAGCTCCGGCACGTTGGAACGGTATGGCCAGCCGGAAGAGATTGCTCGCACGGTAGCATTTCTCGCTTCACCGGCGGCATCCTACATCACAGGGCAAGTGCTGCGCGTCGACGGAGGTCTGCAACTTTGGGCCGCCTAACCCTATCGCGCCCCGGTCCGACGCCACAACCGCTCCCCCCCTACCTGTGTGCTAAATGTTCGTACCTGTGTAGCCAGATCGTCCTCATCTCTGAAAAAAGTGCTCAGCTGTGACTGAAACGCTTTGATCGCGGCGATCTTGGCCGCCAACGCTTCTTCGCTCAAGGCAACCGTTGTGGCGGCCCAGCCCTCGCGATTGGCCGCGATCACCTGCTCAAGCGCCCCCGCTTTTTGCGCATAGGGATAGTCCTCGTAGTACCATAGCTGCGGTACCCCAAAGGCTGCTTCCGCGGCCTGGCGTGTCAAGGTGTGATCGACATGATTGCCAAGGGTGAGCGGTGCAATGATTTCCCCTGCCAACGGCAGTGCCACCATCTGCACCCGCAGTTGCTCAATTAAGAGATACTCCGCTTCATGAACCGCCCCAAAGATATCTGGATCAGAGAGATACAAAGGGTCCCCCGTTTCCGGATGATAGCGATAGATACAGTCGGGGAGATCCCAGTGCAGCCAATCAGCCCCCAAAATGCGACAAGCGGCAATATCCTCGGCGCGGCGCGCAGCCACGGCATCGGCAACTAGTTCCCATCGCTTATGTAGACTCTGTGCATAACTGGAGACAGTGCTATCCGGCGGATCGCCGGCAGTAATTGAGACGATCAGCACCCGTTGGCCGCTTTGGCAACGTTGATAGACTTGCCCGCCACACGAGAGCGTCACATCATCAAGATGGGGGGAAACATAGATGGCGTCGTAATAAGTGTGCATAGTGTTAGTTGCTTACAGATGTACTCTTCTTGTTGTGGTATGGTGAATGCGGAAGATATATGTGAAATTTTTGACCGATTTCCTATCTGCCGATTTACTGATCTTCTCACTTGCAGACGGAGGAACCATGTCCTTTGCCCCTCTCCCATCGACGCCCTCGGCGTCATTCTCAGATTTGACCGCGTCGACATCCTTCGGGCCACCGGTACGAAGGGTGGCGATGCTTAGCGTACATACTTGCCCACTGGCGTTACTAGGGGGCAAGAAGACCGGCGGCATGAATGTTTACGTGCGCGATTTTGCGCGTGAACTAGGCTGCTATGGCATTCAGGTGGATGTCTTCACCCGCTCCCAGGATGATTGCCAGCCTCGGGTGAAACATGAACTCGGCCCTGGTGGTCGGGTGATTCACGTGCCGGCCGGCCCAGAAGAGCCCATTCCCGTCGCTGAAGTAGCCAACTACCTCGATGAGTTTGCCGAAGGGGTGTTGGCCTTTGCTGAGGCGGAAGGGATCACCTATGATCTTATCCACAGTCACTATTGGTTATCCGGCTTGGTTGCCGAAAAACTACAGCGTGAATGGCCGGTACCCATTGTTCACATGTACCATACCCTTGGTCACATGAAGAACCTGATTGCCCAGTCGGCGAGCGAACGTGCTCCCCAAGATCGCCTCGACGGCGAAGCCCACGTTCTAGAAATTGCCGATCGCGTAATTGCCGCCACACCGGCAGAGGAACAGCAACTGGTCGATTTCTATCATGCCAATGCGGCCAAGTTGCGTGTAATCCCGCCCGGCGTCGATCCGGAGCGGTTTCACCCGATAGAGTCCAAAGCAGCCAAGCGCAAGGTCGGCATCCCGTGCGGCGATGCCAATATCCTCTTTGTCGGCCGCATTGAGCCGCTCAAAGGGGTCGATACCCTGCTGCGTGCCATGTCAATTTTGCAGGAGCGCCATCCCGATGCCATCAAAGGAACCTGCCTGGCCATTATCGGCGGTGACCCCTGGAACGAGGATCGCGACAGCGAAATGGCACGGCTTCAACAATTACGCGCCGATCTGGATATTCACGATCTGGTGACTTTCCTGGTGCACGCGATCAGGAGATCTTGCCCTACTACTATGCCGCCGCCGAAATGGTGGTCATGCCCTCACACTATGAAAGCTTCGGTATGGTGGCGCTGGAAGCCATGGCTATGGGGACACCGGTGATTGCGTCCGAGGTTGGCGGGTTGGCCCATCTGGTGCAACATGGTGTCAACGGCTTTCATGTCCCCTCACGCGATCCCGAGGCACTCGCCGCACGGATCCTCGAACTGCTCACCGACGACGAACTGCGCATCCACCTTGGCGAACAGGCCCGGATCTACACGCGACGCTATCACTGGTCGGCCATTGTGGAACGTATGTTGGATGTCTATGCAGAGGTCGTTCCTGCCAATGCGTAGCGGGACATACCAGGTTCGCGCTTTACACTGAACCTGGTATCTTTGCATCTGTTCCTCGAACTTATTCCTCTATAGGGTATCGCCTTCCAGGAAGGGCAGTGACGTGATTTGTTGATGAGACTGCTTGTGCCTCTTCCTGGAAGGGTTGTCTATCAGACAACGCCCAGCTCACGCAACGCCGCGGCAACATCCATACCGGCTGTGTAGTGGATTGCGTGCATGCCGACGGCGCGGGCCCCCTCTACGTTGTGGGCAAAGTCATCGATAAAGACCGCTTCACCCGGTTGGCGCCCGAGTCGCGCCAAGATGCGTTCAAAGATGGCTGCCTCGGGTTTCATGATCCCCTCATAACACGAACCGACAATCAGATCAAAGGCATCCGCCATGGGATACCGCACGGTAACCAGCTCACACAATTCATCCATGAAGTTGCTGAGCAGTGCAGTCTGATAGCGCGGGCGCAACGAGCGAATCAGATCGACTAGCGCGGCGTCCAACTGATCACCGGCCCAGAAGGCATGGCGAAAGTCGGCCAAGGCCGCGGCGTCGAGCCCCAGCTCTTGCTGCACCCAGGCCCACAGCTCCACCGTTGTAATTGCGCCATGCTGCGCCTCACGACCGGCAGGGCTGTTCATAACCAGCCATTCTGCCTGACCGGGCGCCAACCCCAGCCGCGCTTCGGCTGCGGCGCGCGGTGTCGGGTCCACTGTCCGCACGAGGACACCACCCATATCAAAGATCACTGCCTTGATCAATGGCTCACCCCAACGATTCCAGTGGCTCTTTAACATTAATGGCACGGCCACGGCCGTATTCCCAAGCGGGGCCATTGTTCGGCGCTGCCCAATGCGCCGCGTTGGCAATTACCCGTTGCACTTCCGCCTGGTAATAGGTTGGGTAGGTTTCGTGGCCAGGGCGGAAATAGAAAATTTTGCCCCGCCCGCGGTGGTAGCAACAGCCACTGCGGAAGACTTCCCCACCCTTGAACCAACTGATAAAGACCAACGTATCCGGTGTCGGAATATCAAAGAGTTCGCCGTACATCTCTTCAGCTGGAATATCGATGTAGGGTCCCAGACCGTCCGCAATTGGGTGGCCCGGTTCGACCACCCAAATCCGCTCGTTGTCGTTGGCTTCCCGCCAGCGCAAACTACAGGTGGTGCCCATCAATTTGCGAAAAATCTTGGAAAAGTGACCCGAATGGAGCACGATGAGCCCCATTCCTTCCAATACACGTTGGTGCACACGGTCAACAATCTCATCCTCGACGCGGCCATGTGCCATGTGTCCCCACCAGGTGAGCACATCGGTATTGGCCAACACTTCCTCGGTAAGGCCATGTTCCGGTTCATCGAGTGTTGCCGTGCGCACGTTCTCAAAGCCATGCGCCTCCAAGCCGGCGGCGATCACCTTGTGAATGCCATCGGGATAGACTTTGCGTACCTCTTCATGTTGTTTTTCGTGTTGAAATTCATTCCACACAGTAATGCGGAGACTCATCTTGAAACTCCTTCGGTCAATGGTTTTGTCACCATTTCCCCCACCACCCCTGGGCAACTAGAACGGTTGCCGGTTTCCCGCCTTGGTGGCGGCGTAGAATAGGGGAAATAGCTTGATAATTTGTACTAATTTGTCGCGATAGACGATTGTTCGCGAGCAGCAAGTGAATCGGCAGCACGCGAAGGTGGTATGTGTGGCACACCACCTTTGATCGTAGCGCAGAATGGGGACAAACGCAAAATGATTATTCAATCTCGACGCACAGGACTAGCATAGCGCAGCTCGAGTGGATCTCGGCGGGGTGTGGGGTCGAGGCGCATCTGGTAGACGGATTCCCACAATGCATCGCTGAGTAGAATGAGTTGGCGTTCAGCGGGGGAGAGGTACTGTAACTCTTCTTGATAACGACGAATGGCGTCGAGATCACCCAGCCCCAAACCATGGATGGCACGCAGGAACAGCAATGTAAAGGGATCACCCGTGGGTAACAGTGTGAGGTTAAATTCATCGAGCAAGGTGCGTGTCAACTCACTGGTGGCATCACCCGATGAGGCCACGAATTCCACGGTCATGCCATAGATCGCTAGCCGATCGGAGACATCGTAATTGCCGGCAGGTTTGGCCCGGTGCCAGACATGCTCGATGTAGCGACGTACAGGTGCACCTTCCCGCTTTTCTTGGGGGGTCACGGGTAACATGCCCAATTCCAACATGCGCAAGCGCCGGTTAAATTCCTCTTCTTCGATGGCACCACGCCACAGCAAGTGTTCAATACTGAACTCGCCGGCGAGCTTACGGATGAGTAACTGGCGCACACTATCAGTTTCGTTGAGATTGACAGGCGCCACCGACTGGCGTACCGTATCGCGTATAAATTGTGCAATGGTGCGCGCCTGCGATTGTCCTTCCACGGGGGTGCTACTGCTCAGGATCCGGCGCATCTCATTCTGCCACTTGGGTGTGCCCCACATCCGTCCCAGCCGCTCCTCACTGCGTTGGCCTTGGGTATCTTGCTGGCTGCGTAAATAGACCAAACAGCGTTCCCACAACTGCTCGTTGAGGTGGGGCTGATAGACCGGTTGCAATGGTACACCGGGCGGTGGAATGGTGGGCAGCGCGCCGGGTGCGCTGAGCGTCGCCAATTCGCTCGACGCCTCAGCCAACATGCGATTCCAGTGAGCCAACAACTCGCCCAGGCGATCATAGGCACGGACAAAGCCATCGCTCACGGCGTTGCGCAGTTGGGCCGTGAGTGCACGCTGTGCCAACGCCACCCGTTCGCGCCGTAACTTGCGGATACGATCTTGGGTAATCCGGTAGGTAAGAAGCCCCATGAACAGGATACCAGTCGCAAAGCCGACCAGCGAAAAGGTATCCTGCGTACCCCAGTTGCGCCCGACAAAAAAGAGATAGGTTAAGGCGAGGAGCGAGACCAGCAAAATGGCCGCGCCGGTCCGCAAGAGAATCCCACTGAGCGTTGGTGCGGTGGCCACAGCCTGTAAATAGGTGAGCTCCCAATTGCGTTGAGCCAACATACGCTGGACACCGGCCAAATGGCGCGCGCCCGGCGTTGCCACAGAATGAACCTGTTGGCGCAGCCGTTCAAGATCGTGCAGCCAGCGCTGCGTTTGGGCTTGAGCTTGCGCCAGCCCTGTCGGTGAGGCGGCCAGCAACGCCAACAACTGCTTTTGCATGCGCGACACCAGCGACGGCAACAGGCGATCGTCGACATCATAGAGAAACCAGGCACGCCCGGCCTCGATAGCGGCAATGCCCCACGCCTCATCTAAAAAGTCTCGCCCGACCGCCAAGCTGAGATAGTGCTCCAAATCATCGAGATGACTTTGCAAGGCATCGTTCCAGCGCGTCGCTCTCACACGGCGCAGCTGTTGCGCTGTCGGCGCGGGGAGCACAAATTCGCTAGCAATGCTCAACTCGTCCACGTTCTTAGGGTTGTGCTTCTCAAGCAAGTCGGCTAGATGGCTCGCCAGTTGTCCT
>ERZ795053.7752-NODE-7752-length-10256-cov-4.932065_pt1 | contig 10256 bp, 6 predicted proteins | sample MGYA00375137_ERZ795053 | MGnify/ENA primary metagenome ERZ795053 (study PRJEB30182, sample SAMN05720284) | activated sludge metagenome | isolation source: Anaerobic digester | place: Hong Kong | collected 2014-12-17 ... | reverse complement strand
CTGGTACGCGGGCGCCGACGTGGACACGGTGGGTGCCGATCTCCATGAATCCCTGAGCTGATCACCCGGAATCCTTTCTTCTGATGACAATCATCACACGACTTGACCAGGGCCATTCTCCAGGTGACGATCTCTTTATATACTTGGTTTTGGCCAATGCACCAGATGCACCGGGGGTCGCTGGTGTCCGGTCGATAAACAGAATGAGTCAAGATGTCTGAACCAGTTGCGAATCGGCCCGATCAATCCGTTCTTCCACCTGTGTTTTTCCACTGTGGCCTGGGCAAGGTTGGCTCCACCTGGCTGCAATTCAAGGTATTTCCACACGTTCAACACATGCGGTTCCTGCGTGGCGGGACGATTGAAGGCAACGAACGGTTGATGCAGCGTCACCCCGACAGCCGGTACCTGATCTCCATGGGCCTGGATACCCAGATCATGGATCGGCTGGTGCCCTTTGCCCGATTACACCGGGATGCCGGGATCGTGATCATCCTTCGTCAACCGGACAGCTGGATCGCCTCCCAGTATCGCCGGTACGTCAAGAATGGTGGCCATCGGTCCTTCCGCGACTTTTTCGACCTGGAACATGACCAGGGTCTCTGGAAACGACAATATCTCGATTTCTACCAGCTCCTCCTGGACATCGAATCACTGTTTGATTACCCCCCTATAGTGCTGTTTCACGAGGATATGAAACAGGATCCCCTGGGATTTGTCCAATTGCTCGCCCGCATCATGGGTACCGGGATCAATCCGGACCAGGTCTCCCTTGAACCCTATCACAAGTCCTATAGCACCCCACAGCTCAAGGTCATGCGGCAGGTTGGCCGCTGGCTTTATCCCCATCAGGAAACACCCACCAGTCATACCAATCCGGTATGGCAATGGATCACCCGGCGCACCCGGCTGCTGGTGAGCTATCTCTTCCTCAACCTGGCCCGGCTGATCCCTGAATCCTGGCTGGGCCAGGAACCCCTCATCCCCCCCAAAGAGCTGGACGCCATCCGGGAGGCCTATGCCGGGAACTGGGCGGCCTGCCAGGCCTATCCGGGCGCAGTACGTTTATGATCCCTCATCCATTGCCCTTGGATTATTGGTGCCGGTCGACTGCATGCACCAGCGGGGGAACCGTCTGCAGATAGGCATAGATGGCGTTCACCTCGGCATCCGGCAACACCGTATGCGCCAGCATGGGATACCGCAACTTGTTTCCATTCGGCGCATCGCCGTATTTCACTGCCTGCAGAAACTGCTCCTGTGTCCAGTTGCCAATGCCGGTTGAGGGGTCCGGGGTGATATTCGCCGTCATGATGACCTCTCCATCCAGGTTCAGCATGGGGTTCCCTCCTCCGAAAAACCCTTCCGACTTTTCAGGTTCCAGGATATTATTGGTCTTGAAGTTCAGGGAGTGACAGTTGTAACAATCATATGCTCCCACCGCCAGATAACGCCCCCAGGCAATCTGGTCATTGGTATCGGGCAACATGACCGGTTGATCGGGGAAGGGAGGTGGCCCCAGCACCGTCCGGGAAAGGGCCTTGACCAGGAAATTGGGAACGGTGGGAGGCGGCTCCTGCTGCGATGGCTGGACCGGTGGGGCATCCGACCGCAGCCAGGCAATGATGGAATAGATATCCTCATCGGCAAGCAGCGGATACTTGGGCATATACACCGGTGCAAAACTTCCATCCTTTCGGATGCCCGTCCGCAGGAAGACAAGTAACTCGCCGTCTGACCAGCTGCCAATGCCCTTCTCCTTGTCCTGCGTGATGTTGCGGGAATAAATGGTGCCAAACTCAGGTGGAACATCCTTCATCTGCGCTCCGGACATGCGCTGGTCCGATCCCATGTGGCAATTCATACACTGGATAGCCGCAATCTTGGCACCCTGGGCGACACGTTCCGGGGTGACTTCTACCTGCAGGTCGACTTGTGGGGCTTCAAATGTTGGCAGGCCGGAGAACTGGACAAAGGCCAACACGCCCGCCACGATCAATAGCAGGAGGAGAAGGACAAATCCGATTCGTTTCATCCATGTTTTCATAGCGTAAATATTTGGTGAATAGGTTCGTGCAATATAAAAAATTGCAATCGATCCCTGTGCAAAATATTTACCTTGTCTTGTTGCCCATTAAACCATCGCTGGTTCATACCGTCAAAACCAACGAAGTGATTTGGTCCAGGCAACAAAACGACTCAACCGATCACCTTACCTTTCGAATCAAAATCTGATTGTCATGAAACCGTTTACTCCCCTGCTTCTCATTGCCCTGGCCGTTCTGGGATTCTCCTCATTGAATGCCCAAAGCAAGAGTCTGCCGGATTCTACCGGACTCGCCGGTGATCATTTCTCCCTGGAGGCGGCGCTTGACCTGTTCCGGTCGTCCACGTCTCCCGAGGAATTCGAGATGAAACTCAACAGCCCCGACAATGACGTCAACAACCTCGACCTCAATGAGGATGGGGATGTCGACTATATCCGGGTGATTGACCACATGGATGGCGATGTCCATGCGATCGTCCTCCAGGTGCCCGTCAGCGAAGAGGAAAGCCAGGATATTGCCGTGATCGAGATCGAAAAGGACGGTCCGGAAAGCGCCATCCTGCAGATCATCGGCGATGACGCCATCTTCGGAGAAGAGCGCATCGTCGAACCCTATGACGAGTCCGTCTCCGATGACAAGGGTCGGGAGGGACCATCGGTCGATGCGACCTATGCCCGCGTGGTGGTCAATGTCTGGTTCTGGCCCAGTGTCCGGTTCATCTATGCCCCCGGATACTCGGTTTGGGTCTCCCCCTGGAGATGGCGCGTATATCCCACCTGGTACCGTCCCTGGAGGCCCCTGCGTTGGTCCGCCTGGCATGTCCGGGTCGCCCCCTACCGTGTCAAGCGCTATCATGTGGTCCGTAACCATCGGGTCGTTCGGGCCCACCGGGTGTATACCCCTCGTCGGACCCATTCGACTGTGGTACGGACACGGACCACTACCACCCTGAAGACGAGGAAGGGAACCATCCAGAAAACAACCAGAAAAACCACGGTCAAGGGACCTCGCGGGAACAAGGCGGTCAAGCAACAGACCCGGGTCGCCGGCAAGCGCCGGGGCGGTTAAGCTGCCTTTTCCGTACACAAAAAAAACAAGCGTACATGAACAGCCAGGAGATCGATCTCCTGGCTGTTTTTTTTTTGCCTCCTGTCACGAAAGAACAAAGAAGGGATTCACTATTGCTTGATTCAAAAGGAAACCGGACATTACTTAGCCAAATGATCCGTCTGGTTTCTACTGTTCCGTTACCCTTGCTTCCAGGATTCTGGATCCTCAGCATGATGCATGAATACTTCAGTACTTCCGCTATGATGCATGACAAGCTTGTTCACAACTGCTGGATTGCCTGTTTGCTGCTGCTTTGTCCCTTTCATGGCTATGATCAATCATTCAATACCATACCAGGACCATTGGGCTCCATCCATTGCCTGTTGAACGAATCAAATGGGATGGTCTATGCGGGGACACATTCCAAGGGGGTTTATGTCTTTGACCACGTGGCTGGCCAATGGAAAGGCGTCGGCGGGAATACGATTATGACGGGCAGGGTCAATGCTCTGGTTCGCGACCATCAGGGTATGCTGATTGCCGGAACAGAACAGGGCGGTGTGAAACAATGGAATGGAACCTCATGGACAACGATCAATACAGGCCTTCCTACCGGATGTTCCCTGATTGCCCCGGTTCGGGCACTGTTGGCAACTCCAGACTTTGGACTATTGGCGGGATTACATGATCAGTGGCCCTGCATCACAAGCGGTGGATTATTTCGTTTCACGGGGAATCAATGGATTCCCTTTGAAAATGGTCTGACCAATGTCAATGTACAGGTCCTGGTGGCTGATACGCTCGATCAGACCTTGTTAGCAGGTACGGATGGCGGAGGTATCTGGAGGTTGGATGATACAACTTGGACCTCCTGGAATGATGGCCTGGATGATCTTTCCATCTATACGATAGTCTGTTCTTCCAACGGTCGATATTTCACAGGCACTGGCTCGGGTTTGTATGTTCGGGAGACCGGCGGAACAGGATGGCAGTATTCCGGAATAGGACTACCGCCAGATCCTGTCCTGACCATCGCAGTTGATCCGGCAAATCCGGAGATAATGATGGTTGGCACCGGTTATCCTGCAGACCGCCCGGGTTCATTGCAAGGCCGATTGTTCCGATCTGCAGATCATGGCCAATCGTGGATTGAAGTCGCTTCCGGACTACAAACCTCGGCAATCCGCCAGGTTGTCTACTCCAGTAGTGATACACTCCATGCGGCGACTTGGGGATTTTTATCCAGTACCGATCAAGGAAAAACGTGGACCACCAATAATCTCGGATATTCCGGTCGGGCATTTTCAACTTCCGGTTGTCTGGCATTATTGGATTCCCCGTCTGTCTGCCTGTTTTACGGGACCGATGAAGGGGTATTTCGATCCTACGATGAAGGTTTGACCTGGCACTTTTCCAGCATGGGCCTGGATCGTCCATTGGTCACCCTGCTGAAATCCGACCGGAATGGAAATCTCTATTGTGGCATCATGCGCTATTTGGGAACACCGGCTGGAGGATATGGAGACGGTCGGCTGATGCGGTCATCCGATCGTGGTCAATCGTGGTCTCCGGTCCAGATATCCAAAGATTGGCGCTATCTGGATATGGATGAGGCGCCAAATGGCGATCTGTACTGCGCACATGGTTTTGGAGCCCAGCTACCCTCTGCCACCATCGTGGGTTCCAGTCTGGCTGTCTCGCAAGACCAGGGTTTGACCTGGAAGGATCTGCCTGTTATGAGTGGCATGGGGTTCTGCACCACAACTACGCCGAATGGCGATCTTTTTGTGGCGGGGGAATCAGCAGGCACCTGGCGATCTGTCGATCAGGGCTCAACATGGACTTTACTTCCTGTTGCCAATCAAACCAGCAATTTGACCTTGTTGACATCAACTGATCAGGGTGATCTGATCCTATCGGGAGGCGCGATGAGAGGTTTGTTTTTTTCATCTGCAGTAGAAAATGGTATTCCATGGCATACTTATGATAATCCTGACCTTCCAGATTATTACTCGCTGTCCGATGTGGCATTTGATGCGGATGGAAATGCCTGGTGTACAACCCGAGGTCAGAACGGGGTTCCAGCATTATTTTTCCTGGAGGCACCCATTCAGTCGAGCAGTCCGCTGCAACCTGTCGACGGTATCTTTGGACCATTATTCGACATGGTTTGGGATGCCTGTGGGTACTTGTACATCTACTCTACGGGCGCTGTCTTGAAAAGTAAGACTTCCTTGCGAAGCCCTTCGGAACCCTGTACGCCGGTTTCTACCCTGTCGCCATATCTTTCACCTTCCTCGATCTGGCTTTACCCAAACCCCGCTTCTCACACCGTTACTATCCAGTTTCAGTCCATGACAGGACATGGGTTTATTCGCCTGATAAACGCCCAGGGTATCATGATCCAAGACATACTTGTGCGGATCCAGGAAGGTGAAAACCGTTTTCAATTATCGCTGGACGGCCTGCCGTCAGGGATCTATCAGGTTCAATTGTCCTGCCCCGATGGTATTTTCAGCTCCACCCTCATTGTCCAAGCAGGGTAGATCCGGGAAGAAGTTCCACAACAGGCTCCGGACATCAATACCGGTACAAGGCATTCATCACGGACACTGGCTGAGGCAGGGCTTCCTTGTCGGAGAGATACACCTCCCCTCCATGTAAGAGCACCTCAATGGCCACCTTGTTACACATTTCCACATTGGACAGATTCTGTTCCTCCTGTGTGCGCAGGGAAAGATCCTTGGGATCATATACTCCCCAGATCATCGCATCCTTGTCGAGGAACAAGGTATCCACCCGGCCATGCAGGGCCGCCGTCACAATGTCCTCAACCGCCATGGAACTGCGATCCGTGTACGCCCATTGATTCATCAGTTCGGCCTTGTGCCGTCGCCCCTGGTCAAAATGAAAGGCCAGGATATCCCATGCCTTCTTGTGCAGTTCCGGACGCGGTGTGTATTGGGGATTGCCGGACAGGCCTTCTTCGTACAAATGCGGATAACGGTTGACCTGGCGATACAGTGCCATCAAATGGTCCATGCCCGCCAGCATCAACGGAGCTTTTTCCTCATGCAGCACCTCCATGATCCGTCGATCGACCTCCCGGAAATACTCCAGGATCTCACCCTTGTGATCATCCTTTCCCTCTCCCTGCCCATGGTGAATGGTCTGACCATGACCACCGGCGCGTTGGCCATGGAAGCCAGCGGAGGTTTCCTCCAGATCGAAGCCTACCACCTCTTCCAGTCGTTTGGGCAGTGGCTCGGGCATGGTCACATTGCGCAAGGCCTCCCGGTTCCCCTCGTACAGGTGAAGATCCTCGAGACTCAGGGTGAGCAGGAAAAAACGACCGTCACCCATCATCAGGGGAATCATCGGCTTGAGATAGAACTCATAGCTGATATGATAGAAGGGCTCCACCGCAAACGGCAGATGGAAGGTTTCGAACAGGTCAGTGCTCAGGAAGATGGCCAACCCTTCTGACTGGTGATGCCAGAATTCTTCATCCTTACTCAACTCCACCAGCGGATTCATGAAGGTATCAATACTGCGCTGATCGAATCCACGCTCCTCCAGATCGAGATGGATCTGTTTCATCAGGTTCTTCAGATGGATCCGGTCCTTCTTGTTGAGGACTTCCTCGCCAGCCCGATGGGCTGGCATAAAGATGGATACACAACGGCCTCCATCGCGAGTCGCCAGGGTGGAGAATTGTTCTCTGGTCAGGTACGTCATGGTCATATGTCGTTTCGGTGTTCAACGGAAACACTGATGAAGGACATCACACCCGATCCATCCCTTCATCAGGGAAGAGGCGTCAAGACCTGCTTTCAGACCCGATCCTCATTTTGACCAAAAAATACGTCTCCCCTTTCAGACCATGAATGATCCAGATCAGGATAACCGGATGACTTCCATCATCCCGAACGATTGACAATGGCTCTTATCGTTTGACGACCCGATCGATCCCCATCCGATCCCCGGTGATCCATTGGACCTGATACATACCGACAGGTTGATCCTGCAGATCCACCTGCAGCCCTTCCACGTTGATACCGGATCGATGCCAGACCACCTGCCCGAGGCTATTGATCACCCGGAGGTCACCGGGCACATGGTCTGGAGCATGAATCGTAAAGAGGCCACTGGTCGGATTGGGGACGATCTGCAATGGGATCCTCTTACCCGGATTCACAATACTGGTCAGTTCATTGGCAATATAGCTGGCTTCCCAACCGGCCTGGCGAACCAGGTCATCTGTCTCGAAGCGGATGAACAGACTGCCTCCCGTGCTCATCACAGGCCCGGGAAGGGTGCCACCTGAGAATTCACCCAACAGGGCTGCATTCTCGTCCGCACCGTCATACACCCGGACATAATCATAACCTTCCTCTGTCTGAAAGGAGGTAAAGGTGAGCAGGATATCCTGTGTATTGGGCGGCTGGATCAGCCAACGGCAGTCGCTGGCATTGCTGTAGGGATCCGGACCACTGCCATCCTCGATATCTCCTGACATATCCGTCAGTACGGTCTGGCCGGAACAGGTCATGCTATTGGTCGCTTGATAATCCAGTGCCCAGCCGGCTGCTACTCCTGATCCATCCGTGATGAACTTCAGGAACAGATGGGCATCACTGGACGGGATCATGCCCGGGATCGTATTGCCGGTGATGCTCGCCAGTACAGGTGCCAGGTCGTCCTGTCCATCGTAGATGAACAGGGTATCGCCAATGGCAATATCCATTTCCGCAACGTTCAGGGTGATCACATCATAACCACCCGCATAGATCTTCCAGGTACAATCCGCATTGTTGCCATAGTCGAACATTCCGCTGCCGTCGCTGATGCTGCCTGTGGGACCATTCAGCTCCACAAGTCCCATACAGGTCGGTCCGGGATCAAAGGATCCCACCCCGACAGCCGCCCAGGCCCGTTGCACCGTCTCCACTTCGGGCGACCCGGCTCCGTAGAGATCTTCCGCTGCCATAATGGACCCCATTCGGCTATCCTCGTAATTGGACATGGTCGAGGCGGTGATGTACTGGGTCAGGTTGCGATAGGCGATCTGTTCGGCTTTCTCGATGCCGATACCCTCCACGGTATAGGCGTAGCCATTTTCATTGACACCACTGCCTCCTTCGCTGACCAGATAGAACCAGTAGTTCTGCACGCCGCTATTGACATGCACGCCCCCGAAATCGAACGTGTCCTGGGTATTGGCCCAATAACTGTCCGTCGGACCATAGGTGTCCGGCTGGGTCCGGGACCGGGGATCCTCCATGGAGCGAACGTAATCGCCGGGGATCAGGGACCCCTCCTCACCATGCAGCCAGTCGGCTGATGCCGGCTTGGCATAATGCTCGACAGCCGTGCCGAAGATATCGGCAAAGGACTCGTTCAAGGCTCCGGATTCTCCCTGGTAGGCCAGGCCACCTCCGCCATTGGTATTGATCACACCATGGGTGATCTCATGCGACAGGACATTGATGTAGGTCCGGTGGTTGGTAGTGATCCCGTTCCCATCACCCAGTTTCAGACTGTTGTTGGACCAGAATGCATTGGGCCAGCCCAGGGCAAAATGAACATAGGCGATCATCTCGCCCCCCAAGCCGTCAAAACTGTTCCGGTTGTGCACGTTCAGGTAGTAATCATAGGTCTTTTCCATGCCCCAATGGGCATCCAGGGCAGGGTTGTTCTCCTGCACCGTCTCGTAGGTACCGGTATTCCCCAGGATCGAAAAGCTCTTGTTCCCCAGGGACGAAGAGATATTGAACGGCCCACCCCAGTCGTCATTCGATCCTCCATCCTCTTCAAAAATATTGATGGAGTACGGTGGATTGGTCAGCGTCAGCTGGATCGGGATGGATATGGGCGGCTGGGCATCCTTTATCACCGGCGTGGTGGCGACCGTTGTGTTATTGCCATCCTTGATGACGAGATACAGATCCGGGTCGTTGTCCCCGGGCACATCTTGCCACCAGCCAGGACCCACTGCGTTGATGGTCACATTCCGCAACACTACAATCTGCTCGGTCCACTGGTTATCGGTGTCGGTGAATTCGGTCACGTTGCCCAGGTCGATGGCATGGTTCAGATTCAGGGTGTGAATAGGGCGACCCGACTCTTTCAGGCGGTAGTGCATTCCGGTATTGTCCGTCGTAATGGTTTGGGTACCACTGTAGAGTGTATTGGCACTCCCTTCTTCATCCGCATGACAGACATGCGTCAGTGTGCGGATGGTATGTCCGTCCCGGGCATCGATGAACACGTCCATGTCCTCGGTCAGACGTTCTGAAGTACAATGAACCTGATAGGCCAGGGTCGGGGAAACGCTGTCATCATGACCCCCTGGAAACATGATCAGCTTCGGTTCGTCCACCTGCGGGTAGTTTCCACGAACCAGATCTCTGGCCAGCGACATGGCCTGGTCAGGGGTGATATCGGGTACACCGTTCCATTGACTTCCTGAATAGACATGCCCATTCGCCTTCCGGACGCGGCCATCCCGGCTGTGCAGGATGAGGCCACTCCCGTAAACATCAACACCGGCAATTTGCTGGATATAGCGGGTGTGGGTCCATCCTAACCGATCCGTGGTTTCACTGACCTGGACCAGTTGGTTTTCCTGGCCCAGTCCGAGTTCCTCGCCATATCGCTCCAGGAACTGGCTGATGGACAGGTGTTCCTGGTCCCCTTGTTGATAGAATACCGAGGCCCTTCGTTTCTCCAGGCCTTGTCCTGCATCCGGGACAGGTTGTTGCGCCCGGGATGTTCCAAAAAAAAGCACCGCCAGGGATAGTGTCAAGATTGCTCTCATGATAGGGTGTATGGGGTTGTCAAGAGGAATGCAACGGGTCAATGTGCATGCGTCAAATGAAGCATAGATATCTAAGATACTGAAATTGTGGAATGTATGGTGATCACTCCACCAGGATGAAGCCTGCCCAACTGTAATGATCGATGAAAAGGTCCCGCATTTCCTTCTGGGTTTGCAGGAAGGCCGCATGGATATCCATCTCCTGATGGTCCTTGCCCGGATTGTTTATGCCCAGCCAATGCCGGTAAAAGGTGTTCATGAAACGGGTGGTCTTTTCATCATCCACCTGCCAGAGACTCATGATCAGATATCGTGTGCCGGCAATGGAAAACGCCCGT
>ERZ795053.7748-NODE-7748-length-10265-cov-5.241136_pt1 | contig 10265 bp, 7 predicted proteins | sample MGYA00375137_ERZ795053 | MGnify/ENA primary metagenome ERZ795053 (study PRJEB30182, sample SAMN05720284) | activated sludge metagenome | isolation source: Anaerobic digester | place: Hong Kong | collected 2014-12-17 ... | reverse complement strand
GTTTGCGCAGGATGATAGCGGTGTCAGTAATGCCGAAATTGCCTATGCGATTGACAACATGATGTTGCTCATTGCCGCCGTTTTGGTGCTCTTCATGCAGGCAGGTTTTGCGTTGGTTGAAGCTGGTTTCAACTCGGCTAAGAATGCCGTGAACATTATGTTCAAAAACTTCATTGATTTGAGCGCCGGTGTCCTGCTCTACTGGCTCATCGGTTATGGGATTATGTATGGCTCGGCCGTCATTCCCGGCTGGTTGGCCTGGGGCGGTATCGGCATCTCGCAGACACCACCGACGCCTGGCCCAGGTGTCTTGAATCCACAGGTGGATTGGCTCTTCCAGGTTGCCTTTGCTGCAACCGCTGCAACCATCGTTTCGGGCGCCGTCGCTGGTCGTATCAAAATTTCCGCTTATGTAATTTATAGTGTTGTCATCACGGCGATTATCTATCCGATTAGCGGTTACTGGAAATGGGGCGGTGGTTGGTTGGATGCCATGGGTTTCCATGACTTTGCCGGCTCAATTTTGGTCCACGCCGTTGGCGGCTTTGCTGGTCTTGCGGGTGCCATTGCCCTTGGTCCTCGAATCGGTCGCTTTAGCAAGTCGGGCGAGAACACCTTGCCGCCCCACAACTATACCTTAGCGACTCTTGGTGTCTTCATCCTGTGGATCGGTTGGTATGGCTTCAACCCCGGCAGTCAGTTGGCATTTGCCGGCGCCGCTAATACGGACGCCGTGGTGCTCATTGCCGTCAATACGACCTTGGCCGCCGGCGTTGGTGCGCTTGCCGCAATGGTTCTTGGCTGGATCACCCTCGGTAAGCCAGACCTGGGATACGTTTTGAACGGTGCATTGGGGGGCTTGGTTGGTATTACGGCGAACTGTGATGCGGTGACCAATGGATCTGCAATGATTATCGGTGCGGTTGCCGGTGTCTTGGTAATCCTTGCCATGAAATTCCTCGAAAGCGTCAAGATCGACGATCCTGTCGGTGCCTGGCCTGTCCACGGAGTCTGTGGCATGTGGGGCGGTATTGCGGCGGCGATTTTCGGTGGCAAGCCGATGATTGCACAACTCACCGGTTCGCTCGTGATTCCGATTTGGGCCTTTGTCACAGCATTCATTCTCTTCATGATTCTCAAGAGCGTTGGTGTGCTTCGTGTCTCACCGGAAGAAGAGATGGAAGGGTTGGATCTCTCCGAGCACGGTGTCTCTGCCTACGGTGAACCCGCCTTCGGCTCGGCTGACTAGCCCATCTTGCAAACTTGGTTGTTGTTCCGTAGTAGCGCCATAGCCACAAGCGGCGACCCTGGCTGAAAGCAATAGGACACGGCGGTGCGCCCGTTGGCTCCCGCTGTTGCGGAACTGTGAATTAGGGTTCTACTGGATCTCATGGGATTACCCTTCCTGGAAGAGGCGCAACGGTTCTGCTCAGACCGACAAATTTCTGCCTCTTCCTGGAAGGATCCATGTCACCCCCCTGAATTCCTGAAGATCCTGAATTAGCAGGAACCGAGATATTCGGTAGTCTCCCGGTATGGCGTTGTTATCATCTGATTACACTGGAATCGGGCGGCGCAGTTTACACTTGAACAACTCCGTCCCGGTAGACTACTAGATTTTCGGAGAGACACAAAGTCTCGTTGCCAAGTGTACACATAGCAGCCTTATAGGGCCTGAAGATGCCGGTAAGATTCAAAAGTCTTACCGGCTTTTTTTATGGGAATGAAATTGACCGGCTCACTGAAAAGATAAACGCTCCTATGGGCGGAGCGATTTCACCCGGAGACCTATCACTACAACGAGACTTCGGAAGCTTCGAGGTGACTGTCACTGCCCACGAGCAGTCGGATAGCAATCATCTATCGCCGGGCAGTGACAGTCACCTTTGCAAGGTTTTATTGTAGTGTTATATGAGCCAAGATAAAGGGGGAAGTGTGCATCATTTGGCTGATTCGGGTACAATCGGCTCATGACGCGAACGACACTCTGTATGACCAAGCTTGTACCCTCATTGCCTTGGCTTTTGCCATTCAGCTTGCTTGTCACCCTCGCCGGCTACTTTGGCCCTTGGGTGCCTCATCGAGTCTCCGGTCTTGTGATCACCGGGCTTGACCTGGCCGAGTATCTGAAGTTTTTGCCGGTAATTCGCAGTGGGCAGATTGTCGTTTGGCGTGAAGGCTTCTATCTGCCACTCGTCCTGGTAAGCCTGGCGGCAAGTTTTTGGGCTTTTCAGCGCTACCCGCGGAGACAAGGCTGGTGGCGCTGGCCATCCCGTGTTTTGTTGCTGGCCACGGCAACAGTTGCCGCGCTCAACCTCTTGCCCCCGGCTTGGGATCAATCTACCTTTACCAACCCCGAGTTCCGACAACAGATCATTGCGCTTGGCTTCTGTCTCCTGGTCATGGGGACAAGCCCGCTTTGGGCGTTGCTGCCACGTCTCTTGACCACTGGCATTGTGGTGCTGCTTGGCCTTGGGGCACTCTGGTACCCGCTGTACAATTTTTCCCAACTCCTTCCCGCCATTCGGGAGTTGTATCAGCAACCGTTGGTGGCTGGTTGGGGGATGTACACGATGGCAACCGGGGTTGTTATTCTCTTAGTGCTACATGGAATAGAGCTATGCAACTTGGACTCGTAACCAACCCACGCCATCAACTGCGCGATGAAATACGCTGGTTAACTGACAACGGCTTTGGCATGATCGATCTCACGTTGGAAGCCCCCCATGCTGCTCCAGAAAGTGTCAAGTGGTCCGAGTTGCAGCCTCTGTTGGCCGATAGCGGGTTAACAGTGGTTTGTCGAGCCGCTGCCTACCTTCCGCTGGAAAGTCCAGCGCCGCTTGTGCGCCAAGCCGCGCTGGATGAGGTGCGCCGCGCGATCGACGTGGCGGCGACGGTTGGGGCATCCCTCTGCACCGTCCGTTTCCGTGGCTGGCCTGCCCATTTGGAGGAAGCGACGGGGTATGAATATTATCGACAATTATTTGGGGTTGTGCTCAGTCACGGCAGTGAACGTGGTGTCGCCGTTGCATTGGAGAACCGGCCGGAAAATCAGCACCAGTTGAAGTGGTTTCGGGAAATTTTTCATCGTCTGCCGGCGCTGAAGTTGGTCTATCACATGGGGCATGGCAATGTGGGAACGTTGCAGAGCATGACCCGCGAGTATCTCTTTGCGCTGGCTGATCGGCTGGCCCATGTCCGCATCAGTGATAACGACGGCCAAACCAATGCCTATCTACCTCTTGGCGCGCCGGCCAGTGGGGGGCTGGACTTGCGCCGTGATCTACAAACGTTGCGCAGCTTTCGCTATGATGGAACGCTTGCCTTGCAGATCGCAGGTGCGCGCCGCTGGGCTCAAGGCAGCGCAACATATCTGCGTGAACTGTGGGATGCCGCAGGATAGTAATGCGCGCAGTTTCAATTTGAGCTCGCTGGCGGAGTATTCTCTTCGGTTGCTGTTTCTACCGTCGTTGTGACTGGGGCTGTGGCATCCGGTGAATAGATACCACTGAGCACACTGTTAAGTTGCGATGCCCCGACTGGAATGGGGGGACATTGCTCCGGCGCCCGGCGATTGGTATTGGCCATTGGCTGCGCTTCCCACACCCCGTTGACGATGGCACGAACACGGCCCGGGTCGGCAATGCCGAGAACCGCAGCGCCCTGTTCCGTGGTAAAACCCCGTAGGTCCGCCAGCGTTAAGCCGCCGGCCCGCACATTCTCGGCTCCATAGGAAAGACCGACGCGGGTGAGGTCGACCAACTCCAAGAGCGAGAGATCGGTCGAAAAGCTCTCCGAAAAGGCACTCCACAGCTCGGGGAAGCGTGTGATCAAATTGGTGTTGAGCATTTGATCGCGCAGCGCCCAGAGAAATTGGCGCTGCCGTTCGGCCCGCGCAATATCACTGCTGCGCAAGCGTAGGCGCACAAACCAATAGGCAGTTTCACCGTCCATCCAATTTTCACCGGCCGGTAAGGTGAAATAGTCCCACGAGTTGGTGGTTAGATTGAAGATTGGCTCTGCAAAGGGGCAATCGAGCTGCACTGTTACACCACCGATGGCATCGACAAGGCGTACAAAGCCATCCATGCGAAACCGTACCCAGTGGTTGGTGGCAATACCTAGCGTTTGGCTCAAGATGGTCGAAACCAGTTCTGGCCCACTGCCGTAGCGATCGGGATTGCGTTCACCCAGATAGTCCGCCTGATTGATGCGCCCCATGCCATAGTTGGGAATATTGACATATAGGTCGCGCGGAATGCTAAAGACGACCGCCTTGCCCGCTGCTCGGTCCACCCCGACGATCATGATCACATCTGTGCGCCAATTGCCGTCGCCTTGGCGTTGGTCTGTTCCCAAGAATAAATAATTCTCGGTCTTTTGCCAATTGGCTGCCGGTCCTATCGGTTCTTCCCACCGTACCGGCGGAATGGTGCCTGTGCTCCGTGGGACAATCAAGGGGCGAGGCGGACTCGGGGCGATGACACGCCCCACAATGGTCGGGTAGGGGCGTCGGGCATCTTCGCCTGCGGTTGTGGGTGACAGGCCAGCGGGGACGTTCGGGGCGTCATCTTGCTGGAAGGGATGGGCGAAAGGGGATGATTCATTCGCATAGACGTGTTGATCGCTCTGGAATGCCAGATAAAATGCACTGAACACGAGCAAAGTAAGTACAAGAAAATAGAAACGCCGGCTTGGCATGGATCAATTGCTCCAGGAAGAACCCTATAGGGCGGTTGCTTTGAAACGGGTAGTTTCTACCCAGGTAAAATTACCCGTTTTAAACAGAGCTCACTTTTGTTGGTCATGTTGAATTTGTAGCGGATATTCATTTAACGCTCATATGGGCGACAAACTGAAATTACCATTTTCAGAGAGAAAAATGGCTATTTTCGCTGCATACCGATGTGAGCCGCATTGAAAGACTAAGTTATCCTCAAGGCTCATCTCTTCAACGTGTAAAAACCGATGATTTTGCCACAGAAATATCATCGGCTTTTATACGTGCGGCTGATGGGCAACCCTCAAGGGCAGCGCGTTGGCGTATTGGTATCTAAGAAGGGGGAACCTTCGAAGAGCGTTTCTGCCGCGGCTCGAATCGCTGCCCAATCGGGAATAAAGACAGACATCCCTGAACGCCAGCCAGGCGTTAACAGTGTGGGGGGCGCCAATACAAAACCGTGGATCTGATCTTCATTGAGATTGAGTGCGAAGCGGGCAATGCGAATTGCATTGAGAATACCAATATCGGTCTGGATTGAATCATCTAGCGCCTGATAGAGGGCCGGCACACGCGGGAGCAGATTATCATCGCGCACCTGATTGCGCACAGCCCACACAAAACGTTGTTGACGACGGGCTCGATCAAGGTCACCACCAATACGACGGCTGCGTACATAGACCAATGCCTCCGCCCCCGTCATGTGGACCAACCCAGGTTGAATGTTGAGGATCACATCCTCGATGGAGAAGTAGTCATAGTAGGGACAATCCACATCGACATCCACCCCCCCTAGTGCATCGACGACCTCTTGGAAGGAACTGAAATCGAAGCGCAGATAGTGGTCGATGCGGATATTCATCCGTTCCTGAATGATGCGTTTGATCAGAGCCGGGCCGCCACCGTCAGGCTCGTCTCGTTCCCCTAAATAGTCAATGACATTGACGCGATTCGGTTGGTGATTGGGGATCACATCGATATAGACATCGCGGGGGATGGAGATCACCCCTGCCCGGCTATTATCAAAATCGAGAGCGACAATCATCATGACATCGGTGCGCCAGTTTGGCGTGTTCGGTCGACGATCGCTGCCAAGGATTAAAATATTGAGCGTGCGATCCAAAAGGGGGCCCGCCTCCTCCGTGGAACTCTCCTGTGGTGTCGTCAACACCTGCCCTCCGCTACCGGGGGCAATGGAAACGGTTGTGCTGTTTGTATCTGTGGGCGTGACGGCAACAGTCTCTGTGAGCGCCGTTTTCTCCTCTGCCTCGCCGGTAGTAGCCGTTGCCGTAGTCGACGATGGGTTCACGATGACAGTGGCTGTAGGCGTTGCTGCTTGCATGGCACTGCCCACATTGGACAGCTGCCAAAAGATCACAAAGACTAAGCCGATGCCTAATGTGGGAATGACATACCGCAACTTCGAGCGCTGCGAAAGCCAAGTGCGCCATTGTTGGATCTTGTCACCTGAGAGTAGTGCTTTCACGTACGGGGTCTGCCTTTGCTCTTGGTGGCCATTGGTTGCAATTGTTGATACGCGATAACTGGGCGAGTACACATATAGCGTATCCGGCTGGCAAGGGCTGAGGAGTCTTCCTCAGGGGTAGCCGCTCACCAGTACCTGCTTCCAAGTGGCAATGATGAAGGGTGCGTTCCACTCAAAACGGGCGTTTATCCTGCAATTCTTGACAGAGCATTGTGCTGGCTGCGTAGAACCATTGATGACCCTCCCAGAACTCTTGTAGATTTCGGTGGCCCATCTCTTCGTAACGCAGCGCTTGCGCAACCATCTCCAACTTGTCTGCATCGCGCACAACACGGCTTTCAGGGGTTTCCGCCGCTGTGTACTCATGCCAACAGGCGATATAGCTCAAACCATTGGGTAAATCCTGTAAAAGCATCTCTGTTGCCGTGGCTTCGGCCCTATGTTTGATGGCCTTGCCAACCAAATCGGTGCTACGCTTGGGCAGATCGGTGAGAATACTCTCCGCCAAATCATGGACCAGGGCAATCTGCATCACGCGTAAAAGGTCAAGCGGTGCAGCGAGGCCCTGGTCTTGCCACTCATGGTTGATTTTCTCTGCCAAGAGCAGTGCCATCCAAACGGTCGCATAGCTGTGATCGGCAATCGACTCCGGTTGGCGAATTCCTGCAAAGAGCCAACCGGTTCTTGGGAGCAGCTTCAAATCACCAATCCGATGCAACAGTGTCAGCGTCATGCTCATGCCATCAACGCAATTTGTCCACGCAGCGACTTGAGCCGATCGGCCAATTCTTTGCGCCCACCTTCGCGCAATTCCTGCTCGATAGCTTGCATCGAAGCCACAAAGTCCGGGGTCAACTTGGCACGATTCTCGTTGAGCAACGTGCTAACCGCCGCTTTATCCGGCGCGCTCATTAGCTCATTAAGCAAACGCATCTCTTCGGGCATCTGTTCCCGCATGATGCTGAGGGCGGTGTCGTAGACTTGTTGCAAACGCCGTGCCGCAGCGGTTGAATTGTTGCGCTGCGCCGCTTGAATATTGGCCGCTAAGAGCGAGAGGAAACTCTCATCCAGCATATCCGCATATTCACGCAACTTGGCTTTCATGTCAGGTGCCTGTAGCACATCTTGAAGGACCGCCTGCATCTGCTGTGTCATCTGCTGTCGCATCGCTTGCTGCTGCTCTTGCATTGCCAGGATCGTCTCGCGCAATGTGTTGAGCCGTTCACGTTCTTCCTCACCGGCTGTTTCGAGGCGGGCCGAAACTTGCATCAAGAACTGATAGTCCAACATGGGGATCACAGCGGTGATTAGCCCATTGGCGACTTCTTCGCCATCGTCCCCTTGCCATGCTTCGAGGATCTTATCAAGCAGCTCTTCCCGCGAGGTCTCCTTACTAAGGGTCGCGACCACGGCGCGCACTTTATCTTGAATACGCTTGATCTCTTTGCCCGCTTCTGTGCTCTCCATCAATTGGTTGCGCACGCTCAGCAGTGCCTGCACGCCGGCCTGCTGACCTTGTTGGCTGGTCATCATTAGCACACGGTCCAGCAGCGCAAAGAAATCTTTGTCGATCAGATCACGGCCCCGTTCCAGCGCCAGCGCCAACGCCTTTGGATCATTGGCGAGCGTGGCCAGGCGTTGGACCAATTCGCTTTGACTGCGCTGGCGGCGCAACATTTCGGGCGTCACCCCTTCAAACTCCCACAACTGTTCTAACAAGCGTTGCCAATCCATGAATTGTTTGGGCTGCAGCATATAACCCTTGCGCGCCTCTGTGGGCAACTTACGCATGAGCGTTTGCGTCAAGTCGCCGATGGCTTTTTGCATCTGCATCGTATCGCCACCTTGTTGCGGCGCAAAGACTCCAAGAAACTTGTGTTCCGGCTCATGAACGAGCAGCGGCACATTTAATGGCCCACCCATACCACAATTGGGGCACGACGCCATATTCACCTGCCCACCGAGCAGTGCCCCCTTTAATTCCGGGTTAACGCCCAGGTCAATGATCGAGAAGATCGGCACCTGATAGGGCGTACCACAGTTGGGGCACTGTACTTGAGCACCCCGTGGCGGGAAGAGCAGTTCGATCTGTCCCTGGCCGCCGCGGGGCTGTTGCGGTTGCGCCGGTTGCTGTGGTGGCTCGGGTGTCTGTGCTGTGGGCGGCGCGCTCTCTGGTGTTTGGGAGGCTTCTGGTGTGGCCGGCTTTTCATCCTTGCGCTCACGCCGGCTGGTATAGCCTTTGGGCAATTCTAAGCCACTGCCTTGGGAGGATGGCTGCTTATCCTGGCCAGGTAATAAAATTCCACTCATGAGGTATCATCTCTCTCTATAGGTTCTTGGGCATACGAACTTAGGCCATGCACGCCAGCGCCGCACCTGAATACGTATCCACTCTTCGGCTTGTGTAAGCCAATTGCAATCGCTGCTATCGACAGTATGTATCTACTCTAGCTATCGCTTGACATGCCTGTTGCACGCCCCGAAGCGAACTCTGTTCGACATACCATTGTTCGACATATTATTGTTCGACATACCTTTGTTCGTCATACTATTGGCTGTCAATCTACTCGATTCACAGTTCAATTCTACGTAATTGTTACGATTAATTGTAGCGCATGATTGGCATTGTGCCCAAAGTGCTATTGTCGAGTGTGTAAAGAGTGCCCCTGCTTTCGTTTGCGCTCGGGATTCGCGCCCTCCCGCAGGGGCGGCAAATATCCTGCCGGAGTGCCACAGACCGGAGATAGCCTTAGAAAAAATTTCGTGGCATTACATCACGGGTTAAACAGGCGAGTGGCACCACAAATCTTTTTCTGGATGTCTATCGACGACAACTGTACGCTGCGTGTCCGTTGGAGAGCCGCTGTCTCCATAATGGAACAATCACTGCATAGATTGCGATATACCTTGTGAGCTTGGTACAAATGTTTGTTGCTTGTAAGGCAGTGGGGCCATGACCACTTGCTGTGGCCACGCACTGCTCTGTCGTAAATCGCTGACAGTGTAATTTCGTCAGGAGACTAACAGAATGACTGAACCGATTTTCACAGGATGTACCCCGAAGGCATGTCTCGATCGTACATTGCCCACATCCTCGCTGCTGGCCGCCAGCCGCGCTGCCATTGCGGAAAATGCCGACAATGCACCGGTGTTGCCACGTAACCGTAGCTTGCCCGGCGCGGGGATAGATTCACCGGTTGCCCTGGCCGCTCTCACCGGCAAACTTTGGCAGCCCGGACGCACCTTGCGCGTCTGCTTTCTGGATGGCGATGCCGCAGTGCAAGGACGTATTGCAACCTTTGCCCAAGAGTGGAGTCGCTATGCCAATCTTCAGTTTCTCTTTGGCAATGATCGCGATGCTGAGATCCGCATTTCTTTTGCGCAAGCCGGTTCCTGGTCCTATATTGGTACCGATGCTTTGGCTGTTGCCAAAGATCAGCCGACCATGAACTTCGGTTGGCTCACCCCAGCGACACCCGATGAAGAATATGCACGCGTGGTGATTCACGAATTTGGTCATGCCATCGGTTGTATTCATGAACATCAAAACCCTGCGACCGATGTGCCCTGGAACAAGGAGGCGGTCTATGCCTACTACGCCGGGCCGCCCAACAACTGGTCGCGCCAACAGACCGACGTCAATCTCTTCACCCGCTACAGCGCGACACTGACCCAATTTTCCCGCTTTGATCGAGATTCAATCATGCTCTACCCCATTCCCAACGAGTTTACCAAGGGGGATTTTGCGGTTGGCTGGAATCGTGCGCTATCGCCACAAGATCAACAGTTTGCCGCTACCCTTTATCCGCAGCAGGGGAAGCTGGAAAATGAGCTTACTGTCGATGCTCCTGCTATCAACGCAGCAATCGGTGCCTTTGGCGAACTTGATAAGTATCTCTTTCGGGTGGAGCGGGCCGGCTGTTACCGCATGGAGACCAACGGCTCTCTCGACCTCGTTTTGGGACTCTTTGGGCCCAACGATGAGACCAAAGGGATCACGGAGGACGACGACAGTGGCAATCGGCTCAACGCACGGATTGTGGCCGAGTTGCTGCCTGG
>ERZ795053.7747-NODE-7747-length-10266-cov-3.679757_pt1 | contig 10266 bp, 10 predicted proteins | sample MGYA00375137_ERZ795053 | MGnify/ENA primary metagenome ERZ795053 (study PRJEB30182, sample SAMN05720284) | activated sludge metagenome | isolation source: Anaerobic digester | place: Hong Kong | collected 2014-12-17 ... | reverse complement strand
TGCTGAACGCGGCGAACCGATGACGGAAGTCTGGTTCAATGGAATTATTTCCGGACTTGACCGGACCGGAGCCCGTCTTTCCTACGGCCTTTATGAAATTGTCAATTTCCGCCGTCCCATCTACAAAGGCTCGTTCCGAGCCCCCTATACCCGCTACGAATACGACCATTTTAACGGATACCACGAATTCCCTCCCCAGCTCGACACCATTTCTACGCTGGACCACACGCGGACCGTTTCTTATTGATTCAGAATCGATCGATTCTTCACAAAGTTTATGAAAAACACCTTCCACGCTTGTGGAGGGTGTTTTTTTTTATTTTATTCAAGCGGCTGATCCTTGCCCTTGAGTCCCAGGGTTTTGCTGGCCCGAGAGCGCGGGAATATTGCCCATCACTTGTTGGGCGGCGGCCCGCACGGCTTCCATGCGCACCTCTCCCAGGCGGGAACTGTATTCCCCCATTTTGGGCACACAACTGACGAGGGCTTGCGTGTAAGGCGATTTTGGGGTCGCCAGCAAATCGTCGGTGGTTCCAGATTCGACTTCACCGCCCTCGTAAAGCATCAGGACTCGGTCCGCGAGGAAACGGGCGACTCCAAAGCTCCCGGTCCCGAGGACGATGGCGACATTTCTCCGCCGCCTCAGTTCATCAAGCAAGTGGAGAAACTGGGCCTCGGCAATGGCATCCATGCCGGCGGTAGGCTCATCCGCCAAGATCAACTTGGCGCCGGTGAGAAGGGCGATCGCGAGGATGGTTCTTTGAAGAAGGCTGGTGGGCAACTCATTAGGGCGCCGGGCGAGGACCGATTCCGGTTCGACGAAACCCAGCTCGTAAAAAATGGGAAGCCAATCACGTGGCGCCTTGGCCAATGCTGGCAGTCGCGCTTGGCGGAGGGCTTCGGCAATGTGCTCCCGAATTTGGTAGAGCGGATCCAACAGTCGGTTCACATCGTGCCGCAGGACGGCAATGGAGGTGCCCCGCAGTGCCGCGATTCGGCGAGGAGACAGTGCCAGCAGGTCTTGTCCCCCGTGGATGGCCATGCCGGATGCGATTCTGGCCTGATTCGGCAGGAGACCACAAAGGGCATCCAACGTGGTTGTTTTGCCGCTACCCGCCACTCCGATGAGGGCCAGGCATTCGCCCTCGGCGACGTCGAAGGACAGTTGCCTTACCGCAAGGCGGGTGTTTCCTCGGCGAGCGCGGAAGTCCACACTGAGATTCCTCACGGAGAGGGCCGGATCCGCTGATCCGGTTCCCGGGATCGGGGGATGGAGCAGCGCTTGTGACATGGCAGGAAGGATAACCGGAAATGAAAGAGGGGGGAATCCGAATCTTGAGGAACTTGGATGGATCGCGGAAGAGAGGGTTCGTCAATCTTGCAGGTCCGGTCGGTTTTCCCGGGTGCGCTCCAATCCGCGTTCCCGACGCCAAGCTTCGATGCGAGCATGATGTCCGGAGAGGAGGATGTCGGGGACTTTCATTCCGCGAAACTCTGCCGGACGGGTGTAATGCGGTCCCTCTAGCACGCCGGGGGCGGCGAACGATTCCTCCTCGGCGGAACGTTCGTCACCCAGCACTCCCGGCAGGAGCCGGACGACGGCATCCACGATCACGGCTGCGGCGAGGGTGCCATTGGTGAGGACATAGTCACCGATGCTGAGTTCTTCATCTACCAGTGCCTCCACGACCCGGTGGTCGATGCCCTCATAGTGCCCGCAGAGCAGAATGAGGTGGCTCTCGGCCGAGAGACGCCTCGCCTCCGCCTGGTCGAATCGCCTTCCTTGGGGCGTCAGGAGGATGACCCGCGCCTCGGGCGTGCGGAGTGCTTCCACCGCTTCGAAAAACGGCTCCGGTTTCATGACCATGCCGGGGCCACCCCCATAAGGGAGATCATCCACCTGGCGGTGTCGGTCGTGCGTCCAGTCCCTCAGATCGTGGGCCCGCAAATTCACCCGTCCGGTTTCTTGGGCGCGTCCGATGATGCTCTCCCGCAGGGGGGCCAGGCAGATCTCGGGAAAAATGGTGATGATGTCGATGCGCATGCCGATCTTTGAGGTCCGCCGTGGAACAATGCAAGTCGGGAAAACGCCGCTCAGGCATCGATCACCACATCGCCCTGAGGCAGGCAGACACAAGGGAGGCAGCAGCCCTCTTCGACCTTGAAGGCGGGTGGCTTGGTATAGCGGACTTGGCCATTGATCAGCGCGGTCTGGCAGGTGCCGCAGTGTCCGACCCGGCATCCCGCAGGAATTCGGATGCCTTCTTTGGTGGCCAGGTCGAGAAGACTCGACGCCGTGCCACCCACTGCGATGGTGCGGGCACTGCGTTTGAATTCGATTTTTCCCGATTCGACAGCCACACTGCGGACCACTTGTTCAAAAGCCTCGTCATGGATTCGTGACTCTGGCACTCCCCAGGATTGCAGCCCCTCGCGGAGATCCTGCATCATCGGGCCGGGACCACAGGTGAAGAAATCAAAATTGTTCGACGGCAGCACCTGCCGGAAAAGGTCGACGGTGATCCGTCCGAGGTGGTCGAAATCCTTTCCTTGCTCCTCTCCGGGGCCGGGCTTCGTGTGGCAGACCTGAAGATGCACATTGGGCAATCCCAGCGCGGCCCAAGCCCGGAGTTCGTCGCGGATGATGTTTTCCCCGCCATTTCTCACACCGTAAAAAAACCAGATCTCCCGGCGCGAATGCTCCGCCAGGAGGGTCTTCATCATGCTCAACACCGGCGTCACGCCAACCCCGGACCCGGAGAGGACGACTCCGCCTGTTCCGCGGGGATCCAGGTGAAAATCACCCGACGGCGCCCGCACATCAAGGAGATCCCCGACATTGATCTGGTCATGGAAGTGGCTGGAAATCAGTCCTCCCGGTTTGCGCCGGATGCTGACCCGGTAGTGTGTTTCCGACCAGGCATCCGAGAGGCTGTAGCAACGGACTTCCGGTCGTCCTTGAAGATCGAAGTCGAAGGTCAGGAATTGACCTGGTTGGAAATTTGGCAGGGGAAAACGTCCATCATGTGGGCTGAGGTAAAACGAGCAGATATCGCCTCCTTCAAGCACCTTCCTCTCCACACGGAACTTTCTTTTGCCATTCCAAGCCACCGGAAGGGAGCTTTCCCTCTCCCGGCGCTCCCGGGACCGGCGCAGATCCTCCTCAAGGAGGGCAAGACGCTGCCGGTGGATCCGACTTTCGCGGGAATGGCGCCAAATTTGTCCGAGTGCCAAGGAGAGTAGCAGGAGGGTGCTCCCTCCCAGCAGCAACCAGCCGGCAATTTCATTCAGTGGTGGCATCTGGATGAAAGCATGAATCGAATTGCGACCAACTTCCAGCTCTTTATTCCATGAAGAGTGCCCTGCCGAAGGGGACTCCGTTCCGCGTCAGTGCCTTCCCAACCAACCGCCGGGTTTGGTGCCTCTTGCAGTGCCGGAAGTTCCCGGCTTTTTCTCATCCTCTTTGTCGGCATCGTTCTTATAGCGGAGAATGCCATAGCGGGACAGATTGGAAATGAGGTTTTCCAGGTCATGTTTTAAGGAGCTGTCATTGATCAATGCGGCGGCCACCCCGTTGCCTTTGGTGATTTTGTCCATCGTGGTGTTGACGCTTTTGATCGCGGAACGGATGTCATCAATGGCGGGTTCTGCCTTGGTGATGACATCCTTGGCCTTGGTCGCCGCCTCACCGGCTTTGGCGAAAGTTGATTTTGCCTCCGTGAGGGCGCCTTTCCCTTCTTCGAGGACGTTATCGATTTTGCCGGAGGCCGTTTTCAGATTGTCCCCGGTCGCTTTCAGATCCGCCAGGGTGGTCCGGATGTTGGCGAGATTTTCGTCACTGAGGAGACCCGTTTCAACCTTGTTAAAAGACCGGTCGAGACCCGCCACCGAGTTGCGGATGTCCTGGATGGCTCCCCGGATGTCAATGAGGGCCTGCTTCGCTTCGACAGAAATTTCAGCAGCGCTCTCCTGCAACTGAGCGAGTCCGGCCGCTGTATAGCCCTCAATCACCTCGGTGGATTCCGGATCGATGAATGTCAGGGGGCCGGTGGTGGGGGATTCGATCTTGATGTAGGTGTCTCCCATAAGACCGGCGGTGGCCAGGCTGATACGGGATTTATTTGGGATCCGCACGTCGGAGAAGATGAAGAGGGGAATGATCACCGATTGGAAATCCTCGGTTGGCAGGGGCTCATCGGCGACAAACCCCACTTTGCGTCCCCCAAGCCGCACCGGTGCTCCCGGGAAAATGCCACTGCCATCCAAAAACGAAACCCGGATCTCGTATTTGGGACGGATGCGGTCGCGGAATCCCCCGAACTGAAGGACCAGTGCGGCCATGATGGCGAGGCCAAAAAAGGCGAAAAGTCCAACCATCATGTCGGTGCGTTTGGATCGTATGCCCATAGAGTAGTGTGGTTGAGAATGAAAGGTGGGTTTGAATTATTTGGTCCTGGGACCCTTCGGTTCCTTCTCACGCAGGGTGGCTTCGGAGCGGCCTTCGATGAAATTCTGCACCGCCGGGTCCGGGCAGTGGCGAAGTTCTTCCGGCGTGCCGAGAAAGTAGATGCGGCCCTCGCGGAGGTATGCCACCCGGTCGGCGATTTTGAACATGCTTTTCATGTCGTGAGTCACCACCACCGAAGTGATGGAGAAGCGGTGCTTCATGTCGATGATGAGGTGGTCGATGCTGTCTGATACGATCGGATCCAGGCCCGAGGTGGGTTCGTCATACAGGATGCAACTGGGCCGGGTGATGATTGCTCGGGCCAGGGCGACACGCTTGCGCATGCCACCGGAGATGTTGACCGGCATTTTGTCCATGTGGTTCTCCAGTTCCACCATTTGCAGCACTTCTCGGGCGCGTTCTTCGAGCACCTCCCGTCGTTTTTCACCCCGCTCGGTGAGAGGAAAGGCCACATTCTCCGCCACCGTGAACGAGTCGAAAAGAGCCCCATCTTGAAAGAGGATGCCCACTTTCTGGCGAACCTTGTTGAGTTGGCGCTCTGGAACTCCAACGATCTCCTCGCCATCGACCAGGATGCTTCCTTCGTCGGGAGACATCAGGCCGGTGAGGTGTTTGAGCAGCACGCTTTTGCCTTCTCCGCTGCGCCCCAGTATGACCATGCATTCCCCCCGGCGGATATTGAGATCGACGCCGTCCAGAATGGTCTGCCAGCCAATCGTCCGTCGCAGGCCGGTAACCTCAAAAAAATGACCCTGCCCCGCCTCGGAAGCGGGAGCGACAGCCTCGGTGGGTTGCTGAGCGGAAAGATCCATCGTTAATCGTATCCTCCCAAAGGAGACAGTGTGTTGAGGATCAGACTGAGGAAGAAATTTACCACCAGGAGGGCCAGACTGGAAAAGACCACGGCCTTGGTGGTGCCCTGTCCCACTCCGACGGCTCCATTGGTGGCATTCAATCCCTGATGACAGGAAATCAGGACGATGATGGCCCCGAACACGGTGCCTTTGATCATGCCCATGCTGACATCGATCAGCGCGGTGTGCGCCAGGACATGGTGGTCATACCATGCCGCAGGCACGTTGAAACCATAGACAGCGACCCAATGGGAAGCCAACAAACCAAAACCTATGGACTCCGCCACCAGCAAGGGCACGCTCAGAAACATGGCGAAAACCCGGGGGATGACCAGATAATCCACCGGGTGCACCCCCATCGAGCGCAGGGCGTCGATTTGTTCCGTGACTTTCATGGTGCCGATTTCCGCGGCCATGGCTGCACCGACCCGACCGGAAAGCATCAGTCCCGTGAGAACCGGTCCCAATTCCCGGCACATGGCGATCGAAACCACCGCTCCCACTCCGGAACCCAATCCCAGAGAACTGAATTTGAAATAAGTTTGGGCGGCGAAGACCGCTCCCGTGAAGGCTCCGGTGACCACCACCACCAGTTGGGAGCCGAACCCAATGTTGACCACCTGCTCCCCCAGCAGGCGCCACCGCATGCGGCCAAAAAGCATGGAGGCTCCCATCTCTTTGAGTAGGATGGTGAGCTGTCCCAGGTATTCCAGTAACCAGAAAATGCCCCTACCTGTAGCTGCCAGCAAACTTGCCATTGATACGACGTTCCCCCTCTGCCATCGAATGCCCTCTTCCCCAGTTCAGGGCAGGCTTGGGACGGGGACACTCAAACAGACGTAAAAGGTAGTCCGATTATTTCACAATTCAATGCCGACAACCGAAAGTCGGTGGGAAACTGGCGCAATTATCCCAAAATACAGAATAACCACAGCCCCTGTAAGAGCTATGGTTGAAGCCACCACATCCGGTACCGGATGGTCTGTTTTTCCCGGAAGGGAATTATTTGGCGAGAGCCTGAATCCGACGGGTCAGGGCGCCTTTGAGGCGGTCGGCGGCGTTGCGATGAATGATGTTGTTGCGGCTGGCCTTGTCAGCAGCGGAAGTAAATGCTTTGAGCGCTTCCAAGGCGGCATCGGCATCTCCGGAAAGGATCGCAGCGTTCACTTTCTTGCGGCTGGCCCGGATGTTGGACTTGATGACGCGGTTGCGTTGCGTGCGGACACGGGTCTGACGGACGCGTTTGAGAGCGGATTTGGTGTTGGCCATGACAGGTTGGGAGGGTTCCCTTGAAGTGGTGAAAAAGGGTGGCGAATCTATATCCATACGCGATGCTGTCAAGGAGGAATTGGCCTCAGGTGTTTCCACGGAAGGCGGACGCATGGCGTAGCGGTGAGGTTCAGACTGCTTGATTTTCTGCGAAAGTATGGAAAATTGAGAATTGCGAAGGTTTCAGAGCTATACTTCCCCCCCCCTTTCAGCATGGCTAAAGTCATCCACACTGCTCAGCTGTCTCCCTTCCTTCTCTTGTTGGGCTTGGTGGTATGCACCCCGGCTTGCCATTTGCACTCCAAGGGACCTCGTTACGGGGAAGTCCCTGCGGTCGAAGTGGAGCACTGGTGTGATTACCAATCCGGGAAAGCCTCCTGGTATGGAGGGCGGTGGAACCACTGCCGGACTTCCTGTGGAGAAACCTATGACCAGAACACCATGACGGCTGCCCACAGGACACTTCCCTTTGGGACCCGGGTCCGGGTCACCAACCTCAACAACGGTCGGCAATGCGTGGTGCGGATCAACAACCGGGGACCTTTCACCAAAGGGAGAGTCATTGATCTTTCAGTCGCCGCGGCCCGGGCCATCGATGCTTACGATGCCGGGATCGTTCCAGTGAGACTCGAAGTGGTGAAGTGATCCTTTCCGTCTTGGCGGAACTCAGTGGACCGCGGGGCGGCGGTCTGGCAGATGAATCCCTGCGGAAAGGGGTTTTTGGTTTACGAAATCTCGTTCCTGGGGCTAAAGTCAACGCTCCTCCGACCATGAGAACCTGCCCATCAGGTCTTCGCCGGTGGATTCTTGAACCCCGACCCAGACTTCCATGAATCTCGAGACTCTTTGCCTTCACGGCGGGCAACAACCCGATCCCACGACGCTATCCCGGGCTGTCCCCATCTACCGCACCAGCAGCTTTGTTTTCAAAAGCGCCGAGCACGCAGCCAATCTGTTTGCCCTGAGAGAATTGGGCAATATTTACACCCGCCTCATGAATCCCACGACCGACGTGCTGGAAAAGCGGGTTGCACTTCTGGAGGGGGCTCCGGAGATGGGAGGACTGGGAATCGCGTCCGGCACCAGCGCCATATTTTACGCCATTATCAATCTTGCCAAGGTCGGTGACAACATCGTTTCGGCGCGCAACCTCTATGGTGGGACCTACACTCAGTTCGCCGAGATCCTGCCGGCCTTGGGAATTGAGGTTCGTTTTGTCGATTCCACGAATCCGGAGCATTTTGCCGCCGCGATCGATGGCAAAACGCGCGCTCTGTTCTGTGAAACGGTTTCCAATCCCTCGTTGGAGATCACCGATTTGGATGCGGTGGGAGACATCGCCAAGGCTCATGGCATTCCCCTCATCGTCGACAGCACCTTCTCCACTCCTTACCTGACTCGTCCCCTCGATCATGGGGCCGACATCGTGGTGCATTCCCTCACCAAATGGCTCGGAGGCCATGGCACAGGGCTTGGGGGGATCGTGATCGATAGTGGGCGGTTCGATTGGAGCTCCGGCAAGCACCCGCTCTTTGACGAGCCCGACAATGGCTACCACGGTCTCCGGTGGGGGCACGACCTGCCCGACATGCTCTCCCCGCTGGCCTACATCCTGCGCATGCGGACGGTTCCTTTGCGAAATCTGGGAGCCTGCATTGCTCCGGACAATTCCTGGCTCTTCCTCCAGGGGATCGAGACCTTGCCGCTGCGGATGGAGCGGCACTGCTCCAATGCGCTCGCTGTGGCGCAATATCTCAAGGATGATCCGAGGGTCGAGTGGGTCCGGTTCCCCGGCCTTTCCGATGATCCCGAGTACGGTCGCAATGTGAAATATCTCCGCGGCAAGGGTGGATCCATGGTGGTCTTCGGCATCAAAGGGGGGCGGGATGCGGGACGCAAATTCATTGACGGGCTTCAGCTGTTCTCGCATCTCGCCAATGTGGGGGACGCCAAATCCTTGGCGATCCACCCCGCGACGACGACGCATTCCCAACTCAGCGAAGAACAGCAACGGGCCGGGGGCATCACGCCGGAACTGGTCCGGCTTTCCGTGGGAATCGAGCACATCGACGACATCCGCAAGGATCTCGACCGCGCTCTCGCGGCGGCCCTGGCTTGAGCGGACGCCTCCCGAGGCTTACTCCTGGGGCCGCTCAAGACTTTTGATATAGGCGACCAGATTCCAGATCTGGTCGTCCTGCAAGGTGCCTCGGAATCCCACCATCGGCGTGCCATCGAGCCCCAGGGCGATGGTGCGGAACAGGCGATCCATGGAGTCCCCGCTTTTGTGGTGGGGGAGCCCCAGGTTGGCTGGCACGATGGGGTGCTCCCAGACATCCACCAGGCCTTTCGCAGCGGGACCATCGCCCCGGCCGGTTTCGCCATGGCAGGTGGCACAGGTCAGGAGAAAAAGAGAACGCCCCGCCGCCGCCCTGGCCGCGAGATCAGTTCCCCGCAGGAGCCCATCGGGAACTTCCGGTAGCTCCACCGGCTTCGCATGGAGGGCCTTGTCCTTCCACCGTCGGGAGAGGCTCTTGATGTAGGTGAGCACTGCGGTCAGGTCATTTTCCAGGAGAGTGTCGAACTTTGGCATCGCGGTGCCGGATATTCCTGAGCGGATGGTGTTGCGCAGGTCGTCATCGGTCGGCAAAAAGCCGCACGGGGTGCTGCGGAATTTGAAAATACCGACCCGGAAATTGCGTGGTTTGTCGATGAGTTCCTCCGCCCAGGGACCGTCGCCCCTTCCGCTGCGGCCATGGCAAAGCACGCAGTTTTTTTCGAAAACGAAGCGTCCCTGAAGATAAAGATGCAGGTCGGTGTCATCCGGTGCCGGATCTCCGCCGCGAAGCCAGACCGGACCGACTATTAACCATGCGAGTCCAAGCCAAAGGGGGAGGAAGGTATTCTGGATCATGGCTGACGCTGCAATTCCTCTCGGGAAATTGGACGCAAAGCTGGCAAAAATCATGCGGCATTGCCCTGCGTGATCATGCCTGCATCCAAGTCCATGGGAGAGGAATGCTTGATAAACCCCCATTGGGAGGCGACACTGTCCCCCAGTGAAAAATCCCCTGTTGCTGCTTTCCTTGATCCTCTCCCTCATGACCTCCGGGACAGCTCCTGCTGAGGATGCCGCGGTCTTGAAAGAGGATTTCTCCTCCGGGGCGTCCCGCTGGGTTCCCACGGATGCCAAGGCATGGCGGATCACGGAACTGGAGGGCAATAGGGTGTACGAGCTCTTTCAGCAGTCCCATTACGAGCCTCCGTATCGCAGTCCGTTCAATTACTCCCTCTTGAAGGACACTCCGCTCGGTGATTTCGAACTCACTGCCAAAGTGCGCACCACCAAGGCAGCCTATGGTCACCGTGACATGTGTCTCATTTTCGGACACCAGGACACCGCCCATTTTTACTATGTCCATTTTGGAGAGAAAGCGGATGATCACGCCAACCAGATCTTCATTGTCAACCAGGCGCCCCGCATCAAGATCTCCGAAGTGTCCAACCCGGGCACCCCTTGGCGGGAGAATCATTGGCACACCGTCAAGCTGGTGCGCCGGGTGTCGAGCGGACTCATCCAGGTCTTCTTTGATGACCTCAGTCATCCGGCCATGGAAGCTCATGACAAAACCTTTGCCACCGGCCTGATCGGGCTGGGTTCCTTCGACGATGTCA
>ERZ795053.7746-NODE-7746-length-10266-cov-5.634708_pt1 | contig 10266 bp, 1 predicted proteins | sample MGYA00375137_ERZ795053 | MGnify/ENA primary metagenome ERZ795053 (study PRJEB30182, sample SAMN05720284) | activated sludge metagenome | isolation source: Anaerobic digester | place: Hong Kong | collected 2014-12-17 ... | reverse complement strand
GCGGCGACTACGACCTGAGCTACTTCATCTCGAACGTGGATGTGCTCTACGGACTGACGGCGCTTGGTAATCCGGTGGGCGACACAAACTCGTGCCTGGACCGGGTGAACCGGGACAACTACGTCGATGTGAACGATGTACTCCTGTCGGATGCCTTGTATGGCTATGGTGTGAACAACCTGTGCAACGGCGCCGGCGGCACCAGTTCAATCCCGATGGCGAATGCCGTCAGCCTTCCGGCAGATCGACTCGTGCTCAGTGGCAAGCCGAACGTGGGCGGCGACCTGGGCGACCAGTTGTATGCCGTCGATGCAACTACGGCCGTGTCGGATGTCGGCAATGCGCCGCCGGTGACAGCCGGCGATCCTTCGTACGGTCCGCGCGGCCACGGCCGATTGATCAAAGACGGTAATGGCGAGTTGTACCAACTTCACAGCGTGCTGGGCCTGGTGCGTCTGGGTGACGGACAGGTGATGGTTGCGCCGGGAGACGACTTGTTCAACGGTGACACGGTTCGCCTGGGCATGCCGTCAACCGGCAGCGGTCTGCCGATCTTCGATGCGGCGTTCGATCCGAACGATGCGATGATCGTCTATGTCGTACCGGCGCGGGTGATTCCGGCTGGTGGCACGGAAACCGACGCCTACTATGCGGCGGCAAAGCTGCAGCTGACTGAGAATGCGGGCACTGTGACGTGGACCGTGCAGGAGACTTACGGCTTCAACCCGCAGATGGATCCCAACAATAACACGCAACCGCCCCAGTTCTCGCAGACGAACGTTCAGTACCTGCGTGAGATCGAGACGGATGCAAGCGGCAACCTGTTCGTCAGCTGCGCGCGATCGGACAACCAGAATGACTGGCTGCTGATTTATGACAGCAACGGCGGCACGGCGAGCGAACAGCGGATCCGACTGAGTGATCTGGCGACACCGGTGCGAGGACCGGCGGCGCTGCACGTGACGGCGGACGGGACGACGCTCTACCTGGGCACGGCTCTGGATGAAGGCGATCCGGCCACGACGACGGTGCAGGAGTTCATGCTGGGCGGCATGCCGGGGTCGGTCACAGTAACATCGAGTCGTGTGATCGAGATCGGCAACATGCGCTTCGCGACCTCGATCGCGGAAGACGAATCCGGTGCGATTCACGTTGTGGGCTACACGGCGCCGGTGCTGGACCCGTTCTCGATCAACTTCAGTGAGAACGATGGTCTTTTCACGACACCGACCTTGGCGCAGATCCCGCCGACGGGCACGACGACGACAGCGACGACGATCACCGGCGCGGATGCGGCATTGCCGATCTCGGCAGTCTTCAGCAGCTCAACAACGACGTGCCTGCTCGGCGACGTGGATGGCTCCGGGGTCATCAACATTGCGGACATACCGGCATTCGTCGATGTACTGCTTAATGGCTCAGTCTATTCGGAACAGACGTGTCGGGCCGACATAAATGAGGACTCCGTCGTCGATGGTAGGGATGCATCGGGTTTTGTTCAGTTGTTACTCCCATGATTGAGGACTTGTAGCGTGTTTCAATGTTGCCATTTGATCGAATGGACAATTCACCTTTCCTGCGATCCTTGCCAGCTACCGTCGCTGCTCTGATCAGCGCCTTCTCGGCGGCATTCGCACTTGCTCAATCGACGCTGTATGTCGACGTCGACGCGCCTGCGGGGGGAGACGGTACAAACTGGTCGAGCGCAATGCAGTCGATTGACGATGCGATGTTCGTCGCGGAGGCATCTGGCGGCACGGTGACGGAGATCAGGGTTGCGCAGGGGACCTATGTTCCGACGGAGGAGTTCCTTCCTGGCGACGCTCGATCAGTGCACTTTTCGTTGATGAATAATGTAGCGGTTCGTGGCGGGTATGCCGGCTTCGGCGAAGCGGATCCGGATGCGCGTGATGTGGGAACATACGAGACGATTCTCAGCGGCGACCTGCTTGGAGACGACGAGTCGGGGGGCAGCAACGCCGAGAACGCCTATCACGTGGTCCGCACAATATTTTCGGATGGCACGGCGGTACTGGACGGATTCGTCATCGAGCGCGGCAATGCGAATGGCACAACCAACGAGCGAGTCGGCGCCGGTATCTACATGGGCGCCGCAGCGCCGACGATCCGGGACTGCACGATTCGTAACAACGCGGCATCGCAGATCGGCGGCGGCGGAAGTTATCTGTGCTGCACATCCAATCCGACGTTTGAGGACTGCGTGTTTCTGGCGAACACGATCACGGGTTCCTCGTCGATCTGGGGCGGCGGCGGGATCTATGCATTCCAGAGTTCGGCCGAGCTGCGGGGCTGCCGATTCGAGGCGAATACGGTGCCGGGCAGTTCAGTGGGCGCCGGCGCGATGGTGCGTGAGGGATCGCTGACGCTGGAGGGCTGCACGTTCACCAATAACTCGGCGGCCGAAGGCGGCGGCGTGCTGGTGGACGACGATTCCTCGGTCGTCGTGACCAACTGCCGGTTCCTGGGAAATACGGCCGCATCAGGTGGTGGGGTTCAGTTCCCGGATTCGACGGGAGGCGGCACACTTACCAACTGCCTGTTCAGCGGGAATTCGGACACGGCGTTGTGGGTCGCGACCGGCTGCAATGTGACGGTCACAAACTGCACGTTTGCGGGAAACACATCGAGTGTGGCCGGCGCGATGCGGGTCAGCAGCGGCAACATGACTGTGACGAATTCGATCATGTGGGGAAACTCCGCTCCGCAGATTACGCTGAGTACCGAGACCGCCAACCGACCGACAATCAACTATTGCTGCGTCGAGGGCGGCTGGGGCGGCCCTGGGGCAAACAACATCGACGCGGATCCTGAGTTCATCGATCCGCCGGGCCCGGACAACATCACAGGTACGGACGATGACGACCTGCGGCCGACTCCAGGTTCATCCTGTGTCGACGCGGGCGATAACAATGCCGATATCGACATCAACGCCCCAGGTGTACAGCCGCTGCCTGCAACTGATCTTGCGGGAAACGCCCGATTCATCGAGGACCCGCTGAAATCGAATACAGGAAACGGAAGCGCTCCGATCGTGGATCTCGGAGCGCTGGAGGCATCCGCTGACCGATTCGTCATCGGTCTTCCGACTCCGATCTTCGTGCCCGAGAATGATACGGCTGTCATGGCGGTGTCGTTGGCCTGGAAGCCGCCGGCGCCCGTGGACGTCTTCGTGAGTGTGGCGTCGGGCGATTCGGACATTGTCGTCGCATCCGGTTCCCAACTGACATTCACGCCCAACGACTTCACGATTCAGCAGCCTGTGATGCTGGCAGCGGCTGATGATACCGACGCACTGCTCGGGTTCGCAGTCATCGAATTGAGCGCAGCCGGCTATCCGACAGCGACGGTGCTGGCATTCGAGGGGGATGACGACATCACGCCGACGCTGTACGTCGACGTTGATGCGCCTGCGGGTGGCGACGGTACAAGCTGGTCGAGCGCAATGCAGTCGATCGACGATGCGATGTTCGTGGCGGAGGCATCTGGCGGCACGGTGACGGAGATCAGGGTTGCACAGGGAACCTATGTTCCGACGGAGGAGTTCCTTCCGGGCGATCCTCGATCAGTGCACTTTTCGCTGATGAATAATGTAGCGGTTCGTGGCGGGTATGCCGGCTTCGGCGAAGCGGATCCGGATGCGCGTGATGTGGGAACATACGAGACGATTCTCAGCGGCGACCTGCTTGGAGACGACGAGTCGGGGGGCAGCAACGCCGAGAACGCCTATCACGTGGTCCGCACAATATTTTCGGATGGCACGGCGGTACTGGACGGATTCGTCATCGAGCGCGGCAATGCGAATGGCACAACCAACGAGCGAGTCGGCGCCGGTATCTACATGGGCGCCGCAGCGCCGACGATCCGGGACTGCACGATTCGTAACAACGCGGCATCGCAGATCGGCGGCGGCGGAAGTTATCTGTGCTGCACATCCAATCCGACGTTTGAGGACTGCGTGTTTCTGGCGAACACGATCACGGGTTCCTCGTCGATCTGGGGCGGCGGCGGGATCTATGCATTCCAGAGTTCGGCCGAGCTGCGGGGCTGCCGATTCGAGGCGAATACGGTGCCGGGCAGTTCAGTGGGCGCCGGCGCGATGGTGCGTGAGGGATCGCTGACGCTGGAGGGCTGCACGTTCACCAATAACTCGGCGGCCGAAGGCGGCGGCGTGCTGGTGGACGACGATTCCTCTATCGTCGTGACCAACTGCCGGTTCCTCGGAAACACGGCAGGCTTTGGCGGCGGGATTCAGTTTGGGGATGCAACGGCGAGCGGATCCGTCACAAACTCTCTCTTCAGTGGGAATTCGGACTGTGCTATCCGCGCGTTCACATCGTCAACTTCGACCATCACCAATTGCACATTCTGGGGAAACACATCCACGATTGGCGGGGCCCTCAACACGAGCGGCAATGTCACAGCGACGAATTCCATATTCTGGGGCAACTCGAGTCCCCAAATAGCCCTGAGCAGCAACCCGAGCAACCGACCGACGGTCAACTATAGTTGTATTCAAAACGGCTGGACCGGACCGGGGAGTAACAACATTTCATCAGATCCCAGCTTTGTCGACGCCGACGGTCTGGACAACATCGTGGGCTCCGAAGATGACGACCTGCGACTTTCTCCGGGCTCCCCGTGTGCCGACGCGGGTGACAACAATGCGGATACCAATCCCATTGAACTCGGGATTCAGCTTCTCCCTGGAGTTGATCTGGAGCTGAATCAGCGGCGGTTCGACGATGCCATCGCAATTGACGTTGGCCTCGGAAATCCGCCACTGATAGACATGGGAGCATACGAACAGGGGGCGCCCGGAATTCCGGGACGCCTGTACGTGAACCAGGCTGCATCTGGCGAATCACTGGGAACGAGTTGGGCGGAACCATTCCATGACCTTCAGTGCGCGCTCATCACGGCCCGTTTGGCAACCGGGCTTGTGTCGGAGGTCTGGGTATCGGCGGGCGAGTATTCGCCCACGAGCGCGGGGGGAGACCGCGGTCGGTCCTTCGACCTCGTCAACGAATTGGCGGTGCTGGGCGGGTTTTCCGGTTCCGAATCGTCAGCGGCGGAGAGAGATCCGGATCCTCTGACGAATGGCACGGTGCTCAGCGGCGATTTGATGCGAGATGACGGCCCGGGATTCACGAATTACACGGACAACAGTCTTCATGTTGTCAGATGCGATGGTGTTGATCCAACGGCTCAACTGGACGGTTTCACGATAAGGGGTGGAAACGCGGACGCCGCGGGAGTCGATGACACGGGTGCGGGTGTTCTCGCGAATGGCGGATCTCCGGCTCTCCGTAACTGCCTATTCACCGAGAACCTCGCGATCAATGATGGTGGTGGATTAGGCGGAAACAACAACCGCGCCATGTTGGAGCAATGCCAATTCAGTGGCAACGATGCCGTAGATCGTGCCGGTGGCGTCTACTACTGGCGAGGACGATTCGATTGCAATGGTGTCGATCTGGGCCTCAACACGGCATCCAATGGTGACGCCGGCTTTCTTGTACAGAGTGATGTCAATCTCGATGGACCGCTTCGGATCCTTGTCGGTTCTCTCCATGTCGATCGATGCACATTTGCCGGATCGGGAGGGGTCTTCATCGATTCCGGTGCCACGCTACGAGCCACTGATTCGTTTGCACACCTAGATCGCACGGAGGTGCTGACCAGTATCACAGGCACAGGCAATGTCCATGTCGATTCTGGTCAAACCATGTTGCTTTCCTCAGGCGGTCTCATAGATCTCAGCGGCCAGTCGGCGGGTGGTTGCGGGGACACATCCAATTCCGCGGCCTGGGGGACAATCGGGATCGACGGAACGCTGCTGGTGCGCGATTCAACGATCCAGAACTGCAACGTGGACGTCCGTCTTGCAGAACTCGAGGGGTTCAGCGATGTGTTGAATAACGACATCCGCCTGCTGGCAACGCCGCCGGCGAATTACGGCGGTGAGTTCTTCGTGGAGGGCACATCGCTGATCCAGTGCAACGTGATCACCTCGGACGGCGATCGATACCTGGATCTCGATCCCGATCCGACGGCGGATCCGCGTCCGACGATCGGCGATAACAAGTTCTTCGTGAAGATCAAGCAGGGCGTGACGGGTGACCAGGGCGAGTTGCTGGAACTTCGGACCGAGGACTTCGATCTCGGAGTCGGAGGCGGCCTCTCCGGCGCCTATCAACTCGGCGGCAGCGTCGGCTATTCGGATACGTGGGTGTTGGAGCAGTTGGAGGTGCTGCCGGATGCGAAGGTGAACCTGACCAACCGGCCGGGGTTCGTGTTCCAGGATCCGCAGATTGCTGCATTCGAGGCGCTGTATATCAAGGAACTGAAGCTGCATCCGGGTGCGGTTCTGAACACGGGGTTGCAGCGGATGTACTACCAGACGCTGGTGGATGAGAACGACGCCCCGTTGGGATCGCCTGACGTCGATGGGTTCCTGTCGAACGGGGCGAGGATCGTGGATTCACCGCTGCTGGGCTTCTCGCTGAAGATCATCTCGATGGAGGATGACACGGAGTTCGCCGTGCGGGTGCGACCTCGGCTTCGCGATCCGAACGATATTCAGGTGTGCGAGTGCACGGAGACGTGTCCGGATCCGGAGGATGTGGACTTCACACTGTGTAAGGAAGGCTCGATCGAACGGATCACCGATCCCGGCGACATCTCGAACAATGTGATGGAGATGAAGACGCAGGCGGCGAATCGCGAGTCGGCCTCGAGCGTTGCTGGGCACGGCGCGTTTGCGCGTGCGGGTGAAGACCAGATCGTCGTGGCGTTCGAGTACAAATTCTGCGGCAACCCGACGGACGAACTGGTGGTCTATCTGAGTGATGCTCCGGAGGCCGGCGAGAACCTGGTGGAGATCGCCCGTATTCAGCCGCCGATGAACGGTCCGGGCTCGATCGGCAGCGGTGAGTTCGCGACCTTCAGCGGCCTGTTCCCGCGCGGCAGCCTGAACTTCCGGCGAGGAACGTACGTGGAACTGGAACTCGTAGGCCAGGATGCCTGCGTCCTGATCGACGAGTGGGATCCTCTCGCGTGCGGCTCTCCGGAGTGCGGCGACTATGACCTGAGCTACTTCATCTCGAACGTGGATGTGCTCTACGGACTGACGGCATTGGGCAGTCCGGTGGGCGACACGAACTCGTGTCTCGATCGCGTGAACCGCGACAACTACGTGGATGTGAACGATGTGCTGCTGTCGGATGCGCTGTACGGCTACGGGGTGACCAACCTGTGCAATGGAACAGGCAGCAGCAGCAGCGCATCGGCGATGACGAATGGTGTGGCCGCACCGTCGAACAGGCTGATTATTGCGGGCAAGCCGAACGTTGGCGGGGACATTGGCGACCGGCTTTATCCTGTGGATGCGTCGAGCGTCATCTCCGATCCGAGCCTTGCGCCGCCAGTGGAGGCCGGCGATCCGTTCTACGGTCCTCGCGGCCATGGCCGATTAACCCGGGATGGCGATGGCGAGTTGTACCAACTTCACAGCGTGCTGGGCCTGGTGCGTCTGGGTGACGGACAGGTGATGGTTGCGCCGGGCGACGACTTGTTCAACGGTGACACGGTTCGCCTGGGCATGCCGGCAACCGGCAATGGTCTGCCGATCTTCGACGGGGCGTTCAATCCGAATGATCCGACGATCGTCTATGTCGTCCCTGCACGGGTGATTCCGTCCGGTGGCGTGGAATCCGACGCGTACTATGCGGCCGCGAAGCTGCAACTCACCGAGAATGCGGGCAGCGTGACGTGGACGGTGCAGGAAACCTACGGCTTCAATCCGCAGATGGATCCGAACAACAACACGCAGCCGCCGCAGTTCTCGCAGACCAATGTGCAGTACCTGCGTGAAATCGAGACGGATGCGAACGGCAACCTGTTCGTCACCTGCGCGCGATCGGACAACCAGAACGACTGGCTGCTGATCTACGACGAAGCAGGCGGCACAGCAAGCGAACAGCGGATCCGACTGAGCGACCTGGCGACGCCGGTGCGAGGTCCGGCGGCGCTGCACGTGACGGCGGACGGGACGACGCTCTACCTGGGCACGTCGCTGGATGAAGGCGATCCGACGACCACCACCGTGCAGGAATTCGCGCTGGGCGGCATGCCGGGCGCGATCACGGTGACGTCGAGCCGTGTGATCGAGATCGGCAACATGCGCTTCGCGACCTCGATCGCGGTGGACGAATCCGGCACGATCCACGTCGTGGGCTACACGGCGCCGGTGCTGGACCCGTTCTCGATCAACTTCAACGAGAACGACAGCCTGTTCACGACACCGACGCTGGCGACGATCCCGCTCGCAGGAACAACCACGACAGCGACGACGATCACCGGCGCGGATGCGGCATTGCCGATCTCGGCGGTGTTCAGCAGTTCGACAACAACGTGCCTGCTCGGCGACGTGGACGGATCGGGCATCGTCGACACATCGGACATCCCGGAGTTCGTCAATGTCCTGCTGAACGGACCGGCCGATCCCGACCAGGCATGCAGGGCCGATGCCAATGAAGATGCCGTCGTGGACGGACTGGATATCGACGCATTCGTATTGTCGCTGGGGACGTAACCCGCTGACAAGAAGCTACCGATCGACAGAGGTGAGCCATGCGATCGACATCAATTGTTATTGCCGTACTGCCGTTGCTGGTGACATCAGCTGCTCGCGGCGCGGATTATCACTACGAATACCACAAGACGGCTGTTCAACTCGAGTTGATCCCGGATGTGATCCTCTGTGCCGGACAGGAAGGTGCGGCGGCCTCAGATCTGTCCGGCGTCGCGCCTATGGTTCGGGCGGACGCAGCCGCATCCAACAGGTTCCCCGGGTGCATCGCACTCAGATTCGCGAATCCGGCGGAATCGGCTTCAGTCGTCGAACAAACTGTCCGCGATCTCGACGCGTCCGGGCGATTTCGCCTGGTGTCACCGGTGTTCCGAACTCCCGTGGGTGGTGAAGTCGTTCCCACGACGGACCTGTTCGTGGCCTTCAGGGGAACCGCGGACCGCGCGGTCGCGGAAGCAACGATCCGGCAGCATTGTGCGACGGCGAAACTGGAGTGTGATTGGACAGGCATGAATGGTGTGTATCGCGTTCGGAGTGTCAGCAGGAACGGATTCGACGTGCTCGCGGCAGCAAACGCGCTTGCGCAACTGGATTCCGTGCGATTCGCCGAACCCGACATGCTCTGCACCGTACAGGCAGATCTCATTCCACAGGACACGTTCTTTCCACTGCAATGGGGTCTGCTCAACGATGGCCAGAACATAGCAGGCCAGGGGCCCGGCATTGACGGCATGGATATGGATGTGGTTCGTGCCTGGGACTTCACGACGGGTATTCCCGCCATCATCGCCGTGGTCTTCGACTCCGGGACGCAGCTGGATCATCCCGACATGGACGTTGCATTCGGCGAGGACTTCACCGGCAGCGGAACCGCCGGCGCCCCGGCAAGTGATTGTGAACGACACGGAACCTCCGTTGCGGGGATCATCCGGGCGAATACCAACAACAGCCTTGGTGTGACGGGCGTCGCGCCCGAAATACAACTGGGTGCGGCCAAGTTCTCGACCGACGATGTGACGCTTTGCGATGGATCGGGGACGTTTCAGTTCAGTGCGTTCGTAGCCGGTCTGGATTGGGCACAGTCGATCGGTGCGCGAATCACCAACAACAGCAATTCGTTCGGGGCTCCGTCTGCCGCGATTGATCAGAAGTACCTCGACACGCGGAATGCAGGGATGATTCATTTCGCGTCTGCTGGAAACAACGACGGCGCGGCCGTCTCCTATCCCGCGAATCTCCCGTCGGTGAATGCCGTCGTTTCGATCGATCACCTTGGAAACGGACTGGCTTATAACGCGGTCGGACCCGAAGTCGCGTTCACTGCACCGGGGAACCTGATCGCCACGACCGATCGCACCGGAGAGGTGGGTTATGTTTCGGGCGACTATGTCTATTTCGGTGGGACCTCGGCGGCTTCGGCAAACGCGGCCGGGATCGCTGCGTTGATACTCTCTTCCAATCCCGCGCTCACGCCGGCTGAAGTGGAACAGGCCATGATCGCGAATGCGGTTGACCTGGGAGTGCCCGGACCCGATCAGCAATTTGGCGCAGGTCTTGTTCGGGCATGTTCGTCGCTTTCCGCGTCGAACGTGATCCACGTCGACGATACGGCCGCAGGAGTGAACGATGGCACCTCCTGGGCAAACGCTTATATA
>ERZ795053.7741-NODE-7741-length-10268-cov-5.819642_pt1 | contig 10268 bp, 9 predicted proteins | sample MGYA00375137_ERZ795053 | MGnify/ENA primary metagenome ERZ795053 (study PRJEB30182, sample SAMN05720284) | activated sludge metagenome | isolation source: Anaerobic digester | place: Hong Kong | collected 2014-12-17 ... | reverse complement strand
ATTGAAAAAGCAATGAAAGCAAGTGCAATATCAGATATTACCTCAAATCCATGAACCATACTAAGGGGTATTACATTAAAGACTGAAGGTCCCAAGAGCAGACCTGCAATAAGATAGCCTGTAACATTTGGAAGCTTTATGAATTTCACCAGTCTGCCAAAGATGATTCCTGCGAAAAGTATAATGCCGACTTCAATAATTATTGTATTTTCCACAACCGTACAATCCTTTCACGAAATCAAGCGGAAGACTGAATGCAATACCTGTGTCCTCACCCGATAAATCACCGACAACCGACTCTATTACACTAACAGCCTCATTCAATTGATCTTCCTGTATTACCGTCAGTATGGTATGACTCTTCTGTCTTTCCGGGTTCAGGAAAGTTCTGAGGGAACCAAGGAATGGTATTTCATTTTCCAGATTCTTTTTGTTACTCAGTACCCTGACCATTCCTTCACTGTCCAGAATTGTCGCTCCGCAAATTCCATGCAAGGCAAATTCCTTCAGAAGCTCATCAAGCAGATGGGCTTTGTTCAATATAAAAACCAGCAATTTCATTGTGCACCTCCGTTTTCACTATCAATAAATTATAGCACTTTGAAAATTCAGGACAATTTTATAAAACGGAGTCATTCGGGTTAAATCGGGTGTAGAGTGAGTATAGGCAGTGTCAAAGGAAAGATTGACTATTTTTTAACAAATTGGATGGAATGCGTTGAAATACAGGCAATTTTGAATTATTTGAAGACAGAAACCCGTAGTATGATAATCATATATAATAACTGCGTTTAAATACTACAAATTGCCGGACAGTTGTCCATGGGAATCATTGACGCAATGACACCAATAATATACAGTTGATGCATAAAATGATATTCACGGGAGGAGCAATGGTTTCTTTCTTTGTTGTCCCATTGATTATCATGTAAATCGGAGATTTTGCAATGAGGCAATCAGGTTTTACAGGCACATATGCATGCATCAATCTTGATAACATTGTCCATAACTACAAGGAGGCCTGCCGTCTTGCAGGCAATGATGTAATTGTAAGCTGTGTTGTAAAATCAGATGCCTACGGCCATGGTGAAGAACAGGTTGTGCAGGCATTGTCTGAGAACGGCTGCTCAGTCTTCTGTGTCAGTACCATTGATGAGGCAATACGACTTAGAAATAATTTCAGGGAAATAGACATATTGATATTGGGCTATACACCAAAATCAATGGCAGGAAAAGTAAGCGAGTATAACTTCATACAGACAATCAGTTCATTGCCTGAAGCCAATGCACTCAATGAAGCAGGACCATCAAAGGTACATATAAAATTCAATACGGGTATGAACAGGCTTGGTTTTTCTCCTGATGAGATGGAAGATATTATTTTGATAAACAATATGAAGAACATAAAAATTTGCGGAACCTATACCCATCTTCACTCCAGTGACAGTTTCTCATCCCGTCCGTCTGAACTTCAGTTTGATAGATTCAATAAAATTCTTACGGAACTCCGTAAAAAAGGAATCAATCCGGGAACATTGCATGTCTGCAACAGCGGCGGAATCATTAAGCTCCCGGGAATGCACATGGATATGGTCCGGGCAGGAATAATGATCTATGGACTTCATCCATCCGGCAGTGAAGGGAAAGGCACGGCAGACCTAAGGGAAAGCATGGAACTCCGTTCATTCATAGCAAAGATATTCAATATAAAGAAGGGTGAAGGGATAAGCTATGGGCATGACTTCATTGCACCGTATGACATGAAAATTGCCACTGTTAACCTTGGATACAGTGACGGAGTATTCAGGGGCATTGGAAACAAGGGAGAAGTGATTATAGATGACAGGCGAAGACCCATTGTGGGAAGAGTCTGCATGAACATGTTAATGGTTGATATAACGGGAATGGATGATGTGAAGGTTGAGGATGAGGTGATTGTCTTCGGACGGGACAGAAGTCAGTTCATATCCATTGATGAAGTGGCCGGATGGGCCGGAACAATAAGCTATGAGATTATCTGCAGGACAGGAATCAGTGTTCAAAGAGTATATTTCAAAGATGGCAAACCTTATAAATATGGAAGAGGAAAGGATTGATATATGTACCCGAGGGTTTTGATTGATTTGAACAAGTTCAGGAAAAACGTTGAGGTTGTAAAGGACAGGATGAACCGAAACGGAATAGAAGTATATGGTGTGACAAAGGTTTTTTGTGCACACCCGCTTCTGACACAGGTATACATAGATGCCGGCCTGGCAGCTGTTGCAGACTCCAGGATAGATAATCTGAAGAAACTTGAAAACGTAAAGGCTAAGAAAGTTCTGCTCCGTATACCAATGCAGACGGAGGTGGCTGATGTCATAAGATATTCCGATGTATCCCTGAATTCCGAGATAAGCACAATTCGGCTTCTGAGCGAAGAAGCAGTTCGCCATGGAAAAGTACATCAGGTAATTTTGATGATAGACCTTGGTGACCTTCGGGAGGGTTTCTTTGATGAAAATGAACTTTATCTGGCAACTGAAGAAGCACTTTCACTCGAAGGTATTGAGGTAATTGGAATAGGAACAAACCTGACATGCTTCGGAGCTGTGATACCAACCCTTGCTCACATGGAGAGGATGATAGAAATCAGGAACAACCTTGAAGCCAGGACGGGTCTTAAGATAGGCATGATTTCCGGTGGAAATTCCAGTTCCTACTACCTTCTTGAAGAGAAGCGTCTCCCTAAGGAGATAAACAACCTGAGGATTGGTGAGATTTTTGTATGTGGAAATGAAACTGCCTATGGAACAAGGGTTTCAGGAACATATGATGATGTCTTTATACTGGAGGCTGAAATCATCGAGCTCAAGAAAAAGCCATCTCTGCCAATAGGTGAATCAGGTATGGATGCATTTGGAAATCATCCCGTATATGAAGACAAGGGTGAAATGCTGAGGGGAATAATTGCAATCGGCAAACAGGATGCCGACATGAGCGGACTTGTTCCCCTTGATGACCATATAGAAATGATAGGAAGAAGCAGCGACCATATGATCCTTGACCTTACAAAATCTTCCCAGGTTTACAGGGTTGGTGACATCATGCGTTTTAAACTTAAGTATGCCGGTATTCTTTCAGTGATGACAAGCGAATATGTGGAGAAACATTTTATCAAATAACGGACTAAGGAGACATTTTATGAAAAACATACAGATTGCGATATGGGGGTTTGGTGCAATGGGGGCCGGAATGGCCCGGATGATCAGTAAGAAGACGGGGGTTGATGTTGCTGCTGTATGCGACCTGCACCCGGCAAGGATTGGCAGAAGTGCAGGTGAGGTTCTGGGAATCAATAAGTGGAAGGATGTAATTATTGAAGACAGTATAGAAAAGGCACTGGACGGCAAGGATATTGACTTATGTCTCCTTGCAACAGATTCCTTCACAAGAGGTGCTTTTCCAAAAATGGAAACCATTCTGGAAAAAGGTATCAATATAATAACAACAGCGGAGGAGATGGCATATCCCAGGGCCGGGGAACCTGAACTGGCCAAAAGACTTGATGAAATTGCAAAAGCGAACGGAGTCACTGTACTGGGCACAGGTATAAATCCCGGATTGATTATGGACCTGCTGGTAATATGCCTGACAGGCTGCATGGAGGAAGTTATACATATCGAGGCGAAGCGCGTGAACAGTCTGTCACCATTTGGTGAAACTGTAATGGAGGAGCAGGGAGTAGGCATAACCGAAGAAGAGTTCAATGACAGGGTGGCACACGGAAAACTTGCAGGTCATGTAGGATTCAATGAAAGCATAAACATGATCGCTGATGCCATCGGCTGGAAAGTAGATGAATTCAGGCAGCAGATGAAACCCATACTTACCACTGTTGACAGAAAGTCTCCCCATGGTTTTGCTCCGGCCGGAAACCTTGCGGGAATCAATATGACCGGTCAGGGTTACATTGACGGTGAAGTGAAGATAGATATGATACATCCTCAGCAGATTGAGCCTGAGATGGAAGGAACCCACACAGGTGACTACATTACCCTTGCCGGAAACCCTCCCGTGAACATGGCAATAACCCCTGAGGTTGATGGCGGCATAGGTACAATTGCCATGTGTGTGAATATGATTCCCCATGTAATGAATGCAAAACCCGGGCTTAAGACAATGATAGACCTACCGGTTCCAAGGGCCATAATGGGGGACATGAGGGATATGCTTGAGTAGGAGGAGAAGATGGATGCGAGGAAAGGGAACTGGGTCAGAATAAGAAAAATTGTTCTGAATCCGGGGGAAAGAAGTGAAAACCTGCCTGAGGACACGAGAAAAGTACCGCTTATGATGTGGGACAAGGGCTTCCTGTTGAATGAAAATGCTGCGATTGGTGATACTGTCAGGATAGAGACCATAATAGGCAGGAAAATAGAAGGTGTGCTTGTACAGGTGGACCCGGGTTATGATGTAAGCTATGGTCAAAGTGTAAACGAAACCCTTTACATCGGAAGGCAGCTCAGGGAAATGCTGGGTGATGACAATGGATAAAGCCAGTGGATACAAGGAAGTGATGGCCAGGAAAAACCAGATAATGAAAAAGGCTGTGGGCCTGGATTATGATGCCTTTGAAAGCGGCGGCATAGCCTTTGATTATGAAAGAATGATGAGTGAAACAGGTTATACCCTTGATGAAATAATCCATATACAAAGGGAACATGCCGTAGGTAATACTCCGATCATAGAACTCAGGAATTTCACCAAAATAGTGCGGCGTCTGTCTCTAAAAGGAAAAGGAGCCAGGATATTCATAAAGGACGAAGCCGCAAATCCATCAGGCAGCTTCAAGGCAAGACGCGCTGCAATCAGTGTTTATCATGCAAAGAAACTTGGGTTTAAGGGAGTGATTGCAGCAACTAGCGGTAATTATGGAGCAGCAGTGGCATCCCAGGCAGCTATGTACGGGCTGAAATGCATCATAGTCCAGGAGTGCTACGACTCACAGGAAAAAGGCCAGCCTGAAATAATTGAAAAGGCAAGAAAGTGTGAGGCATACGGTGCAGAAGTAATACAACTTACCGTAGGCCCGGAACTCTTCTATGAGTTTTTGAAGCTTCTTGAGGAGACCGGATATTTCAATGCTTCACTTTACACACCATTTGGGATAGCCGGAGTGGAAAGCCTTGGATATGAAATATCGCGTCAATTCATGGAAATGGAAGGCAGGAACCCCGATGTTGTGGTATGTACCAACGCAGGCGGGGGGAACCTTACAGGTACAGCACGTGGACTTCTGAAAGCAGGGGCATATGATACCCGAATTGTCGGTGCTAGTGTGAATCTAAGGGGTCTCCACATGGCAAGTGACGGACAGTTCAACAGAAAATCATTCACAACAGGGCATACGGGATTTGGCATACCCTTTGCTACATTCCCTGACAGGTCGGATGTGCCCCGTTCGGCCGGTAGACCCTTAAGGTACATGGACCGGTACGTTACAGTCAACCAGGGGGAGGTATTCTATATTACGGAGGCACTGGCGCAGATTGAGGGTCTTGAACGTGGGCCCGCAGGCAATACATCCCTTGCCGCCGCCTTCAGTATTGCCCAGGAAATGGATGAGGACCAAACAATCCTTGTGCAGGAAACTGAATACACGGGAGCGGGAAAGCATATAAGACCACAGCTTGGCTTTGCGAAGTCCATGGGAGTTGAGGTGCTTGCAGGAGACCCGCGAAATGAAATCTGCGGCGTGAATATAATTCTTCCTGCTGAACCAGGGTTGATAAAAGCCGTTGACCTGGATATGGATAACCTTAGAAAGAAATATATCAGAAATGCGATTTTAGGATATGACCGGGACTTATCAGAAACAGACTTGAAATTTTTGGCTGATGACACAAAGACAACCATGGGATTTGTCAGGGAAGTCATTGGAGAACTTGGGAGGGAGCAATGAAGGATTACCTTAAGAGAGAAGACGACTTTTCAACAAGAAGAAAGCATCTCGAAGGACTTACCGATGAGGAATTGAAGGCAAGGTTCCGGGATTTGGTGGAAAAGACAGTGGATCCCCTTTTGGAGATGGCCAGGACACACACGACTCCGAGCATAGAAAGAAGCATACTGCTGAGAATGGGTTTTTCCAGCATTGAAGCCAAACCTCTGGTGGAAATGACCATTGACCGGGGTCTGATGGGCAAGGGAGCCGGTCATGTAGTATACAGGGCCGCAAAGGAAAACAATCTTTCAATCCGGGAGGCCGGGCTTCGGTTGCTTGAAGGAGAACTCTGGGAGACACTTGGTTTTGAAGGGGAGGTGAAATGATATGAAGAATTATCTTCCTGAAGAAAAACTGGATATCCGCGACATAATGAAGGACATTGAAAATTATCGCCCCAGACGAAGGGGATGGACATGGAGGAAGCATGAACCCAATCTTGTAATGGGTGGACATGAATACTCGGAATGTTCAACTCCTCTTAAGAACAGCATAGGTATTCCAAGCGCTGTACAGTATTTCGACAACCTTGATCCTCAGCCTGATGAGGTCATTACAACGGAAATTGCATCGGGTCGTTTTGAGGATGATATCCGTCGCATGAGGATGAGTGCGTGGCATGGAGCTGACCACATAATGGTAATCCGCACTGCCGGGCAGTCACATTTTGACGGTCTGATAGAAGGTACCCCGCAAGGGATAGGTGGTATACCTATAACAAGAAAGCAGGTCCGCTGTCATAGGAAGGCCCTTGATTTCATAGAGGATGAGGTAGGAAGGCCCATTAATTACCACTCATACATTTCGGGGGTTGCCGGACCCGAGATAGCTGTCATGTTTGCAGAAGAGGGTGTCAACGGTGCTCACCAGGATCCACAGTACAATGTCCTGTACAGAAACATAAACATGGTCAGGAGCTTCGTTGATGCAGCTGAAAGCAAGGCAATAATGACATGGGCTGACATTGCCCAGATTGACGGTGCACATAATGCCAATGCAACTGCAAGGGATGCATGGAAGGTCATGCCTGAGTTGATTGTGCAGCACAGTATCAATGCATTGTTTTCCGAAAAAGTAGGAATGAAGAAGGAAAACATATGTCTTTCGACGGTTCCGCCCTCCGCAGCGCCGGTGCCCAGTTTCAAGTATGACCTGCCTTATGCAGTGGCCCTTCGTGATTTCTGCGGTGAATACAGGATGAGGGCCCAGCAGAACACCAAGTACATTACATCATCTTCAAGGGAAGCCTCGGTTACCCACGTACTGAACATGATGATTTCAAGGCTGACACATGCAGACATCCAGTCTACGATAACTCCCGATGAAGGAAGGAATGTACCGTGGCACATATACAACATTGAAGCATGCGACAATGCAAAGCAGACACTTGTATCCCTTGATGGACTCCTTGATATGGTTGAACTCAGAAAAGATGGATATCTTCCCCGTGAGGTCAGGGAACTGAAGGAAAGAGCTGTACTATATCTTGAGGAACTCATTGAAACGGGCGGATATTTTGAAGCAGTTGAAAAGGGCTTCTTTGTCGATTCCGGAAAATACCCTGAACGCAACGGCGATGGAATTGGAAGGAAGATCAATGGAGGAATCGGAGCCGGTACCGTTTATAAAAGGGATGAGGACTATATGGCACCTGTCACCGCTCATTTTGGCTATAATAACGTAGCCCAGTACGATCCCGGATCCGTCATGGACCCGGCAAGCCTGATAGGTGGTTGTACATTTGAGAAACCGGAGAAAATAGTATTCATAGACGAACTTGATGAACAGGACAATGTGAACCTGAGGCTTACGGAGGCTGAAAAGTTCAGGAATACAAATCTGATCAAACCGGAAATGGAATGGCTTGCAGACGGAACCGTAGTACTTGAGCTATTCCTTCCCACAGATAAAAAGACCACCGAGTTTGCAGCCGTTGAAATTGCAGGAAAGATGAATATGAAGGATCCTGAAGTCATTCATTCGGAGAGTCTTCATCCTTCAGAAGGAACAAGGATACAAATAAAGGGCAAGGTGGATATTTCAGTCAACATTGATGAACTTGCAATGCCAGAGGAACCTGTTCTTCTTACAGATGACGAACTATGGGCTGCCATTGATGAAAGGCCGCTCAAGGTGGTGGCTGCTACAATCGGTGAGGATGAGCATTCCGTCGGACTCCGTGAGATCATAGACATAAAGCACGGCGGAATTGAGAAATGGGGAATAGAGGTTGAGTATCTTGGCACATCCTGCCCGGTTGAAAAGCTTGTTGATGCAGCAATCGAAACCAATGCAGATGCAATCCTTGCTTCAACCATAATAAGCCATGACGACATCCATTATAAGAACATGAAGAAAATAAATGACCTGTGCATCGAAAAAGGCGTAAGGGACAGGCTTCTCATTGCCTGCGGTGGAACCCAGGTCATTAATGAACTGGCAGTTAGAACAGGGATTGATGCCGGGTTCGGCAGGGGAACAAGAGGACGTCATGTTGCAACATTCCTTGTGAAAAACAGGAAAGAAAAATGAAACTGGACATACTTGTAGCAGAAATAGGAAGCACTACCACCGTGGTCAACGGATTCTGGCTTGGAAAAGATGCCTGTTATGCAGGTTCAGGTCAGGCACCGACCACCGTGCTGGACGGCGATGTCAATATCGGTCTGTCAAATGCCATTGACGACTTCAAGAAGAACATGGGAACTGATGATCTGCTGTATGACGAGATGATGGCCACCAGCAGTGCAGCAGGGGGCCTTCGGATGACTGTCCATGGTCTTGTCTATGATATGACGGTAAAGGCAGCAAGGGAGGCTGCCCTTGGAGCAGGTGCCAACATACATATGGTAACGGCAGGGAAACTGAGAAAAACCGATCTCGAAAAAATCATTGGTATAAGACCGAACATCATTCTGATTGCCGGTGGAGTAGACTATGGAGAGTGCGAAACAGCACTATATAATGCAAGGGAAATTGCAGGACTGAACCTTGATGTGCCGGTCATTTATGCAGGTAACATACAGAACAGGGATGAGATGAAACAAATATTTGATGAGGCCGGTATGAAGGTCTATATCGTGGACAACGTATATCCCCGGATCGATCAACTCAATGTGGAACCTACCAGAAAGGTCATACAGGAAGTCTTTGAAGAACATATAACAAATGCACCGGGTATGTCAAAGGTCAGGGAAATGGTAAGCGGCAATATCATTCCTACGCCTGCAGGGGTAATGGAAGCGACAAAGCTGCTCAGTAATTTACTTGGTGATGTGGTGACCATTGATATTGGTGGTGCTACAACGGACATCCATTCGGTTACGGAAGGATCTGAAGAAATATCACGGATTTTGATTTCACCTGAACCTGCTGCCAAGCGAACCGTTGAGGGTGATCTTGGTGTTTATATCAATATTAGGAACATCATTGACCTGGCAACAAAGGAGTGGCTTTTGAAGGAGCTTGGACTGAACGCTTCTGAGCTTGAAGAGCTGATTGATGATCATAAACCAATTCCAAAAACATCCATTGAAAAAATATTTGTTGAAAAACTTGCATATGTTGCATGTAAAACAGCCATAGCCAGACATGCAGGTGACATGATTGATGTCTACTCCACTTCCGGAAGAAAAAAAGCTGCCATGGGAAAGGACCTGACTGCAGTTAAGTATATTATAGGTACCGGAGGGGTCCTGACCAGGCTTCCCGGAAGGACAGACATTCTTAAAAACATAATCAATGAGCCTGACAGCACAAAGCTGCTTCCCAACAGGGATGCAACCGTATTGATTGACAATCACTATATCATGGCATCAGTCGGGGTCATGAGTAAAACGCATCCAACTGACAGTCTGGAGTTCCTCCGTCAATCATTGAGGTTGTAGGAACATAATGGAGAACGTCAGACCAGCCATACAGGAACCAACCATTTATCCCTGTCCAGTGGTATAAGATTTTCCGCCATGCAAATTATACATCCGGTACCACACTCTTTTCCTGTTTTCTTCAATATGGAAAAATGTCGTCCTGAATTATTCCTTGGATTACTGCTCTTTTTGATTTCAATTGGATAAAGTTTTCCGTTTTCCTCAAGTATCAAATCTATTTCATTTCCATCAGAATCCCTATAATAAAAAATTGGCGGACGTCTGCCGGCATTCAAATAGCTTTTGATAATTTCAGAGACAACAAAGGTCTCAAAGAAAGCACCGGACATTGCAGAAATTTCAAGGGATTCCGCTGAAGTCCACCTGGTAAGATAAGCACATAAACCTGTGTC
>ERZ795053.7740-NODE-7740-length-10268-cov-10.433271_pt1 | contig 10268 bp, 12 predicted proteins | sample MGYA00375137_ERZ795053 | MGnify/ENA primary metagenome ERZ795053 (study PRJEB30182, sample SAMN05720284) | activated sludge metagenome | isolation source: Anaerobic digester | place: Hong Kong | collected 2014-12-17 ... | reverse complement strand
CAGGTAGACCGATGGGGCTCAGGTAGACCGATGGGGCTCAGGTAGACCGATGGGGTTCAGGTAGACCGATGGGGCTCAGGTAGACCGATGGGGCTCAGCGCCCGACGAACCCCACCCCTCTACACAAACCCCACCTACCTGCACGAGCCCCACCCAACGCCGCAGGCGGGAGGCCGCGCGACCCGACGAAAGATGGGGCTCAGGTAGACCGATGGGGATGGTCAGCCGGCGAACCCCACGACGGCGTCGGCGATCGCCCGGGCGTGGGTCTTCTGGACGTTGTGGCCCCCGTCGGGGAACTCCAGGCGAGGCCCCGACGGCACCAGATCGGCCAGGGCCTGGAACGTGGCCACGGGGATCACCGGGTCGTCCTGCGCCCACACCACCATCGTCGGAACACGCATGGCCTCCAGGTTGGCCCGATGTGCGGCGAAGTCGAAGGCCGCCGCGTCCAGCAGCGCGTAGGCCCGCTCGTCGTCTGTGAGGTACCGCGGGAACCCCTGCAACGAGTACAACCGGCGGATCGCCGGGGCCAGCAGCGACCGCGCCACGGGCACTCGCAGGATCTGCGCCGCCAGTTGCAGCGGACGCCGGGCCAAGTGCGCGGTGGGACCCGTGGCGGACACCATCACACACGCGCAGACCACGCCGGGGTCGCGGGCAGCCAGATGCGCGACGACGGCGCCACCGGCCGAATGTCCGATGAGCACGACCGGCCCGACTCCCAGGGCCCTGATGACCGCGGTGACGGTCTCGGCCCTCTGCGCGGTCGTCATGCCCGCCCACCCCGAACGCCCTGACGCCCCGTAACCGGGTGGGTCGATCCGGATCACCCGGAAGTGCCCCGCCAGAGCCGACGCCAGCCACCGGAAGTCCCGGCCGCTGCCCGGCAGTCCAGGCACCGCCACCACAGTCAGCGGACCGTCCCCTTCATCGGTGTACGCGATCTCCCCGACATACTGCGCGGGAGGGTCGCTCGGCTGCAGATCAAGCATGGGGCCAGCGTAGGCCCGCGTCCCGAGCCCGCGATGCGCCTAGGCCGCCGTATGCACGGGGTCGTCGCGCACCACCCCGTGCGCGTCATTGCCCTTGCGCAGAAGCCACGCGGCCACCAGCCCACCGACCAGGCTCACGACCGCGCCGACCCCCATGGCGAGGGCGAAGCCACTGCCGTAACTCACGATCGCGTCGGAGAGAGCGGCCTTTCCGAGGCTGGTCGTGGGCGCGGTGGATCGAGACGCGTACGCGGTCACGGCATCCAGCGCAGCGCCCGTCTCGGTCGGGGGCACCCCCGCACGGATCAACCGTGCGACCGTCCCGCCGTCGGTGATCCGGTCGACGATGATCGCGCCGACCGCGAGTCCGATCGAGTAGAAGAACTGCCCGATGGTGGTCCGGGAACTCGTGACCGGGCCGAAGTACTGCTTCGGCGCCTGTCCGATGATCAGGTTCCCGTAGGGCAGGGACATCACGATGATCCCCACGCCGAGCAGGATCACACCGAACAGGAAGCCCCAGATGGTACGCGACGAGTGGGACAGCGCCAGATAGCCGAACCCCATCGCCATGCTGACCGCGCCGACGAGGACAGCGGTCCGGTTGCTCATCCCGTGCGACATGAGCCGGCCGAAGATCAGCGCCGCGACGATGCCCGACAGGAGCATCGGGAGTTGCCACAGCGAGACCTCGAACGTGTTCAGCTCGGTGATGTACTGCCAGAGGTTCGCCAACTGCAGGAAGCCCAGGGCGTTGCCGAAGTTGTAGACCATGCCGATGAACACCGCTGCGACGAACAGCGGCTCCCGGAACAGCGACACCGGGAAGAACCGGTTGCTGTTGCGCGCCTCGTAGACGAAGAACCCGGCCAGGAGGAGCACTCCGGCCAGCAGCGGGCCCAACGTCCCGAGGCCCGAGAAACTGCGGGAGATCTGACTGATCCCGTAGAGAAAGGCGATGACACCGAACGCGAGCAGGAACTGACCGATGAGGTCCTGTTTGCCGGCCTTGTTGGCCTTCTGCGCAGGCAGCAGCGCAAGGGGCGCCGGGATGGCGAGCAGCGACATGGCGGGGATGACGACGAACGCCAAGCGCCAGTTGAGCGTGGCCAGCGGCCCACCGACGAAAGTGAGCACCAGACTCGCCAACCCCGTTGTCGCGGCGTACACACCCATCGCGCCGGGGATACCCGTGGCCGGTACCACCGCGCGGATGTACGCGAACGAGGCTCCGAAAACCGCGCCGAGGCCGACCCCCGCAACCGCACGTCCTACCAGGAAGATCGTCGTCCCGGGAGCCAGCGCGACCACGAGATCGCCGATCACAGTGAGCAGCAGTGCCGACACCAGCACCTTGCGTCGCCCCAGCCGGTCGGCCAACAGCCCGGTCGAGATCACCGTCGCCGATAGCGCCAGCGTCGAGATGCTGAGTGCCAGAGTCGCTTGCCCCACGGACATCTGCAACCCTCGCTTGGCACCGAGGAACGCGGTGTTCGCGATGTTCGGGTCGGACACCTGCAGTGCTGCCAGGAACCCGAGCAACGGCACGGCCAGCCGGGAGGCGGCCCGCGCGGAGTCCGTCGTCCGTGTCGGCGTCGCGGCGGACATCAGCAGCCCTTGTGCGCCTTGGCCAAGTGGGCATGTTCGGTGGGATCCACCGCCTTCACCTCGGCCAGGAAGGCGTCGAGGTCGATCCTGCGTCCGCCGACCCACGTGCCCTTGACCTCGACCTCGCTGGACAGCCGCATGGGATCGGCAAGATACGGGTCTTTGGACAACTCGACGAAATCGGCGAACTTGCCGACCTCGATCGAGCCGATCTCATGGTCGCGATGCAGCGTGTACGCCGCGTCGATCGTCTCGCACTTCAGCGCATCGTCGAGACCGATGATCTGCTCCGGACCGTGGATGGCGCCCGACGATGTGGCACGGGTGATGGCGGCTTGGATGTTGAGCGACGGAAGCGGCGGACTGACCATCCCGTCGTTGTGGAAGCTGACTCGGGCACCGGCCCGTACTGCGTCCCCCCATCGCATCCACTGCGCCCCGATCTCCGGCGGGAACATCTGCCCGTCGAGCAGGTCGCCCCAGTAGATGAACTGGAACGGCCCCAACGACACCGCGACGCCCATCTCGGCTGCGCGCCGGAACTGGTCCCCCCTGCACCCGCCGCAATGCTCGACAACCATCTGTGGTCCGTGCCCATCAGATGGTTGTCGATCAACGCCTTCTCGTAGGCGTCGAGGACGATGTCCAGACCCACGTCGCCATTGACGTGGAAGGCCATCTGCCAGCCCATGGGCGCGTACTTCGCCAGGATCTCGTCGAGTTGCGCGCGGGTGTAGTTCATCATCGACTCGCCGCCGGGCCCGAGCGGTATCCCCGCATTGCGCACCGTCTCGGTGTCGAGGTAGGGGTACGAGTTGGCGATCGTGCCGACCCACGGCGAGCCGTCGGCCCACAGTTTGATCCCCTGCTTGCGCAACATGGCGTCCGGCACCGGCACTCCCAGTTTCTCGCCGGCGTCGTCGTCGATGGACATGTGGTACAGCGAGATGCGCAGCGGGCAGTCCTTGCCCGAGGCCAGTGCGAGGTACCCCTTGAGCATGTCCGTGCTGTAGGTCATGTCCGAGGTGGCCGTGATGCCGTTCTTCGCCATGAGTTGATACCACTGCGCAGCCGACAGCAGTGGGTGCGGGATGACCTTGGCCATAAGCGCATCGACCACCGCGAAGGTCGCAGCGACTTCGTACGCCCGACCGTTGGATGTGCCATCGGCGTTGCGCCCGAACCGCGCCCCGGCCGGATCGGGCGGGGGCTTGTGGTCCGTCCATCCCACCATCTCGATCATCGCGCTGTTGAAGTACAACTCGTGCCCGGAGTTGTCGAGCACACAGACGGGGCGATGGGGGAAGAAGACATCGAGGTCGGTGTTGGTCGGCTCGGCCACCTGCTGCAGCAGCCGATCGAGACCGTTGAACATCAGACCCTGGCCGGCGGGGGTCTCCGCGTCGAGTTTAGTGAACAGCGCCTCGACGTCGTGCCAGGTCTCGTAGCCGACGTACGGCGCGATCCAGTGTGCGGGCGCCTGGGTTCCGATCCCCGAGAGCCAGGGGATGGCTGTGCGCTTCGACGAAGCCGGGCATGAGCACCGTGTCACCGAGGTCCTGGACGGTGGCCCCGGGCGCACTGGCCCGCATGTCCGCCAGCGAGCCGATGGCGCTAATCGTGCCCGCCACCGTGTCGACCGCGACCGCCTCCGCTCGCGGCTGGGCGGGGTTCATCGTGATGACGGTCTGTGCTGTGATCACCAGATCTGCGGGCATGGCAACTCCTCACCGACTGTTGATGAGGCGCAGTTACTCCCGTTACCAGGACGGTCGCAGTGCCCCGGGCTCAGTCGCGGATGAGAGCGGCGCCGGTCACACACAGTGACGAGGCCGCGTCGCGCTCACGTGCAGCACTGCGTGTCGAGGACCTGCAGGAACTCCGGATCGTCGTCGGTCACGGTGTAGACCTCCCACGGCGCGCCGTCGGGGTCGTTGACCCAGACCTTGTCCTGCTGCGCGTAACAGCAGACCGTGGCGGCTTCTTCGCGGGTGGTCAGGCCCGCGTTCTGCAGGCGGTCGATCGCACCCTGGACCTCGGCGGTGCTGCCCACCTCGACACCCAGGTGGTTCAACGCGCCGGCGGTCCCCTCGCCTCGCTCGGCGTCCTCGAACAGGACCAGCTTCAGGGGAGGCTCGGCGATCTCGAAGTTCGCGTAGCCGGGGCGGCGCTTGTGCGGCTCGACGCCGAAGACCTGGCTGTAGAAGGCCACCGACTCCTCCAGATCCGACACGTTCAGGGCCAGTTGTACGCGTGACATCGTCGACTCCTTGTATTGATGATTGTCGATATGAACTCTAGGCGGATATATTGATGTCTGTCAATACTGGAGGTGCCATGAAGCAGCCGTTGCCCGTCACTGACATCCGCGCCTGCTGCGCCTCCGGACTCGGTGAGCCCCTGGACCGCGAGCAGGCCGAACAACTGGCCACCATCCTCAAGGCACTGGCCGATCCGGCCCGCCTGCAGTTGCTGACCCTGATCCGCTCCGCCGGCGAGGCATGTGCGTGCGACCTCACCGAGCCGGTGGGCCTGTCCCAGCCGACGGTCAGTCACCACTTGAAGGTGCTCACCACCGCCGGGCTGATCCGACGTGAGCAGCGTGGTCAATGGGCGTGGTTCCGAGCCGACGAGGACGCGCTGCGGGACGTGGGCGGACTCTTCAGGTGACCGCGTGCAGGACCGCCTGCTTCGCCTCGCCGGTGACGCCGAGGTCGAGGCGGACGCCCATCGTGTTCAGCATTCTCACCATGCCGTCACCCACGTGCGACGCGAGCACGACCTCGACCGCGTGTTCCTTCAAGAACCGCACCACCCGGGCATGGTGGGCGCCATGGGTGCCGGCATCGTGGGCGACGTCCCAGCCCACGTCGTATTCGTCCCACGCGGCGATCCTGCCGTCCGCGACCTGCGCCACGGCCACGCGGGCAGCCTTGCCCCACGAATGACCCACGTTTCCGGACCCATCGACAGCGACCGCGACGTTCACGTGATCAATGCTACGAACGACCCCCGGCCGTCGGCGGGGCGCGGCAGGATCGGGGTATGGACACAACAGAGAAGATGGCTGCGGCGATGACGGTCGAACGGATACTCGTGGGTGCGGCGGCGATCGCGGCGCCGGGTCCGCTGCTGACCACGTTCGGTGCGCCGGCGGAGTTGAACAATCCCGCTCTGCGCTACACCACGCGCCTGTTCGGCATCCGCAATGTCGCGCTCGGCCTGCAGGTCTGGGGCGCCCGCAACGACCCCGACCGGCTGCGTGAACTCGCCGGCCAGAACGCCGCCGTCGAACTGACGGACATGGTGGCCGGATCGGCGCTACTCGTCGGGGAGACCCCCCTGCGGGGACCTGCGGTCGCGGTGATGGCGACATCGATTTCCGTGGCGACCGGCTTCCTCGTCCTGCGGAAGCTGGCCGGACGGGGCTAGGCAGTGGCTAGCACTCCCGCCAGTCCTAGACGGCCGTCGGTGTCCTGTCCAGGGAGGTTGGTCGCGGTAGCGGCTGGGCCCGGGCTCGGAATGGTCATCGGCACTCCCGTTAGAGATCGGCATCCCGGTTAGAGAAACGGCACTCCGGTTAGCCCTATACGGCCGTGGGACTCTAACCAACCGGCCGCCGACTAACCAACCTGCCGATCTCTAACCGGAATGCGCAGACAGATCCCGACCCACCCCGCTACCGGCCCAACCAACGGCAACGTCGAACGCTTCCAGCGCACCCTGATCCACGACCGGCCCACTCCACCGAAGAACCCGCCACGCCGCCTTGACCGATGGGCTGGATCTCCAACCACCACCAGGCGGACGACCACTCACCAGCCGCAGCCGCGTGACCAACGTGCCTGGACAGAACATCTAACCAACCTGGTCGGACCGGCCGGAAACCGACCAGCATCCCTGGTCCACTAGGCGACACGCTCGCGGGGTGCGCGTCAGTACCGCGAGACTGGTCGATACTGACCGCATGCTGAGCGGGCTTTCTGAGCGGGTGATCCCCGCCACCCAGCGACGATCGCTGGCGGACCTGACCGAGGATCTCGACCTGACGGCCGGTGACTCGACATCGAAGAAGTCCGCCTTCTGGGTCATGCTCGTACTGTCAGCTGTCATCGCCTCGGCCGGCGTTCTGTCGGACTCCACAGCCACGGTCATCGGCGCGATGATCATCGCCCCCCTCTCCACGCCGATCATGGGCATGGCCCTGGCCGTGGCCAAACGCGAACCGGGAGGTCTCACCCGCGCGGGCCGCTTCGTCCTCCTTGGCGCGCTGGTGGTGATCGGCATCGGCGCAGTCTTCGCTCTGGTTCTCCCCTCCTCCTACGACCTACTCGGCAACCCACAGATCGCGGGCCGCACATCACCGGGGCTGCTCGACCTCACCGCTGCGGTCGCCACCGGTTTCGCCGGGGCCGTCGCCATTGCACGCAAGGACGTCGCAGCGGTCCTGCCCGGAGTCGCGATCGCGATCTCGCTGGTGCCACCACTGGCCGTGGTGGGGGTCTGTACGGGTCAGCGGTCGTTCGGCTTGGCCACCGGAGCACTGTTGCTGTTCCTCTCGAACCTGCTGGCTCTGGTGCTCGCCGGAACGCTCGTGTACACAACCCTGGAGCTGCAGGAGCATGCGGCCGTGCCGGCCGCATCATCGCGCCGCCGGGCGTACCTGACGATCTCGATCCTGCTGGTCGTGGTGGCGGTCCCGCTGGTGGCCAATACCACCGTCACCTACCTGATCAACGTCTGGACGAACCGCATCCACAGCACTGCTGACGCCTGGCTCTCCCAGGCCCCCGGGGCCAGCGTCAGTGACGTCGAGTTCGTGTCCGACACGGTGTTCGTGACCGTGCAGACACCCGGGTCGATCCCGCCGGTGTCCGAGTTGCTGGACGACCTCAAAGGCGAGATACCCAACGGGATCCCCGTGGTCGTGACCACATCGCTGGGAGAGGAGATCGACGCCGGGGTGGTCGGGGAGTGACCTCGGGCTCGGTGCCCCCAGTAGGACTCGAACCTACAACCTACGGATTAAAAGTCCGCAGCTCTGCCAATTGAGCTATAGGGGCGTGCGCCCCGAGTCTACGCAAGAGCGTGAGCACGCCCTGCGCCCTGCCTCACAGTCTGGCCATCCCGACTGGACCAAGATCAACAAATCTCGGCGGTTCGGAGTTACCCTGGTAGCACGGGCCCGGGGGAGGCGCCCCTCCGGACCACCGGGGGTGACACATGTGGGCTCCGCGATCACATCTGAAAGGCCTCTGCGCGCTCGGTGCGGCCATGGCATCGGTCCTCGCGGCCGCACCACCGGGCTCCACTGCGGCGCCTGCGAAGATGGACCCCCGGTTGGCTGCCGAGATCCTGGCGTGGTCACACAGTGACATGACCGCGAATCAATGGGGGCTCACAGCGATCCGCGCGCCCCTGGCCTGGCAGACCAGCACCGGAGCCGGCGTGACCGTGGCGGTCATCGACACCGGCCTGGACATGACACATCCGGACGTCGCTGGCCAAACGGTCTCGCCGGGGTACGTCTGGCAACTCGGCACCGAGAACGGGAAGGTCGTGGGACACCTACGGCCGGCGACGGCAGGCGGCGGTCTCGTCCCGCAGATCGACACCGTCGGCCATGGCACACATGTGGCTGGGGTGGTGGCGGGCAATGCGAACGGCGAAGGGATCACGGGCGTCGCACCGAACGCCCGTCTGCTACCGATCAATCTCGCCTCCGCGCTCGACGAATCGACGACCCTGTCCCAGTTCGCCAAAGCCTTCACCGCCGCCATGGACACCGCCGTGCGCGACGGGGCTCGCGTGATCAACGTGTCGCTCGGCGGCGCTGAACTGGAACTCCCCTGGCAGGCGATGCCCCGCTCTGAGGACGAGCGCCGGACCCTCGCGGCCAGCCGTAGGATCTGTGCGGCCATCGATCGGGCACGTGCGGCTGGTGTGGTGACCGTTGTCTCGTCCGGTAACTCGGCCGAGGAGGGCAACCCTCGATCTGTGCCCGGCCTGTGTCCGGCGGCCGTCGAGGTGGGGGCAGTCGGCCCCTCACTGGAACGCGGGTACTTCTCGACCTACAACGGGCGCGTCGACCTCACGGCCCCTGGCGTGGGGGTGCTGTCCAGCACCCCGGCACGACCCGCGACCCCGAGCGCTCCCAGCATGCATGGGTACGAATGGCAGGACGGCACTTCGTTCGCTTCACCTCACGTCTCGGGGGTGGCCGCGCTGCTGTCCTCCGGACACCCGCAGTGGAATGCCGACCAGGTCATCGAGGCACTCTTCACCTCGGTGACCGATCGGGGCATCGCCGGCCGCGATCCTGAGTTCGGTCGCGGCGTCCTCGATGCGGCCGCGGCAGTCGACCCGGTGGCCAACCCCGCCGGCACCGTCACCTCGGTGGACGCCTTCATCCCGAGACTGCGCCTGGCCGCCAACGATCGCGGCGAGTTCGCGTTCAGTTTCAACCCGCCGTCGGTACACCTCTTCTCCGGATTCACCGTGACCGTGGTGAACCGCAACACCGGAACCACCCGCTCCTACCAACTGCCCGGCGATGCGGTGTCGACACCAGCTATCCCGCCTTCGAGTTGGGTCAGGCTCGGTGCGACGACCACGGACGGTCAGGCCTTCGACGCCGGGTGGCTGCCCACCCCGCCGGTTGCGCCTCGGGGCAAGTTCCAAGCCCCACTGGTGTCCGCCCCGCGCTGGGTGCGCCAACGCCACTCCTTGTGGATCCGCTGGGCCAACGGCAAGTACGTTGATGCCGCTGACATCACCGTCGTCGTCGCCTGCCCGGTGGTTCGTGACGCGTTCAGTGCTCCCCTCGAGAACTGCTCCCGGCTCAAGACCTTCGATAACCCCCGCTATCGCACCCACGCGCTGGTGTTCGTTCCGCCCTACGTGCGGGGCTACGACCTACGGGTCTGGGTCATGCAGAGCGCCAATCTGACCGGGATCCCGCTGTTCGACGCGGTCTTGGCCGGCGTGAAGGGCACGGCCAAAGTGAAGGGCCAACAGCGGATCTTCGCGCATGCTCCCACGCCAATCCGCCCCGGACTGATCAGCCTCACGATCGGGGTGAACCCGTCGTTCGCCGCCAAGACCCCGATCGGGACCAAGGTGATGGTGCGGTATCGCACGGCCCGGGGCCGCTATCTGGGAGGCGGCCACGCGTTCATCGCCGGTGGCTACGAGGATTCGCTGTACTCCTTCAACCGGTCGGCGACAGTCACCACGCAACTGAAGACGCGCCGGGCGCTGCCCGGGAGCACCCGGGTGCAGATCATTGTGGATTCCCGCCACGCGACGAGTCGCACGGTACGGCTAGCAGACATCCCCCCGGGGGACTAGCGGACCATCAGCCCTCGTCGAGGCGGTGCTCCCGAGTCTCCTTCTCGATCAAGCCCTGCTTGTGCGCCGCGTCGCGCTCCAGGTCGTGCTCAGCCTCAGCCTCCAGCGCGGAGTCCAGCGACGCCTCGGCCTCCTCGGCCTCCAACTTCCTGTCATCACTCATGTGTCCATCCTGCCGCTCCGGCGAAGCCGATGTCGCACCGACAACAGGTGCGCACCGGGGCGGTTGGACCTGGCGCGTCCGATGGGGTTCAGGTAGACCGATGGGGTTCAGGTAGACCGATGGGGTTCAGGTAGACCGATGGGGTTCAGGTA
>ERZ795053.7739-NODE-7739-length-10269-cov-5.474545_pt1 | contig 10269 bp, 14 predicted proteins | sample MGYA00375137_ERZ795053 | MGnify/ENA primary metagenome ERZ795053 (study PRJEB30182, sample SAMN05720284) | activated sludge metagenome | isolation source: Anaerobic digester | place: Hong Kong | collected 2014-12-17 ... | reverse complement strand
CATCGTCGTCACCTTTCATCATCGCCGCGCCATCGCCGTTCGCCATCGATCACCCATTGCGGAACGCCCCGCTTGCGTGCCAGCGCCCGCCGCGTGCGCAGCTCGCTCAATGCATCCTCCGGCCGTGGCGGGAAATGACCGGCCGGCTTGCCGTTGTACAAGGCGCCGCGCCACGCCTTGCACAGATCGGCCCACACCTCGGCAGCGGCTGCAGACATCGGCGCCCCGCCGTAGGCAAGCTGTTTGACCGCATCGGCGAAGCCCCGCCGATAGGCCGCCTCTACCGTCTCCGGCGGTATTGGCTCACGCAGCATGTCCGCTGCATCTTCAGGCTCGAAATCAAAGTCACTCATCGTCATCGCCTTGCCACCTTCGCGGCCCCTCGCCAAAGAAGGACAAATTCGCAAAGAAGGACGGCACCAAATTGATTGTCCTTCTTTGGAGCGCCCACCTCCGCCGCGGGGGCTAAATCATTGCAAAGAAAGATAAAGAAGGACATAGGGGGTTGGCTGGAAAAGCCCCCCGCGCTCCAAAGAAGGACAAATTCGTGGGTGTCTTTCTTTGTGTCTTTCTTTGGAGCCGTTTCGCGCCCGCAGGTAGATAGCCGCGGTAGGTTATTCGCCATCAACGTAGCTCCATAACGATGGCCCTTGAAAGCCGGCCTTGCTCGCTTTGATGCGCTTGCAGCGCTGCGCGGCCTTCACGATCGCCGGCCCGGTAAAGCCCGCTTCGAGCGCGGCCTTGAGCACGTCACCCATGGGCATCTCGCCGTGCGAGATCAGGAAGGTGACTAGCCAATCCGCGGCTTTCGGCTTCTTCGTCGCGCGCTCCCGCCAGAGGCTATCCGCATGGCACTGGTCAGGCGCAAGGCGCCAATCGACGCGGATCATGCCGTCAGCAGGCGCCGGCCCTTCATCGACGATGGAATAAAGCAGATCCGGCCCGCGCACGCTCAGGTTGTGCTTGGCGTGCACAAAGCGCCGCTCGTCATCGGTCCCGCCGACGATCAACACAGACCGCACGAAAGCGACGAATGCGGTTGAGCCGAGGATGCGATTAAGCGCGGGAAGTCCCGTGTTCTTGTTCGGGTGCATGATCGGCAGCATTGCCACGGGCAAGCCCTCGATCGTGTTCAACGTCCGCTGCAGCGCCTCGCGGGTTGCCATCTCGCTGTTGGCGTCTTCGAGCCCTGGAATGAACGAGACGAACGGCGATAGAACCACGAGCCCGACATCATTGTTGACGATCGTTGCCCGCAGGTCGGCAAGGATGGGATCGCCGATCTTGGCCAGCCTGACGCGACTGCGATCGGCGCCGGCAGCATCTAAGCGCGGCGCCAAGGTGTGTGCTGGACTATCCTCGCTCTCGCACCAAAGCACATTGCGCGGGAGGAAGGGGGCGCCGTGCGAGTGCGGCAACGGCTCGCCGCGGGTCACCCTCGCCGCCAGATCCGCGGCAATCGTGCCCTTGCCGCAGCCCGGTGGCCCGGTGGCCCGGTGGCCCGGCAAGAATTGTGATCTGCCCCGATGGCAAATAGGGCGGGAAAAGAAAATCCACACGTTTACACATCGGCACGTTGCCCCACACTCCAGCATCGGACGAACCGCCACCCGGCCCGGCATCCTCAAACGGCCGCCACACTTCGGCGCCGTCGACCATCCGCCGCACCTCGTCATCTGTGCGCATGGTCGATCCCTGCCGCCCAGTCGTTGAGATCATCACCCGCAGCGGGCGCCATGACGCGGCGCACTTCACGGCCGGCCGTGGCCCAGCGCGACGCCAGCGCATCGAACGACTTCTGTCCCGCCGGGTCATGGTCGACCGCCACGGTGATGGACTCGATGCCATCGAGGACCGGGAACGCCCCGAGGTTGCCGGCATCGATCGCGGCCCATACCGGGGTGAATGCCCGTGCCAGCGTGAGCGCCGTCTCGATGCCCTCGGCCAGCCCGAGCCCGAGACTAACTTCATCATCTGGCCACAGACGGATGCAGCCCCCGGCCTTCCGATGCCCCTTGAGCAAGACACGCGGCTTGTCGATCGCGGCCTTGCGCCCGCTGCCGTCATCGGTGATCCAGGTCCGGTGCAGCGAGACCGGCTCAGCGGTCACGACATCGGTGACGAGTGCCACCAGCGCCGGCCCAACGTGCCCGGAAAAATGTCTTAGCGCCGGGTGCCAGCGCAGATCACCATCAGGATGCGGGAGCCTGCAGCCGCGGGCACTGAGATATCGGCCGGCCGGACCATCGGCCGTGATCAGCCGCGCATCGGTCCACAGCCGCCGGCCCCAGTCGCTCAGTGATTGGTGCTGAACATCAGCCGCAGGAGGACGGTGTTGCCGCACTGGCGCCGGTGCCGATGCGGTGCCATCGCGTACACCGCCGGCCCAGCCGCAGCGATGGCACAGCCAGGTTGCCCCGCGGCCGTCATCATCAATCCTGACGCTCAGCGCATCATCATGACCGCGGCGATCGCATTGCGGGCAGCGGGCGCGCTCGGCAGCACCCGGACGCCAGCGCTTGAGCTGGATGCCGGCCGCGTGCAGCGCTTCGAAATCAGCGCCCGGCATGATCGCGCGCCTTGCCACGGTGCGGCATCGGAGCTAGATTATGTGCCGTTCCCGCAATTTTGCGGCTACACCTGCCCGGTCGCCGTTGCCAGACGGCGCCGGGTACCTGCGGGCGCATCTCAAGCGGCCTCAGGGTTGCGCTTGGCGCCCCGCGACGCCGCCTTCGACGTTATCCAGTCATCGATTTCGCCCGCCAGCCACGCCACGCGGCCGGCCGTGATCCGCAGACGGCGTGGAAACTTGCCGGCGTTTTCCAGGCGGATCAAGTGCGCGTTGGTGAAGGTGATGCCGCGGGACTTAAGCCCCTGGCGGTCAAGAAGAATCTGCATCGTGCTAGCCCCTTCGTTTTGGCTAGCGTTGTATTGTGCACACAAAATTACTTGTGGCAACAAGATGCGAAGTTACGAAAACTCCGAGTTTTCGTGACAAAAACTAGCCGCCGTTCGAACCGGCCGCCTTCTTGTAGGCGCGATGGCACTTTCGCACCGTGCCTATCGAAATACCGTGCTCCGCGGCGATCGCCTCGACGGCCCAATATTGCTTGCCGCCGGCCTCGTCTACGTCACGGCCGATTTCAAGCATCCTGCCTGGAGCGAGTCCGGAGCGGCGGTGCCGGTCCCCCCGCCTGAAGAGTTTGGTCTGGACGACCGCCGACATCGTGCTGGAGATCTGAGAAATCCAGTTGCCACGCCCGCGGCCGGACTTGAAGCCAAAGATGGCGCCGATCGAAGCCGTGATCGACGCGGACGGTTCACCCTTGGCCTCATGGCGGAATACCGCGTGCTCGATGCGCTCGTAGCAGCGATCGAAATATCCCAACACCCATAGCGGCAGCGGCACTCCGCTCGTGCGGCAGTAGCCATAAGCGAGCCATACAAAAGCCGGATTACCTGTTTCTCGGTACTGGCGTTCGCGCGACGCCAAGAAGTCCGATACTTCGGCTGGAGCGTAAACATGCATCCCGGAATCGTCGCCAAACTCCGCCAGCCGCGGGATGCGCATCAAACGCCAGCCGCCGTCGTCCGTGCGATCGATCTCAACAGCGCCTGGCCACTCAAACGCGTCCTTCCGGCCTTCTACCCAACACACGCCAGGGGCCCGAGGAGTGGTCACCATCGCGCCCCCCGCTACCCTGCCAGCGCCCTACGCACTGCTTCAGGCTCGCGTTCGATCACCTTGAGGAACGCGCGGGCTGCACCGACCGGCCGCCGCCGGCCCTGCTCCCAGTTCTGCACCGCGTCCAACTGGAACCCGAATTGACGGGCAAAGCCGGATTGGCTCAGACCGAACCGTTCGCGGATCGCCTTCACGTCGATTGCTTCCGGCACGTGCACGACATAGCCCTCTACAGCCGTGCCCTCAGCATAGGCCGCCGCCTCGCGGGCGCTGGCGATGATCCGCTTTCCGGCCTTGGTCATGGTGTTCGCCTCCTTCGGTAAGCCTCGACGATGCGGACCAGCTCAGCCCGCAGCTCATTGCGTTCCGTCTGCGTCAGATCCACCCGGTCCCCCTTGGCGAAGACGTTGAGAAGGAACACCGGTACCCCCTCACCTGAATAGAACGTGATCACCCGATAGCCGCCGCTCTTGCCTTTGCCACGGCCTCGGAACCGCACCTTACGCGCGCCGCCGGTGCCCTTGATCGGATCACCAGCCTCCGGGCGCGCTGCCAGAAACTCCACGATCGACGTACGTTCGCCATCGTCGATCCCCGCCGCCTTGGCATCCGCGATGAAGCTTGGTGTCTCGACAACCGCATGCAGCGCCTCAGCCATCAGCAATATGCGCCGCTGGCGTACGCGTGGCAAGGGATACCACATTCGCCGGTCCCGGCCGGATCAGGCTTTCGACGTGCCGCGCCCACAATTCAAGAGCGTCGCGCTTTTCGGCCACATAGGCGTGATGGTCATAATGCGCCGCGACACCGCCCTGGACGTGGCCCAAGCACCGCTCTGCCACCTCGAACGGCACCCGGAGCCGGCTCAAGCCCGTGCGCACCGTCCGCCGCAGATCGTGCAGAGCGAACTCGACAGCGGCCGCAGCCGTGAGCGCGGCCTTGCGCTTGCCGAAGCCGCTCATGGCCACATCGCCTCTGCCGGAGAACACATGCGCCTGCCCCTCGATGCGTGGCACGCTGGCGAGGACTTCGAGCGCAAGTCTCGACACGGGCACGACGTGCGACCGGCCGGTCTTGTAGCGCTCGCTCGGGATGGTCAGCACGTCGCCGCTGATCTCCTCCCAGCGCATGCCGGCAATCTCGGACCGCCTGCAGCCCGTCAAGATCAGCATCTGCACGTAACGGCCGAACGGGTAGCCGTCAGCATCGGCCGCCTGCCAGACGCGCCGCAGCTCGTCATCGGACAACACCCGGTCGCGGCAGGCGATCCGGATCGGCGCCTTGATACCGGCCGCCGGATTGGTCTCGATGATCTCCCGCTCCATCGCCCAGGCGAACAGCTTGCGGACGTTCGCCAGCATGAGCCGCGCCGCATAGGGCCGTTCGACGGCGATCCGATCAACGAGACCTGTCACGTCGCGGCGCCTGATTTCGTCGATCGGCCTATCTGCCCAGCTCGGGAGTACATCACGCCGCAGTACACTTTCGGCATGCCGCCACGATCGATTGCGGCGCTTGGCATGCAGTTCGATGAACTCTGCCGCGACAGCCGCGAAGGTCCGTGAGCGCCGTTGCGCATCCGCCTGCTTCGACGCTCTCGCGTGCTCGCGGGGATCTGTCCCCAGCGCCACCAGCTTCATGCGCCTTTCGGTCTCGCGGCGCGCCTCGGCCAGTCCGAGCGTCGATGCCGGGCCGATCGTCTCCTTGATCGACTTGCCCTCGATCCGATACCGTACGGCCCATGACTTTGCGCCGGAGGTCTGAATGATCAGGTACAGGCCACGCGTAACATCGTCGGCAATCTCGCGCCTTGCGGGTCCTGCTTTCGCCGCCTCAACAGCCTTAGTCGTGAGCTTCGGCATGGTCTCGCGCTCCCTTGGGGTAACACTGGGGTAACAGAAAGCGTGTGCTGGCACGTTACCCTATGTTACGGCTTGCGACAAGAGAGAGGTATTTAGCAATGAGTTACGAGCTTTGCGTTTCCGGCACTTTACGGCGTGAAACGGGGCGGACCATAACTTTTAATCACGGTGTCGCAAGTTCGATCCTTGCCGGGCCCACCACATCACGTGCGACGCGGGGAAGCAAGGCGCACACGCGGAGGCGGCCATGACTGACAGCTGGCCGGTCGCCGTGGAAACGGCTGCCGACGTCCTGGGCGAGATGCTGATCGCGCTGGCCGGGGGCGAGGCCGAACACACGCATGAGGACATCGCGGCTGCGGTGCTCACGGCAGGCTTGACCACACTGGTGACGGAAGAGCCGTCGCCCGAGCGCCTCGACGAGGTTGCGGGTGTCCTCTACGGCAAACTGCATGACGGAGGCGGCGAGGCGTGGGCTGCGCTGGGCGCCCCCGAACGCGGCTTCTGGCTCGACCTGGCAGCGGCCGCGATCCGGGCCGCCGACAGCGCGCTCCTCATAGCCGCCGGCCAGCCGCCTCCAAGGACGATCTCTTAAGCCGCCCAGCTTGCGGTCGTGTCGACGAGCAGCGCGTAGAGTGCCTCGCTGTCGTCGGTGCCGCGCAGCTTCTCGCACGCGCTCTTGTCACGCAGAAGGCGCGATGCCCGCGCTAGCGCCTTCAGGTGATCGGCGCCCGATGCCTCCGGCGCCAGCAACAAGAAGATCAAGTCGACCGGCCGCTCGTCGATCGCATCGAAGTCGATCGGGTGCTCAAGCCTCGCGAAAACGCCGTAAATGCGATCGAGGTTCGGCAGCTTGCCGTGCGGGATGGCAATCCCGTTGCCGACACCTGTGGTGCCGAGCTTTTCGCGTTTGTCGAGCGCCTTGAAGATCGCGTCCTCGCTCTGACCGGTGATCTCCGCCGCGCGCCGCGCCAAGTTCTGCAGCGCCTGTTTCTTGCTCGTGGCCTTGAGTTTCGCCACAACTTGGCCAGGTCCGAGCAGATCAGCGATATCCATCGTTTTCGAGGCCCCTGTTACGCCGTCTGCGTATTCGCGGGGTCGATCCAGCCGATGTTGCCGTCACGCCGACGATAGACGACGTTCAGGCCGCCGTGCTTCCGGTTGCGGAACATCAGCGTCGGCACGTCCGCCAAATCCATGCGCATAACCGCCTCGCCCACACTCAACGTCTCAATCTCCGTCGGCAGCTCGGCGATGATGGCAGGTTGGCCTTCGGCCGGCAACTCCTCTTCCTCGCTCTCCGGCTGGATGACGTACTTGAGGGCCGGGATGGTGGTTTCCTCCCCGGGGCGCCCCTTGTGGTGGTCGTTGAGCCGCCGCTTGTAGCGACGGAGCTGCTTGGCGATCCGCTCGAGTGCCGTGTCAAACGCGGCGTAGGCGTCTTCCGCAGCGCCGCGGCCCTGGATCACCACGCTCCTGACCGGATGCACCGTGATGTCGGAGCGAAACTGGTGCGCTTCGCGCGAAACCGCAACGGTCGCGTCGAGCGCGCGCGCGAAATATTTGGCCACGATGCCGCTCAACTCCGCCTCGATGTGGGCGCGCAGCGCCTCACCGATATCGAGCCCCTTCCCCTTGATCGCAAGGTCCATCATGACGTTCTCCCGGTGCCGGCCTTTGCCCTGGTCACCCCAGGATTCCTGACCGTTTACACTCACACCGCCCCATGAGCTAAGCCCGTACCGCCGCAGCGGCAAGACCCTGACCCGCGCGAAGCGGGACGATAGATGCCAGTAAAAGTCGTGTCAAGCTCGGCTGCCGGCCTGTGCCTACCTGAGTTCGCTCTTCTCGCGCCGACGCAGCACGGAGGAGGAGATCCCCAATGCCTCCCGGTACTTTGCAACGGTCCGCCGCGCAATGTCGATCCCTTCTTTCTGCAGCGTTTCGGCAAGGGCGTCGTCGGACAGAATCCGATCGGGACTTTCTTCCTGAATCAAAGCCTTGAGGCGATGGCGAACCGCGGCCGCGGAATGCGCATCATCGCCATTCGAGCCACCGACCGCGTGTGTGAAGAAGAACTTGAGCTCGTAGATCCCGCGCGGCGTCGCCATGAACTTGTTCGAGGTCACCCGGCTGATCGTGCTTTCGTGCAGGCCCAGCGCCTCGGCAATGTCCCGCAGCACCAGAGGCCGGAGCGACTGCACGCCATGCGCGAGAAAGCCTTCTTGCCGGCGGACGATTTCGGTTGCTACTTTAAGGATCGTAGTTGCCCGCTGATGCAACGCCTTGACGAGCCAATTGGCCGACTGCAGGCACTCGCTGATGTACTGCCGCTCGGCCTTGCTGCGCACAGCGCGGCTGACGACGGCATAATAGCGGTTGTTGACGAGCACCCGCGGCAGGGCATCGCTGTTGAGTTCGATCGCCCAGCCGCCCTTGGGCCGCGGCCGTACGAAGATGTCGGGGATGACCGGCTGGACTTCTGCGTAATCGAAGACGAGCGCCGGCTTGGGGTTGAGCGAGCGGATTTCCGTCAGGGCGCGGTTCAGCGTCTCGCCATCGATCTCGCACAGCCGACAGAGTGCGCCCCACTCACGCCTGCCGACCAGATCGAGGTGGTCCAGCAGACACGCCATCGTCCGATCGAGCCGGCCGCGGTCGTGCAGCTGCAGCCTCAAGCACTCCGCAAGGTTGCGGGCAAAGATGCCGGGCGGATCGAACCGCTGCAGCGTGGCAAGGACGTTGGCCACCTGCTCCTCCGTGCAGCCCAGCAAGTCGGCAATCGAGTCAGGCTCGCCTGTGAGGTAGCCGGCATCGTCGAGAAGGTCGATGAGATGGGCTGCGATCAGCCGGTCGACCGGATCATCGATATCGAGAACGACCTGCCCCCACAGGTGATCCTTGAGCGTCGGGCGCTGGGCGAGGCGGTTTTCAAGGTTAACATCGCCATCGTCCGCGCTTCCCCCTTTCTCGCGTGATCCAATGCTACTGTCGTGGCTGAGGCCGCCGGCCGTGGCGCGATCGTCATCGAACACGTTGTCGGGCATCTCGAAGTCGAGGCTCGCCTCGGCAACATCGAGGGATGCGCCGCCAACCGCCTCATCAACCGCGACCGGATCGCCATCGGGAACCGAAGCCAGCACCTCTCCGTCGGCAGCAGTACGCCCGTCAGCCTCGCCACTGCCTTCGCGTTCCAGCAGCGGGTTCTGCTCAAGCTGCGCTTCGACGTACGCCGTCAATTCCAGGCTCGAGAGCTGCAGCAGCTTGATCGCCTGCTGCAGCTGCGGCGTCATCACCAGCGACTGGCTCTGCCTGAGTTCGAGACGGGGACCGAGCGCCATGGTGATGACCAATCAGGCGTTCTAGAGGCTGAATCGTTCGCCGAGGTAGAGGCGGCGCACATCGGGGTTATCGACGATGGCGCCAGCGGATCCCTCCATCAGCACGGTTCCGTCGTGGATGATGTAAGCGTGATCGATGACATCGAGCATCTCTCGGACATTGTGATCGGTGATCAGGACGCCAATACCCCGGTCCTTCAGGTGGACGACCAGGTCGCGGATGTCGCTCAGCGCAATCGGATCGATGCCGGCGAAGGGTTCGTCGAGAAAGATGAATTGCGGGTTACAGGCAAGCGTGCGCGCGATCTCGACCCGCCGCCGCTCGCCGCCCGAGAGCGCGACTGCCGGTGAGCGGCGCACCTTGCTCAGCCCGAACTCGGTCAGCAGGGCATCGACGATCGCGTCCCGATGCTCGCGCACCCGCTCGCGTGGCTCGATGACGGCGCGCAGGTTGTCCTCCACTGAGAGGCCGCGAAAGACCGAGGGTTCCTGCGGCAGATAGCCGATGCCGAGCCGGGCGCGGCGGTACATCGGCAGTCCCGTGATATCCTGACCGTCGAGAACGATGCTGCCCTGATCGGGCGCGACAAGCCCGGTCACCATGTAGAAGCATGTGGTCTTGCCGGCGCCGTTGGCCCCCAACAGCCCCACGATCTCGCCACGCTGCACCGACAGGCTGACGCCGCGGACGACCGGCCGCCGGCCATATCGCTTCGCCAGGCCGATCGCATAGAGCCCGCGCTCGCTCACCCTGTTGCGGCCGCGGTCTTCGCCTGCGGTGGCCTCTGTCGACGGCGTGGCAATATCCGTAGTGAGCGTCATGTCCCGAGCCGGATCGTTGGGCGTCGCGCCCTATGAAAGTCTTGCCCTATTACTTCTTGATCGCGCCCGGAGCGATGAGACCGTGAACGCGTCCGGTGTTGGCCGTGCCGCCGCAGGCGAGCAGCCGGCTGACACCCGTTTTCAGGTCCATCTCGCCCGTGCACCCGTTCAGCTGCGTTTCGCCGCGCGTGATCTTGACCGCACCGGTGAGCTGCGCAACACCCGCGTCGAGGTCGTAAACCGCCTGGTCACTACGCATCACGTCGTTCGGCGTCACGATGCGCACGTTGCCTTCGGCCTCGATTCGCCGTAGCCGCGAGGTACCCCCGGTCGCGTTCTGCGCCGCAGCCTGGTTCGTGGGGCGAAGGAACGCCTTGAGCCTTTTCGCCCGCACCTCGCGCTCTCCCTGACGGGCATGCACGTTGCCGGTCGCGACAAGGGTGCGGGTTCGCGTTGCGTATTCCATGCTTTCCTCGGCCGTGATCACGCTGTCGCCGCTCTCCAGCCGGAGCTGATCACCGGTGAGAAGGAGGACGTTATTGGCGAGATCGAAGGTCGC
>ERZ795053.7738-NODE-7738-length-10270-cov-4.020460_pt1 | contig 10270 bp, 6 predicted proteins | sample MGYA00375137_ERZ795053 | MGnify/ENA primary metagenome ERZ795053 (study PRJEB30182, sample SAMN05720284) | activated sludge metagenome | isolation source: Anaerobic digester | place: Hong Kong | collected 2014-12-17 ... | reverse complement strand
ATGATGACAGACCGCAATCAGGGAGTTTGGGTTGCACATGGTTACGGGTTCACACGAATAGCGCCTTACTTACCCTTCAGAACTTACAATCATTATCCCGGTTTGTCCGGCAACCTTTTGAGTGCTTATTCTGATGCAAATAATGTTTATGTCGGGACATCTGTGGGATTATTCAAATTGAATAAAGAAGAAATCTTCAGCGAGGAAACCTACTACGTTACGCGCTATCGCAAGATGACAGCGGAGGAAGAAAAAGAGGAACGCAAGAAGAGCAGAAGGGGGTTATTCGGGTTTCTGAAGAAGAAAGACAAAGGAGAAGAGCAGGAGGTGAAAACGGACAACAAAAAAGAAGATGTAAAAAAAGTGGTGGAGAAGAAGACCCGAAAAGTTCTGCAGTCTCTTGACTATGCATATAAAAAAGTAGAAGGCATAAGCGGAAAGGTTACTCATCTGATCAGAATGGATGGCCGATTGATTGCAGCCGGAGTGGGTGGTGTTTTTGAAGTCAATGGACTGGAAGCAAATGAACTACTGGGTGTACCGGTTCGCACAATATTTTATTCACCTACATTGTCGCAGATGCTCGTGAGCACCTACAATGATCGTGTCAGGACGCTGGCACTGGCAAAAGATGGATGGGAAGAGACACACCTATTGGATACACTAAGGGACTATGTAGGGAATATTTTTGAAGATCATGTTCAGAATATCTGGTTGTGTGGAAGAGCTGGTGTTGTAAAAGTTGAAATGATTGATGGAGAAGTTTCCTCGGTATCATCGGTGCCATTTGCGGAACCGATATTAGACGAAACGATGGGCTTTGCATTGGGCACAGAAGTATTTGTAGCTGCGTCCGGGGCATTTCACCAATATGATGTAGTGAAGCACCAGTTTACGAGGTATGACTCACTACCTGGGCCACGCAAGTATTTTACCTCACTTGGCACGTTTTGGTTTAATGATGGCCATCGTTGGCGTACGGTGGACTACAATTTGCAAAACAATCTCAAGCTGGAGTGGCTTGGATTGTTTCCGGACATTCGATCTCTTACCATGGCTGATGACGGCAACGGGCTCTGGTTGATCACGTCAGAGAATGAACTCTACAAGTTTACCAAATCCGACCTTTTGGGTAACCTCAACAACTATCCGCTTTTCTTGAAGGAAGTGCGAGGTTCGGGGTCGAAACTTTCACCTGGCAAATTGATTGCCGTTGATCAGCAGGAGAGTGCACTTTCCTTTGAGTTCATTCAGCCCGAGTACACCAACGCGCTGGCAATCGAATACCAGTATATGATCGAGGGAATCAGCAAAGATTGGTCAGAATGGTCAACCTCAAATAACATTGTGAATTTCCCTTTCCTTACTCCAGGAAAATACAAATTGCGAATCAAGTCGAGAGATCTGTTCGGCAAGATATCAGAACTTGAATCTGTTGACTTTAGGGTTGTTCCACCTTATTGGAAGCAAACCTGGTTTTATGGTCTTGAGTTTGTCTTCTTTGCCAGTCTGGTATTTTTGTCTCTTCGACTAAGTGCAGCAAACAACAAGTACCGGCACATCAGTCAATTGCTGTCCATTCTCACGGTGATAATGCTGATTCAATTGATGCAAAACACCGCTGAATCACTTATCCCACTTCAAACTACTCCGGTTTTAGACTTCTTCATTCAGGTGTTTATTGCCCTTCTGATTCTGCCCCTGGAATACAAGATGCGTAAGTTTATGGTTGAGGCGTCAGAGGGCAAATACGACATCAAAAAGATGAAGATCAACCTTAAGGATCGGTTGACTTGAATTAGCTTTAATTTACCTAACTTCACTTTACTAATTCCTTCAAATAATATGAAGCAACTGATAGTACTATTGAGTCTAGTGGCTTGCCTTTGGTCTTGTCAACCAGCAAAAGAAACCGCGGAAGAAGATCCAAAAATAAACCCTCCTGCAGAGGGTTTCAATTTCGAAGAGTCGGATCCTGCCGCCATGGAGCTTGCCGACAGCATCATGATGGCGATGGGAGGACGGAAGGCATGGGATAACACCCGATTCATTTCGTGGAATTTCTTTGGCAGAAGAAATCTGGTGTGGGACAAAAAGGACGGCCGGGTGCGTATAGAAAGCATGCCTGACAGTACGATTTATCTGGTGAATGTCAATTCTATGGAAGGTAAGGTTCAAGTCAAAGGGCAGGAACTCACAGAACCAGACTCACTAAAGAAGATGCTTAATCGAGCCAAGAGCATTTGGATAAATGATTCCTATTGGCTGGTGATGCCCTTCAAGTTAAAGGACTCAGGAGTTACGATCAAATACATGGGAGAAGACACCCTGGTAAACAACAATTATTATAATGTTTTGCAGCTGACGTTCGAGAACGTGGGAGATACACCACAAAATAAGTATGACCTTTTTGTTGATGTGAAAGAGAAGTTGGTGAAGTATTGGTCTTATTACCATGATGCGAGTCAGGATTCGGCTTCCTGGACAAGACCGTGGGACAACTATCAACGGTATGGTTCTATACTCCTTTCGGCCGATCGGTCCGATGGAGGAGGGCCAAAGAACGTGAAAGTGGATGAACAGCTTCCCGATGCTTTGTTTACTGAATTCTAGGTCACTAAATCTAAATCTGCATGCTGCTGAATCTCGATACCGTTCCGCATTTCTACAAGAACTATGTTAAGCTGATAGAGGAAAGCGACTTGCTGCAGGCGCTCAGAGCTTCAGGACACCGGTCACAAGAGTTGTTTCATTCTATCCCTCATGACAAGGCTGACTTTAGGTATGCAGAAGGAAAGTGGTCCGTTCGTGAGGTTTTATGTCACATGATTGATGTGGAGCGCATTTTCATGTATCGCGCTTTGCGTTTTGCCCGCAATGACAAAACTGCATTGTCAGGATTTGATGAGAACGCGTACACACCGGAATCCAATGCATCTGGAAGAGATATAAAGGGTCTCTTGAGTGAGATGGCTCATTTGCGGGCATCCACCATTGATATGTTTGCTGGTTTTTCTCCGGAGATGATGGCCAGAAAGGGGACCGCCAACAATGTGGAGTTTTCAGTAGTGTCTCAGGGTTTCATCATTGCCGGACATGAGACACATCACAGAAAAGTTTTGAAGGAACGATATTTTAGCGCGTGGGAATAAAGGTGTGGAAGGCGCTGCCGTTGTTTCTTGTCATTGCCATTGGATGCGCGCCAGCTAATCGCATTCGAAAAAAGCTGATCCAATCAGAAACTGAATTCAATGAGCATATTGGCTTCTTGCTTTACGATCCCCTATCGCACAAAAGCCTGATCGACTTTAATTCAGATATATATTTTACCCCTGCTTCCAACACAAAGATTTTTACTTTTTACACCGGCTTGCAAGTGCTGGGCGATTCGATTCCGGGATTACGATACGTCCTTAAAGGTGACTCATTGATTTTCTGGGGGACTGGTGACCCTTCATTCTTATACCCGGAGGTGTATTCATCTGGCCGAACGTTTCAATTTCTAAAAAATCATCCATCGAATCTTTATTTCTCAAAGTCTGGGTTTGATGCAACTCCTCTTGGTCCTGGTTGGGCTTGGGATGACTACCCCTACAGCTATTCAGCAGAGCGCTCAGCCTTTCCATTGTATGGTAATACGGTCACATTTACCGACACAATTAGCGGAAACGTTCAAGCCTCACCTTCTTATTTTATGTCTCATATCGATTGGGGTGAAAGGCGCGAGAAGCCAGAAATGGAAAGAAAGTTTGATGACAACCAATTCACGTTTTCACCGGGAAACGACTCAATGAAATTCATTCGGGTTTTTCCTTTCAAGACTTCAGCAGAGATCACGGTGAGTTTGTTGTCAGACACCTTGAAACGAGAGGTCACACTTGTCGATATTCCAACGCCTCCTGCTACCAATTTGATTTACAGCCTGCCTTCCGATAGTCTGTACAAAGTCATGATGCAGGAGAGCGACAATTTTATTGCGGAACAATTGTTGCTGATGTGTGGGGGAGTGGTGGCCGATACCTTGAAGTCGGAAATCGCGATAGAATATGCAAAGCAGAATTTGTTGTTCGATCTGCCCGATGAGCCACAATGGGTAGATGGGAGTGGGCTTTCTCGTTACAATTTGTTTACACCGAGATCAATCGTTCGGTTGTGGCAAAAGATTTATGAAAAGGTGCCACGTGAAAGATTGTTCCCTCTTATTGCAACTGGTGGCGTATCAGGCACCATCAAGAATGCATACCGGGGTGATACTCCCTATATTTATGGCAAAACAGGCACGCTGAGTAATAATCACTGTTTGAGTGGATACATTGTGACCAGGAAAAAACGCCTGCTGATTTTCAGTTACATGAATAACAATTACACGGTGCCGACTCGCGAGATCAGAAGTCAAATGGAGGAGGTGCTAAAGGAAGTACATGAGAAATACTAAGAATTTATTTTTTGCCTTCGCACTTTGTGCCAATGCCGCGATTTCTGTGGCTCAATCATTGGATAGTCTTGACATAAAAATTGGTCAGATGATTCTTATAGGTGTGCCAGGTACGACTGTAGACAAATTGACCTTGAATGAGATCAGAGACGGTAAAGCTGGTTCCATTATTTTCTTTGAGAAGAATATTCCAGCCAAGGACTCCTACGCACAATTCAAAAAACTTGCATGGACCTATCAATCAGTAGCTCCTATTCCAATTTTTATTTCTATCGATCAGGAGGGCGGGAGAGTGAACCGGCTGAAAGAGAAATACGGATTTCCGAGATCGATAACAGCAGCAGCGATGAGCGCTTCGATTGATTCTGTCAGGTACTATGGCCAAACAACTGCCGCAACTTTAGCTGGGCTTGGGATCAACGTGAATTTTGCCCCTGTAGTTGATGTGGCGATCAATCCCACGAATCCCGTGATTGTTAAACCGGAAAGATCATTTTCCAGCAACGAAGACTCTGTATCGATGTATGCGCGTGAGTTCATCAAGGCGCACCGGCAAGTAAAGGTAATCACGGTGCTAAAGCATTTTCCCGGACACGGAAGCTCAAAGGACGACACACATTTGGGAATAGCGGATGTTACCAAAACGTGGCAGGAAAAGGAATTGACGCCCTATCGTTCGCTGATAGACTCTGGCTATGTGGATGCGATCATGACTGCCCATATTGTCAACAAGAATTTAGACAATAAAGGATTGCCAGGCACGCTCTCCAGGCGGATGATTGATAGCCTGCTAAGAAAGCAACTACATTTTGATGGCGTGGTGTTTTCTGACGATATGCAAATGCATGCTATTACTAAACATTTTGGCCTTGAGGAGGCGATCAGGTTGGCCGTGAATGCAGGTGTTGATATTCTGACTTTTTCCAACAACATTGAAGGAAGTGAAGCCCGAACGGTAGAGCGTGTTCATACTATTATCAAGGGTTTTGTAAAAGACGGAACGATTCCTAAAGAACGGATAGACGAGTCTTACAAGAGAATCATGAAACTAAAGGCGAGATTAGGACAGTCCGAGGCAGAATACTATAAAAATGAACTGCTTGAATCAGAGCAACGAGTGAGGTTGCTACAAGATTCTTTGCGAGCACTGAATAAACAATTGAGAAAACCTGTGCCGCAAACGAAACCAACTGACGGTGAGGACGTGAAGAAGAAAAGGAAGAAGAAAAATTAAAAGACATGCCGAGTCCGTTTGTCATCATTGAGCCGAAAGGACAGAGAGTACCCATTTTGTTGAGCGTCCCTCATTGCGGCACCTCGTTTCCCAGTGAGATCGCAGGCGAGTACGATCAAGAAATGATCAAGCAACCAGACGATACAGATTGGTTTGTTCATGATCTCTACAATTTCGCAGCTGACATGGGCATCACCATGATTCATGCGGCATACAGTCGTTGGGTGATTGATCTTAATCGTGATCCTGAAAGCAAACCACTTTACAATGATGGTCGGATAATCACTGCGCTTTGCCCTACTACTGATTTTTTTGGCAAGCCTATTTACAATGATAACCGAAAGGAAGTTTCAAAAGCTGATGTTGAACGCAGGCTGGAGAACTATTACCGTCCTTACCACGCTAAAATTGCGGAGCTTCTCAAAGACCTGAAAGACGAGTTTGGAAAAGTTTTGTTGTGGGAATGCCATTCCATTCGCCAGCATGTCCCAACCATTCACAAGGAGAAATTTCCTGATCTGATTCTTGGCGATGCAGATGGCACTTCCGCTTCACCAGGATTGATAGAGGCTGCGCTTACAGGCTTGGAAAGCGCAGACTATGAGGTCAAACATAACTATCCTTTCAAAGGTGGATTCATCACCAGAAATTTTGGACTGCCTATGGAGGGTCAACACGCTCTACAACTGGAGATGAGCAAGGTGATGTATATGGATGATACGGAGTTGAAGTTTGATAACGCGCGCGCAAGCAAAATGAGAAAAGTTTTGATGCACACTTTTGAAAACCTGATTGATGGGCTCAACTAGTAATTCTTCAGCTCAAGTGACGAGACAAAGTCCCTCACCCCGTCCTTCGGACACCCCTCTCCCTGGGGAGAGGGGAGGGGGTGAGGGACTTTTCTATTACAAATTCAAGGCACTCCTCCAGCGTGACGGCTGGCTTGCTCCTGCCTATGTTGGTGTAGATGGCGATGGTAAAATTCAGTACCTATCTCAGGAAGCTCCGGGGGATGGATTTGCTATGGATTCAGTGGATGGGTTTGCTATTCCCGGATTTCAAAATGCACATTCGCATGCCTTTCAGTATGCGATGGCAGGATTGGCAGAGAATCATCCCGTTGGGGCGCATGATGACTTTTGGACGTGGCGCGAAGCCATGTATCAATGTGCATTATCTGTCGATCCGGATCAGGCGGAGGCAATTGCGGCTATGTTGTATGCGGAGATGTTGAGACACGGCTACACGCATGTTGCTGAGTTTCATTACCTGCATCACGACAAGGATGGAAAACCTTATGATAATCTGTCGGAGATGGGCGATCGAATGGTAGCTGCTGCAGCGTCTGCTGGAATTGGCATTACCCTCGTGCCCGTATTTTATCAGAAAGGAACTTTCGGTCAAGACCCTCAACCAAGACAACGCAGATTTATTTCACCGACCGTTGATGCTTACTTCAATTTACTGGAGAGTTCTAAAAACTCGCTGAAGGGTTATGTCAAAGCAAAGCTGGGTTTCAGTGTGCATTCTCTTCGGGCGGTAGAACTGGCTGATATCAAAACCACATTTGATAACGGGCCGAAGGAATTACCTTTTCATGTTCATGTCGCTGAGCAGAAAAAGGAAGTAAGTGATTGCCTCAATTACTGTGGAAAGAGGCCGATGCAATGGGTGTTGGATAACCTGCCGGTCAATGAGAGATTTCATCTGGTGCACTCCACACATCTGGATGATGATGAATTGGATGCATTGGCGAAATCAGGAGCTCATGTGGTGTTGTGTCCATCTACTGAGGGGAATCTTGGTGATGGTATATTTCGAATGAAGGAGTATGTGAACAAAGGCGGGCGTTGGTCAATTGGCACAGATAGCCACATCGGATTAAATCCGCTGGAGGAATTTCGAATGATTGATTATAGGCAACGACTAGTTACGCATGCGCGAAATACCTTCGTTGGAGATGCGGGGCACTACATGATCAACGAAGAAATTCAATCGGGGAGGAAGGCGATGGGGATTGATTCAGCTGACAATTTTGAAATTGGTGGCTCTTTTGATGGTGTGGTGGTTGATGGCCAGGCACCGCTGCTCTCTTCGACCAGCCTCAAAAATCTCGTGCCAGCCCTTGTCTATTCTTCGGATGTCAATCACTTTTTTGGAACAATAGTCAGTGGCAAGTGGATTGTAAAAAGAAATCGCCACACACGTCTCGATGAAATCAAATCGAAGTTCGTTGGAGCCATTAGACAATTAAACACACGATAGCTCGGGTTCAGTTCGCATAATTCCCCTTTGCAAACTGTTTAAGTTTTGCGTACTTCTCGCAAAATAAATTTTCCCATGATACGATTGCTCTTTTTGACTGTTGTCATTGCATCATTGCACACAACAGTTTGGTCTCAACGCAAATCCAAGGCTGCGCCACCTGCTACGTCAAGTGCAGTTGATGTTTCCAATTTCGCTGCGCTGCAATGGCGAAACATTGGCCCTTATCGTGGTGGCCGCGCCAATACGATTTCTGGTGTAATAGGAGATCCAATGACCTACTATACCGGCTATACTGGTGGCGGAGTGTGGAAAACCGTTGATGGAGGTTACAACTGGACAAACGTATCAGATGGATTTTTTGGAGTTGGATCAATTGGAGATATCGCGGTAAGTGAGTCCGATCCGAATGTGGTTTATGTAGGAACAGGGGAACATGCCGTGCGTGGTGTGATGACCTCGTTTGGCGATGGAGTTTACAAGTCAACGGATGCCGGCAAGACATGGAAAAACATTGGATTGGAAAAAACCCGGCACATCTCAGATGTCATCATTCATCCCAACAATCCAGATGTTGTCTTAATAGGTGCCCAGGGTGCTGTACACGGTCCCAGCGCTGATCGCGGAGTTTACAAATCCGTGGACGGAGGCGCCACATGGAAGAAGACCCTGTACGTGGATGAGAATACAGGTGTATCCAGCCTGAGCATGGACATGAGTAATCCGAGAATATTGTATGCCGCGACATGGCAACACAGACGATACCCGTGGAAAGTAGAGAGTGGTGGCCCCGGTTCAGCAATTTGGAAATCAACGGACTCAGGTGAGACCTGGACAAAACTAACCAATGGCCTTCCAGCAGAAATGGGAAAAATAGGGCTGTCGGTTTCACGCGCAAATCCTGAGCGTGTTTATGCATTGATAGAAGCGGAGAAAGTGAAGTCTGGACTCTACCGCTCTGATGATGCCGGCAAAACATGGTCGTTGCAAAGCAATGATCAGATCATTACCGCCCGTTCCTGGTACTACATGGAAGTGTTCGCAGATCCGCAAAATGCAGATGTGGTTTATGCATTGAATGCGCCTATTATGAGATCAATCGATGGAGGAAAAACCTGGATCAATCTCAACGATGTACATGGTGATTGTCACGAGCTTTGGATTAATCCGCAAGACAATAAAAATATTGCCTTAGCTCAGGATGGTGGCGGATGTATTTCATTCAGTTGGGGAAAAGTTTGGTCCTCGCTTAACAATCAGCCCACATCGCAATTCTATCGCGTGAGTGCGGATCGACAGGTGCCTTATTGGTTGTATGCCGGGCAGCAAGACAATCTTTCTGTAGCCATACCGTCAAGAACAAACACCTATGGAATTCTAACTAAACATTGGTTCGATGGACCAGGGTGTGAGAGTGCTGCCATTGCATTCGATGATCCGTACAATCCAACCGTTCTTTATGGCGACTGCTACCAGGGGACGATCAGTCGCCAGGAGATGAGTACGAAGGAGTTGAAAGATATCATGGAGTATCCTTCGACTAACCTTGGAGAGCAACCGAGAAACATGAAATACCGCTTCAACTGGAATGCACCTCTTATTAACTCGCCTCACGATCCTAAAATCATGTACCATGCGGGTAACGTCCTGTTCAGAACCAATAATGGTGGACAAAGCTGGGACCCAATCAGCCCAGACCTTACCCGCAATGATGAATCCAAGCAAAGACAAGGAGGAGGACCGTTTACAAACGAAGGTGCAGGAGGTGAAAACTACAACACTATTTATTATGTGGCAGAATCACCCTTAGAAAAGGGAGTCATCTACACTGGTAGTGACTGCGGGTTAATGCATGTAACAAGAGATGATGGCAAAACGTGGACCAACATTACTCCGCCCGACATGCCAGAGACCATGATTCACTCCATTGAAGTATCGCCTCATGATAAGGGAACAGTGTATTTCGCAGCTACCCGTTATAAATTCAACGACTACTCGAACATGTCCTACAAGTCTACAGATTACGGTAAGACCTGGACAAAGATTGGTAACGGGATTGGGAAAGATGATTTCATTCGTGTGATCCGCGAGGATCTGAAAACAAAAGGCCTATTGTATGCCGGAGCCGAACGTGGATTTTATATCTCGTTTGACCAGGGCGCTTCTTTTCAGAAATTCCAATCCAACCTACCAGTGGTTCCAGTTACAGACTTGATCATTCGCGATAACGATTTGGCCGCATCTACTGCTGGTCGTTCCTTTTGGATTTTGGATGACCTTTCTTCACTGCAGCAATCTAAAGGAGATTTTGGAAGTGCGAAGGTAAAAGTAGTTCA
>ERZ795053.7737-NODE-7737-length-10270-cov-5.933627_pt1 | contig 10270 bp, 10 predicted proteins | sample MGYA00375137_ERZ795053 | MGnify/ENA primary metagenome ERZ795053 (study PRJEB30182, sample SAMN05720284) | activated sludge metagenome | isolation source: Anaerobic digester | place: Hong Kong | collected 2014-12-17 ... | reverse complement strand
TACCCGCTGGTCGAGTCGCCGCCGCCCGAGCCCAACGCCGTCGACGAACAGATCGGCGAGCTGGTGGTCGAGCGCATCCCCCACGGCGCCACGCTCCAGGTCGGCATCGGCGCCACCCCGACCTCGATCCTCCGCCAGCTCCACGGCCACCGCGACCTCGGCATCCACACCGAGGTGCTGTCCGACCCGGTCATCGACCTCGTCGAGTCCGGCGTGGTCACCGGCATCCACAAGGTGCGCCGGCCCTCCAAGGTGGTCACCACGTTCGCGCTGGGCACCAAGCGCCTCTACGACTTCCTCGACGAGCACCTCGCCGTCGAGCTCCTGCCCGTCGACTGGGTGAACGACCCGCGCGTGATCGCGCAGCAGACCCAGATGGTGTCGATCAACGCCACCACCGAGGTCGACTTCCTCGGCCAGTGCGCCAGCGAGACCATCGGCGGGCGGTACTGGTCGGGCTCGGGTGGCCAGGCCGACTTCGCCCGCGGCGCCATGTACTCCCGGGGCGGGCAGGGCTTCGTCGTGCTGCCGTCCACGGCGCGGGGCGGGACGATCTCGCGCATCGTGCCCCGCCTGTCGCCCGGTTCGGCGGTGACCACCATGAAGAACACGGTCGACAAGGTGGTCACCGAGCACGGCGTGGCCGAGCTGCGCGGGCGGGGCATCCGCGAGCGGACCCGGGCGCTGGTGGCGATCGCCGATCCGGCGTTCCGCGACGAGCTCGAGCGCAAGGCCCGCACCCTGGGCTACTGGTGACGCGGGGTGCCCCGACCGGCACGCTCCGCGGAGCTACGGTCGAGGCGATTTGATCGAAGCGTTTCATCTGTTACGTTTTCGTGACGAACCGGTCATCCACCCGACCCGACCGGTGAGGAGGAACCCTCGTGCGTCGACGTTCGCTGGCCGGCACCCTCGCCGCCTCCGCGCTCGCCTTCGGGTTCCTCGTCGTGCCGCAGGCGGCGCAGACCGCGCCCCGCAACGACCCTCGCGCTGAGCGCGAGAAGGTCCAGGCCGAGCAGGCCGAGCTGGCCTCCGAGCTCAACACCAACAAGGCCAGCAAGGACGAGATCGACCAGGCGCTCGAGGTCCTCGACGAGAACCTCCAGACCCAGGAGGCGGCCCTCGCCCGAGTGCAGGACGAGGTGGCGCAGGCCAAGCAGGACATCGCCGATGCCGAGGCGGCCATCGAGCGCCTCGACGCCGAGGTCGCCCAGCTCAAGGACGAGATCAAGCGCCGGGCCGTCCAGTCGTACGTGAGCCCGCCCGGCGACGACGCCCTCTCGGTGCTCGAGACCAACGACTTCGTCACCGCGTCGAGCCGCAAGTTCTACCTGGAGCTGCGCTCGCAGGACGACGCCGACATCGCCGATCGCCTCGACGGCGCCCTGAGCGACCTCGACTTCCAGAAGCGCAAGGCCACCGAGGCCCGCGACGTGGCGGAGAAGAAGGAGGCCGAGCAGGCCGAGCGCACCGACGCGGTTCGTGCGGCGAAGGCGCAGAAGCAGCAGCTGGCCGACAAGCTCGAGTCCACCATCGCCTCGCAGATCCAGCGCTCGATCGAGCTGCAGGCCACCGACCGGGCCCTCGCCAAGCAGATCGCCGAGGAGCAGGCCGCCCTCGTCGCCCGCCTCGCCGCCGAGAAGGCCGCCCGCGAGGAAGCCGAGCGCAAGGCCGCGGCCGCCGCGGCTGCCCAGCAGCCGGCCGCTCCCGATCCCGGCAACCAGGCGCCCGGCGGCGGTGAGACCGGGCCGCTCGCACCCGTCGCCCCGGTCAACCCGGGCGGCCCCACCGGCACCGGCACCGGCGGTATCCCGCTCTGCACCGTCGGCAACATCACGGTGAACTGCGCCATCAAGACGAACCTGGCCAACCTGCTCAGCGCGGCGGCGGCCGACGGCGTGTCGCTCAGCGGCAGCGGCTACCGCGACCCGTCGCGCCAGATCGAGCTGCGCCGGGCCCACTGCGGCTCGAGCTACTACGCCATCTACCAGATGAGCCCGTCGGCCTGCCGTCCGCCCACCGCTCGTCCCGGCAGCAGCCAGCACGAGATCGGTCTGGCCATCGACTTCTCGAACTGCTCGAGCCGGGGCACCCAGTGCTACCGGTGGCTGGCCGGCCACGCCGCCGCCTACGGCTTCTACAACCTGCCGTCCGAGGCCTGGCACTGGAGCACCACCGGGTCCTGATCCTCGGTCGCTCCGGCTGGGCTGCCGCGTCGAGCGGTCGCCGGCGGCCTCGGTGTGCACATCTGCGCATCAGGCGAGCAGACGTGCACACCGCCGGCCCAGCGGTCAGGGGCGACGCCCGTTCCAGGCCACCAGCCGGTCGATCGCCGGCGCATCGGCGGCCACCTCCACGGCGTCGGCGAACGGCGGCGACCACGGGACGCCGGGCGGCATCTCGGCGGCGGCGGCCTCCCACATCGCCCCCCGGCTGGCGTCGGGCAGCTGGTCGTGGATGGCGGCCTCGCACACGGCGAGCACGTCGTCGTCCCACTCGGGCCGCTGACCGGTGGCCGTCGCCAGGTCCCAGGCGTGGACGATGACCTCGTTGGTGTAGATCGCCAGCGTCTCCACGCCGGAGAGGATGGCCCACGGCACGGCGATCTGGTGCTCGAGCACGGCCGCATCGGTCCACACCGCCTGGACGTCGTGGGCGGCGTCGTCCCAGGCCGAGGCGATGGCGTCATCGGCCAGCTCCTGCTCGACCGGCCACTCGGCGAGCGGCAGGCCTCGGCCAGCGGCGGCGACGCGCCGGAGGACGGTCACCAGGTGGATCCGCATGGCGCGCACGTCCATGGCACCGCACGGGGTCGGCTGCTCGAGCTGGTTCGGCTGCACCCCGTCGAGCACGCCGCCGGCGAGGGCGACGGCCTTGGCGAAGGCGAGGCGGGGATCGTCGGCGGCGAGCTCGCCGGCGAGGGGTCGGGAGGTGGAGGTGGTGGTGGTCGTGGTGTGGTCCATGTCGGCACCATCGCACCCCAAACCGGCCACCTGATGACCGGTTTCGGCGCGACGATGGATCCATGCGCGCTGATCGACTCGTGGCCATCCTCCTCCTGCTCCAGCAGCGCGGCCAGGTGACCTGCGCCGAGGTGGCCGAGGAGCTCGAGGTGTCCGAGCGCACGGCGCGCCGTGACCTCGATGCCCTGTCGGTCGCCGGCATCCCCGTCTACGCCGTGCAGGGGCGCGGCGGCGGGTGGCGCCTGGCGGGTGGTGGCCGAACCGACCTCAGCGGCCTCACCGCCGAGGAGGCCCGCGCCCTGTTCCAGGTGGCCGGCCCGCACGCGGCGGCCACCGCCGAGGTGAAGGCCGCGCTCCGCAAGCTGGTGCGGGCTCTGCCCGAGCCGCTGCGCGAGCGCGCCCTCGCCGCCTCCGACGCCGTGCTCGTGGAGCCGGCGCCGTGGGGCGGCGGCCAGGAGGTCGCCCGGCCACCGCTGCTCGACCGGGTCCAGCAGGCGGTCGTCGACCGCGAGCAGCTCCGAGCCCGCTACGTCGATCGCACCGGTGTTGAGACCGAGCGCGAGCTCGCTCCCCTCGGCATCGTGGCCAAGGGCCGCAGCTGGTACCTCCTCGCCCAGACCGACAAGGGCCGCCGCACCCTGCGGATCGACCGGCTGCAGGCCGTGGAGCCCACCGGCGAGCGAGCGGAGCGCCCGGCCGACTTCGACCTCGCCGCCGAGTGGTCCGCGGTGCGCGAGCGCGTGGACGACCTGCGCACGCCCGTGCGGGCGTCGGGCACCATCGCCCGCAGCCACCTCCCCTACCTGGCGGCCATGTTGGGCACCCGCCTGGCGGTGAGCGCCGACGACGGCGGCGACCGGGTCCACATCGAGGTCCGAGGGCACGGCACCGAGAGCCTGGCGGCCGAGCTGGCCGGCTTCGCCGAGGTGCTGGTGGTCGACGAGCCCGACGCGCTGCGAGCGCAGCTCGCCCGGGTGGGAGCGGCCCTGACGGCGGCCTACGGGGCGCCAACCGGTTCGGGGCGATCGACCCCCTCGCGCTAGGGTGACGGCCCTTGCTGGCCGTAGCTCAGCTGGTCAGAGCGCCGCGTTGTGGTCGCGGATGTCGGGGGTTCGAATCCCCTCGGTCAGCCCAATCGCAGGGCCGGTCGCCGTCTCGGTGGCCGGCCCTGCGCCGTTCTGGTTGGACCGGCGTCAGATCCCACCGACTACAATCGCTCCGCGCCTCTAGCTCAATGGCAGAGCAATGGACTCTTAATCCACAGGTTGCGGGTTCGAATCCCGCGGGGCGTACCACCCACCACGACCCGGCCCCACGGCCGGGTCGTGGCGCGCTCAGGCGCACGTCAAGGGCGAACGACCACCCGTCCGGCCAGGCCACCGCCGCGCAGCGCGTCGTAGGCCGCCGCCGCATCGTCGAGCGCGAACGGCACGAGCGCGACCTCGATCGCCCCGCTCGCCGCCAGGTCGAGCACGGCGCGGGCGTCGGCCAGGTCCGAGCCCTGGAAGGTGAACACCTCGCCGTCTCGCGGCAGCGAGCCGTACCACGGGCGAGCCAGGGTGCCACCCGCCGCGCCCACCACGCCGATGGCCCCGCCCGGCCCGCACACCCGCGTCGCGCACCCGATCGTCGCATCGGTGCCGACCAGGTCGATCACCGCGTCGGCGCCACCCTCGCCGACCAGCGCGGCGACGTCGCGCGCCGTGCCAGGACCGACGCCGTCCACCGCGTGGTGGGCCCCGAGGCCGACGGCGACCTCGCGCCGCACCGGATCGGGATCCACCGCCACCACGTAGGCGGTGGTCGTCGCCCGGAGGATCTGGACGACGAACGCACCGAGCCCGCCCACGCCGAGCACCACCACGGCCCCGTCATCGCGCACGCGGGGCAGCACCCGGCGCACGGCGTGGTGCGAGGTGGCCGCCGCATCGGTCAGCGGACCGGCGCCCGCCGGATCGATGCCAGGCGCGAGGGGCAGCACCGAGCGCACGTCGTCGACCAGCACCGCCTCGGCCAGCCCGCCGTCTCGCCCGTAGCCCCGCCCCACCAGACCGTTCGGGCACGCGTTGTCGCGCCCGGCGAGGCACCAGCGGCATCGTCCGCACGAGGAGGGCGACGAGACCGCCACCGCATCGCCCTCGGCCACGCCGTCGACCCCGTTGCCGACCGCGGCCACCCAGCCCGCCGTCTCGTGACCGAGCGTGAAGGGCATCGACCAGCCGAGCGCCTCGCCCATCGCCGCGGGCATCGCCATCATGTCGAGGTCGGAGTGGCACAGCCCGCATCCCGCCACCCGCACCACCACCTGCCCCGGCCCGGGGGTGGGCACGGGCACCTCCACCAGCTCCGGTGGGCGCTCCCAGGCCACGAGGCGGTAGGCGCGCATGGTCTCGGGCACGAGCGCTCACCGTACGCGACGCACCGGCCCCGGGGGGCGGGGCCGGTGCGTGGTCCAGGGGGACGGTGGGTCAGACGGTGCCGGCGAGGATCGCCTGCTGCTCCGAGGCCACGACGCCCGGGGCTCGCTCCTGGGTGACGGCGAAGAGCTCGAGGTCGTCGAGGCGGGAGGGGTCGACCGTGAACGGGACGATGGTGCGGCCGTCGTCGGTGCGGCTGGCCTCGCCGAACGTGCCGAGCGAGAGGATGGTCTCGTCGACCTTGCCCCAGAGCTGGTAGACGTCGCCGTCGGCCGGGGCCGCCACCCCGTCGAGGATCAGGTAGCCCTGGCCGCTGGGGGCGACCACGGCCTCACCGCTGCCGGCCTCGCCGTCCATGCGCACGGTGAGCTCGGCGTTGGCGACCGCGTCGTTGGCCTGGCGCTCGATCGACTGGTCGCGCAGGGCGCTCTCGAGCGTGTCGAGCCGGTTGCTCTGGCCGACGGCGATGAAGCCGAGGACGGCCACGATGCAGGCCGCCACCGCCAGCACGGCGAGCGCAGTGCGCGTGCCGCGGCGGGCGCGACGGGCCTCGTCGAGCGAGGTGGTCGGCGCGGCGGGCGCGGGCGACGCAGGCGCGACCGGGGCCAGGCGCATCGGCGGCGCAGGCGGCGACAGCTCCGAGGCGATGCGGTCCCAGACGCCGTCAGGCGCGGCGCCTCCCGTGTTGGAGAGGAACGAGGCCACCTCCCGGTGGTCGGCCACCTCCGCCCGGCAGCGGGGGCACGAGCGCAGGTGGAGCTCGATGGCCTCCCGCTCGGCCGGATCGACCGCATCGAGGGCGTACGCCCCCAGCAGGTCGGTGTACTCGTCGTACAGGTCGTTCACGTCCAATCACCCAACCCCACGCCAGCAGCGGCGAACTCCACGCGCAGGCGCTTCAACCCCGAGCGGATCCGGCTCTTCACCGTGCCCTCGGGCTCGTCGAGCATGCTCGCCACCTCACGGTAGGTGTGGCCGCCGAGGTAGGCGAGCCGGATGGCCTGGCGCTCGGGCTCGGGCAGGGCGTCGAGCGCCTCGCGCACGTGGTCGGCGAGCGTCAGGTCCCACACCTCGCGCTCGAGGTCGTAGCCGCCCTCGGCGGTGCGGCGCAGGTCCTTCTCCTCGCGGCGGCGTCGCGAGGTCTCCGAGCGCAGCAGGTCGACCGACCGACCGTGGCACTGGGCCAGCAGGAACGAGCGCAGCGAGCCCCGGCCCGGATCGAACTTGTCGGGGTCGTTCCAGAGGCGCAGGAACACCTCCTGCACGATCTCCTCGGCGAGGGCCGCGTCGGCGAGCAGCCGCCGGGCCAGGCCGAACACGGCGCCGGCGTGGCGCCGGTAGGCCTCGGCGAGCGCGTCCTGGTGGTAGCGGCTGATCGCCATCACCAACCCGGCGTCGCTCGTCTCTCGCAGGTCACCCTCCACGTGAGCCTGTACGGAGCGCTCCCGTCGGTCGGATGAGGGATCGGCCGGCTGGTCGTCGCGGGTCACGGGCGGTCACTACCCATTCGGCGCGCGGTTCGGAACCCCGACACCACCTCGACGTGGCTGGCGTGCCCGAAGAGGTCGATCACCTCGGACCCGACGTGCTCGTAGCCGGCGTCGACGAGCAGGCGGGCGTCGCGCCCGAGGGCACCCGGGTCGCAGCTCACCAGGACGACCAGTTCAGCCCCGGTGGCCGCCACCGCGCCCACCACCCGTCGGCCCAGGCCGGCGCGCGCCGGGTCGGCGACGACCACGTCGGCCGGCGCCGGGCGCCATCGGTCCATCGCCACCTTCACGATGCGGGCGTCACGGTCGGCGAGGTTGGTGCGGGCGTCGGCGACGCTGCTCGCGCTGCGCTCGACGCCCAGCACCGATCGACCATCGCCCAGCGCGCCGGCGAACAGCCCGACCCCGCAGCAGAGGTCGACGAGCCGCCCGTCGTCCGGTGCGTGGGCGGCCAGGAGACCGCCGACCGACGCCACCAGGGCCTCGGCGCCCTCGGGGCTGGCTTGGAAGAACGAGCCGGCCGAGATGCGCCACCGTCGACCGGCCGCCTCCTCGTGGATCCAGGCCCGGTGACCGGCGCGGAGTTCCTCGTCGCCCACCACGACGACCCCCTCGGGGGCGATCACCCCCGCCGCCGTCGGCGACGCCACCACCATCCGCTCGCCGCTGCGCGCCCCGACCCGCACCGTGAGGGTGGTGCCGGCCGGGGCCCGCAGCGCGGCGATCACCTCGTCGACGAGGGGGTGGGCCACCAGGCATGAGGCGATCGGCACCGGCTCGTGCGAGCGACGCCGACGCAGGGCGAAGCGGCCCTCGTGGTCGGCCACCCCGCGCAGCGTCGTGCGGAGTCGCTCGGCCGGCAGCTCCGGGCCCGATCCGACCGTCGGCTCGACGATGCCGCCCGCCCTGGCGAGCACCTCGGCCACCACCTCGCGCCGCAGGGCGCGCTGGCGGGGCACCGCCACGTGCTGCCAGTCGCAGCCGCCGCACCCCTCGGCCAGGTGCGGACACGGCGGCGCGACGCGATCGGGCGAGGGCTCGAGCACGTCGACCACGTGGCCGCGAGCGAACCGGTCGCGCTCCTCGTCGAGCTCGACGACGACCGCCTCGCCGGGTAGGGCGCCGCCCACGAACACGACCCGGCCGCCGTCGTCGCGGGCCACCGACTCCCCGCCCACGGCCGGCGCGGTGGTGCGCAGCTCGACCGTCGTCACCCGGCGAGGCTACCGCCCCGCGGGCGGCCCGTAGGATGGGCAGGTGGCTGCTCCCCGACCCGTCCAGATCTCGCCGTCGGTCCTCTCGGCCGACTTCTCGAAGCTCGGCGACGAGTGCCGGGCCCTGGAAGACGCCGGGGCCGACCGCATCCACTGGGACGTGATGGACGGGCAGTTCGTGCCCAACCTCACCTTCGGGCCACCCGTGATCGCCGCGTGCCGGGCCGCCACGTCGCTGCCCTTCGAGGCCCACCTGATGGTCGAGACCCCCGAGCTGCTCCTCGCCGACTACGTCGAGGCCGGGGTCGAGCTCATCACCGTCCACGCCGAGGCCACCGTCCACCTCCACCGCTGCCTCGCCCAGATCGTCGACCTCGGCGCCCGCGCCGCGGTGACCATCGTCCCCTCCACCCCGGTGTCGGCCCTCGAGCACGTCCTCGACCTGGTCGACATGGTGCTGATCATGACGGTCAACCCCGGCTTCGGCGGCCAGGCGTACCTCGCCTCGCAGGAGCCCAAGGTCGCCGAGCTGCGCCGGATGGTCACCGAGCGCGGCCTCGACGTGGACATCGAGGTCGACGGCGGCATCGCCCCCGCCACCATCGGCGCCATCACCACGGCCGGCGCCAACGTGTTCGTGGCCGGCAACGCCGTGTTCAAGGCGCCCGGCGGGCTGGCCGCGGCCATCGCCGACCTGCGAGATCGGGCCGAAGCCGCCCAGCGCGGCGCCAGCGCCGCCTAGCTCGTGGCCCCTCGTCCCGCGGCCGTCGCCGCCCTCGCCCTCGTCCTCGCCGCCACGACGGCGGGCTGCACCGACGACGGCGGCTCCACCGCGTCGTTCTGCACGCAGGTCCGCAAGGTGCCCGCGCTCGAGACGGTGCTGGCCCGCTTCGACGAGACCGACCCCGACGTGCTGGCCGATCGCATCGACAAGGCCCGCACCGCCTACGACGCCCTCGCCGACGCCGCGCCGGGCGACGTGCGCGACGAGACGGCCTCGGTCGTGGCCCTGGTGGACGAGGTGCTCGACGCGGTCACCGACCACCCCACCGACCCGGCGGCCGCGGCCGACCAGCTGCGACGGGCCGTAGCCGACCACCCCGAGGCAGAGCAGGCGCGCGCCAAGGTGGCGTCGTTCGCCCAGCGCGAGTGCGACGTGCGCCTCGACCCCACGCTCGCCCCCTCGGAGGGGACGACCACGACGGCGACCACCACCGCGGCCGCCGACACCGAGACGTCGACGACCGGCGGCTGACGGCCGGGAGGGCGGGCCTCAGGCGTCGCCGATGGCGGAGCGACGGGTGATCACGTTGTCGATGATCCCGTACTCCTTGGCCTGGTCGGCCGTGAACCAGCGGTCGCGCTCGGAGTCCTCTTCGATCTGCTCCACCGTCTGGCCGGTGTGCTCGGCGATCTTCTCGGCCATGAGGCGCTTGATGTAGATCATCCGCTCGGCCTGGATGGCGATGTCGGACGCCTGGCCCTGGATGCCACCCGAGGGCTGGTGCATCATGATCTGGCTGTGGGGCAGGGCCGAGCGCTTGCCCTTGGCGCCGGCGCAGAGCAGGAACTGGCCCATCGAGGCGGCCAGGCCCATGCACACCGTGGCCACGTCGGCGGTGACGAACTGCATGGTGTCGTAGATGGCCATGCCCGCCGAGATCGAGCCGCCGGGGCTGTTGATGTAGAGGAAGATGTCCTTCTCGGCGTCCTGGCCGTCGAGGTAGAGGATCTGCGCCGCCAGCTGGTTGGCGATGTGGTCGTTGACGTCCGTGCCCAGGAAGACGATGCGCTCCTTGAGGAGGCGGTTGTAGATGTCGGCACCGGGGTCCATGCCCCCGGGCCCCTGGAGCGACGGGACGAGCAGCGGGTGATCCATGGCGTCGCAGGCTAGCGGCGGCCCACCCCGTTGCCCGACCCCTCGCCGGCCCGCCCGCTGCCCGCGCCGCGCCCCACCGCGACCATCGTTCTTCGCCGTGATCGCGCGCTCTCAGCGCGTGGAACCGGCGAAGAACCACCGAGACCGCCCCACCGACCTTCTTCGCCCCGATCGGGTGCTCACACGACCAGTTCGGGGTGAAGAACGCCTCGCGCTCGAGATGCGAGCTCGGGCGGGGGTCCGAGCTCGTCCGTGCCGGCGGCGCGACTCGAACGCGCACTGGCCAGGACCTAAACCTGGTGCCTCT
>ERZ795053.7736-NODE-7736-length-10271-cov-5.169244_pt1 | contig 10271 bp, 8 predicted proteins | sample MGYA00375137_ERZ795053 | MGnify/ENA primary metagenome ERZ795053 (study PRJEB30182, sample SAMN05720284) | activated sludge metagenome | isolation source: Anaerobic digester | place: Hong Kong | collected 2014-12-17 ... | reverse complement strand
CGGTTCGCAACCGCACCGTTGCCGTCGGTGACAAGCACGGTGCTCCCCAGGTGGTGGCGCTTTGCACCCACTTCGTGATCTGCTGTACAGATAGCTGTTACGCGCCCTCTTCCTCAAACTGCGACACCATCTCCCACTCCTGCACGCGCGGGGGCACCGTTGGCGACAACGTAATCGACACCTCAACCCAACCCCGTTCGCCGGCCATGCGCCATGTGCCACGCAGCCAATTCTCCACGGTGAACGGACCCTCAGAGTGCAACGGACCATGGCGCGCAACGAGCGCGGCCACTTCGCGTTGACGGTGCTCGGCATCGCTGTCCAGCAACAGGTTGTCGGCAAACAGATCGGCGGCCACGTCCTCGTCCCAGGTGGTCATCAGCCGGATGATGCCTGCCCGCGCCGCGGCCAATGCCGGTGCCACCTGTGGTTGACGAGGCTGCAAGCCGGCGGCGGCGACCAACTGGGCCAGTGCGTCTATGCAAAGTTTGCGATAGCCCGCGTAGGTCACATTGCCCAGGGCCACGATGCCGAGATCGTAGGTAGGAAGCCAGCGCATCTGCGAGCCAAAGCCAGGTAACCCGCCCCCGTGACCGACCGAACAGAGCTGCCCATCGTGGTTGATCTGGATCCCGAAGCCATAGCCGCCGCTGCTCATCGTGGGCGGGCTGCCATCGCTGGGAATCTTGAGTTCGGGCACATCGACCGCTCCAATCTGCTGCATCTCGCGGCGCGTGCTGCGCCGCAAGGGAGCGGTTTCCGCGTCATCCCGTGGGGGCCAGGCGTCGAGAAAGAAGTGGACCCAGCGCGCCAGGTCGCGCACGGTGGTGAAGATACCGGCAAAGCAGGCCACATCCCCGCCACAGGGCAGGAGCACCTCCTCTTTCCACTGCTCATCCTCCCAGCGGTAGCCGTGGGCCAGCCGTGCCGGCGGCACCGCGGTTGGGTCCCAGAAGGTTGAAGTCATGCCCAATGGCTGGAGCAGTTCACGGTTGATGTAGTCGACAGCGGGGATCCCGGAGACATTGGTGATGATGCGCCCCAGCACCATGTAGCCATAGTTAGAGTATTCAAAGAGCATCCCCGGCGGATTGGACCACGCGACCCCGTCCCGATAGAACGCGCTCATCGCCCCGTCCGCGCGGTACAGTTGACGGTCGGCCCACGGGTCATCCTGCGGCCAGCCCGCGCTCATCGTCAACAACTGGCGCACCGTGATCGGTGCCGAGTCAGCCGTCGGATAACGCAAGCCGGCGAGTTCCGGCACGTAGACCGCAACGGCCTCGTCGAGGCGTACGTTGCCGGTGTCGCGCAGGTGGAGGATCGCGGCGGCGGTGAAACTTTTGGTCATCGACGCGATCCGAAAGACCGTATCGGCATCGACCGGCGCTTGGGTGGTGAGTTCACGGACACCGAAGCTGTGGCTGAAGATCAACTCGCCACCGGCCACTACCCCATAGGCGACACCAGGAACATGGTTCTGTTCGGCATGGCCGCGAAAGAGTGGTTCGAGCGCCGGGCAAGCGGCTTGAATGCGCGCAATGCGGTCGTTATCCGGTAAGGTTGGTTGCGGATAGCGTACATCAGTCATAAAAACTCCTTAGGCCATGGATGCAGGCATTTATACTCCGCCGCAGCACATAGTAACATTCTTACTCGTGTATAGAATGTTAATTTATGGCGCAGCTCAGTATAATACGTCGTATTGGGATCTAGCGTTTTTCCGTCAACACACGAGTGACGACCGACGACCGATCAGTACCCCTGTGATACAAGAATTTGCCAGTGTCCAGTTTTGTAAAATAAGTTCTGATGGTGGTCAATCACATTGTCATTTCGACCAACATCGTGAGAAGAAATCTAGCTCGATTCAACAGGAAGATTTTTCCTCGTTTCGCTCGTCGAAATGACAATGTTTCCCTAAAGGAAGCGTTAACGATCCTGCACCGAGCCATCGAAGCCAATCGGCGTGTCGAGCACCTTGTCTTTGATGGGGAATTGAAGGGCGGCTTCGTTGAGTGCGATACCGAGCCCCGGTCCTGTTGGCACAGTGAGGTAGCCATCGACGAGTTCCAACGGTTGCACAAGCAGATCGCTCTTGGGCGGCTGGGATTCGCCGGTGTACTCCTGCAGCGCAAAGTTGGGGATGCAGGCGTCGAGTTGAATACAGGCGGCGGTGCTGACCGGGCTGAGCGGGTTGTGGGGGATCACCTTGACATGTTGCGCTTCGGCCATTGCGGCCACCTTTTTGCTACCACTCAGACCGCCGCAGAGGCAGACATCGGGACGTACATAGGAAGCACCTTTGGCTTCGAGCAACTGTTGATATTCGAAGATCGTTGTGAAACGCTCGCCGGTGGCAATCGGGATGTTGCACTGTTGTTGCACATCAGCCATGCGCGCCGGGCTGTCGGGCAACATGGGGTCTTCGTAGAAGTAGGGGTGAAATTGCTCCAAGCGCCGTCCCAGCCAGATCGACTCGGCGGGGGTCATCTGGCGGTGGATCTCGACACAGATGTCAACGTTGGTGCCCACCGCCTCGCGCACCGCGCCAACTCGCTGCACCGCTTCATCGGCCCACTCGGCATAGGATTTGTGCAGGTAATAGTCCGGTGGGAAGGGGGAGAAGCGCACGGCGGTAAAGCCCTCCTTGGCCTTGACCACGGCATCGGCCACCAGTTCATCGAGCGTTGCGCCGCTGACGTGCATGTAACAGCGCACGCGTTCGCGCGTCATGCCACCCATCAGTTCATAGATGGGCACGTCGAGCCGCTTGCCCTTGATGTCCCACAGCGCAATGTCAATCGCCGACAGCGCACCCTGCACCACGGAGCCCATAAAGTGCGAGGAACGATAGAGCCACTGGTAGTGATGCTCGATCTTGGCGGGATCCTTGCCGAGGAGATAGGGGGTCATCACTTCGAGCATGGTCTTGGTGGGGCGTTGCCAGCCATGCACACCCCCTTCGCCGATGCCAATGGTGCCATCTTCGCAGTAGATCTTCAGGAGGAGCCAGCGGTCCCACAGGATGGGTTCTACCTTTTCAATTTTGGTCGCTTTCATAGCACTATCTCTTTCTACGTTTTCTGCATTGGCTCATATCGGTAGACGGATGAAATTGCGCCTTTTCTCACTGGAGCATCGTGCAATTTCCGTTTGTCGCCCCTATGAGCGTCTACATGTTTCTATAGCATCAAGAAAACTATATATTGCGGGGGAATGGGGATTGTGACCTTCGGAGTGTGGATTGCGGTTGTCATCCCGATTCGTATTATACTTGGGGATGGCATTTTTGAACACTGAAATTGAGATGACAACCATGTACGATTTACTTTCACAGCTTGGTGGGTTGATGCCCAGTTGGATTTCAACGGCGCTCTGGGCGTTGCTCATTGTCTACACAGTCGTGACCGGCGCCTTTATTATTCTGGAAAATAAGAGTCCGGCCAAGACGCTGGCCTGGATTTTAGCGTTTCTGGCCTTGCCGGTGATCGGTGTGGGGCTCTATTTGCTCTTTGGCCGCGAATACCGTCCTTTCAGTCGGGAACGCAAGTTACTCCAACAGAAGCTGGGTCACCAACTGACGCAAAATGAGAGCGTTTACCGATTTCTCAAGGCACAACCCAGAGAGATTCAACGACTCATTGATAAGTATCCGCTGGTCTATGATCGCGTGTTGGAACTGATGCGGCGCAATGTCAATGTGCCCCTTTATCCGTATAATACGCTCGAACTGCTGATCAACGCCAAAGAGAAGTATCCACGACTCCTGGCCGATCTCAAAGCGGCCAAACATTCCATTCACATGGAATACTTCGAGTGGGCATCCGACGACGTGATGGAAGAGTTCAAGACCTTGTTGATCGCCAAAGCGCAAGAGGGCGTACAGATTCGGATTCTCTACGATCCATTGGGCAGCTTTTCGATGCTCAGTTGGCGCTACGTGCGCGAGATGAATCAGGGTGGAGTGCACATGTTGCCCTGGTCTTCGCTCTATGCCCTGCACACCATCAGTTATCGCAGCCACCGCAAGGTTGTCGTGATCGACGGCAAGATTGGTTACACCGGCGGCCTCAACATGTCCGAAGAGCATCTCAAAGGGCCTCATGGCGGTCATTTCAAAGGCTGGCGTGATACCCATGTGCGCGTCACTGGGGAGGTCGTGCTGGGATTGCAGGCCAGCTTTGCCGTGCAGTGGTACAACACCACCAAAGAAGAGTTGATCGACCCGGCCTACTATCCCCCTGCCGATGAACCGCTGAACTACCTGCCTTTGCACATTGTTCACTCAGGGCCCGACGCCGAATGGAAGGCCATTCGCAGTGTCTATTTTGCCCTCATTACGGCAGCACAAAAGCGCATCTATATTCAGTCCCCTTTCTTTATCCTCGATGAGGGGATTGCCGAGGCCATTGCCGGTGCGGCGCGCTCGGGCATCGATGTCAAAATCATGTTGGCGCCGCGCGGACCAGGGATGCAGGCCCCCTATCAGGCAGCCATGACCTATGCCGCCGATATGGCGCGCGCTGGGGTGGAGATCTACTTTTATGAGGGCTATTACTTCCACCCCAAGACGATCAGCGTGGATTCAATTATCTGCTCGATTGGCTCAACCAACATGGATATCCGCAGCTTTGCCATCAACTATGAACTCAATCTTATTGTCTATGATGTCGCGACCACCCAAAAGCTTGAGGAGATCTTTCACCACGATCTCAAATATTGTCGCCGCTTCGATTTGACTGAATACGAAGAGTGCAACATCATGCTCCGGGCGCGTGACTCATTAATGCGCTTGCTCTCGCCGCTGATGTAGTATCTGGCTACCGTACATGCAAACCAATGGCTTTTCCCTACTGACGATCAATGTCTTTGGCAATCCGCTCTGGCGCCCCGCGCGGCGGTTGCCGGCGTTGCGGCGCGAGTTGGATGCGCTGGCCGTCGATGCCGTCTGTCTGCAAGAAGTACAGAATGCCATTGCCGAACGCACCTTCACGGCACGAAGCACAGCTTACCCTTATCACGCTTGCCAACCAGCGCCACGCCATCCGCTGGGCGGGCTCACCACCTTGACCCATTGGCCCATCGCGGCACAACAGTTTATTCGCTATACGAATCAGGGCGCGCTGTTGGGTCCCACTATCATGGATCGCCTGACCCGCAAAGGGGTTCTCCGTAGTGAACTCACGCACGCCTCTAGCCCGGTGATTGTCCTCAACACCCATATCCTAGCCAACTATGGCGGCAACTGGCAACGGCAAGCGCAGGCCGCGCAGCAACAGTGGATCCAGTTATCAGAATTGGCGGCAGTGGTCCGTCAACAGCCGGCGCATGCACTTGTCCTGGTTGCCGGGGACTTCAATATTCCACGGGGCTGTTGGCTCTATGAGGAGTTTTTGGCCGAGAGCGCTTTAACCGATCCATTGGCCGGTGACGAGCGACCGACCTACCGTCCCTTCCCGGGCGTCGCGGCGCGCTATGCGTTGCCAATCGATTTTGTCTTCGTGCGTACGCCGGCGGGGATGACCGTGAAAACACAGCCGGCGCTGCGCTTTGCCGAACGAGTGCCGTATGTGGGGAGTGGCATGGGGTATTTATCGGATCACTTGGGGGTACAGGTGACAGTGGCGTGGGAATAATGGTTCGGGGCTGCCGTACCGTGGTGCCATGAATGGTTGACCGGACAATGGCGTGTCATTGTCCGGTCAACCCATATATCACTAAACCGCGGCCACGGCATACGTCGGCGACTGCGTGATGTAGCTCTCGAGTTGCTCAATCATAAACTGTTGCTCGGCGATGAGCGCTTTGACCAAATCGCCAATCGAGATGATGCCAACGAGTTCACCCGCTTCAAGCACAGGGAGATGGCGAATGCGCCGGTCGGTCATCGCGAAAAAGGGTATAACGGTGGCAACGCGCCGTTGCGCTGGCCGGGGGATGGCGTCTTACTGTGGTGTACGGGGAGTTGGGGCAGAAAAGCACTTCGCTTGGGTAACACGAGTCAGAATTGACGATTGTGCATGCAGCGAAGTGCTTATGATGCTACTTGATTTGTGGACAGTTGTCAACGGGATCAAGAAAAATCTGCTTTGGTGCGCAAGAACGCCACACAGTCCGGCACTTGCGCCTCGGTTAGGCCATGCAAGATGATCGCACCATCGTAACCGCTATCCCGCAGCAGCCTGAGATAGAGTTCCCAGTCGAGCAAGCCCGTTCCCGCGGCCAGGTGGCCGGCGTCGCCATCGTGATCGAGATCCTTGGCATGGGCCAGGACAATGTCTTTGCCCAGCAGGTCAATCGCTTCGGTGAGGATGCGGGTCATGTGGGGTAACTCACCTTGGTGGAAGATATTGGCGCCATCAATCACCACCTTGAGGCGGGATGACCCCAATTCGTCGATGATGCGCCGCGCCCGCTGCGGCGAGTCGATCACATTGTTGACCTCCGGCTCAAAGGCCAAGGTGACACCGTGCTCATCGGCAATGGCCAGGGCTGTCTCCAGAGAGGCCACTAGATCACGCCACGCTTCGGGTGATCGATTGTCGGGATGAGGGCGCCACATGCTATCTGGGTTGCGTGTGCCGGTGCAGAGTGTAATGATCGACGTACCAAAGCCGGCACAGGCACCCGCAATCGCCCGCAAACTGCGCAGCCCGGCTTGGCGCGCCGCGGGATCAGGGTGAACCATGTTAAAGTGGCCGGCAACGGCGTTCATGGTGATGCCACGGCTGTCAAAGGCCTGGCGAATGCGGGCTATGTCAGCCGGCTCAATGGCCTCTGGTAGATCGGGCAGCCCAGTTACCCCCAGGTCAACCTGACTGGCATAGAGATCAAGCGCAACCATGGCGTCCAGGGTTTCAGCTAACGTGGCGCGGGGAAACGTCGTGGGAAAGATACCGATTTGCATAGGTTCTCCTTATTGCTTGCTTGCCTCATAGCGCGCCTTGGTCTCGTCGTTGGGCGGATAGAGGCCGGGCAGCGGCACATCCTTCTCCACTTCGCCCATGATCCACGTCTCCAGCCGTTCCTGTTCAAGCGCCGCGCCAACAACTTCATCCACCAATGCCGCCGGAATCACCACCGCGCCGTCATCGTCGACCACGATCACATCATCCGGGAAAATTGCCACACCGCCACAGCCAATTGGCTCCTGCCAGTTGACAAAGGTTAATCCAGCCACAGAGGGCGGTGCGGCCGCGCCGTTGCACCAGACCGGCAACCCCGTCCCGATGACACCAGCCACATCGCGTACAACGCCGTCGGTGATCAGTGCGGCGACATCGCGCCGTTTCATGCGGGCACAGAGGATGTCCCCAAAGATGCCGGCATCGGTGACACCCATGGCGTCGACGACGGCAATACAGCCCGCGGGCATCGCTTCAATCGCGGCGCGGGTCGATTTGGGAGATGCCCACGACGCGGGGGTCGCCAGATCTTCACGGGCCGGAATAAAGCGCAGGGTAAAGGCACGACCGACGAGGCGACCTTGGCCCGGTTGCAAAGGCCGCGGTCCACGCATCCAGACGTTGCGTAACCCCTTTTTGAGGAGGACAGTGGTAATAGTTGCACTGGCAATGGTGGAGAGCGCTTCATGAAGGTTTGGGTCGAGTGACATAGTAGATCCTTATCTTTGGCTGAAGGGAAAATAGGTTCACGCAACGGCGCAAAGAATTGCGTGAACCTGCTTGGCGAGCTTCGCGACTTGGCGAGAAATTTTCATCATTCTTTGTGCAAAACGTTTGATTGGAATTGGTGTCGTCAAGACAAGTTGCGCATGTGTATCATATACCTGATTCCTGCCACACGTTGTTCGCAAACAACTCACGCTGTACCGACACACCAACGCATGGCATTGCTGATCAATGGCTGATAGGCCGGTTCAAGCCAGACTTCAACGTTGTGGCCTGGTGTTAACACACAGACGCGGCCGTTACCCTCAGTACGCGTCCAGCCGGCGGGCTGTTCGCCATGTTCGGAACTACTGGTCAGGAAGATATCGACTGAATCATCATTCATTTCCATGAAGTAATGTTCATCTTTGCCGGTGAAGGCTGCGCTACCCGCGGTGAGCCCGTGACCGGCTTTCGGCGTCACCGTGACCGGGCACTGCTTGGGATGATGGAGAAAGACACCACCGAGCAAGCTACGCAAAACGGTCGCTTCCCGATACTCCGCTGTGCCGGAATGGATGGCCAACAAGCCACCGCCCTGGCGCACGTAGTTGAGAAATGCATGCTGTACCTCATCGGTCATCCAATGGGTGGTGTCGGTTGCTGAAACATTGTTGGACTTGGTGAGAATCACGAGCGGATAAGTGGCCATCCGCTCAGCGGACCAGTCGTGGGCATTCTCGATCCAGTCAAAGTGGAAATCATGCTGCGGCAGCGCGCCCAGCCCTTCACGGGGTGTCTTGGCCGGATGCCATTTGTCGTCGCAGAGGACGAGGACGGGTTGCATCGGAAACTCCTTTCGGATTGGATAATTGTTTATTCCATTATACCAAGCATCTGCGTACACTCCCACTCCTCAAAGGCCGCCACCAAACATTGCATCTTCGGCCACCAGTAGCTCTTGGCGGCACCGTCCCCCCCATCCTGCACGGGCATGAGCACCCAGAAGATCAGCCCGGATCGGTAGTCCATTAGCAGTTGTTCCCAACTGTACCCGGTGACACCGTGGCGCAGCAGCCCGTGATGGTAACGCTGCAAGATCGACATCTCGCGGTCCAGCTTGTTGCGCTGCTGGGACGTCCAGAAGGTGGCGCAGAGGTTGACGAGGTCGTACGCGCCCAGGTCAAAGCTCGGTGACTGCCAATCCAGCAGATAAGTACGCCCCGTTGCGCCGACTTTGGGAGTGAGGAAGTTGGCAAAGTACGCGTCGCCGTGGAGCAGGGTGAGGTTTTTGTTTGTCGCAAAGCGCGGGCGCAGATGGGTTTCCCAATGCCCTTCTAGCTGATCAAAGAGTTGCTCATAAAAGGTGCGTAACTCTGCCGGAAACCAACTCTGTGCGTGGTCAAAGAGCCGCGCCCAGGAGAGCTTACGGCGCGCCAGATATTGGGCGAAGCGGTCGGCGTTGCGGGTCCAATAGCCGACCGGAAAGGTACCACTGGTCAGCAACCCATGTTGCCACCAGTAGGCATGTAACTGGGCCAATGTATCGACCACCGCGCCGATCACCATCTTCGACGGTACCCCCTCCTCGCCCAGGAGCAGTTGGCTGTCCCGCGGCACCGGCGCAACATGGGTCGTGGAGAGATCTGCCAGGAGCAGATAGGAATCACCACTCGCCTCATCATAGGCGGCGGCGTAGCACGGCACCGTGATCGACGGATGGTCGGGCAACGTGGCGATCAACTGGTAGAATTTGACCTCTTCCGCCCCTGCAACTTTCGCCCATTCCGCCACCTCATTCTGTTTGAGCACGAAGCGCGTCGGCAGCGCCGGCATGGCGTCAACAGAATAGCGAACCTGTAGAAAGCGAATCCGCGAATTGAAGGCGTCGCTGATTTGCGTGTCAACAGCAACAACTTGCCCCTGGACAAGGTGTCCCGATGCGTGCAAAACATCGGTCAGCCAGGCAGCCGTGGGTAGATTGGGCACAGCAAATGGATACATCGGTCACCTCGCTCGTTGCAGCCGGCTGTGATGAATGGGGACAGCTATGAGCATAATGATAGCATGCGCTGTGCCCGCTACGTTCTCTGGGCTGTTTCGTGGTTGCCTTGCTACAGTGTGGCTTATCATCGCGTAATCTCCCCCAAATGCACGAACTGTTGCTCTGGCTGCGCAAGAGCATCGCCGATTCGAGACGGGGGAATGATCTCCTCGCCAAAGGGCTGTAGTCCCACCTCGACATGATAATGACCCGGCCCGGCCCACTCCGGCCAGCGAATCTGATAGGCATCCCGCACAATTACATCCGGCGGCCAGCGATCGGTTCGCCAGCGCCCGGCGGCCGGTGATCGCCGCCATTCCCAAACGAGTGTGCCGTCGGCGGCAACCACACGCAGAATCACCCGCCAATCTTGCGTCGGCGCAACCGTGGCACGCCAATAGAGCACTGGATCGCCATCGAGTTGCCAGCTTTGTAGCGACAGCTCACTCCACTCGATAGGCATCTGCTGTGGGCTTGGCGATACAGCTCGCACTGGTGGCGGCGGTGCAAATGCCGGTTGGATCACCCCCACATAGCCATACAAGCCCAGGAGCAGGAAAAGTACACCCAGCACAAGCCCACCTTTCTTTTGATGGCGCGGCGGCAGCCAAGTG
>ERZ795053.7733-NODE-7733-length-10272-cov-5.180777_pt1 | contig 10272 bp, 9 predicted proteins | sample MGYA00375137_ERZ795053 | MGnify/ENA primary metagenome ERZ795053 (study PRJEB30182, sample SAMN05720284) | activated sludge metagenome | isolation source: Anaerobic digester | place: Hong Kong | collected 2014-12-17 ... | reverse complement strand
ATCTACACAACCGAACACACTCTTTCCCTACACGACGCTCTTCCGATCTCCAGGCGGCTCGCCAGGCGGCCGGCCTGGGTGGACTTCCCACTCCCCTCGCCGCCCTCGAACACGATGAACCGCCCGGTCATGTCGGCTCCTGGGCGTCGGGGGTCGGTTCCGGTTCGGCTGCGGGTCCGGATCCGGTCACCGGGGGGTTGGCCGGGGGCTCGGTCGGTTCCGCCTCGGGTTCCGAGGGGAGCGACGGGTCGGGAGCCGCGACGGGGATGGCGGTCGGGTGGTTGCCGCGGGCTCGCTCCTCACCGTTCGGGCCGATCGCCTGACGGAGGCCGTCGCGCAGCTGGGAGCGCAGACCGATCTTCATCGACCGGCTGGCCAGCACTCCGGCCCCGCAGAGGATCAGAGCCGCGAGCCACAACGTGAGGCGGACGCCGGGGATGGCCAGGTCGAAGCCGAAGACGCTGGCGGTGGGAACGCCTTCCTGGTCGCCGGTGGCGGCGCGGGCGAACCCGTTGAAGACCGTCGCCAGGGTCGGACCGACGACCAGCGCGAGCAGCACGCACGCCCGGACCAGGGTGAGCATGGTGGCGAAGATCCGGCCGCGGAGCTCGTCGTCGGTGTGCTCCTGCAGCAGCGTGAAGCCGAGCACGTACACCGCTCCCGCGCACGCCCCCAGCCCGAAGATCCCGAGCGCGGCGAGCCAGAAGGTCGACATCGACACGCCGAAGAACATCGACACGCCGCCGGCGAAGACGAGCACGGGGAAGGCCTGCTCCTTGGGCAGCCGCTTCTGCAACGCGGTGAGCGACACGACCCCGGTGGCGACCCCCAGTCCGAGTGCGGTGATGAACAGCGGGAACGTGTTGGCGTTGCCGATGACGAAGCGGGCGAAGGTGGGGCCGAGGGGCACCAGCATCGCCCCGCCGATCAGACCGGTCGCCAGGCCGAGGATCACGCCGCGCACGATCGGGTTGGCGCCGATGAACTGCAGGCCCTCCCGGATGTCGTCGAAGGCCCCGCGCAGGCTCGAGCGCTCGGCTTCCTCGGCCTCGGCGAAGGTGCTGGGAGACCCGTCGCCGGTCGCCGCCGCCGCCTCGACGGCTCGGGCTTCGCGCGCTGCGGCGGACGTCGACGGCAGGCCGCGATAGACGAAGCGCGAGATCAGCAGCGCCGACACCAGGAACGACGCCGCGTCGAAGTAGAACGCGAGGGTCTGGGTGTCGCCGAGCTCACGGTTCAGGCCCAGGAAGGCAAGCACGCTGATCTCGGCCAGGTGGTCGTTGAGGACCTTCAGGACGTACTGGATCGGACCGGCGATCGGCATGGTCGCGTACGCGGCGACCAGTCCGAGCGAGTTGGCCGTGGTCAGCCGGTCGGCGGGGACCACCGCGGGCACCGTCGCCTCCTTCGCCGGCGACCAGGCCAGGGTGAACATCTCCAGGATGAAGCTGGCCACGATCAGACCCGGCACGGTCTGCACCAAGGGCAGCAACAGGAACACCCCGGCCCGGGCGACGTCGGAGACGACCATGATCCGCTTGCGGTCGAAGCGGTCGACGATCACGCCGATGAACGGCGCCAGGAAGATGCCCGGCGCCACCCGCGCCGTGGTGACGAGGGCGATGGCGGCCTCGGGTTGGGTCGAGATCGACGCCGCCAGCGAGGTGATGGCGAAGAAGCCGACCCAGTCCCCCAGGGCCGAGATGACCTGGACGTTGAAGAGGGCGAAGAAGCGACGGGTGATGAAGACCCGTTCGATCCACCCCTGGGCCGGGGCTCCCCCGGCCGGGGGCGGTTCGGGGGTCGGTGCGCTCAGGTCACTCACCGCCGTCCGGTGGCGGAGCCGGCTCGTCGCCCCCGCCGCCGGCCGAGCTCTTCGTCGCGGCGGCCTTCTTCTTGGCCGGGCGCTTCTTCGCGGCCGCCTTCTTCTTGGCCGCGCTCTTCGGGGCCGCGCTCTTCTTGGCCGCGCTCTTCTTGGCCGTGCTCTTCTTCTTGGTCGCCTTCTTCTTCTTGGACGGCCCCTTGGCCCGACGCTCGGCGAGCAGCTCGAGCGCCCGGTCCATGGTGAGCTCCTCGACCGAGTCGCCCTTGCGCAGGCTGGCGTTGGTCTCGCCGTCGGTCACGTACGGGCCGAACCGTCCGTCCTTGACCACGATCGGGCGTTCGGTGTCGGGATCGGGTCCCAGCTCCTTCAGCGGCGGCTTGGGCGCGGCCTGACCCCGTCGACGCTTGGGCTGGGCCAGGATCGCCAGCGCCTCGTCCAGGGTGAGGGTGAGGATCTGGTCCTCGGAGTCGAGCGAGCGGGAGTCGGTGCCCTTCTTGAGGTACGGGCCGTAGCGACCGTTCTGGGTGGTGATGACAACGCCGTCGGCGGGGTCCGCTCCGACCTCTCGCGGTAGCTCCAACAGCGGCAGGACCTGCTCGAGGGTGACCGTGGCCGGATCCATCGACGCGAACAACGACGCCGTGCGGGGCTTGAGGCCGGTCTCGTCGTCGTGCTCGCCCTCCTGGACGTACGGTCCGAACCGGCCGGCCTTGAGGTGCACGACCAGGCCCGTGTCGGGGTGCTCGCCCAGGTCGCGGTCACCCGACGGCGCCTCGAGCAGCTCGACGGCCCGCTCGGGGGTGAGCTCGTCGGGAGGCGTGTCGTCGGGGATCGACGCCCGTTGCACGTCGTCGCCGTCGCCGCGTTCCAGGTACGGCCCGTAGCGGCCGACCCGGGCCACGATCGGCACCCCGTCGCCGTCGGCCCCGAGCGGAATCGAGTTGATGGCCCGGGCGTCGATGTCGCCGAGGTCGTCGACCAGCCGCTTGAGGGCCAGGCCGGCGGCGACGTCGGCGTCACCTGCCGGATCTCCCTCGGCGGGCGCGCCGCCGGCACCGCCGAAGTAGAAGCGGCTCAGCCACGGCTCCATGTCCTCCGAACCCGACGCGATGCGGTCGAGGTCCTCTTCCATCGCGGCGGTGAACGCGTAGTCGACCAGGGTCGGGAAGTGCTGCTCGAGCAGGGTCACCACCGCGAACGCGGTGAAGCTGGGGACCAGCGCCGTGCCCTTGCGCCACACGTAGCCGCGGTCCTGCACCGTCGAGATGGTCGAGGCGTAGGTGGACGGGCGTCCGACCCCGAGCTCCTCCAGGCGCTTGACCAGCGAGGCCTCGGTGTAGCGCGCCGGCGGCTGGGTCTCGTGACCGGCGACCTCGAGGTCCTCGGCGCGCACCGCCTCCCCCACCGCCAGGTCGGGAAGGATCCGCTCCTGGTCGTCGAGCGCGGCGTCGGGGTCGTCGCGCCCCTCGACGTAGGCCCGCAGGAACCCGGGGAACAGGATCGTGCGGCCCGACGCCGAGAACACCGCGACCTGCTCCACCGCAGCCGACGGATCGGCGCCGTCCACGGTCGGCACGACGACCGGCGCGGTCGTCGTCTCGAGGCGGACCTGGACCGACTCGCCCCGGGCGTCGGTCATCTGCGACGCGATCGTCCGCTGCCAGATCAGCTCGTAGAGCCGGAACTCGGCGTTGCCGAGCTCGCTGCGCACCTGGTCGGGGGTCCGGAACGAGTCGCCGGCGGGCCGGATCGCCTCGTGGGCCTCCTGGGCGTTCTTCACCTTGTTGGCGTAGCGACGCGGCGCGTCGGGGACGTACGCGTCGCCGTACTTGTCGCGGATCTGGCGTCGGGCGGCGTTCAGGGCGGCGTCGGACAACGTCGTCGAGTCCGTCCGCATGTAGGTGATGTAGCCGTTCTCGTAGAGCCGCTGAGCGGTCGACATCGCCATCGACGACGACATGCGCAGCTTGCGCCCCGCCTCCTGTTGCAGCGTCGAGGTCATGAACGGCGGCGACGGGCGACGGGTGTACGGCTTGCGCTCGACCGATCGCACCTCGACCGGTCGGTCGGCCAGGGCGTCGCACACCGCGGTCGCTGAACTCTCGTCGAGCAGCACCACCTCGGCCGCCTGCGCCGATGCGGTCAGACGGCCGTCCTGACCGAAGTCCTTGCCCGTCGCCAAGCGGCGTCCGCCGAGCTCGACCAGGCCGGCGGGGAACGGCGTCGGGTCGCGATCGGCATCGACGTGGACGAACGTGGCCTGGAGGTCCCACCAGGACCCGGCCCGGAACGCCATCCGCTCCCGTTCGCGTTCGACGACGATCCGGGTCGCCACCGACTGCACCCGACCGGCGGACAGGCCCCGGCCGACCTTCTTCCACAGGACCGGCGACACCTCGTATCCGACCAGGCGGTCCAGGATCCGTCGGGTCTCCTGGGCGTCGACCAGGCGACGGTCGAGCTCGCGGGGGTTGTCGATGGCGTGGCGGATCGCCTCGGGGGTGATCTCGTGGAACACCATCCGACGCACCGGGACACGGGGGCTGAGCACCTCGAGCAGGTGCCACGCGATCGCCTCCCCCTCGCGGTCCTCATCGGTCGCGAGGTAGAGCTCGTCGGCGTCCTTCAGGGCCGCCTTCAGGTGCCGGACGTGGTCGCGCTTCTCCGGGGAGACGATGTACAGCGGCTTGAAGTGGTTCTCGGTGTCCACCCCGAGGCGGGCCCAGGCCTGGCCCTTGTACTCCTTGGGGACGTCCGCGGCGTTGCGCGGGAGGTCCCGGATGTGGCCGATGGAGGATTCGACCTGGTAGTCGTCGCCGAGATACCCGGCGATGGTCCGGGCCTTGGCCGGTGACTCCACGATGACGAGCGGACTTCCCACGGCTCGGTACAACACACGCCCCGCGGAGGCCTTGTCAACCACCCGAGCCGGGTCACCCTCCCCGGAGCTGCGCTCGACGGGCGGTCGGCCGTGGGCCCGGGGGTAGGGTGCGCATCGTCGGGCAGGGGCGCCGCTCCCGTACCTGCGGGCCGGGCATCGTCCCGGTTCCGGCACCCCGCGACGACCCCGTCGACCCGAGAGGACGACCCATGAACCTCGAACCCTCCGACCGCGGCAAGGCGCTCCAGGAGACGCTGCTGGCCTTCATGGACAGCCACGTGTACCCGGCCGAGCCGGTGTACCGCGAGCAGATGGCGGCGTCGGGCGACGCCCACTTCCACCCGCCGATCGTCGAGGACCTCAAGGCCGCCGCCCGCGAGCGGGGACTGTGGAACCTGTTCCTGCCGCACCGCACACCGTGGAGCCCCGATCCGCTCCCCAACCTCGATTACGCGTACCTGGCCGAGATCACCGGCCGCTCGACCGCGCTGGCTCCCGAGGCGCTCAACTGCGCGGCACCCGACACCGGCAACATGGAGGTGCTCGCCCTGTTCGGCACCCCCGCCCAGCAGGAGGAGTGGCTGGTGCCGCTGCTCGAGGGCGAGATCCGCTCGGCGTTCGCCATGACCGAACCCGACGTCGCCTCCTCCGACGCCACCAACATCCAGATGCGCATCGAGCGCGACGGCGACGACTACGTCCTCAACGGCCGCAAGTGGTGGACCTCGGGTGCCGCGTCGGACCGCTGCAAGATCATGATCGTCATGGGCAAGACCGACCCCGACGCCCCCCGGCACCTCCAGCAGTCGATGATCCTGGTGCCGATGGACACGCCGGGCGTGACCAAGGTCCGTGACCTGCCGGTGTTCGGCTACCAGGACCGCGAGGGCCACGGCGAGATGCTCTTCGAGGACGTCCGGGTGCCGGCGACCAACCTGCTGGCCGAGGAGGGCTCCGGGTTCGCCATCGCCCAGGCCCGTCTGGGACCGGGTCGCATCCACCACTGCATGCGCTGCATCGGCATCGCCGAGCGCGCCCTCGACCTGATGTGCCGCCGGGTGACCGAACGGGTGGCGTTCGGACGGCCCCTCTCGGAGCAGGGCGTGATCCGCGAGTGGATCGCGGACTCCCGCATCGAGATCGAACAGGCCCGACTGCTCACGCTGAAGGCGGCCCACCTGATGGACACCGTCGGCCACAAGGGCGCGGCGATCGAGATCTCGGCGATCAAGGTGGTGGCGCCGAACATGGCGCTGCGGGTCGTCGACCGGGCGATCCAGGCCCACGGCGGCGGCGGCGTGTCCGACGACTTCCCGCTCGCCCAGATGTACGCGGGGCTGCGCACGCTGCGCTTCGCCGACGGTCCCGACGAGGTGCACCGCCGTCAGGTCGCCCGTCAGGAGCTCGCCCGCCGCACCTGATCGCTCCCGGCTCCGACCGGACGCCGGGCCCCGGTCAGGTCGGCAGGTCCTCCTGGGCGGCGAGAACCTCGAGCAGGCGGTCGACGCCGAGCTCTACCAGCAGGTCCCGCGCCGGACCGGCCGGGCACACCACCGCGAAGCGACCTCCGGCGCGCCGGGCGCGCAGCGACCCGACGAACAGCACCCCGAGCGTGACCGGGTCCAGGTGGTCGACCCCGCTGAGGTCGACCGCCACGTCGGGCGATTCGGTGCGGTCGAGCGCCTGACGAAGCGCCGGGATCGTCGCCAGGTCCATGTCGCCGACCACGCACAGCAGGTCCCACCGGCCCGCCGGGACGATCCGCACGTCGAACAGCACGCCCTCAACCGTAGGTGCCGGGCGCCCGAGCGGGTTCCGTCACTGCCCTGACGTAGCGTTCCCACCACGATGACCACTCGGTCCGACCCCTCCGAGACCCCCCAGGGCCCGGCCGTCGGTGACACCGACGACTGCGTCCGGGACACCGTCGACGCCCTCGTCGCCGAGTGGTCGGCCGAGCCCCGACTGGTCCATGTGGAACGGCTGTCGGGGCGACCGGCCCGTCTGGCACGCCCGGCGGAACCGCTGCACCCGGCACTCGAGGATCGTCTGGGCGAGCGGCCGCTGTGGTCGCACCAGGCCCGGGCGATCGACCTGGTCCGCTCGGGTCGCTCCGTCGTGCTGTCGACGCCGACCGCGTCGGGCAAGTCGCTGTGCTACCAGGTGCCCGCGGTCGACGCGGTGCTGGAACGTGGGGCGTCGACGCTGATGGTGTTCCCCACCAAGGCGCTGGCCCAGGACCAGCTGCGCACCCTGACCGGATGGGACCTGCCCGGCGTCGTCGCGGCCACCTACGACGGCGACTGCACCCCCGAGGAGCGGACCTGGGTGCGGGGCCACGCCGACATCCTGCTGACCAACCCCGAGATGCTGCACCACGGCATCCTCCCCAACCACGGCCGCTGGGCCACGTTCCTGCACCGGTTGGAGCTGGTGGTGATCGACGAGCTCCACGTCCTGCGCGGCGTGTTCGGCACCCACACCGCGCAGGTGCTGCGCCGGCTGAGGCGTCTCGCGCAGTCCTACGGGGCCACGCCCCGGTTCGTGTTCACCTCGGCCACCATCGGCGACCCGGCCCGTCTGGCGTCCGAGCTGTGCGGGATGGAGGTCACCGCCGTGACCGCGGATGGCTCACCGTCGGGTGAGCGCACCGTCCTGCTGTGGAACCCCTCCGCCGACGAGCCGTCCTCCGACGGCGTGTCCTCCGATGAGGTGTCCTCCGATGTCGAGCCGGCGGCGACGGGATCGATCGACGAGCTCGAGCAGATGGAGGACGCCGCCGACGGCGTCGATCGCCGCACGTCGGTGCACGCCGAGGCCGCGACGGTGGCCGCCCGCCTGGTCACCGCCGGACTGCGGACGCTGGTGTTCTGCCGGTCGCGCAAGGCCACCGAGCTGGTCGCCGCAGAGATCCGTCACCGCCTCGACCCGGAGCACGTGGACGGCGTGCGGGCCTACCGCGCCGGCTACCTGGTCGGCGAGCGCCGCGACATCGAGGACGACCTGTTCTCGGGACGTCTCCACTGCGTGGTGGCCACCTCGGCGTTGGAGCTCGGCGTCGACGTCGGCGGCCTCGACGCGGTGGTGCTCGCCGGCTATCCCGGCACGGTCGCCTCGTTCTGGCAGCAGGTCGGTCGTTCCGGTCGGAGCCGACGGCCGTCGCTCGCGGTGCTGGTGGCGGGTGAGGACCAGCTCGACCAGTGGATGGTGCGTCACCCCGACGACCTGTTCTCCCGAGCGCCGGAACCGGCCGTCATCAACGCCGACAACCCCTTCGTGTACGTCCCGCATCTGGCCTGCGCCGCTCAGGAGCAGGCGTTGCGTCGCGACGACGAGCGCATGTGGCCCGACCAGCTCGACGAGGGGGTCCGACGCCTGGTCCTCGGTGACCGCGCCGCGGTGCGACGACGCCGCGGGCAGCGGGAGGTGGTCTGGACCGGACGGGGCCTGCCCGCCCCGACGATCGGGCTGCGTTCGTCGTCGCGGGGCGAGGTCCGCATCGTCGATGGCGACGGCGAGCTGATCGGCACCGTCGGCGCCGACCGGGCGCCGGCCACGGTGCACACCGGAGCGGTCTACCGGCACCAGGGTCGGCCGTACTCGGTCACCGATCTCGACCTGGACGCCCGCACCGCCGTGGTGGAGCCCACGAGCGGCGACGTGTACACCCGAACCCGATCCGAGACCTCGATCCGGGTGCTGGAGCGGGACCGCCACCGGGTGGTGGGTGCCGCGGGGCTGGCGCTGGGCAGCGTGGAGGTGACCTCCCAGGTCGTGGGCTTCCAGACCCGAAGCGTCGCCACGCACGAGGTCCTGGACACGACACCGCTCGACCTCCCGCCGAGCCGCCTGGTCACACGGGCGGTCTGGTACACCTTCGACGACGACCTGGTCGGCCGGTCGGAGGTGGGTGACCGGGAGCTGCCCGGAGCGCTGCACGCGTTGGAGCACGCGGCGATCGGGATGCTGCCGCTGTTCACCATCTGCGACCGATGGGACGTCGGCGGGGTCTCCACGGCGTGGTCCCCCGACACGGCGTCGGCGACGGTGTTCATCCACGACGCCCACGAGGGCGGCGCCGGGATCGCGGAGCTGGCTTTCGACGCGGCCGACCGGCACCTGGCCGCCACCCTCGAGCTGATCGACGCCTGTCGGTGCGCGACGGGATGCCCCAGCTGCGTGCAGTCACCCAAGTGCGGCAACGGCAACGAACCGCTCTCCCGGGACGGGGCCGTGCGACTGCTCCGCGCCACGCTGTGCTCGACCGACGCCGGCGCCGGCTCCGGTCCTTCGGTCGACTCCGCCATCGACGACCGCCACGCATCCTGACCCCGGGCCTGGATCGGGTCACGCCCCCTCCACCCGAACCGCCAGCGCCTCGCTCAGCTCGATTCCGCCGACCAGTCGTCCGACGACCGGTACCGACGTCGGACGGGTCGACACCCGGACCCGGGCGACCCCGCCGGGAGCGGTGTCGCCACCGATCTCGACGCGGAACCGGCCCTGTCCGACGTCGCGCAGCGACCCGCGCACGGAGGCCGGGTCGGGATCGACCGCTGCGGCCCGCGCCGCGGTGCGCGCCGCATGCACGGTGAGGACCCGGTCCCGGGCCAGCAGGCCGACCTGCACGACCAGCAGGAGGGTCGTGACCAGCACCGGCAGCAGCATCGCGATCTCCACCGTGGCCTGGCCGCGGGCGTCGGGCGATGCCCACCGATCGGGCCGCCTCACGCTCATCCGGCCTGGGACAGGATCCGTCCGACGATGGCGTCGAACAACCGCGACACGGCGTCGCTGCGCGTGACCCAGGCGACCAGCGCAAGGGCCACCGCGGCGGCCCCGAGCAGCACCAGCGCGTACTCGACGGTGCTCTGGGCCTGCTCCTCGAGGCGGCACTGACGGGTGTACCAGCGCGCCCACAGGGCGGCGCCGGGACCACCCGATCGCGGACGGGACGCTCGGGAGCGGGTCGGGCCGGAACGACCGGTGTCGGAGTGGTCGGGGTACGGGTGGGACATGGGAACGGTCACGGTGGTCCTCCTCGGGGGACGAACGGTGCGGAAGGGGGAAGCGGGAACGGCCCGGCGGACGCGGTCGCGGCTCCGAGGAGCGCACCGGTCCCGCGGGCGGCGGACAGCGCGACCGGGACCACGGTCAGCATCACGAAGGCGGGCAGCACGAGAGCGACCAGCGGGATCAACAGCAGAACCGGGAGTCGACGGACCCGGGCCTCGATCCGCCGTCGTGACCGCCGGCGTTCGGCGTCCGCAAGGCGCACCAGCGCGGCGGCGGGCGGCGTCCCCGACGACGCCGCGGTCGACAGCGTGGTGACCAGCGGTTGGCCGGCCGGTCCCAGCTCGTGGCGCAACGTGGCGATCACGTCGGCCAGCACCTTCCCGCGCTGCAGATCGGCACCGGCGCGCCCGAGCGCCGAAGCCACCGGGCCGTCGCCGACGTCGCCCACGGCTTCGACCGATCCCGCCACCGTCGAGCCTGCCGCGGCAGCCACGGCCAGGAGGTCACAGCAGTGCGCCATGTCCCACAGCTCCTCGACGGACCGTCCACC
>ERZ795053.7731-NODE-7731-length-10274-cov-5.229083_pt1 | contig 10274 bp, 4 predicted proteins | sample MGYA00375137_ERZ795053 | MGnify/ENA primary metagenome ERZ795053 (study PRJEB30182, sample SAMN05720284) | activated sludge metagenome | isolation source: Anaerobic digester | place: Hong Kong | collected 2014-12-17 ... | reverse complement strand
GATGACGACGCGGTTGATGTCGCCGCCGCCCAGGCGGACGCCGTTGCGATCGATGAGAAAACCCGCACTATCGCGCAGGGAGATCAGTTCGCCGCCGTCGAAGAGCGGGGCGACGGGGGGCAGGTCGCCGTTGGGGCCACGGGCGTCGCTGTCGGTGTCGACGCTGATCGGGCTGGTGTACCAGCGCTGAATTTCCTCCTTGTCGAAGAGGCCGTCGCCATCGGTGTCGTTGTTGCGCGGATCGGTTTTCTGGGCGAATTCCTCGCTGTCCGGGAGGCCGTCGTCGTCGGTATCGACCTTGTGGGGGTCGCTCGTCACGTGGCGACGGGCGAGGTTGCGCGGATCGGTGCCGAAGCCGGTGTTGTCCACCGCGATGTCGTAGCCGGTCTGCTCCTGTACGTCGGTGCGCCCGTCACCGTCGGAGTCGGTGCCGTCGTCGGTGGGGTTATCGCCGCCATTGCCACCATTGCCGGGACTGCCGCCGCCACCATTGCCGGGACTACCGCCACTTCCTCCGCTGCCGCCGGGGACGACGATGACAGTCGACTGCTGCTCGAGGAAGTTGAAGGCGTTGGCCAGCGATGCGGACTTGTTGTCCGGATCGATCAACTGCACGACGACCGTGCCATGGACGCCCTTGGGCGCCGTGGCGGTGATGACCTGCGCGCTGTCCACGTGCACGTTGTTCGCCGGCATGGCGCCGAACAGCACGATCATTGGATCGCGAAAGCCGGTGCCTGTGATCGTCACTGGCGTCTCTGCGCCGGAATCCCCCGCACTGGGGGAAATCCCTGTGATGGCCAGCTTGGCCTCGGCGGCGTCGGCGAGGTAGAGAAAGCCGTCGGTGATGCGGACGCTCTCGGCGCTGCGGGCGGTGGCTGCGTCACCCGGATTGACGACGAGGACGTCGACGACCCCCGGCGTTTGTGCAGGTGCGACCGCAGTCAGCGCCCCGGCGTGCAGATAAGTGACTTCGTCGGCCGGGGCGTCACCGAAGTAGACGGCGGTCGCAGCCGTGAATCCTGCGCCGGCGATGCTGACGCGTGTGCCGCCCGCGGCGGAGCCGGCGTTGGGCACGACGCCGGTCACGGCGAGTTCCGTTGCGTCGGGATGGGTGCCCGGGTCGCCGGGATCGCCGGAGTTGTCCGGCGGCGGGGTCGGGTTCCCGGCTGGCGGATCGCCGCCATCGGTGGGATCGAGCGACACCTGGCAACCCACGGGAACGATCAGCAGCAGGCTGACGAGAAGGCTCCAGTAACGTCTTGATCTGGCTGACATGACTGCTCTCCGGCAAACACCCACGATTCACGGTTACGCTGCGGCCCGGCTGGCGTTGTCGCCCCTCCGCCCACCTGTGATAGAATGGCCAGCCGGGCCGCGGAGGCGGCTGCTCCTGCGGAGCCAACCGCCGCCTCCATCGGTCAAGCCGAAATCGGGAGCACGGGCACGTCAGACTTCGCAGGAAAAATGTCGAACCCCTCTCCAAGTGATGTGACGCGGGTTTTGGATCGGGTGGTCGCGGGTGATCGCGCAGCCGCCGCCGACCTGTTGCCGATGGTCTACGCCGAGTTGCGGGCCCTGGCGGAGGCCCGCATGCGGCGGACGCCGCCGGGTCAGACGCTCCAGCCGACCGCCCTGGTGCACGAGGCCTATCTGCGTGTGGTGCGCGGGGCGGATGCCGCGTGGGAGGGGCGCAAGCACTTCTTCTTCGCAGCCGCCCGTGCCATGCGCGACATCCTGGTGGAGCAGGCTCGGCGACGGCAGAGTCTCAAGCGTGGTGGCGATCGGCAGCGCGAGGCGCTCGACATGGTGGACGTCGTGTTCGAGGAGCCGCAGGAGGATGTGCTGGCGCTCAACGAGGCGCTGACGCGGCTCGAGCAGGAGAATCCCGAAGCGGCTCAACTGGTGCTGCTGCGCTACTACGCCGGGCTGACGGGCAAGGAGACCGCGGACGTGCTGGGCGTGTCGCTGTCGATGGTCGATCGGCGCTGGCGATTCGCGCAGACGTGGTTGCGGCGGGCGCTGGAGGGCGACGCCGGGCAGGAAGGGGCGTCGGATCGTGGCTGACGACCGGCGCGAGCGGGTGGAGGCGTTGTTCGACGCGGTGGCGGCGTTGCCGCCGGAGGAGCGGAGCTGTTACCTGGACGAGCACTGCGCCGATGCCGGCGTGCGCGCCGAGGTGGAGTCGCTGCTGCGCTTCGACTCGGGTGATGAGGATTTTCTGCGGAGTCCGGTGCGGCGCGAGGCGTATGGTGATCCCGCGGCAGACGGAACGGTCGCGGGCGCGTCGTCGTCGCCGGATCTGCTGCAACTGCAGCGGCTCGGGCCGTACACGGTGGTGCGGCTGATCGGCGAGGGCGGGATGGGCGCGGTGTACGAGGCACGCCAGGAAAACCCCAACCGCGCCGTGGCGTTGAAGGTGATTCGGCCGGGCCTGACGACGCACACGCTCATCAGCCGCTTCAAACGCGAGGCCGATCTGCTCGGCAAGCTGCAGCACCCGGGCATCGCCCACATCTACGAGGCGGGCACGGCGCGGGCCACGACGGCAGCCGGCGCGGAGTTCGATCAACCGTACTTCGCGATGGAGCTGATTCGCGGCGTGCCGCTCGTGGCGTACGTGAACGCCCAGCACCTTGCGACCCGGGCGCGGCTCGAACTCGTCGCCCGCGTCGCGGACGCCATGCAGCACGCCCACGAGCGTGGCGTGATTCACCGCGACCTCAAGCCGGGCAACGTGCTCGTGGATGCGGCAGGCCAGCCGAAAATTCTCGACTTCGGCGTGGCCCGGGCGACCGACGCGGACGTGCAGGCGGCGACGGTGCAGACCGAGACCGGCCAGCTCGTGGGCACGCTGGCGTACATGAGCCCGGAGCAGGTCGCGGGCGATTCGCGGGCCGTGGACGTGCGCACCGACATCTATGCCCTGGGGGTTTTGCTGTACGAGGTGCTCAGCGGCAGCCTGCCCTACGAGGTGGTGCAGCATTCGATCATCGAGACCGCGCGGATCATCCGCGAGGTGGAGCCGCGGCGCCTGAGCTCGCTGCACGCCGGTCTGCGCGGTGACGTCGAGACCATCGTGCTCAAGGCGCTCGAGAAGGATCCGGCGCGGCGCTACGCGACTGCAGCCGACCTGGCCGCCGACATCCGCCGCTTCCTGGGAGACGAGCCGATCACGGCGCGGCCCGCGAGCGCGGTATACCAGTTGCGGAAGTTCGCGCGGCGCAACCGGGCGCTGGTCGGCGGGCTCGTGGCGGTTTTCATCGTGCTGGTAGCGGGCGTGGTGGTAGCGACGTCGTTCGCCATGCGCGAGAGCCGGCAGCGGGCCCGGGCGGAGGCGCTGCTCGCCGAGACCCGCGCTGCCAAGCTCGTGGCTGAACAGGCCCGCGACAAGGCGAGCGTCGAAGCGGAAAAGTCCAAGGCGGCTGTGCGGTTCATCCAGGACGTGCTGGCGTCAGCCGATCCGGACGCGGGCGAGGGCGAGACGCTGACCGTGGTCGATGCGCTGGATCGCGCGGCCAATCGGCTCGAGGAGCTCGCCGACAAGCCGGCGGTGGCCGCCGCGGTCGAGCACGTCCTCGGCGAGTCGTACCGGTCGCTCGGCCGCGACGATGAGGCGTTCAAGTACCTGCGGCAGGCGCTCGCGACCCGGCGCAAGCTGTACGGGGATGCGCATCCGGACGTGCCGCTCACGCTCAACAGCCTCGCTGCGGTGCAACTGGAGCGCGGAGAATATGCGGAGGCGGAGAAGCTGTCGCGCGAGTCGCTGGCCATCGGCGAGAAGTACTTTCCCGGCGACGAGCTGGCGCTGGCGGCGGCGAAGAGCGGTATCGCTTATGCGCTGGATGGAGCGGGCCGGCACGAGGAGGCCGTCGCGCTGGAGCGCGAGGTGCTGGCGACGCGGGAGCGGCTCCTGCCGCCAGGCGATGAGTTGATTCCCAAGTCGATGACGCTGCTCGGGTTTACGCTGGTCAACCTTGGGCACTTCGACGAGGCGAACGCGCTGTACACCGCGGCGCTGGAGCAGTTCCGCGCTCATCACGGCGACGCGAATTCGTTCGTCATCTCGACGCTGCACAACCAGGCTTCGCTGCAGGCCAACCTGGGGCACGCCGACGAGGCGCAGCGCCTGGCGGGTGAGGCGCTGACGCTCGCTGTGGACCTGCTCGGCGCGGACCATCCCATTACCGCGACGCTGCACTATCAGCTCGCGGATCTGGCGATCGGGCAGGGAGACTTCGCTGCGGCGCTGGAGCACGCGACCGCGACGCTGGCGTCGCGGCAGGAAGCCTACGGGGAGGAGCACGCGCTGACCGCCCAGGCGGAAATCCTCCAGGCATTTCTGCTGCAAAAGCAGGGCCGGGTCGCGGAGGCGGAGCCGCTGGCGCGGCAGGCCTTCACGACCTGGCGCAAGGTGAACGGCGAAGGCGATCGGCAGACGGCGTATGCGCAGTTTCGTCTCGCGGACATCCTGGCGGACGAAGAGAAGTTTGCCGAAGCGGAGCCGGTCGCCCTGGCGGCGCTGGAAAAGCATCGCGCGCTGTACGCCGACGACAAACCGCCCGTGCAGGCGGTTCACCGGCTGCTCGCCCGGATCTATACCGGCCTGGGCAAGCCGGACGAAGCCGCGAAGTGGTCGGTCGCCGAGTAGGCGCGCGCGGCGCTACGCGTCTGTACGCACGCGCGCCCAGTCGAGGTTGAAACGGGCCAGGTACTTGCGCAGTCGGTCGGCGTCGTTGGCGCTCTTGCGCTGCTGGCGCGAGGCGGCGAAGAGCCGGCGGCCGGCAGCCGACAGCGTCGCGCACTCCCGGCAGATGCGCACGACGCGGGCGAGCTGCACGCGATCGAACTCGTCGAGGTCGTCCGCGGCGCCGCCGAGCAGATCCGCGAGCACGTCCTCCTCGACGTGGTGTTCGCCCGGTGCGAGCATGCGCCACGACCGCGTCAGCCGGTCGATCTCCGCGTCGACGACCGCCTCGGTGATGCGGCCGGACGGCGCCATCGTCGCCATCCGCGCAATCGCCGCGTTCAGATCACGGAAGTTGCCCGCCCAGCACGTGGTCGGTGCCGTCGCGAAGCGAAGAAACCGCTGCAGCGCCTCGGTGTTGAAGCGGACCATCCGCCCGGTCGCGGCGGTAAGCTGGCTGAGTTCGTACTGGATGTTCGGCTCGAGGTCCTCGCGGCGCTGGGCGAGTCCGGGCAGCTCGAACGTCCAGAGGTTGATGCGCGCCAGCAGGTCGTTGCGGAACCCGCCGCGCGCCACCGCGCCGGCGAGGTCCCGGTTTGTCCCACAGATCAACTGAAAGTCGCTGGCCACCTCGCGATCGCAGCCCAGCGGGAAAAATCGCTTTTCCTCGATCGCGCGGAGCAGCATGGTCTGCTCGTCGATCGCCAGTTCCCCCACCTCATCCAGGAAGAGCATGCCGCGGTCGGCCTCGCGGATCAGGCCGGCCCGGTCGTGCGCCGCGCCGGTGAACGCACCGCGCTTGTGGCCGAAGAGGGCGGACATCGTCCCGTCGCCGCGGATGGTCGCACAGTTCACCTCGACGAACCGGCCGGTGATCTGGCGGCGCTGCTTCTTCAACTCGTAGATGCGCCGGGCCAGGCTCGACTTGCCGGCGCCGGTCGGGCCGGTGAGCAGGATGGGGGCTTGCGAGTGGATCGCGACGTGCTCGATCTCGTCGATCATGCGGTTGAAGGCCGGGCTGCGCGTGGCGATGCCCGCCTTGAGAAAGTCGGTACCGCTGCGCTGCTCCGAGGCGAAGCGCTCGGCGATGCGGTCGTACTTGGAGAGGTCGAGGTCGATGATCGCGTAGCGTCCGGGTTCGCGCGACTGGTGGCGGCGCGGGGGCGCGGTCTGGATCAGCCGGGCGGGCAGGTGCCGCGATTCGGTGAGCAGGAACAGGCAGATCTGCACGACGTGCGTGCCCGTGGTGATGTGCACGAGGTAGTCCTCGTGCTCGGGGTCGAACGGGTACCCCGTCGCGAAGGCGTGGAGCACGCCGTAAACCTCCTCGAAATCCCAAGGGTCGCGGAATGCCGCGGCGTGCGTGCGGACGGTGGTTTCCGGCGAGACGATGCGGATGTCCTCGGCGAGTGCGTCGGCGAGCGGCTGGCTGCGGGCGTCGCAGAGCAGTTCGAGCCGGCTGACGAGCAGATCCTCGTGCTGGCAGAGCGACACCGTGGGCCGCCACTGCGACCAGCGTTCGGGGCTGTCGCCGCGATCGAGCGCGGTGCCCACCAGACCGATGACCACGTGTCGAGGCATATCGCCAATATTCTAAGTAACGATACTAGAAGATAAAGATACTTGGTCCAGATGAGAATGGCAGTCGCACGGTAGCTGTGATTTGTGACGCGTAACTCACCTAAAGACAACGTGTTGCGATTCGTTTGGGCCGGGTGGCAGTGCTCTGGTACACCGACTGCACATGGTTCGGCGAGCCAGTCGTGTAAGCCTCGAAGTTGAGTGCCAGCCACTGGTTGCGGCAGGTGGAAGGCATGACGTGGTGAGGAACGGGGGGCGGTGCGCGATGCGCCGCTCCCCGAGGGGATGGGCGGAACGATGCGGAATGATGAATGGGCTGCGCCGGCACGCGGTGAGGTGTGAACCGGTAGTCCGCGGGATGGCGGGATGGTGCAAGGGATAGCACGCCGGTCTACGAAACCGGAGGTTGCAGGTTCGAGTCCTGCTCTCGCTGTGCCGGTGACGCGGCGAAATCAGAGCCGCGACCGTAAGGGAGCGGACGCAACGCGGCGAGCAGTGTCGCGCGGCGTCCTCCAGAGGAACTCGTAGCGAAGCAACAGAGCCGCGACCGTAAGGGAGCGGAAGGGACGCGGGAGCAGTGTCGTGCGGCGTCCTCCAGAGGGGCTCGTAGCTCAATGGATAGAGCGCCTGGCTTCGAACCAGGAGGTTGGGAGTTCGAGTCTCTCCGGGTCCGGTTGGGAAAGAGACTACTGGGTGTGGGGCAATCCGGCAGCCCGCCTGGTTTGGGCCCAGGAGCGTGCAGGTTCAAATCCTGTCACCCAGATCGAAGTGACAAAGTGAGAAAGTGGGAAGGTGGGAAGGTGAGAAAGGGAAATAAGCGCGGCGGATTGCGCTGCTTGAGTGCGGGATGGTGTAACGGCAGCACATCGGTCTCTGACACCGGTGGTTCGGGTTCGAATCCCGGTCCCGCGATGGCGGGCTGCGCCCGCCATCGGGAGCAGGGGATGGGTGGAGCAGGTGAACAGGTGATCGGACGGTTATTTTGGGGATTTGGTCGGCGGTTGTGGCGGAACTGGCAGACGCACGCGCCTCAGAAGCGCGGGGGCTGAACGGCCCATGGGGGTTCGACTCCCTCCAGCCGCAGTTGCACCTGGGGACGCAAGTGTTTCTTGTGGAGCCGGTGGGGGCGTTGGCTTGGTGAAATCAACTGCTCACCTGTTCACCACTCAACTGCTCCCGGTCGCGGTGACGCGACCGAGCGGTCGTGGCGGAATTGGCAGACGCACCGGATCGAGAGTCCGGCGGGCTCGCGCTCGTGTGGGTTCAACTCCCACCGACCGCATTGATGAAACGAGGAGTGCACCAGGAGAACTTGCGGCGTGACGAATGCCGGTGGAACTACATGGGTCGCGGGTTCGAATCCCGCCAGGTCCAGTCGGATGTCGGACCACGGGCCTGTAGCTCAGTTGGATAGAGCAACGTGCGTCAGCGACGCATGCGCGAGTTTCATCATCACTGGTCGGAACGCCCCTGGTGGACTTGCCGCGCGGCAGAGGCCGGCGCGGGTGTTTTTCGAATGAACGAGGTCGTACGTGGCGGCGAATGCCTGAGGAACTACATCGGACCTGGAGGTTGCGGGTGCAAGCCCCGCTGTGCGAGCGGCAGCTCGTGCATGGCTCAACTTCAGAGCGCCAGGCAAAAAAGCAGTTTCTCGAATCCTTGTCGCCGCCGCTTTTACTGTGCGGGAGTTGGATCATGTTCAAGCGCGAACAGTATGCCACCGCGATCCGCGTCCATGAACGCGTGTACGCCTTCATCGCCTGGCTGCGGGGCGCGCGCCGGCGTTCCGCGCTGTGCTTCGACGAACGGCACGTGGCCATGAACGAGTTCGACGCGGCCCGCCGCTGGCTCGACCGCAACCGCGCTGTCATTCCGCCGGAGGTGTTTCCGGACGACCGTGAGAAGGACGCGTTCGTGAACATGCTTGTTTCGTTCGGGATGACGTCGCGTGGCGCCGTCGCGAGCGAACGGCACCGTGGCGCTGCCTTCAATCCGCCCGTGGCGACCTGCACGTGCCGATTCTGCGGGGACCTGATCTGGCGGCTGGGGCAGCGTACGCTGCACGTGCGGATGCGCAGCGATGCGCGTGGCGCGCGGATGCTCAAGCTGGCGGCGTTGCGGCGCATGGCCGCGACGCTGGCGCTGCCGCTGGGTGAGGCCGACCTCGAGGCGTTTCTGGCCCGGCGTACGGACGCGACGGACCGCGAACTCGCGATCGTCGCGTACGCCGACGAGCTCGTGCGCCGTTGTGGCTTCGACGAGAACCGGCTGGCCTACAGCCACCTGGCGCGCGGCGTGCTGGTGCTCTGGTACGAGATCGCGCGGGGTGCGAACGGGCGCGTTCCCCGGGGGTTCCGGCTGGAGGTTCAGCGGATCCTGCGGGCTCAGTCGCGGCTCGCGGCGCGGCTGAAGCGTGTTGTGGCGAGCGTACTGACGGAGTAGAGTCCCGACGAGGAACGCGGCGAATGCTGGAGAAACTACATAGAATCCAGGTGCCGCGCAAGCGGCGTGCAGGTTCAAATCCTGCCTGGTTACTCCCGTGGCCAGTGGTGGAAAGGGCATACACGCCTGGAATGAGTTTCTTCACCTTCTGGTCGCCGCGTTCCTCATGGTTCATACTGAGTTGAGAATCAATGAACACCGTAACGCAACAGAGCTCTTCACTCGTCCCCACCGGCGAGGCCACGGCGATCCTGCCTGTTGCCGGCGGCAAGGTGCCGCCGGTGACCGTGATCGGGACCGAGGCCATCCGGCGGACGTTCGACGGGGCGTGTCTGCAGCAGGCGATCAACACGCGGCTCGCGCCCGGCGTGACCGAGGTCGTGATCAACCCCGACGCGCACGTGGGCTACGGCGCGCCGGTGGGTTGCGTCATGGCCTCGCCGACGCACATCTATCCCGGGCCGGTCGGCGTCGACATCAAGTGCTCGATGAGCCTGCTGCAGCTCGACCTGCCCGCGGACGCGATCGCGGATCAGAAGACGCGACGGGCGGTGATATCGGCTATCTGCCAGCGTACGCCGACCGGGGCGGGCCGCGGCCAGCAGCACGTGCCCAAGGCCCGGCACGTCGGCAAGGCCGACGGCCGCGACGTGGCGATCGAAGGCGCTTCGGCGGAGGTGTGCACCGCGCTGGGAATTCCTCCGCACTGGGCCGACCGCTGCGAGGACAGCCACCACGTGGGCCACGACGGCACCTGCGACGCCCTCGCCCTGCGCCTCGATGAGCTGCTCGACACGCACCGGTTTCCGAAGTTCGCTACCAAGGTGTCGCAGCTCGGCTCGTACGGCGGCGGCAACCACTTCGGCGAGTGCGAAGTCGTGCGCGTGGCGGACGATACGCGGGCGCGCTCGGCAGCGGAGGTCTTCGGCCTGCGCGACGGGTGCGTGGCGTTTCTGTCGCACTGCGGCTCGCGCGGCTTCGGGCACAACCTGGCGATGGGGCAGTTCAAGGCGCTGCAGGGCAAGTTCGATGCCTGGAGTATTCCCTATCCGGGCGCCGACCGCGAGCTGTGCTACGCGCCGCTGGGCACGCCGGAGGCCGACGCGTACCTCGACGACATGGCCCTGGGGGCGAACTTCGCGACGGTGAATCACCTGCTGATCAACGCGCTGGTGCTGGAGGCGTTCGCGGAGGTCTTTCCCGGCGTGCGCGGCGAACTCGTGTACTTCATCAGCCACAACATCGCGCGGCGCGAGATCGTGCACAACCAGCCGGCGTGGGTGATGCGCAAGGGCGCGACGCGCGCGTTTCCCGCGGGTCACCACGGGCTGCGCGACACGCCCTTCGCCGACACCGGCCACCCGATCCTGCTGCCGGGCGATCCGCAGCGCGGGTCCGCGGTCATGGTGGCGGAGGCCGGCGCGGAGAAGAGCTGCTACAGCGTGAATCACGGCGCGGGGCGGATCCTGGGCCGCAAGAACGCGATCCGCACGCTGGACCAGGCGGCGATCGACCGCTCGTTCGCGGAGCGCGACATCCTGACGAACTGCCGGAACTACCCGCT
>ERZ795053.7730-NODE-7730-length-10275-cov-4.722407_pt1 | contig 10275 bp, 10 predicted proteins | sample MGYA00375137_ERZ795053 | MGnify/ENA primary metagenome ERZ795053 (study PRJEB30182, sample SAMN05720284) | activated sludge metagenome | isolation source: Anaerobic digester | place: Hong Kong | collected 2014-12-17 ... | reverse complement strand
TGTTGAAATATTAAAAGGAGAGCATGCTGGATCCGATTTATATAATGTTTCCGTGGCCCTGGCTGCAGAACTCATACATATGACTTCCGGAAGGACCATCGGGGAAGCGACGGAAACTGCGAGGAAAAAGATCCGTGATGGGTCCGCTTACAAAAAGCTCTGCGAAATGATAACTGCCCAGGGCGGGGATGCCTCTGTCCTTGAAAAAGGGGAAGGACTCAAGAAGCCCCTTTACACCCATGAAATCAAGGCTCCTGAGGATGGTTTCATAGTTTCGATTGATGCAAAGACAATTGGAATCATATCAATGAACCTGGGGGCCGGACGTAGCAAAAAGAGCGACCCAATAGATTATTCAGCAGGAATAAGGATCCTGAAAAAACCGGGAGAGGAAGTTGTAAAAGGTGAACCCATGGCTGTCCTTTACTCAGATATCAAGGATATGGAAAACCAGGAAAGGATATATCTTGGAGCATGTGAGATATCCGACACCCAGCTTCCGGAAAGAAAGTTGATACTTGGCAGGGTAACCCATGGTAGAATTGAAGAATACTGAAGATAAACGGAGTTGAACATGAAAAAAATCACAATGATACTTTTAAGCCTTGTGCTGATGCTTTCAATGGTACTGACACAGGTTCTGGCGCAGGATGAGGATTTCGACATCAATATAGTGAATCAGAAGGTTCTGTCCTCAGATATAAACAATCTGGCATCAAGGAGCTTCATCCTTCTTGAGATGACCACCGGACAGGAACTGTTTTCAAAGAATGCTGACAACAGATATCCAATGGCGAGTCTTACAAAGATAATGACCACTTACATCATAATGGGGGAACTGGCTGCAGGTCGAATGAGTTTCGACGATATCATTACTGCAAGTGAGTATGCATGCAGTTTCGGAGGTTCACAGGTATGGCTTGAACCCGGGGAACAGTTCACCTTGCGTGAGATGCTGTATGCAATTGAACTTCACTCGGCAAATGATGCAGCTGTTGCCGTGGCTGAAGCCATCGCAGGAAATGAAGCTTCCTTTGTGTCCCTTATGAACGCTGCTGCAGAAAAACTTGGTATGAATGATACCTTGTACAGGGATTGCACAGGCTTATCTGATGAAGGTCATTATTCCACTGCACGGGATACAGCAACACTGGCACTTGCACTTGTGAATACATATCCTGAAATCCTTGAAATAACTTCAAAGATCTATGAACCTTTCAGGGAGGGAACGGAAGACCAGGTTGATCTGTACAACAGGAATAAGCTGATTCAATATTACAGTGGAGCAACGGGGCTTAAGACTGGATTCACCACATTGGCAGGCCACTGTCTCGCTGCAACGGCAGAACGAAATGGTTTTAAACTTGTTTCGGTGGTAATGGGAGCCGATGATACAAATACGAGGTTTGCTGATTCCATGAAGCTTCTCGACTATGGTTTCCTGGAATTTGATTTCCTTACAATAGATGACGGTGGGAAACCGGCAGGAAGCATACCTGTTGAAAAAGGGATAGAACTTGAAGTTACTTCATATGTCGAGGGAGACTCCACCTTCTTGTTGAAAATCAAGGATTTTGACAGAATAGAAAGGGTCGTTGAGATCCCTGATGTGCTCGAAGCCCCTGTGACTGCAGGAACTGTAATTGGAAAGATAACATATGTCCTTGACGGAGAGGAACTCGGGTCAACGGCAATCCTCACAGAAACGGGAACTGAAAAAGCAGGATTCTTCAAGCTGCTCTGGCGGAAGATACTGTCCTGGTTCGGCATTGTAAAATGATTTTACACAGGAATTCCTGAAATGCCGGACAGGATTTGTCCGGCATATGTTGTTTGTGTTAGAATAATCTAAAACATTGGGCCACGCCCGGGAGGTTACCATTAATATATTAGGAACTATTACAAATTATTTATATATGATACCGGTGCTTATAATAGCACTGACTTTCCATGAGTATTCCCATGCATTCGTTGCATACAGGCTTGGGGACGATACTGCAAAGAGCAGGGGAAGACTTACACTTAACCCTCTGAAGCACCTTGATCCCCTTGGAACCATAATGATGATAGTTGCACGCATAGGCTGGGCAAAACCGGTTCCTGTAAACCAGATGAATTTCAAGGACCCGAAGCAGGACATGGTGAAGGTGGGGATTGCAGGACCGCTGTCCAACCTTACCCTTGCATTCATAACTGCATTTCCCATACAGGTAATGATACAGTATTATGCAACAAGGCCTCTTACCAAGGTTGCTGAGATTTTCTTCACATTCCTTGTATTGTTCTTTACAGTCAACCTGTATCTTGCAGTTTTCAACCTTATACCCATACCGCCCCTGGATGGATCCAGGATATTCTATGGGTTGCTGCCGGATAAATACTATTTCGGAGTAATGAAATATGAGAGGTATGTAGGACTTGCAATGATACTCCTGATCCTTGTGGCGCCCGGAATTCTGAGGACTGTACTTGATACACTGGTATATCCTTTCCGGGAAGGTTTTATGATTGCCGCAAGGTTCATTGTGAATTTGTTTATGTAGTTGTCCAAAAGGACAGCTTTAATATGGAGGTAGAAAATGTCAAAGAAAGTAGTGTTGAGCGGAGCGAGGCCCACAGGGTCACTGCACATAGGCAATTATCTGGGAGCGGTTCAGAACTGGGTAAGGTTACAGGATGAATATGACTGCTATTTCTTCATTGCCGACTGGCATGCGCTTACGACCGGATATGAAGACACTGCTGGCTACAAGGAAAACATTGATGAGGTAGTGAAGGACCTGTATGCTTCCGGACTTGATCCGGACAAGTGCAATATATTCCTGCAGTCCGCCTTGAAGGAGCATGCTGAGCTGCATCTTCTGTTTTCCATGATTACACCGCTTTCATGGCTTGAAAGGTGTCCTACCTACAAGGATCAGCTTGTACAGATGGAGGACAAGAATATAAGGACCTATGGTTTCCTCGGGTATCCGTGCCTTCAGGCTGCCGATATCCTGATTTACAGGGCTGATTTTGTTCCCGTCGGAGAGGATCAGCTTCCTCATATAGAAATGACAAGGGAGATAGCCAGACGGTTCAACTTCCTCTATGACAGCGTTTTCCCTGAACCCCAGCCGCTGCTTACGAAAGCTAAGGTGCTTCCGGGTCTTGACGGCAGGAAGATGAGCAAAAGCTACAACAATACCATAGCCCTCAAGGACAGGGGAGATGTCCTTCGGCAGAAGGTAATGAGTATGATCACTGACCCTGCAAGGATAAAGAAAGATGATCCCGGCCATCCGGACATATGCCCGGTGTTCGGTTACCATAAGATATTCAATGAACAGGAAGTACCGGAAATAGAATGCGACTGCAAGGCCGGGAAAATAGGCTGTGTAGCATGCAAGAAGAATCTATTCAACAAACTGTCTGCAGCCATGGAACCGATACACGAAAGACGGGATGAGATTGATGCGAATCCGGGGATGGTAAGGGAGATACTCGCCAGGGGAACCTCCAATGCCCGTAAGATCGTGGAAGAAACCATGAAGGATGTTCGTAAGGCTATGAAGATAGACTGGGAATAGGTGTTGTTTTTCAATGGAAGTAAAGTGTGACCTGAAACTTGAGAATTTTCAAGGGCCTTTCGACCTTCTGTTTCATCTTATTGAAAAAAATGAGATGGACCTTTATGATATTCAAATTTCAGAGATAACCGAGCAGTATCTCGAATATCTTTTCGCTATGGAAAGCCTGAACATGGATATAGCAAGTGAGTTCCTTGTAATGGCCGCAACCCTGCTGCACATCAAATCACGTATGCTGCTGCCGACAGTGTCTGAAGAAGAGGATGAGATTGACCCCAGGGAGCAGCTGGTGTTGCAGCTATTGGAGTACAAGAGATGCAAGGCGTCCGCAGGGCTTCTAAAGGATATACATGCAACGGCAGGACTTAACTTCTACAGAAAGCCATCATCCGAGGATTTTGGTAAGACTGAAAGAACCTACAGCCTTGCTCCGAATGTGCTCAGGGACATGTATGTGCTTATTTGTGAAAGAAGCATAGCAAGGAAGAACCTGGGAGCCAGGAAAGTAAACAATATTCTGCGGCACGAAAAATATACGGTTGAACAAAAACTGCGAAAGCTGGTCAAGCTTCTGTTTGAGAAGGAAGAAATCAGTTTCTTCGAGGAATTCATGGGGAAGGGAGCCAACAGACTGGATTCCATCACAGGTTTCCTTTCTATATTGGAAATGGCCAGGTCAAGGAAGGCAAAACTGCGCCAGCGGGGTATTTTTGAGGATATCATCGTAAGAAGAACCGAACAGCTGAAAGAAGATGACTTCACTGATGTGCCGGAATTGTATAAATGACGGAGATGGATATGAAAGACAGGGATTACAAGAATATTCTGGAGGCCATGCTGTTTGCAACCGGGGAGGAGATACAGCCGGGGAGGATAGCCTCTGCTCTGGATATTGACAAAGGAACAGTTGAAAGGCTTTTAAAGGAGTTGTCAGAGGAGTATAACGGGGAGCACCGGGGAATCGTACTCAGGGAGCTGAACGGATCCTGGCAGATGTGCACAAATCCACTTTACTTTGAGAATGTCAGACTGCTGTTTGAGAAGATTGACAACAAAAGTCTGTCCCAGGCAGCCTATGAAACACTTGCAGTAATTGCATATAATACAGAAGCCACCAGGGCAAAGGTTGAATCGGTGAGGGGGGTCAACTCCGGTTCATCGATAAGTACATTGGTTGACAAGGGCCTCATTGAAGAAGCGGGCAGGCTTGATGCCCCCGGAAGGCCCGTAGTCTACAGGCCATCGGTGGAATTCTACCGTGCATTCGGCTTCCGGTCCCTTGATGACCTTATTCCTGTGGATACATCACCGGAAGGTCCTGAAGAAGAACCCAAGGTTTTTCCTGACGACAGAATTCCAATGGATTGAGCTCCAATGAAAGAGGCAGGCATGAGACTTCAAAAATATATTGCTGCCTGTGGAATCTCCTCCAGAAGAAAAGCTGAGGAGCTGATTTTGGCCGGGCGGATAGCCGTAAATGGAGAAACCGTCACTGAATTGGGAACCAAGGTTTCCGATGGTGATGAAGTGACATTTGACGGCAGACCAATTTCACCGGAGTCAGAAAAGCATTATATTTTATTCAATAAACCGGAGGGAGTAATAACCACGGCTTCTGACGAATTCGGAAGACGGACTGTACTGGATTTCTTCAAGGATTTCAACGAGCGGATATATCCGGTGGGAAGACTTGACTATGATACATCCGGATTGCTGATTCTGACCAATGACGGCGAATTCGCAAATTTCATGATGCATCCATCTAATCATATTGGAAAGACATACTTGGTGGCATGTGATTCAAGACCAGGGCAGGCAGTACTTCAAAGGCTTGCGTCAGGAATAGACATCGGAGACTATATTACACAAAGAGCAAAGGTTACTGAATACAAGGGCCATGGGAAATGGGATGTAAGAATAACCATATTTGAAGGAAGAAACAGACAGGTCAGGAAAATGTTTGAGACAGCCGGATTGAAGGTCATTACTTTGAAAAGGACTGGAATTGGCAGTATCCATGACAGCAAACTTCCTGAAGGTAAGTGGAGATATCTTACGCCCGGTGAACTTAGGGATCTGGGGTATGGAATTGATTAACTCCCTTGGAGTATCAAGGGGATATGCAAAATTGCAAGTAAAATACGGAGACAGGGTTGTTGATGCGACTGCCGGACACGGGCGCGACACACTGCTGCTCTCCGGTTTGGTTGGAGAAACAGGCATTGTATATTCATTCGATATTCAGGAAATTGCAATTGCATCAACCCGGAAACTCCTCGAATCAAATGGTGCACCTGAAAATGTCAGACTTATCATGGACAGTCATGCAAACATGAAAAAATATGTTAAACCAGGAATATCCTGTGTAATGTTCAATCTTGGCTATCTGCCGGGTAGCGACCATTCCGTACAGACTGAAGCAGAATCCAGCATCCAGGCAATAAAGGCGGCATCAGAGCTATTGCTGCCGGGTGGTATCATCCTGATAGTCATCTATCATGGAGGAGATACAGGCTTCAGGGAAAGGGACGAAATCATTGCCTTTACCGGCACCCTTGACCAACACAAGTACACCGTTGAAATGAGATCATTCATCAACCAACGGGGCTATCCACCCATATTCATCTGCATCCAAAAACACTGAAGCGCCTCCCGGCGCTTCTTTTTTGTTCTTTTTTTTACTTTCACCCCCGGGGTAAAAGTAAAAAGATTTAACTTTTACCCCGGGGGTGAAAGTAAAAAAAATGGAAAATCGAGTGGGGTTTGGGGGTTGACAGTGGGATAATGGGGGAGTAAAATGTAGTCAAGTGGTAACTAAGTGGTAGTAAGTGGGGTTAAAGTGGGAGTGAAATCCCGGTGTTGATTGATAGGTTGAACAATGGTACAGACTTTCCAGGGTGAATATCTTCATAAGTTTGATGACAAGGGCAGGATAATCGTGCCCCAGATATTCAGGGAAAAGCTGGGACTTGAATTCCAGGTTTCGGTCGATGTGGATGATGGATGTCTTACCATATATACATTGGATGAGTGGGATAAGGTCCATGAGGAAATCAACAGCAAACCCAGATTCGACAAAGAAACAAAAACAATGAAGAGGCGTTTTTACGCTAACAGCGAAAAGTGCAATTTGGATAAACAGGGAAGGATCAGAATTCCGGACCATCTCAGGGAAAAGGCCAAACTTATGGGCAAGGAAGTATATTTCATTGGTGCCGGTGAGATAGCAGAGCTCTGGGACAAAGATGAGTGGGAAAGCATCCGGTAAGGAAAGGGGATTCCAATGGGCAAGGCATTCAATCATGAATCAGTACTGCCGGATGAAACAATAAAATACCTGAACATTGAAAAAAACGGGAAATATATCGACTGCACCGCCGGGGGCGGAGGTCATAGCAGACAAATACTTGAAAGACTGGGCAGCGACGGCCTGCTGATAGCAATCGACAGGGACATCGAAGCCATTGAAGAAACAAACAGAGTGCTCGAAGGAACCGATACAAAGGCAAAGTATGTGGTTCTTAAGGATAATTTCCTGAACATTGACAAGATAATAGAGAATTATGCACCTGATGGGGTAGATGGAATCCTTATGGATCTCGGAGTGTCATCACACCAGCTTGATGAAAGTGAACGTGGTTTTTCATACCATAGTGATGCACCGCTGGACATGAGGATGGACAAGGAAGAACAATTGACCGCTTACGAAGTAGTCAATGAATATACAAAGGAAAAACTTGCCGAAATCATAGGCAGATACGGCGAGGAAAGATACGCAGGAAGAATAGCCTCGGCTATAATACACAAAAGACAAGAATCTAAAATAAATACTACATTGGAACTGGCAGAAATAGTAAAGTCCGCATATCCACCCAAAGAAAGGTTCAAAGGGAAGCATCCCGCAAGAAAAACATTCCAGGCGATAAGAATTGAAGTCAACAAAGAACTGGAAATTCTTGGAGAAGCACTCAGGAAAGCAGCAGATGGTTTGAAACCCGGAGGAAGACTTGCTGTTATATCCTTCCATTCCCTTGAAGACCGGATAGTAAAGGTCGTATTCTCAGAACTGGAAAACCCATGCATTTGTCCCCCCAACTTTCCTGTATGTGTTTGTAACAGGGTATCAAGGCACAAAATCATTTCTAAAAAGCCAATATTGCCCACCAGTGATGAGATTGACAATAACAGGCGGTCAAGGAGCTCGAAATTAAGAGTAATTGAGCACAGATGACCGCAACACGAAAGAAAAAATTTTAAATTTACAAAAGAAGAACACGAAACACACAAAAGACAAAACAGACAAATTTACAAAAGAAGAACAGCAGAACAAATTGAGCGCAACAAGGAAAGTCCGGCCGGCAGACCGCCGGCCGGAGATTTTTCCGGGGGAGTAATATGAGAAATTCAGCAGTTCGCATTGCAGAACCGGAAACAGTCATTTATGACACTGAAACGGTTTTGGAAAGCAAACCGGAACAAAAACCCGATTTAAGATTATTGAAACGGCGTAATGTCAGAGCAAGGGTCAATGCCATTCTCTGGATTGCGCTGATTTTTGCTGCATTTTTCCTGGTTACCTCAAGATACAGCAACCTCACCAAACTTAACTATGAAATAGCTGATATAAAAAGCCAGCTTGAAGAACAAAAATCAATTAACTCATCACTCTCTGTTATCCTGGATCAAAAGACAAATATTATGATGATCAGACATTCTGCCGAGACAGAGCTTGGAATGCATGAACCCGACAATCATCAGATAACATATATAGAAGTTCCGAGGGCCAATAAAGTCACCATTGAAAACAGCGAAGAGGACAGTCCGGATGACAGCATTGGTTTACTGGAAAATATAAAGGCATTCATAGCGGGCAACTGATTCCTGTGGAATTGGCATAATAATGAGCTCTAAAAAATGGGTTTTGCAATTCACAGCATTACCCTTTAATATTATAATAGGTAAGGATTGCCGGAGTTTTTATCAGGAAATCCGAAGACAGGAGATACCATTGATCCGCAGAAAGAAGAAGACCAAAAAACCAGTCAGTGAACACAGCAGGAGAAAAAGAAGACTGCTTGTTATTTTGGTTATCTCTGCATTGGTTGCCGCTGCACTTTTGGCCAGGGTTGCATACATTCAGTTCGTCATGGGCGAGGAACTCAGGAAAAGTGCATACAGACAACAGAACAATGGACGTATCCTGAGCCCTGCAAGAGGAAACATATATGACAGGACAGGTAATGAACTGGCAGTGTCAGTTGCCGTAGACAATGTGACAGTCAGTCCGGTGGTCATTAAAAACGGTTCTGCAGACCCGTCCATGATTGCTGATAAGCTTTCAGAAATGCTTGGGTTCGAGGTTTCAGATATTCTGCGCCTTTTGGTAAAGGACAGTGAGTTTGAAGTAATCGCCAGAAAAATCGACAGGGAAAAGGGCGATGAAGTCAGAAGCTGGATAGAGGCAAACAATATCAGAGGAGTTTATGTTGTATCTGACACAAAAAGATATTATCCGAACAATGAACTTGCTGCTCATCTAATAGGTTTTACAGGAGCTGATAACCAGGGTCTTTTTGGTATAGAAGCGGCAATGGAGAGCTATCTGAAGGGTATGCCCGGGAAAGTGATAACCGAGGTGGACAAGGATGGCACTGAACTGCCATTTGCCACAAAAACCGAAATAGAAGCTGACAATGGACTTAATCTTGTTCTGACACTGGACAGAAATCTCCAGAGGATAGCCGAGGATGTCCTTGAAAAGGGAGTTGAGGAAAACAAGGCCGCAGGCGGAGGGACAGCAATAATAGCAGACAGCAGGACCGGTGAGATTCTGGCCATGGCTTCCTATCCAAGTTATAACCTGAATGAGCCAAGGGTCAATCCTGTGGGTTATGAAGCTTCCGAGTGGGATGGATATTCTGTCGAAGCCACGGAATTACTGAGCAAGACCAGGTGGAGGAATGAATCCCTTTCAATGACATATGAGCCCGGTTCCACCTTCAAGGCTGTTGTCGCTGCAATGGCACTCGAAATGGGCATAGTAGGGCTTGACGATATTGTGGATGACTATCCCGTTGAAGTCCAGGAACATACCATTTACTGCTGGTCAAAGAAATATCCTCATGGAGAGGAAACCTTCAGGGAAGCCATATATAATTCCTGTAACCCTGTATTTGTAAAGGTAGCACAGGATATTGGAATCGACAGATTCTATGAGTATGTTGATTTATTCGGATTCATGGATAAAACAGGGATAGAAATACCCGGTGAGGAAAATTCACTGTTCCATGCAGAGCCTATGGAAATTGACATGGCTGTTGCCTCATTCGGCCAGAGATTTACAATTACACCCTTGCAGCTGGTATCGGCATACAATGCGCTGGCAAACGGCGGTTATCTCATGAAACCATACCTTGTTAAAGAAATACTGGATGACGAGGGTAATACCATAGAAAAGTTTGAACCGGAGGTCATCAGGCAGGTTATCTCAGAGGAAACCTCAGATACAATGAGGGAAGTGCTTGAAGGTGTGGTAGCCGAAGGAACCGGTAAGAATGCATTTGTTCCGGGATACAGGGTTGCCGGCAAGACAGGTACATCCGAGACAACTGAGGAAGACGTATATACTGCTTCCTTCTGCGGTTTTGCTCCTGCTGAAAATCCAATCATCACAGTACTGGTCATTCTGGAAGACCCAAGGGGAGAC
>ERZ795053.7729-NODE-7729-length-10275-cov-5.981018_pt1 | contig 10275 bp, 9 predicted proteins | sample MGYA00375137_ERZ795053 | MGnify/ENA primary metagenome ERZ795053 (study PRJEB30182, sample SAMN05720284) | activated sludge metagenome | isolation source: Anaerobic digester | place: Hong Kong | collected 2014-12-17 ... | reverse complement strand
CCGACGCTGTCGAGGCTGCCACCTTTGACGTACCTGAGATCAATGGTGAGTTGTTGGCCGCGGTCGATGAATTCCTGAGCAACATTCCCGAAGGCTACTATTCGTTGGGCACCGTCGAGAAGATGCAGGGTGCGATGGATACCGGGGCCACCGTGATTGACGTGCGTGAGGAGAGCGAATACACCGATGGCCACATTGCCGGTGCCATCGACATCCCGATCCGCACCATTGCCCAGAACCTCGACCAGATCCCCACCGATCAGACAGTCGTTGTCTACTGTGCCAGTGGCTTCCGCGCCGCCATGTCGACTGCTGCGTTACACATCATGGGCTATGACAATGTGCGGGCCTTCCCGCCGAGTTATGCCGGTTGGGCCGATGCCGGGGGTGCGACGGAGTAGCGTATACAGGTTGATTGTTGTTTGAATTTGAGCTGAATGTAGTACACATACGCGTACTACATTCAGCTTTTTTGTTGTGCATAGAGAGAAAATTTGTGCTATACTGTGGGTGACAATCCTGGTTAGCAAGACAAACGACGAGGTTATCATGGCTAGCCCCCGAACTGACTACAACCGTGACGATTACGACAGCCCATGGAAGCAGTTGATTGAGTGGTACTTTGAACCGTTCATGCGCTTTTTCTTTCGATCTGCCCATGCACAGATCGATTGGCGACAGTCGGTTCAGTTTCTCGACAAAGAGTTGCAGCAGATTGTACGCGATGCGGATTTAGGAAGGCGCTACGCCGATATTTTGGTCAAAGTGTGGTTGCTAGATGGCACCATTCGCTGGATTCTTGTCCATGTCGAAGTGCAAGGGCAGGTCGAGATCGAGTTTGATCGACGAATGTATACATACAACTATCGACTTTTTGATCGGCATGATCGTGCAGTGGCGAGCTTTGCCGTGTTAAGCGATGAAGATGCCAGTTGGCGGCCAGGAAACTATCAGCACGATATTTTGGGCAGTAGCCTGACTTTTACCTACACCACGGCCAAGTTGCTTGACTTCGCTGCAGAATGGGCAGCATTGGAAGCCGATGACAATTTGTTTGCCACGGTGGTTATGGCACATCTCAAGACACAGGAGACCAAATCTAGTCCCGCTGCGCGTTACGATTGGAAATTTTCGCTGATTCGTCGGTTGTATCAACGAGGCTATACACAGCAAGATGTGATAAACTTGTTTCACTTTATCGATTGGATTATGCGTTTGCCCCGAGCATTGGAAGAGCAGCTACGAGAGGAGATCGTCCAAATGGAGTTGAAACAGTCAAAACCTTATGTTTCAATGTTTGCGCACTTTGAACGGGAAGAAGGACGTGAAGAAGGACGTGAAGAAGGGCTTAAAAAAGCACGCGAAGTTACTATCCGCCTTCTGCTGCGCTTATTGACCCATCAATTCGGCGAGATCCCGGTTGCAATCCAAGAGCGTGTACATACCCTTTCGCTAGACCAAGCCGAACCATTGGTCGATGCCGTGTTGATGAGCGCATCGCTGGCCCAATTTGCCGAGCATCTGCCGTCGATGGAAGATACGGAAACGAGTTCCTGAGGTAAACAACCACCATGGCAAGACGTGCACCCAAACAGTGGGTCTACAACTCACGCAAGCCCACATCGCCCAAAATCCCGGCTGCGCTCAAAGCGCAGGTCAGCGAGAAGGCCGATGAACTGGTCGATTCTTACCTCAAACCAACCTTCATTCGACCCGTTCCGCCCGACCACCAGTTCAATTACATTACCGATATTTACACCAAATGGTGGCGCAGCTATTTTTATTTCTGTTCCGGGTATGCATGTCCTGGGCCCAATGCGCTTTCCCCTTCATTTGAAGCGAGGTTTGCCCGCCTCACTTACACGGGCAATGATCGGTTTACGCTTTCTTTCATGCGCTACAACGACGAATGGGTCGAAGTTTATGAGGATCAGACCTTGGACGAGTGCCTGGATGCGATTAGAAATGATGAGTGGTTTCACCCTTAACACAGGCGGTATAGCACGAATTGTGTAAATCTCGAACTGATCCAGAGGACAAATTGAGCTTTACACAGTTTTCGACATACCGCCCTTAACACTCCGATCAATCCCCCACCTCAGCCCTGCTTAACTCCGGCCACGCCACCTGGTCTCGCTCCCAGCGCGTTTCCGTCGCGATCTTGGCAATACGTTTGGCAAAATAGTAGATGCGGCGGAAGTTTTCGATCATCTCACTTTCAATTCGAAAGACGTCGAGGCGACCGGGCTCGTTGGCCGTCAAGCGCCGGGTGAGATGGATATCGATGGCATCGGAGAGACGGTTGATCTCCGGCTTGGCATCGATGACCTGCTGCGCCAGTTGACGATCGTTGCGGGTGACGGCGTCAATGGCCTGCTCCACCGTCCAACAGACCTTCTGATGTAGTGCCCGCAGCGCTTCCTCCGTCATTGGGCTGATCTGGACATTCGTGTGCACCCGGTCAAAACCCACCTCGGCAATATTGGTCTCCACCATGTCCCCAATGTTCTCAATATAGTTGGCCACGGCGAGATAGTCAGAGAGCTGGTTGGACTGCGCTGTCAGCAGATCGGTCTGCGAGAGGCGGCGCAGATAGGTGACAATGGCACCGTGCAACGCATCAACTTCGTCGTCGGCCTCGACCAACCGCTGGATCGTCGCCTCATCCCCTTGGACCGTTGCGGGCAGTGCCTGGCGTAGCATGGCTGTCGTCAACTGGCCCAACCGGCGCAACTCAAAGCGGGTAAAATCGAGCGCCAGATCGGGCGTATCCAACACGGCGTCATCGAGATACTTGGGCTGTACCAGTAGCGTTTCCTGCACCGGGCGATCGGGAATTAGTCGGCGCATGGTCCATGCAATCTGGTCGGTAAACCAGACAAAGAGAAAGGTGTTGCCCACATTGAAGATGGTGTGAGCGTTGGCGATCTGCCGTGGTGTCTCGACGGCCATTTGGGCTGCCCCTTCGAGACCAACGACAGCGGGTGAAATCAGGCGCGTGAAGTCAGCGAGTTGATCGATAAAGGGCAGCCAGATCAGCACGCCAATTACCTTGAACAGAACATGGACAACCGCGGATTGCACCGCCTCGGTCGGTTTACCGATCGAGGCGAGAATCGCGGTGATACAGGTGCCAATATTGGCGCCGAAGACGAATGCGATGCCGGTATGTAAGGTGATGATCCCCTGGCTGGCTAAGACGATGACAACACCGACCGTTGCTGCGGAGCTTTGAATAATTGCCGTAAAGATCGTGGTGATGAGAATCGCCAGCAGCGGATTTTGCAAGTTTTGCATCAGATCGATGAATGGCTGATAGGTGCGCAATGGGTGGGTCGCCTCACTCATGAGTTCCATGCCAAAGAAGATGAACCCCATGCCCATCATGATAATGCCATATTGTTGCACCCGTTTGCGCTTTGCGGTGTAGAGCAGTGCAAAGCCAATAGCGACGAGAGCAAGGGCATATTGGGTCACTTTGAAGGCAATGATCTGTGCTGTCATGGTAGTGCCGATATCCGCACCTAAAATGACGCCAATGGACTGTTCGAGCGACATCAAACCGGCACTGATAAATCCAACCAGCAGTACCGTCGTTACCGAGGAGGATTGGATGATCGATGTCACAAAGGCACCGGCAAAGATCCCGGTGAAGCGATTGGCAGTCATTTTGGAGAGGAGTCGCTTCATCTCAGCGCCGGCCACCGTCTTCAGCGCATCGGTCATCTGATCCATACCGTAGAGAAAGATGGCAAGACCACCGAACATCCCAATGAGAATGGCGCTAAACTGTACGGAATTGTTTACTTCAGCAAGGGGCATAGGAATACCTCAAATTGTTTGCGCGTCGATTGAACTGGCCACGTTTCAGCTATTGCGCTCGTCGATAATACCGAAAGCGGTAAGGGAAACGTGACGTTGTTTGTTAACAACAGTTTAACAACTTTGGCTTGCCCCTGCAAAGGTATGGGAAGAAATGAAAAAGCACGCCCGGCGTCTATCATCGACGCCGGGCGTGCTTTTTGATGTGATTCACGACGTACGCCACTGGTGGAATTACAAGTGCCAACAGGCCCTAGATAAAAATAATCTGCGCTCCCTCGGTCATATCCATGAAGTCGCCGGCGGTGACGATGTCAATCACACCGTCGATAAAGTCTTCTTTCTTGAGCCCCATCATGTCCACCGACATCTTGCAGGCGTAGAGTTCGGCGCCGGCATCGACCAACATTTCCAAATACTCGCGCACCGGCGGTACTTCCAGCTCTTCCATCTTGTCCTTCATCAACTTGGTCGCCATCGCCGTCATGCCGGGCAACACCCCGACAATGTTGGGAATGCCCAGGTTGCCGGCATCGACCCCCATCATGCTCATTTTCATCGCGGTATTGGCCACCGGCGCAAGTTGGAGGTGGTCAATCCGTCTCTTGTTAATGATATCCATGCCCCAGAAGGTAAAGAAGATCGTCACATCGATGCCATTGCCCAGCGCAGCCCAGCCCATCACAAGCGCCGGGTAGGCCATATCGAGCGTCCCTTTGGAACAGATAAACGCAACTTTCCTTGTATCGTCACTCATCGTTGAGCTCCTCTATTTTTAGTTATCAGTAATCAGTGGACAGTTATCAATCTCAAGCAATATCGCCGTCCGGCAGTTCACTGGTTACTGACTACTGATAACTGTCCACTGTCCGCCGTATGCTGTTCTACACACAACCTTCCGGCTTGCCCAGCCCGGCAATCTTCGCAACCTTCTTGGCCGGCCCTTTCGGGAAGAGCTTGAAGAGCTCTTTGGTCGTGACATCGGTGCCATTGGTGATCTGGCGGAGAGTCGGTGATTTGCCGTTCAACTCCGGTCCCTTGCTACGGCAGAAGTCAATGACTTTCCAGTGCGACGGGGTCAGCTCGGCCACCCCTTCTTCAGTCGCAATTGCTTGTGCAATCTCTTTGTTCCATTCGGCCGGATCGGTCAAGAAGCCTTCCTCGTTTAGGTGAACTTGGGCGCCGGCGATTTCACGGGTTGTCATTCGATTGTCATCCTTTCAATTTCGCGAACTTGGGTTCTGTGTTCCCAAAATCAATGTTGTCTACTGCTTATTCGCACGCAATGGCGATTCTGTTGTCTGTGCACCGATCGTCCCCAACACCCGCATCGTCAGTGCCAAACCGCGACGCACGTTGGGGTCGCGAATGCTGCGCATAAGGGATCGATAGGAGATATCCACTTCGGCATCTTTCTCTTGGTCAACAATGTTGACGGTATTGCGGACAAAGCTCATGATCTCCGGCTGTGTCATCGATTTGATGGTCTGGAGAATGAGCACAATGTTATCGCCGAGAGCCTGCACATCCTCTTCACTGAAAGAGGTCACAATGTTGTCGGCGATCTTGAGGCCACCCTGAGCAAAGACAAAGTACCCTTTCTGCTCCATCTGCGCCAACATCTCAATTGCTCGGCTCATGGCCTGGTCGGTAATGGGCGGGATCGTCTCGGCCAGATCCATGAAACTTTCCAAACGGTCGAGCATCAGTTCAAAATTGCGCCCGTTGCGCATGAGCCGCTTGACCAACCGCAGGAGATCACTGAGATCGACATATTCCTGCACCTCTTCCAATTGGGCCACGGAGAGATCAAAGGCCTGATTGACAATCGGGGTCAGATCATGCATCAGCTCCGCCCGTTCCGTCCGTTGCCGCTCTGCGACCTGGGCCTGCTCGGTGAGATAGGCGACCTGGGCCGTGAGTGCATCAATTTTCTGGGTGAGTTCATTGAGTGTTGTATCCATGATCCCCTCCTTAGCGCCACTTCCCGGCCATCGACATGCGGGCCGATAGGGGCAACTCCTGCCCTTTGAGCAGAATGTTCCAGTACATCCAGCGGAACATGACTTTGCCCCAGTGGTTCATCTCCGACTCCTGCAAGAGGGTAAAGGGGCCAACGCCCGGCAATGGATAGCGGCCCGGCAGCGGTTCGACATCGTAGTTGAAGTCAATCAAAAGCCCCTTGCCAAAGCCCGATTCAATGAAGCAGTTGGCATGGCCGTCAAAGGTGGGCAACATTTCCAGGCCATCGACATAGCGCAGGAAATTTTCGGCAAAGCAGTCGACGGCAAAATGGGCAACCGAGCCCGCTTTGGAGGTCGGAATCGCGGCGGCGTCACCCAGCACAAAGATATTGGGATAGGTAGGCGAGAGGAATGTGTGTTTATCCACCGGGATGAAGTTGAGTTCATCACCCAATTCTGAGCGTCCAATGGCTTTATCGCCCATATTGAGTGGAATCGAAATGAGCAGATCATAGTCGACCTCCTGCTCATCGTAGGAGACGATCTTCTTTTCCGCCGGCTCCACCCGTTCAATCATAAAGTCCGGCACTACCTGGATATTTTTTTCTTCCAGAATATCGCCCAAATGTTTGGCTGCAATCGGCTTGGTAAATGCGCCGGAAAGTGGTGTTGCGTAGATCAGCTCAACCTGCTCCCGTATGCCCTGTTCGTGGAAATACCAGTCGGCGAGCATGAGAAATTCCAAGGGGGCTACTGGACACTTGATGGGATTTTCCACCACATTGACGACCAAGCGGCCGCCCTTCCAGGTGCGCAACTGACGAGCTAGGGCAACCGCACCCTCAACAGTGTAGAAATCATAGATTGATTTGTACCACTCATCTTCCAGCAGCCCTGGTGTTTCATCGGGGCGAGTGTGGGCGCCTGTCGCAATCACGAGGAAATCATAGGCAAAGCTGCGACCGTCGGTTAACTTCACCACATTCTGCTCTGCATCAATAACATCGACGGCGCCCTTGACCATCTCGACGCCGGCCGGAATAAAGTCGCGTTTGGGCTTAATCACATCGTTTTTGCTGTAGATGCCAAAGGGGATAAAGAGGAATCCAGGTTGATAATAGTGGGTTTCATGTTGATCAACAATCGCGATGTTCCACTCATCTTGGTCAAGAAGACGGCGGAGACGATTGACAACCATTGTGCCGGCGGTACCGGCACCGAGGACCAATAAACGTTTCATCATTCTTCTCCTTCACAGAGAATCAACCATAGAGTATCAACCACAGAGAATCAACAGACCCTGGAAAGTCAGCAGTTGCTCGACGGCCAATATGCTCATTGGCTACCCTCGGCAGTTCAGAAAGAACTGTGAGGGCACTCCTGTATCAGGAGAAGAATGCCTTCGCCACTGCGACTTTGCAATGGGTGATTGATTGGTAAGACGCTCATATAGACGAAGCGGTGAAATCGTTGGCATTCTCACCGAGGATCTACCCGATTTCACCCGGAGACTAAATGAGCCTTGGTAAAAACGTCGCTCTACAATTCACTGTAAAGCAACTGAATCAAGCGCTCAACCGATAATACTGACATAGCGTTCCGCCAGATCACCCAACTGACTTCTGCTGACTGTTTACGCCGACTGTTTACTGACGACTGTCCACAACTTCCTGCAACGTCGCGATCTGATCATAGAGCGCACCGTGATCCTGTAGCAGCAGGGAAAAAATATCCGCAATACGCTGCACAAAGCTCAACACAAAGGTCTGTTGCTGCTGATTGAGGCGATAGACCTCATCCATATGCGGCGCCAATACATGGACCGGCAATTGAAAATGTGCGGCAATCTCAGCAACTTCTGCATTGTCGGGAGGCCACTGTGCGGGCGCAATGCCGCCAAAAAAGACCATGCCCTTCAAAGCGTTGCCCGTGCGGATCAGTCCACGGGCGCAAAGCAGGCCCATCTGATTTGGCATGAATTTGGGGGCAAGGGTCACGCGGCCGGCAAAGTGTTGCCACTCCTGAATGCAATGTGCCACCGCGGCATTGTCGGCCAACAATGTCTGGTAGAGCCCGCAAGCATTGCTCACATTTGTGACAGGTTTGCCGTCCATATCCGTTATCACAATGGTGACGCCCAAGGCATCGGCTGTCAGATCCTGGATCAATTGTGCTGCGGCCAGAGGCAACAATTCACTTAACGAACGTTCTATGTTGGAGGGACCCACCTGGCGTCTCTGCGCAGCACCGGTGGGGGCGTGGGGTGGCTGCCCATTGGTTTGCTGCTTTGCCGGTTCTGCGGGTTCTGTGGCGGGAAGGGGCGCTGCCAAAAACTGTTCAATCGCCTCCCGGGTAAAGCGCCACTGTTTACCAACACGAATCGCCGGTAACTGTCCGCTTTCAACCATGCGATAGATGGTCGTGCGGTCGATTTTCAGTAACTCAGTCACCTGTCGTGTTGTGAGTAGTTCCGCCACTGTTGGTCTCTTTTTCTCAAAACTTGCCGATTGCTCAGAGATTGTTCTGAATTTCACAAGGTGGTATGAGTATATCACACAAGATTTATGCAGTCAATACATCAAAAATAACTAGTTGCATCGAAAATGATATGTCCTGCGAGTGGCGGAAATATTTTGTGGAAAATTTGATGTATGTGCATTCTATTTTGTTTTCCGTGCGTCGTCTTGATTCAACCCCGGTGTACTGAGAGTTTTCAATGGCCCACTGATAGTGACGGGCTTTTTCCCTCACCCGACCTCACCACCTGGCTAGGGACAACCCCGCTATTCCTGTATATAATCATTCAGGTTGTTGCACTATGAAAAACATAGTACTGCATGAAACATAGTAGCGTAGATGTCCGAAAAATGTGATCACGATATGTCTCTCTGCGAGACACAGTGCTGAGGTTCATTTTCCGGTACCTAAGCCACACAGTAAATTGTATTGAGGAGTCGTCATGAAGCGTTTCTATTGGATCGGTGGGGTGGTTGGATTAATTCTGCTGATTGCGGTTCCGTTGGTCATCTTTTGGCCGCGGGCACCGAGCCAATCCGGCGATCCCTGGGATAACATGCCAACCCATCTCACCCATACGGATCATCACGACATCATCCAAGGTCCCTTTGACTCCCCCCAAGCCGTCACCGAGAACTGCCTGGAATGTCACCCCGATTCTGCCGACCAGGTGATGCACACCACCCATTGGACTTGGGAGGGGGATCCGGTGGAAGTGCCGTGGCGGGATGGGGAAGCGGTGACCATCGGCAAGAAGAACCAAATCAACAATTTTTGTATCGGCATCCAAGGCAACTGGCAGAAATGTACCAGTTGTCACACCGGCTATGGCTGGAGCGATGCCAGTTATGATTTTGATGAGAGTGCCAATGTTGACTGTCTCGCCTGTCACGCCAACACGAGCACCTATGCCAAGGGCGATTACGGCTATCCCGCTGACGGCGTGGATCTGGTGGCCGCGGCACAGAGTGTTGCTAACCCAACCCGCGATAACTGTGGCAAATGTCACTTTGACGGCGGCGGTGGCAATGGCGTGAAACATGGCGATCTCGACGAGAGCCTCTACTTCCCCACGGCCAATCTCGATGTGCACATGGGCAAGTATGATTTCCAATGTACCGACTGCCACCGCACCGATGATCATGACATTAAAGGCCGGCTGCTGGCCGATAATTACGAAATTGCGGCGACGGAACAGGTCGCCTGTACCGACTGTCATCAGCCCAATTTGCATGACGACGAGCGCATCAACTTACATGTTGAAACCGTCGCCTGTCAGACCTGCCACATCCCGGCCACCGCGACCAAGGACCCGACCAAGGTTTACTGGGATTGGTCGACGGCCGGCCAAGAGTTTCCGGAGGATCACTATACCTATCTCAAGATCAAAGGATCCTTCGTCTATGAAAAGGATTACCAGCCAATCTATGCCTGGTTCAACGGCAGCGCAGCCTATCGCTATCTCTTGGGTGATACCATCGACCCGACGCAGGTCACCGCAATCAATCCGCCCGCCGGCGACATCACCGACGAAACCGCGAAGATCTTCCCCTTCAAGGTCCACACGGCCAACCAGCCCTACGACGCCGAATTCAACTATCTGTTGCAACCGGTGACCGCGGGCGAGGGGGGCTTCTGGAGCGAATTTGACTGGAACGCGGCCTTTGAACTTTCGGAGCAATATACTGGCCTACCGTACAGCGGCAACTACGACTTCGCCGAGACCGAAATGTACTGGCCAACAACACACATGGTGCAGCCCGCGGACAAGGCGCTCCAATGTGACGACTGCCACAGCGCCAATGGCCGGATGGACTGGGCCGCCCTCGGCTATCCCGGTGACCCCATGGAATGGGGCGGGCGCTTCGCCAAGCAGTAATCTCTGGTTCCCACGCTCAGCGTGGGAACCCAGTATGGACGCTCTAGAAGAATAAGTAAATAATCGGGTAAACCCCATCCCCCGGCCCCTTCC
>ERZ795053.7727-NODE-7727-length-10276-cov-5.377262_pt1 | contig 10276 bp, 3 predicted proteins | sample MGYA00375137_ERZ795053 | MGnify/ENA primary metagenome ERZ795053 (study PRJEB30182, sample SAMN05720284) | activated sludge metagenome | isolation source: Anaerobic digester | place: Hong Kong | collected 2014-12-17 ... | reverse complement strand
ACACAACCGAACACACTCTTTCCCTACACGACGCTCTTCCGATCTCGTCGTCTCCTCGTCCGACGAGACCGGCGGAACCGCGGTCAGCCTGAGCTATCCGCCGTCCGTGGCGCTCGACAGCAACGGCAGCCGCATCGAACAGAACGGCCCCGGGACCGCGTACCGCGCCCTCTCCGCCACGGTGCCCTCCTCCACCGAAGGCGCCCAACGCTGGCTGAGCTTCCTCGCCCGCAAGGACAGCGCGGGCGCGTTCAACGTGCGCGTGGCCAACACCAGCAACGTCGGACGCTGGAACGCCGAGGTATCAGCCGACGGTACCGTCCGCGCCGAGATATTCGCCGGCGCCAACTCCGCGCCTGGCGTATTCCCCAATGACGAGACGGTGATGGTCATCACCCAGTTCATCGCCTCAGCCGGGACGACCGACATGGTCAAGATCGCCATCATCGATCAGAACGATCCGCTGCCGGCTGACCCGGGCAGCATCGTCTGGGACGCCGAGGTCACCGACAGCACCTCCGTCACCATGAGTCGCCTGCTCGTCGAAGTGGTCAGCGGCCTCGTCGAACTCGACGAATTCCGCTACGGCGACTCGTACCTGGCGGTCACGACCAACAGCTTCATCCCCTTCGACGTCGACAGCATCGACTACGCCGCCGGATCCATCGGCGGCCAGGGGCCGTGGTCGGGCGATCTCGATGTCGCGGGCATGCCCAGCAACAGCCTCGCGTATCCCTCGCTCACCCCGGCGATCACCTTCGAGCCCGTCGGCGGACGCATCGATCAGTCCGGCGCAGCCAGCGCCGAGCACCCGCTGTCCGTGGACGTGGTGCCCGATGGCAACTTCACCCGCTGGGTCAGCTTCATCGCCCGCAAGGACGCCAGCGGCAGCTTCGCGGTGCGCACCAAGGACGCCGGAACCGGCAACGCCCGCTGGAACATGGAGTTCAACGCCGACGGCTCGGTCCGCGCCGAGATCAACACTGGCGCCACCTCGGCGGCTGGCCTCTTCCCCAACGACGAGGACGTGCTCGTCATCAGCCGCTTCTACGGCCGTACGTTCCCCGGCCTCGACGCGGTGGACATCCTGCTGCTCCGCGACGGCGACACGCTGCCGGCCGACGAGCACGACATCGACACGAACGGCCTGTGGAACGTCCACTTCGAGGAAAACACGTCCGTCTACATGGACGCGCTGGTCATCGAGGCGCTCAGCGGCCACAGCCAGCTCGACGAGCTCCGCTACGGCAACACCTACGAATCGGTCACGAGCAGCGGGAGCAACCTCTTCGAGCAGGACAGCTTCGACTATGCAGCCGGGGCGATCGACGGCAAGGGTGGCTGGTCGGGTGACCTCAACGTCGCCGGCCCGCTCGGTGGTTTTGCGGACGACACCGTGTTCGTGCTGTCCATGCTCCAGGCCCACACCGTCGGCGGCACGGATTCCGACACCGTCTACGTGAAGGTCTTCCACAACGCCTACGACCTGCCCGTCGCCGCCAGCGCCATCTCCGACTGGGATCTGATCGTCGGCGGCAACACCGGCGTGTTCCTGAGCAAGCTGCGCATCACCGGCACCGGACCGGGTGCGATACTCCTCGACGAGCTCAAGGTCGGCACGACCTACGCGAGCGTCACCAACTACGCGGTCCCCGGTGACTGCGACGGTGACGGCGATGTGGACGTCGACGACTTCGTGAACTGCTTCGAACCGTGCCTCGGCGGCCCGGGCCTGACGCTGCCCGAAGGCTGCGCGAGCGCCGACCTCGACGGTGACTTCGACGTGGACCTGCGCGACTACGCGCTGTTCAGCCAGTCGTTCTGAGCGAGATTGATGGGGGGCGAAAGCCATGGCGGGTAGTCCGGGTGCGGCATGACACTCGGCTACCCGCTCTCCATTGCATGGAACCGCGCGTGGTACGCAGACCCGAGAAATACCCTGTTCACCTGCACGCCGGAGCCGCCCTGGGGGCTGCGCTCGTCGCGATCGGCGCCGCGTCCGCCGCAGCCGAGCCGGCGGGTCAGCGCTCGGCGTCCGTGCCCGCCGGGTACAACCTGGTCTGGAGCGATGAGTTCGACGGTCAGTCGCTCAGCACCGGTGATTGGGTTTATCGAACGACGCGGCGCGGCAATGTCTCCGTCTGCCGGCCGCAAAATGTGACGGTCTCCGACGGCATGCTGCGCATCGCCTGCCGGCGCGAACCGGATCAGCCCGTCCAACTGACTTGCGGCGGGGCGATCACCGCCCGCAAGTTCCTCTACGGCTACTACGAGGTCGCCGTGCGTCTCCACGGCGGCGACGGCTGGCACGAGGCCTTCTGGACTACGTTCGGCACCGACTTCAACCTCACGCCCGCACAGGCCCGCGTGCCCCGCATCGAAATCGACTGCTTCGAAAACTACGCGGAGCACGGCCGGCACAAGTTCACCTACGGCATCATCGAGTGGCACCCGGTGCACGGCGGCCTCAGCCGCGACTACCACGAGACCGACGTCGACCTCGCCGCGTCCTGCAACGTGTTCGCATTCGAGTACACGCCCGAGTTCATCAACTTCTTCTTCAACGGTGAGCTGCTCCAGACCGTCGACGTGCGCGACGTGCCCCACAACCCGTTCAATCTCTGGCTCTCCAGCATCGCGACGCAGGACACGCCCGACATGCAGGACGGCTACTGCGACTTCGATTACCTGCGGTGCTACGCCATCGACCCGAATTCCCCGGAATTCCGGCAGCGCCGCGAGCGCTTCCTCGCGAAGATCAACCGCGTCACCGCGCCCCAGGTGCCGTCGGCGGGCACTAACCTCTGGATTCAGGCGGAGGACTTCGTGCAGCATGGCGATTGGGCGACGCAGCGCGACGGCCTGGCCCGCATCCTCAAGGCGCCCGGCGACCGAAAACGCGACGTGCCTCGCGCGCGGCGCACCGCGCGAACCATGATCGATGTTCCCCAGCCGGGCACGTATCACCTTTGGGTCTGCGCGCGCGATTACGCGACCAACCAGCCCGGCAAGCGCAACTTCCAGGTCGCGGTGAACGGCCAGGTCGCCGCTCGCCACTTCGGCACGCACGGAGAAGAAGGCTATCGCTGGGAGGACGGCGGTTCCTTCGATCTGCCCGCCGGATTGATCACGCTCGAGCTGATCGATTCCACGCGCTACTTCGCCCGCTGCGATCGCCTGCTGCTGACTTCCGATCCGGACTACCGTCCCCAGGGACTGGGGGCCGCCCCCAGCGTCGCCCAACGCTGGGATGAGTCGCGGGATTTACCCAGCCAGCCGGCATCCGCGAAATGACCACCATGCCCGCCAGGACCGCGCCAATTCCGCTCGCATGGCTCACCGGAATCGCCTGCGTGCTCGTACTCAACTGCTCCGCCGGCGCCGCAACCGTGCATGTGGATTTCAACGATCTCGCCCCCGGCCCCGTGAACGGCCAGTTCGGCGGCATCGGGCTCGACTCTGCGGAGGCCTGGGGGAACAACGCGACGCTCAACGTCGTCGCCGGCGACTTGGCGGCGCCAACCGCGACCCACTATGCGCTCACGCAGTCCGGAGCGGCGCAGAGCCTGCAGGGATCGTCCGGGGTTGCGGTACAGAGCACCCGCGCCCTGGCCGCCCCGCTCGGCGGCATCGTCTGGTTTTCCTTCCTGCTCCGACAACCCGACAGCGCCGCACGCAGCGGACTGACGTTCAACACCGACACGAACACAGCCGCCGTCCTGCCTCGCGTCGTTGCGGTCGGCGGGAGTATCTTCGTGGACTACGGCTCGGACGCTCAGGACGTCTGGCTCTCGAACGCCCTGGTCCTCAACCAGACCACACTCGTTGTCGGGCGCATCGAACTCGACATTTCCAGCGACAACCGCGATCGCCTCAGTCTCTGGGTCGATCCGGACGTGGTTACCCCCGGCCCCCCGGCGGCTGTCCTCGAGGGCAACGATCCCTTCGGGAGTACCATCACCCGCATCGGGCTGGTTTCCTACCATGCCAACGGCACCGTGGGCGGAATCATCGACGCCGTCGCGATCGCCAACGGGCCGGAAGCCTACGCTGCGGTCACCGGCGTCGCGGGCGGCGACTACACGCTGGCCTTCTCCGACGAATTCGATCAGGAACAGTTGGATACGGCGGCCTGGTCGCTCGACCCCGTCCGGCACAACGTGGACGTCTCCGCGGGGCTGTTGCGCCTGCTGACGACTGCCGACGGAGAGTCGTGGACCACGGGGAAAATAACGAGCGCGTTCACGCAGCGTTTCGGCTACTTCGAGGCGCGCTACCGCATCGGCGCCGACACCGGTCTCAACAACGCTTTCTGGCTGTCCACCCCCGACGATATCTACCTGGAGCCCAACGGTTCGCCGCAGACCGTCGATCGCACGGAAGTGGACATCAACGAAACCCACTACCCCGACGAACTCAACATGACGCTGCACGACTGGTCGCCTGTCCACGTCGGCGTCAAGCACGCTTCGGTCGACGTCGGCGCGAACCTCGCGCAGAGCTTCCACACCTATGCGTTCGAGTGGCGCACCGACAATCGGATGATCTGGTACTTCGACGGCACACCGTACCTCACCGCGAGCGCGGCTGAGGTGAACAGCGCTCGGACCAGCCTGCCGCTGGCGGTGTTGTTCTCGACGAAGGTGGCGCCCTTCGCCGGGTCGCCCGGTCCGAACCTCGATGGCACCAGCATGGATGTGGACTACGTGCGCGCCTACCGCCGGACCGGCTGGTCCGGCGCGGTCAGTAGCGACTGGAGCGAGCCCGCCAACTGGGGCCCGGATGGCGTGCCGGGCCCGGATGAAGCCGCCGTGTTCAACGGTCCGACGTCCCAGCCGATCGTCAACCTCGCGGCCGACGTTTCCCTCCGCGAAGTCTACATCGCGGGGCCCGACACCCCGGGCATGACTTTCGCAACCGGCCACACGCTGACGCTGGGCGATGTGTCCGGTTCCACCGGCGTCGCCAGCATCACGGTCAATCCGGACGTGGCGCACGACCAGACATTCGACCTTCCAATCGTCGGTATCCACGATCTCATCATTGCGAATTACAGCAGGTTGGGCGCATGCCTGATTCTCAATGGCGGTCTCGACGGTCTGGCGCCGGGCCGCCTGGCACATTTCGGCGGCGGCGCCATCGACGTCAACGGCTCGATCGGCGGCAACATCGCCGATGTCATCAACTTCGCCGGCGCCACCACGCGACTCACCGCGGCCAACAGCCATACCGGCCCGACGGAAATCCGCGGCGGCACGCTCATCGTGGCGGCTGACGGAGCCCTGGGGGCTGTGTCGTCATCGGGACCCACGCGGGTCCTGGCGGGCGCGACGCTCGCCCTCGCGGATGGTGTGCAGTACGCAGCCGCGGAACCCCTTTACGTTGCTGGGGCTGGAACGCCGGACGGCGTCGGGGCAATCACGGTAGCAGACGATTCGTCGGTGGCGTGGAGCACAAACGTCTGGCTGACTGCGGATGCGACTATCAGCAGCGGACTCGCCGGCGGTGAACTCACGGTCGGCGGACTGATCAATGCACCGGACGCCTCCGGCCGCACCGTCACGCTCGCGGGCAGCGGCACGCTGCAACTCGACGGCATCCTGGGAACACGCGTGATCGGCATCCTCAAGATGGGCAGCGGCGCCGCCGTGTTGAGTTCCCCCAGTAACCTCAACGCCGGTACGACGACGATTGCGGAGGGCACACTGGCGCTGGGGACCTCCGGCACCACCGGCCAGTCCTCGCTCATCGCCGTGCAGACCAATGGCACCTTCGAAGTGAGCGCCCGCGGCGGATATTCGGTCACGTCCGGACGGACGTTGAGCAATAACGGTACAGTCGTGGGTGAAGTCACGCTGGCAGCCGGCGCTACGCTCGAGGGCCGCGGCGTACAGAGCGGGCACGTCACCGCGCTCGGCGGCGCGACCATCCGCGTGGGTCCGGACGAGATCATCAACCCGCAGACCGTCGCGATCGTGGCCGACGCCGACGTGCGCATTCGTTCGGGTGAACCCGCAACGAACCCGGGCGGCGACACGCCCCTCGCCGTCGGGCCCGTGGCGGCCGCCGACGTCTTCCGGACGTTGCTTCGCTTTCCGCTGGACGCCATCCCGGCGGACGCACTGCTCGTGGGCAATCCGGTGCTGACGCTCACCGGCGCCGGCGAGGACGCGGCGTCGGTTGCCTCCGCGCCGAAAGTCGAGGTGCGCCGCCTGCTCAACAGCTTTGACGAGAACGAAGCGACTTGGTTGCAGCGATCCGCCGCGACCCCCTGGATGTCGCCCGGCGGTGATATGGGCACGTTGCTGGTCAGCAGCAGCGGTCCCGATCCCGACGCGTTCGAGGCCGGCGATCGCCTGACGCTGGCCAGCTCGACGCTTACCGGCAACCTGCAGGCGGCGCTGGGTTCTCCAGAATGGAACGTCATCATCAGGACCGATTCTGAAACGAGCGAGCAACGCAGTTTCTACTGGCTTCAGCCTTCCGAATCACCCGATCCGCCCATGCTGTCTGTCACGTACGGCACGCGCAACACGCTCGGGACATTGACGTTCGCCGATGGCCTGGATCTGCAGAGTGGTGCCACCATCATTTTCGAGGTGGGCGCCCCGGGCGACCTCTTGCGTATTTCCGGCGGTATGCTGACCGGCCCCCAGGCCGGTGCGGTCACCATCGAGATCACCAACGCGGACGTCGCGACCACCGGCGTCTACGCCCTGGCCGACTGGCACGGCGCCGGAGCCGAAGTGGTTGCCTCTGACTTCATGCTCAGCGAAGCTATACCCGACGCCCATCTCGTCGTTGCGGACGACCAACTGCTGCTGGCGATTCTGCCGCCGGCACAGCGCTACGACTTCGACCGCAATGGCGCGGTGGACCTGGCGGATGCTGCTGTGATGCTGGCGGCGCTGACCGGCCCGTCGTTGCCGGCCCAGCCGGTGGTGAGCACCGCGGATTTTGTCCGCGCCGACTCCGATTACGATGGCGACGTCGACCTGGCTGACTTCGCCGATTTCCAACGCTGGTTCTCAACCCCCTGATGAGGTTTGCCTTGCGCTCCATCTGCCGCACCATCGTACTGCTGATCATCGCTCAACTGCCGGCCGCTGCCCGCGCCGAACACCCGGCGGTTCACTGGCAGCCGCAGGACGATGGCTCCATCGTCGCCCGTGTGGGAGCGCAGTCGTTCGCCTTTCGCCCCGAACTGACCCTGCTCTTCACTGCGGATGATCCCAAGCTCGCCATGCGTCCGGCGGACATCAAGCGGGTCAGCTACAACGTGCCCACGTGGCACACGGGCGTCACCCGCGGCGCCGACGGCGTGCGCAACGTCGACACGTCCGTCGCCGGGGGCGATGGACTCGATCCGTCCATCCTCGCGGGTGATACGAAGGGCCGTACTTGCGACTATCTCCGCGCGGCGCCGCGGGCGGTGCTTCAGGCGGAAGCGATCGAACGCGACGGCGCCACGGTTGCCTGGAAATTCGCGTCCCATCCCGTCGCGAATATCTCCGCATCCGTAGACCTCGGCGCGCCGAACGGTCCCAAGGTTGAGATCACGTTGCGGGCCAGACGCGCCGGGTGGTTCTCGATCGGCTATACCGGCGCCCCAGCGGTCGCCGCAGAGGAACTCGAGTGGCTCTACCAGCCCCTGATCTGGCACGCACGCCGCATGCCCGACCGCTCCTACGCGACGGCTGCCTTCGAGTGCACGATACCCGCCACCCTCGTGCAGCGCGCCGGCACGACGTTCGGCGTGGTCGTCGATCCGGCCATGCTGCCGTTCCAGCCGCTGCCGCGATTAGATAATTCCCAGTTCGCCGTCGCGCTGCGCGACGACGCCGGCCAGGCCCGGCCCATGGCCTTCGCACCCCTCCTCGGCGGTGCCGGGTCTAAGATGGCCGCCGGAGATACCCGCACGCTCACCGCGACGCTCTACGTTCAACCCGCCGCGCTGGTGAACGCCTACGAGTCCATCGCCCGCGACATCTGCGGCTTCGCGGACCATCGCCACAACCTCGACATCTCGCTCAACCAGACGCTCGCCAACATGGTCGCGTACGGCATGAGCCCGCAGTCGCGCTTTAACGCCGAGCTGCGCGGCTGTGCCTACGACACCGACGTGCCCCAGGCCGTCAAGAACGTCTCCGCGCTCCATCCGCTCTCCGCCGCCCTCGTTCTCGATGACGAGGCCATCTATCGGGAGCGGGCGCTGCCGATCTGGGAGTACCTGCTCAGCCGCGAGAAGCTGCTCTTCAACCTCGATCCGTCGGTCAGGACGCAGAGCCCGTCGGACAAGATGCTCGGCCCCTGCGCGAACGTCAGCGAGCTGGCGGTGCTCTACGCCATCAGCGGCGGGCGCGACTACGTTTCCCGCGCCTACGCCGAGACGCTCTACGGCTCGGAGCGCACGCTCAACCTGGATGTGCCCAAGCGCGGCAACACCTGGCCCGCCGCCATGGAGCTCTACGCCGCGACGGGCGACGCGCGCTACGCGCAGCGCCGCGACGCCGAACTGACGCGCTACCTCCGCCAGCGCATCGCCACGGCGCCGACCGATTTCTCCGATCGCGACGCCGGCGGCATGTTCTTCTGGACTTCCTATGCCCCGCTGTGGATGGAACTCTACGAGGCCTGGACGCAGACGCACGATCCACACCTGCTCGCCGCCTCCGCCGCCGGTGCACGCGACTACACGCTCTTCACGTGGATGCTGCCCGAGGTGCCCGCGGAAACCGTGCACGTCAATCCCGGTGGTCACGCGCCGCACTACTCGTATCTCAAGGGCAAGGGCCTGCCGCCGATGCCGGCCACGGAGCACGATGTGCCGGCCTGGTGGGTGGACGCCCTGGGCCTCACCCCCGAGTCCTCGGGAACCGCCAGCGGACATCGCGGCATCTTCATGGCCACGTACGCACCGTGGATGCTGCGCGTGGCCCACGACGCCGAGGTTCCATTTCTCCGCGACGTGGCGCGGTCCGCGGTCATCGGCCGCTACCGGAATTTCCCCGGCTACCACATCAACACGGCGCGCACCGACGTCTACATGGCCGCCGACTACCCTCTCCGCGATCATCACGAACTCAGCTACAACTCGTTCCACTACAACCACGTGTGGCCGATGATCGCGATGCTGCTCGACTACCTCGTCTCCGATGTCTACGCGGCATCCGACGGTGCGATCGACTTCCCGGCCCACTACGCGGAGGGCTACGCCTACCTGCGTCAGCGTATCTACGGCGATCGCCCCGGCCGCTTCTACGATCGCAACGACGTCTACCTCTGGATGCCGCGCGACGTCGTGGCGGTGTCCGATCCGCAGTTGAACTACATCAGCGCCCGCACCAGCGATGAAGTGCTTCTCGCGTTCACGAACCAGTCGGATGCGGAAGTACACGCCAACGTCACGCTTGATGCTGACCGCTGCGGACTCGGACCTGCCGACCACGCGGTCAAGGTCTGGCGCGAAAACGAGCCGGCTGACAGCGCGACGCTCCACGCCGGCGCCGTGGCGATCACCGTGGCGCCGCGCGGGATCACCGCCATCGCCGTCCAGGGCTGCACGCCCCAGCCACTCTTCCAGCAGCGCGTGCTCGCCGATCGCGGCGAACCGCTCGGACCAGCCGCCCACCAGGCGATCGCCGCGGGCGATTGCCGGGCCATGCTGCTGACCATGGGCCGCACGCTGACGACGGCGTACGTGTACTCGCGAGCCCTGCCTGGCGCCATTCGCCGGATCATCTGGGAGGTTCGCCCGCTGGGATCGGCGGCGCCCTGGAGCAAGACCGTCGACGCCAGCTATCCGTTCGAGTTCTCCTGCCCGCTCGATGCCGCGCAGGCCGGCCTCGAACTTCGCGTGACCGTTGAACCTGCCGACGGCGAACCGACGACTTCGGACCCCGTGATCCTCAGGCGTTGAGCGGTGCGACTGCGACAAGCGATGGGAGTCGACCAACGCGACGCGGCTATGCGCTCGCACGGAACGACGTAGAATGGAGCTGCGCGGTGCATCGTTTCGCGACGCCGCCGTGTCGGTGCGGAGAAAGTATTTTTTAGAGGAGGTCGTCGTGTCCGTCGATGACGCCAAACCATCCGCCGCCGCCGGACCGACCGAGCTCTTTCGCACTTCGGCGGGTGACTTTGAATTTCTGCACCTGCGCTCCCGCGACGCGGAGGTTGCCGTCGTCCCGGAACTCGGCGCGAAGATCGTCAGCCTCCGCGACCGCACGCATCGGCGCGAGTGGACCTGGTCGCCCGACACCAACCGCAACCTGCA
>ERZ795053.7726-NODE-7726-length-10276-cov-10.163193_pt1 | contig 10276 bp, 5 predicted proteins | sample MGYA00375137_ERZ795053 | MGnify/ENA primary metagenome ERZ795053 (study PRJEB30182, sample SAMN05720284) | activated sludge metagenome | isolation source: Anaerobic digester | place: Hong Kong | collected 2014-12-17 ... | reverse complement strand
CAGCAGCGGCCGGTAATGCAGGCTGTCGACCAGGCCGACGGCCAGGAAGGCGAGCAGCACGGTGGCCGCCGCCATCCCGGCCGGCCGCCGCCCGACCTTGCGCCAGGCCGCGCGCAGCGGCGCCTGCGTACGGGCGCGCAAGGCCGAGAGCAGCGCCAGCGCGACGAGCACGAAGAGCAGCGCGTCGGTCCATAGCACGACCGGCTGGAAGCCGAGGATCCCGCTCGATGTGCTCATTGCAGCCTCACCCGCGGATCGGCCAGGGTGTAGGACAGGTCGGTGAGCATCAGTCCCACGATGTAGAGCACCGAGCCGATGAACACCATCGCGCGCACCACCGCGAAGTCCTGCGCGTTGATCGCGTCGATGGTGTAGCTGCCCAGTCCGGGGATCGCGAAGAAGGACTCCACCAGCAGGCTGCCCATGAAGAGCAGCGGGATCACCACCACCACCCCGGTGAGGATCGGGATCAACGCGTTGCGCAACACGTGGCGGAACAGCACCGCAAGCTCGGACAGGCCCTTGGCGCGCGCGGTGCGCACGTAGTCCTTCGAGATCTCCTCGAGGAAGATCGTGCGGTACCAGCGCGCCGACGAGCCGATGCCCGCGATCACGCTGATCAGCACCGGCAGCACGAGGAAGCGCGCCGCGTCCAGCCCCGGCGCATAGCCCGAGATCGGCACCAGCGCCCACAGCTTGGAGACCAGCCACTGCCCGCCGATGATGTAGAACAGGCTCGAGATCGACATCATCGCCACGCACAGCACCACGCCCCAGAAATCCAGGTAGGTGGCGCGGAAGAACACCAGCAGCAGCGCGAAGCTGATCGACACCGCGAGGCTGAGCAGGAAGGTCGGCAGCGCGATCGCCAGCGACGGCCCCATGCGGTCGCGGATCTCCTGGCCGATGTCGCGGCCGTCGTCGGCGCGGCCGAACTCGAGCGCGAACATGCGCAGCGACTTGTCGAAGAAGATGGTCTCGGTGAAGCGCGCACTGCCGCTCGCGGCGTCGTTGAGGAACATCGGCCTGTCGTAGCCGCGCTCGGCCTTCCAGCGCTCGATGGCCTCGGGCGTCGCACGCTTGACGCCGATGTGCATGCGCGCCATGTCGTCGGGGGAGTTCACCACGAAGAAGAGCACGAAGGTGAGCAGATTCACCCCGATCAGAATCGGCACCGCGTACAGCAGGCGGCGCAGCAGGTAGGCCAGCATCAGCGCCCTCCTCCCGCGCCGGGCCCGGCCGCGCTCGGCGCCGCGGTGGCGGTCTCGCGCCGACGCCAGTGGATCGCCGCCGGCGCCACCAGCGCGGCGAGCAGCGCCGCTACCAGCAGCAGCGGCCAGGTCACCGGCTCGTTCCACGCCGCGCGCGCGGCGGCGCGACGCTCGAGGTCGATGCGCTGGTACTTCATGGTGTTGCGCACCATGGCGCCGGTCTTGCGGTTCAGCACCCAGCCGTGCTGCAGCGAATACGACATGGGGTGGAAGGCGAAGATCCACGGCGCGTCCTGCTGCAGCATCGCCACCATGCGGTCGATGAGCTGCTGGCGCGCGGCTCCGTCGGGCATGGCCTTCATGCGCTCGAAGAGGGCGTCGTATTCCGGGTTCTCGTAGTTGGCCGCGTTCTGGCCGTTGAACTTCACCTTGCCCTGCGCACCGTGGAGCAGGAAGAGCAGGTTCTCGGGATCGGGATAGTCGGCGTTCCAGCCGAAGAAGAAGAGCTGCGCGTTGCCTTGGCGGATCTTGTCCTGGAAGCGATTGAAGTCGGTCGGGCGCACCACGAACTGCACGCCCAGATCGCGAAACTTCTTCGCCAGCCAGTCCGAGCGCGCCTTGTCGCCCAGCCCGCCGGGCGTGGTGTCGAGGTTGATCACCAGCGGCTCGCCGGTCTGCGCGTTGCGCCCGTTGGGCCAGCCGGCCTCGGCGAGCAGGCGGCGCGCCGCGTCGACGCCACGGCGCAGCGGGCGCCCGTCCGCGTCGCCGCCCTGCCATTCATAGACCACCGGGTTCATCCCCGCCCGCCCCTCGCGCGCACCGAAGATGCCCGGCGGCAGCGGGCTCATCCCCGGCAGGCCGCGGCCGTTGAGGAAGATCGACACGAACTCCTCCATGTCGAGCGCGATCGAGATCGCCTGGCGCAGCTTGCGCGCGCGCTCCTTGTCCGCCTTCGACGCGCCGCCACCCACCAGCGGGTCGAGCATGTTGAAGCCGAGGTAGAAGATCGACGGCGACACCGAGGTGAGCAGGCGGATGCCCTTGTCGCGCATGTCGTCCGACAGCGTGACCTCGCCCTGGCTGGTGAGGCTGACGGCCTGGTCGAAGTTGTCCGAGGACACCCCGGAGGCGTCGTAGTAGCCCTGCAGGAACTTGTTCCAGTAGGGAATGCCCTCGCGCTCGCGCGAGAACACCACCTTGTCGATGAAGGGCATGGGCTTGCCGCAGTCGGCGAGCAGCCCGGCCTCGGCGTCACCGGGCTCTCCGGCGCAGGGATAGGGGTCGCCGCGGTAGTTCGGGTTGCGCGCCAGCACCATGCGCGCGTTGGGATTGTTCTCGACCAGCATGTAGGGCCCGGTGCCCACCGGCCACCAGTCGAGCGTGAGGTTGCGCTCGGCCATGCCGGGCTGGGCGAAGAAGCGGTCCACCTCGCGCGGCACCGGGCTGAAGAAAGGCATCGACAGCCAGTACAGGAACTGCGGATAGGCGCCCTGCAGGCTGATGCGCCAGGTGTGGCGGTCCACCACCTCGACGCCCGACAGGTCGAAACGGTCCAGATCCAGCCAGCCGGGCGGCCCGTCCCCGCCTCCCTGCGCCGCGTCCGCCGCATCGGCCGCGGCCAGCGCCGCCTGCAAGTCCTTGAGCCCGGGGAGGTACTCCGCCATCAGCTCGAAGATCGGCGAATGCAGGCGCGGATGCGCCAGGCGCTTGATCTGGTAGACGTAGTCGCGCGCCTCGAGCTCGCGCGTGCCGGTCACGGCGAAGTCGCCGAGGCCGCGCACGCCGCCCAGGTCGGCCTCGCCGAGGCCGAGGTAGCGCGGGCTGCCGGCTTCGTCGAGCGCGAACGCCGGGTGCGGCTGGTACAGGATGCCCGGGCGGATGCGCACCTCGACCACGGTCCGGACCACCTTGGCCGGGTCGGCATTCGGCGGCAATTCACGTCCGCCGGCGTCGAGCCGGCGCAGCCGCGGCATGGCCTCGGCGGTTGCCGGTTCGAGCACATAGGGGCGCTTCAGGTAGTGGTACTGCAGCGGCGGCTCGACGATCTGGTACAGGAAGCTCGCCTCGTCCTCGCTATAGGACTGCACCGGATCGAGATGCTTGGGACGCTCGGTGAAGGCGGTATACAGGATGTGCTCGCCGCGCTCGGCCGCCGGATAGGGGTCGTTCCAGACCGGCCCGCAGCCGGCCACCGCCAGCCCTGCGGCCAGCGCGGCCCCCGTTGCGCGCAAGCATGCGGCCGCCCTGCGCAGATGCGCAGACGGGCTCGGGCGGGCTTGGGCGAGGATCCGGAGAGGACTGGAGAACCGGCGCACGGGCAGGCAGGAGCTTTGATCGAAGCGCGGATTCTGGCAGGTTTCGCACGCGCTTGCGATCCGCGCGCGGCGCCGGACCGGCAGCCGAACTCCAGCCGCAGCGCCGCGGCAGCCCCCCGCAGAACCCGCTCCACCGCCCGCCCTTCGTTCCACCACGGTGCGGAAAGTCCTGTCCCTCGCAGGGTTTTGACGGTTTTTCGCTATAATCGCCGTCTTGTCATTCGGAGTCATCTCTCATGGGCTTTCTCGCCGGCAAACGAATCCTCATCACCGGTCTGCTCAGCAACCGTTCGATTGCCTACGGCATCGCCAAGGCCATGCACCGCGAAGGCGCCGAGCTCGCCTTCACCTATCAGAACGACCGCTTCAAGGACCGCGTCGCCAAGCTCGCCGCCGACTTCGGCAGCAGCCTGATCTACCCGCTCGACGTGCAGGACGACGCGCAGATCACCGGCCTCTTCGAGCAACTCGGCCAGCAGTGGGACGGTCTCGACGGGCTGGTGCATTCGATCGCGTTCGCACCCGGCGAGGCGCTCGAGGGCGACTTCCTCGACGGCCTCACCCGCGAGGCCTTCCGCATCTCGCAGGAGGTCAGCACCTACAGCTTCCCGGCGCTGGTGAAGGCCGCGCGCCCGCTGATGCAGGGCCGCAACGCCAGCGTGCTGACACTGTCCTATCTCGGCGCCGTGCGCACCATGCCCAACTACAACATCATGGGGCTCGCCAAGGCCAGCCTGGAGGCGTCGGTGCGCTACCTCGCCGTCACCCTCGGCCCGGAAGGCATCCGCGCCAACGCGATCTCCGCCGGCCCGATCAAGACGCTCGCGGCGTCCGGCATCGGCAGCTTCGGCAAGCTGCTCGCGTTCAATGAGCACAACGCCCCGCTGCGCCGCAACGTGACCATCGAGGAAGTCGGCAACGCTGCCGCCTTCCTGTGCTCGGATCTCGCCAGCGGCGTCACCGGCGAGGTGATGTATGTGGACGGCGGCTTCAACACCACCGCACTCGGCAACGCGCTGCCGCTGCCGCAATAAGGCCGCCGCCCGCCTGCAGCAGGCGGAAACGCAAAAGCCCGGTCTCGAAACCGGGCTTTTGCGTTTCCGTGCCGCCCTCGCCGCAACGGCGACAGGGCGGATGCCGAAGGGGATCAGCGCTGCTCGACCTGCAGCGCGGTCGGGTTGATCGTCACCTCGTAGCGCTGGCGCAGCTCGCTCAGGAAGGCGCCGAAGTCGCGCCCGGCAAGCAGCTGCCGGTACTGCCCGGCCACCGCGGCGACGCGCGGATCCTCGTCGCCGATCTGCGCACGCTCGACCGCCTCGATACGGTACAGCACGTAGTCGCCCTCGGCGGACTGCACGCCGACGTGCGCCGGCAGGGCCCCGGCGGGGGCCGAGAACACCGCCTGCATCGCCGCCGCCGGCAACCCGGGGGCGCCGCGCTGCAGCTTGCGCACCTCCCCCCAGCTGGCCGCCGCCGGCTCGCCCTTGCGCAGCGCGGCCAGCATCGCCTCGCCCCCGCTCGCGGCCTTCACCCGGCCCTGCTCGACGCGGACGAGCTCGACGATGCGCTCGCGCACCTCTTCCAGCGGCAGCCGGCGCGCCGGCTCGAAGGCCTTGACCCGCGCCGAAACCAGGGTGCCGTTGCCGATCTCGATGGCCTCGGTGTTGCGGTTCTTCTGCACCGCCTCGTCGCTGAACAGGGCAGAGATCACGCGCTCGTCAGCGAGCGCCGCGGGGGCGGAGTCGCGACTGATCCAGTCGGTGGTGGCGGTCTTCAGGCCGAGCGCCTCGGCGGCAGGCTGCAGGCTGTCGGGCTGCTCGTAGACCGTGTTGGAGAACTGTTCGGCCAGCTCGGCGAAACGACGGCCGGCCTCCTGGGCGCGCAGCTCGGCGACGATCTCCTCGCGCACCTCCTCGAAGGGCTTCACTGCGGATGGCTTGACGTCGGTGACCTGGACGACATGCACGCCGAACTCGCTGCGCACGGGCTCGCCGATCGCGCCCTTGTCCAGTGCGAACACCGCATCCTCGAAGGCGCCGACCATCATGCCGCGGGCGAAGAAGCCGAGATCGCCGCCATTGCCGGCCGAGCCGGGGTCCTGCGACTTCTCCTTCGCCAGCGCGGCGAAGCGCGCCGGGTCGGCACGCAGCGCTTCGACGAGCGCACGCGCCTCGGCCATCACGCGATCGACCTCGGCCTGCTCGGCCCCTTGGTCGAGGGCGAGCAGGATGTGGCGCGCCTGGCGCTCCTCGGCCACGCCGAAGCGCTGCGGGTTGCCGTCGTAGAACGCCCGCACCTCGTCGTCCGCGACCGCGATGCCACGCTCGACCGCCGCGCGGTCGAAGACGAGGTATTCGGCCTGCAGCCGCGCAGGCTGCTCGAAGCGCGCCGGGTTGGCGTCGTAGTAGGCCTTGATCTGCGCGTCGTCGACCTTGACGTCCGCCGCCAGCGCCTTCGCCGAGAGGCGGAACTCGCGCACGCTGCGCGACTCGAGCTGGGCATCGAGGAAGCGCCGCGCCGACTGCTGCGGGACGATGCCGGCATCGCCCACCGCCGCGACGATCTGCTGCACCCGCACGTCCTGCGCCAGGCGCGCCTCGAAGCTGGCGGGCGTCATGCCCTGGGCGCGCAGCAGGTTCTCGTAGCGCTGCAGCGAGAAGCTGCCGTTCTCCTGGAAGGACGGCACGCCGGCGATGGTCTCCTGCAGTTGCTGCGGCGTCACCACGAGGCGGTTTTCGGCGGCGTAGAGGGCGAGCACGCGCTGGTTGATCAGGTTCTCCAGCACCGCGCGGCGCAACTCGGCCGACTCCAGGAGCGCGCGGTCGACCTGGCCACCGCCGTCCTGGCGCAGGCGGTCCTGCTGTTCGCGCAGGGCCTGGTCGAACTCCCACGCGCCGATGCTGGTGCCGCCGACGCGCGCCGCCTCGTTCGCGGAACCGGAGTCGCTGAAGTAGGCGTCCATTCCGAAGAAGGCGAAGGGGACGATCAGGATCGCCAGGATCACCTGCGCGACGCGTTTGTTGTTGCGAACAGCCTCGAACATCTCGTATTCCGTGGAAAGGACAATGAAGCGCAGCACGGTGGAACGGGCGCCGGCGCGAAAGTTCCGCAGTTTAGCGCAATGCCCCGGCTTCGGGTCCGCAGCATGCCATCCGTCACACCGGGGTGCGAACTACTCTCAATATACTGCGCGGATGCGCGCTCGCCTTCTCCCCGGACTCGGATTCGCCCTGCTCTATTGGGCGGTGGGCTACCCCGCGATCCACCTCGCCATCCCGCCGGGGTATACCGCTCCATTCTTTCCGCCAGCCGGCATCGCGCTCGCGGCGCTGTTCGTGTTCGGGCTGCGCCTGTGGCCGGCGGTGTTCGCCGGCTCGGCGCTGATCCAGCTCGCCACCGCCTGGCCGCTGCTCGGCAGCCCGGGCTGGAACCTGCTCGGCCCGCTCGCCGTCCCGGCAGGCGCCACGCTGCAGGCAGTCGTCGGCGCAGTGCTCGCGCGCCGGCTGCTCGCCCCCGAAGACAAGCTCGATACGGCCGGCTCGGTGATGCGCTTCCTGGGCGTCTGCGTGCCGCTGAGCGGCCTGGTCTGCTCGACGATCGGCGTCTCCGCGCTGGTCCAGGCGGGTGTCATCCCGGCAGCCGATGCATTCTTCAACTGGTGGACCTGGTGGACCGGCGACACCCTGGGCATGCTCGTCGCCGCGCCGCTGACCCTGGTCTTCATCGGCCGCCCGGCGCAGGACTGGCGCCCGCGCCGGCTCGGCGTCGCACTGCCGATGTCGATCGCACTCGTGCTGCTCGCGCTGGCCTACCAGCAGGTCGTGAGCTGGGAGAACTCGCGGCTGCGCGCGCAGTTCGAGCGCGACAGCGTCCACCTCTCGGGCCTGCTGCAGAAACGCCTCGAAGAGCAGGTCGACATGGTGCGCTCGATCGAGCGCCTGCTGCTCGCGAGCGATCACGTCTCGCGCAGCGACTTCCACGAGTTCGTCGCGCCATGGATGCAACGCCACCCCGGCACGCGCAGCTTCACCTGGAACCAGCACCTGCCGCACGCCGCACGCACCGCGTTCGAGGAGGCGATGCGCGACGAGTACCAGACGGATTTCCGCGTCCTCGACCGCGACGCCGCCGGACAGACCTCGCCTGCCGCCGAGCGTCGGGTGTACTTCCCGGTCACCCGCGTCGAGCCCGAGGACGGCAACCGCACGGTGCTGGGCATGGACCCGCTCTCCTTCCCGATCTCCGGCGACGCGATCCGGCGCACACTCGCCGACGGTCAACCCGCCGCCACCGCCCGCATGCGACTCGTGCAGGCGCATGGGGAGCAGCACGCCGTCGTGCTCTACCAGGCCGTGCTCGCCTCCACCGCGGACGCATCCCGCCGCGAACCGCTCGGCCTCATCTCCGCGGCACTGGGCATGGACGACCTGCTCGCTGCGATATCGCGCCAGGCAGAGGAGCAAGGCATCGACGTCCGCCTCTCCGATGGCGACGCCCCGCCCGAAGCGGCCCTGCTCGCCGGCGACCACCCCGCGAAGGATTCGGTCTGGCCGGACCACGCACTGACGCAGGTCACTTCCATCGATTTCGCCGGTCGCCACTGGGCGCTGGAAACCCGTGCCTTGCCCCAATACACCGAGGGCCTGCGCAGCTGGGCGGCCTGGGGCACGATCGCAGTCGGTGTACTCGCCAGCGGCATGCTCGGTGCGCTGTTGCTGATCACCACGGGCAACCGCCGCCGCATCCAGGCCCTGGTCGAGCTTCGCACCGCCGAGCTCGAGGCCGCGGGTGCGCGCCTGCAAGAGAACCGCGCCGCACTGGTCGACGCGCAGCGCATCGCCCGCCTGGGCAGCTGGGAGACGCTCTCAGGGCGCGTCGGCCTGCAAGCCTCGGACGAGCTCCGCCTCCTGCTCGACCGCAGCCAACAGCGGCTCGGCTCGCTCGCCGACCTGATCGAATCGATCGCGCCGGCCAGCCGCGCCGCGCTGAGCGGCGCGATCGAGCGTGCCGCCACCGAGCCGGGCCGGATCATGCTCGACTGCAATACCGACAGCCTGCCGATGCGGACCCTGCAGTTCCGCATCGAAGGCGAGCATGTCGACGGCCGCCTGCGCCGCATCCGCGGCACCGCGCAGGACGTCACCGCGCTGCGCGAAGCCGAGACGCGCATCCGCTACCTCGCCCGCTTCGACCCGCTCACCGGGCTGCTCAACCGCAGCGCCTGGCAAGACCACGCCCAGGACGTGCTGCGCCACGCGGTGCGTCATGACGACCGCTGCGCGGTGCTGTTCCTCGACCTCGACCACTTCAAGACGGTCAACGATTCGCTCGGCCACGCCGCCGGCGACCGTCTGCTCGCCCAGGTGGCCTGCCGCCTGAGCGGCTGCGTGCGCGAGGAAGACCTGGTCGCCCGCCTCGGCGGCGACGAATTCGTGATCCTGCTGTCGCGCCTTGCACACACCGAAGAGCCGGCACGCGTGGCCGAACGCGTCCTGGAAGCGCTCGCCCGGCCGCTGCAGATCGACGGCCAGCCGCTGCATCTCGGCGCGAGCGTCGGCATCGCGCTCTACCCGGCCGACGGCGGCGAGATCGACACGCTGCTCAAGCATGCCGACACGGCGATGTACGAGGCCAAGGAGTCCGGGCGCAACGCCTATCGCTTCTTCCTCCCCGAGATGACCCAGCGCGTCACCCGCCGCCTGCAAACCGAGGCCGAGCTTCGACGCGCGATCGAGATCGGCGAGTTGCGTCTGCACTACCAGCCCCAGGTCAACGGCGCGACCGGCCGGGTCTGCGGGTGCGAGGCGCTGGTGCGCTGGCAGCACGCAGAACGCGACCTGCTCTCGCCCGACCAGTTCATCCCCTTCGCCGAGCAGAGCGGGCTGATCGTGCCGCTCGGCGAATGGGTGCTTCGCGAGGCCTGCCTGCAGCAGGTGCGCTGGCGCGACGCGGGCCTGCCGCCGCTGGACGTCGCGGTGAACATTTCCGCGCTGCAGTTCCGCCGGCGGGACTTCGTCGCCACGGTGGCGCGCGTGCTCGCCGAGACCGGCGCCGACCCCGCGCGGATCGAGCTGGAGATCACCGAAAGCGCGCTGATGGACGCGACGCCCGAGCTGGTCGCGAGCTTCGACCAGCTCGTGGCGCTCGGGTTGACGCTGGCCCTGGACGATTTCGGTACCGGCTATTCCAGCCTGTCCTACCTGAAGCGCCTGCCGCTGCGCCGGCTCAAGATCGACCGCTCCTTCGTCGACGGCTTGCCGGACAACCCGGAGGACGTGGCGATCACCTCGGCCACACTCTCGCTCGCCCGCGACCTGGGCATGGAAGTGGTCGCCGAGGGGGTGGAGACCGAGGAGCAGCGCGCCTACCTGCGCAGCCGGGGGTGTGGTGCGATGCAGGGTTACCTGTTCTCGCGGCCGCTGGGGGTGAAGGCGTTCGAGGAGTGGGCCTGGGAGCGTGCAACCGCGCTCGCCTGACGAGCCCGCCGCGCCTATGTGGGAGCGCCGGCAGGCGCGAAGACGGCGCCGACCGAAGGCAACGCGCGTCGATACCCCGACTGCCGTGTTCGCAGCTTCCGCAGCTCCTACAGCGCGGCCCGGACACGCGGCGGTTCGTGTAGGAGCGCCGGCAGGCGCGAAAGCGGCGCCGACCGAAGGCGACGCGCGTCGATACCCCGACCGCCATGTTCGCAGCTGCCGCAGCTCCTACAGGGGCGGCCGGGATGCGCGGCGGTTTATGTAGGAGCGCCGG
>ERZ795053.7725-NODE-7725-length-10277-cov-4.449814_pt1 | contig 10277 bp, 5 predicted proteins | sample MGYA00375137_ERZ795053 | MGnify/ENA primary metagenome ERZ795053 (study PRJEB30182, sample SAMN05720284) | activated sludge metagenome | isolation source: Anaerobic digester | place: Hong Kong | collected 2014-12-17 ... | reverse complement strand
AATTGGAGCGTAAAGATAACATTCTGTGGGTGCCGCCGCAAGCGGTACGGGTCTTCGATGGCCGCCGCTTTGCTGTCGTGCTCGACGGTGAGGCACGCCGTCGTGTGGATGTGAAAGTCGGCATCGAAACCCCCGACCGTCTGGAAATTGAAGAAGGCCTGGAAGAAGGCCAAGTAGTCGAAGGACAGTAGCCGTTTCATGAAGTTTGTAACGCGTACGCTAGCAATTTTCGCGGTCGCCGTCCGACGTCTACTTTCTCAACGTGGGCTGGCGTTGGCAACGGCGGTTGGCCTCGTTGCATCGATTGCCCTTGTCATGAGCGTTCCTCTCTATACAGATGCCGTCTACTACAGCATTCTACAAGAGGAGCTTAGCAGCAATGACGATGGTGATGCTTCGCTGCAACGTCCCCCCTTTGCGTTCATGTTTCGCTATGTTGGCTCACTCTATGGCATGATGGAGTGGGATGATATTGTCCAGGTCGATGAGTACCTCTCAGGCGCTGCTGTTCAAGCATTGGGGTTACCCCACCGGCTGACAGTGCGCTATGCGAAGACAGACAATTTCCGCCTCTTCCCTACCGAGGATGCGGCCTATGCCGATGTGCGCGATCCACTGGCTTGGGTGAACTATGCCTTTGTGACCGACTTTGATCAATATACCACCATGATCGAGGGAACCTACCCGACACCAGCCACAGCCAATCCCGACGATCCCGTGGAAGTCGCGATCAACGAAGCGATGGCACAGGAATTGGGGTTGCAGGTTGGCGAGTCGTTTCTGACCTTTCGCCGTGTCGAGTTGGATAACGGTGGCTCGCGGGTGGTTCAGATCCCCATTCGTATTACCGGGGTTTGGCGTGCAACCAATCCCAACGACGAGTTCTGGTTTTATCGCCAGAGCGTCTTTGATAATCAACTCTTTGTACCGGAAGCAACCTTCCAAGGTCGCATCTCCGGCTTGCTCAACGATGAGATTGCGCAAGCGCTCTGGTACCTCATTATGGACGGGGACAACATTCATGCGGGCGATGTCGGCTGGTTAACGGCACGCATCCAGCAAGTACAACAGCGGGCCGCCACCCTGTTGACCAATACGCGGCTCGAGGTGTCGCCCTATGATGCCCTCAACAGCTATCGGATCTCGACCCGCTTGCTCAACGTGCTGCTCTACGCCTTTAGCATCCCAATCGTGGGTCTGCTCCTGGCCTTTATTGGTCTCGTCGTTAGCTTGGCTGTAAACCGCCAGCGCAACGAAATTGCAGTGCTACGCAGCCGTGGCGCCACAGGGATTCAGATTTTGGGCATTGCTGCGCTGGAGGCGCTACTGCTTGGTGCCGTGGCGTTGGCGGCCGGTATCCCCGTGAGTGAAGGAATTTCACGCATCATCGGGGCCACCCGAAGCTTTCTCAATTTCTCGGTGGAGAATGATCTGCGTGTTAACATGACGATGAACACCTTTCGCTTTGGGCTGGTGGCCCTTGGCGTAACGTTGATTGCGCAGGTTGTGCCTTCGCTCGGGGCATCGCGCTACACCATTGTCTCCTACAAGCAGGAGCAGTCGCGCAATATCAAGCCACCGTGGTGGCAGCGTGCCTGGCTCGACATTTTGTTACTGATCCCTGCCGGGTATGGTGCTTACTTGCTCCAACAGCAGGGAACCATCGCCAACATGGGCACCGAAAATGCCGGGGATCCCTTTGCCAATCCTCTGCTTTTTCTGGTACCGGCCTTGGCGGCATTCTCGCTCACCCTGTTCATTTTGCGCATCCTACCGCTCATCATGAAGCTGATCGCCTGGTTTGCCGGGCGCATGAACAGCGTGGGTTTCTTGCTGGCAACCCGCTATCTGGCGCGCGACCCTGGTTTCTACACGACGCCGTTGGTGTTGTTAATCCTCACCCTTAGCCTTTCATCCTTTACGGCATCGCTGGCCCAAACGCTCGACAACCATCTCTACGACCAGAGCTACTATCGCACTGGGGCGGATGTTCGCCTGGTCGAGTTGGGTCGCAGCAGCGATGTAAGCGGTGAAGGGATCGGCGCTGCCGCCGGTGCAGAAGGCGGCACGACAACGGCAGGGGCGGCATCCGCTGCAGCCGAGGGACCGAGTTGGGTCTTCCTACCGGTCTCGGAACATCTGCGTGTGCCTTCGATTACCGGGGCAACCCGCGTCGGTGATTTCGGCGCCAGTGTTCAGGTGCAAGGCTCGTGGCAAGAGAGCACCTTTTATGGCATTGATCGGGTCGACTTTCCCAAAGCAGCCTACTGGCGGCGGGATTTTGCGCCGGCCAGTCTCGGTGCGCTGATGAATGCCCTGGCAGTGGCGCCTGATGGCATATTAATGCAGCGGGAGTTCATGCAAGAAAACACTATCCGCGTCGGCGATGCCATTCAGGTACGTGTGAGTGCCTACAGTCAACGGGCCGATCTTTCAATGAAGGTCGTCGGTGAGTTCGATTACTTCCCGACCTGGTATGAGGATGATCCGCCCCTCTTGGTCGGCAATCTCGACTATCTCTTTGAACAGGTAGGGGGGGAGATGCCCTATGATGTCTGGGTGCACACGATTCCCAATCCCAATTTCGAGCAGATGGTTACCGATTTGCGGGCGCTGGACTTTTCCATTCTGGATTGGCAATCGTCTACTATTCGAATCGCCCGAGAACAGGAGAAGCCGGAACGCCAAGGGCTCTTCGGTGTGCTCTCGGTGGGTTTCCTGGCGGCAGCGCTGTTGACCGTCCTTGGCTTTTTGCTCTATGCGCTCTTTTCGTTCCGTCGGCGTTTTATCGAATTGGGCACACTGCGGGCCATGGGTCTATCGCCCATGCAGATGACGACCTTTTTGGCTTGGGAACTAGCCTTTTTGATTTTACTGGGTCTCCTCGCCGGCACTTTCCTCGGCGCGCTGATCAGTGAGATCTTTATTCCTTATCTACAAGTTGGGGCAGATGTACAGGCAACCACCCCACCCTTCCAGGTTGAGATCGCGTGGGAAGCCATTTTGCGGATTTATGCGCTCTTTGGCACGCTCTTTGTTGTCGCGCTCAGTGTGCTGGCAGTGTCGCTGCTACGGATGCGCATCTTCCAGGCCATCAAACTGGGTGAAACGGTATAGGGCAGCGTGAAACGCAAGCCGTGAAGTGGAAGCCCACGGCAGATCGCGGATTTGCCGGCAGGTTTCACGGTTTGCACAGCGGACTGAGGAGGGTGCGTACCACGTGGTTGGCATTACGCCGGACGCTTCAGTGAGTCCTTCTGGGCAATCCCAAAACAGGGGACGCACCCACGGACTGATTACGTATTGACAGGGAAATGTGAATGAGTGATCCTTTTATTTTATGTGATGGACTCGTCAAGATCTACAAAGTGGCCGACCTGGAGATGGTGGCGCTGCGCGAGTTGAATCTGACGATCAACAAAGGGGAGTTGATGGCCATTATCGGCTCCAGCGGCAGTGGGAAAACAACACTGATGAATATCCTGGGGGGCCTCGACCGCCCTTCAGCTGGACGCGTGATCGTCGACGGCCACGATCTACTGCGCATGACCGATCGACAGATGAATCGCTACCGCCGTGAACGGGTCGGTTTTGTCTGGCAGCAGAGTGCCCGTAACCTCGTCCCTTATCTCAACGCCATCGACAACGTCATGTTGCCGATGACGCTGGCCGGCGTCACCGGCAAAGGCAAGCGCAAGCGGGCCGAAGAGTTGCTCGACCTGGTGGGGCTGAGTGAGCGGATGAAACACTATCTGCCCGAGCTTTCCGGTGGTGAGCAGCAACGTGTGGCCATTGCCGTGGGCCTGGCCAATAATCCGTCCCTGTTACTGGCCGATGAGCCGACCGGTGAAGTCGATTCGGCGACAGCAGCGACCATCTACGACACCTTTCGTACCTTGACTGGAGAAATGGGGATTACGACGATCATCGTCAGCCATGATCCGGGCATTGCGCGCCAGGTTGAACGGGTGGTCGGCATCCGCGACGGCATGTTGGCCAGCGAAACAGTGCGCCAACAGCGCTCAGTGCAGATCGCCGAAAATGGCGAAGCCGACGGGGAAGCGGGCGCCGAAGCTCAGGAAGATCATCACTTTGAAGAGCGGGTTGTGGTCGACCGTGCCGGCCGTCTCCACATCCCCAAGGAATATTTGGAGCAATTTGGCATTCAGGGCCGCGCCCAGTTGGAATTGACCGACAACGGTATTTTGATCCGGGCGACGGAACAGGATCGGGTTGAGGTCGAAGTGACGAAACAACACGAAACCCAAGGGCATGCCACTGCCACCGGCGGGCTACTGGGTCGGTTTAGCTTGCGTCGTGGCGCCAAAGCCCCAAAGGATGAAACCCTCGCCAATGGGCAGGAGAAGGCTGAGTGATCCAGATGTCAATCAATCCAAGCAGTGGTATAACAAGCAATGGTGCAACCGGCAACAGTACGATTGCCATCGAAACAATCAATCTACGGCGTATCTACAAGTTGGGTGATCAGGAAGTGCATGCGTTGCGCGGTGTTAATGTCCAGATTGGGGTCGGGCAATTTGTCTCACTTAAGGGGCGCTCCGGCAGTGGCAAGACAACGCTGCTCAACTGTTTGAGCGGGCTTGATCACCCGACTGACGGCACGGTACGCATCTTTGGGGAAGAGATCGGCAAGTGGAGCGAGCGCAAGCTAACCGCTTGGCGACGCCAGCAGGTCGGCTTTATCTTTCAATCGTTGGGTCTGTTACCGGCTCTTTCGGCCTATGAAAATGTTGAACTGATCCTGCGCATGAACAAGGTCGGTGCCAAAGAACGGCGCAAGATGACCGAGGAATGTCTTGGCCTGGTTGGCCTGACCAAGTGGATGGACCACCGTCCCTATGAAATGTCTGGCGGTCAGCAACAGCGCGTGGCCATTGCACGAGCCCTGGCCAATAGCCCCAAAGTCATCATCGCCGATGAGCCGACCGGTGAGCTGGACAGCAAAACCGGCCATGAAATTTTGGGAATCTTTCGCCGGATTGTCCACGAGCGCCAGATGACAATGCTCATGGCCACCCACGATAGCCTCTCCGATCAATATGTCGATCAGGTACTCCATCTCGCCGACGGCCAGATCAGTCGGATCGAAATTCCCGAGGTCGATCAGACGAATACCGTCCACGACGTGGCCGATGAAGCGCTAGCAGTAGCGGGGCATCGCGAAGGGGCTGTCTCCGTTGAGGCTTAGGGTTCAATCGAAAACAAAACTGGATTGCCTGCCCACCAAGGGTTGCCAGCCGCTGGCAGCATACGGCGGGGTCTAACAGACCCATTCAGAGCGATTCTCCAAGCTTATTCTTAGACAGCGGTCGCCTCAGTCTAACGATTTAGCAACGCTTGAACGGGACAATCCTTCCAGGAAGGGGCAATACCATGGTTTCTTGATGAGACTGCCTGTGCCCCTTCCTGGAAGGCGGTCCCCCTGCATAGGTATGCCTCAACCTGATGTGTACGGCACGACTTCCTCAAGACAGCAAGCGAGGATTTATTCCGTCGGCGCGACCGATTGCCGCGTTTCAGCGGAACGCACCATTGCCTCCACAACCGCCACATCTCGCAGCCCTTCTTCGGGGGTGTTGCGATGGGGGGCGACCTGTTGGATGGCATCGGCAAACGCGGCAAATTCCAACTCGACCCCGTCAAATTTTGCGGTGGGGATATGTTCCGTCTGCCCCTGCTTGGTCACTTCGATTAATCCTCTTTGCACCCGCAAGGCGCCTTGATCGCCAACCACATGGAATTCGCCGCCCCACGGGGCACCCCAGCCGTAGGTGACCAGATAGGTTCCCACCGCGCCATTGGCAAAGTGCAGCGTGGCACTCAGTGTATCCGCCGCTGTAAAATGGCGGGACGTGTGAGTGGTATAGGCACTCACCTCTGCGATCTCGCCCACCACCATGCGCAGCAGTGCAGCATGGTGAACACCGCCATCCATTAGCGTCCCTCCAAAGAAATCGGCGGAACGACGCCATGTTGTGCCAAAATATTTGCTGCCCTCTACCATGGGCAAGTAGAGTGCCATGTGGCACGTCAATGGGCGCCCAATTGCCCCATTGCGAACCAGTTCAGCGGCGCGCACATAGGCCGTTTCATAACGCCAATTTTCGCCCACCATCCACACCTGCCCGCGCTCCTGTCCCTGGTCGCGGTAGGCAGCCAGCAACCGGCGACTCGTTGCCACATCGGCGGCCAGGGGCTTTTCACTGATCAGATCTTTTCCACTGGCCAAGACCTGTTCCAAGATGGGCGCCATCACCGGAATCGGCAACACAACATCGACGGCATCGATGGTGGGGCTGTCCAGCAGTGCAGCCAGATCGGTATAGAGGGCAATCGGCTCAGCGGGCGAACCATCAGTGGCATCTCCTTGGGCTGTGGTTATCACATCGGCGAGTGCCTGGGCGGAGGCAGCGGTACGGCTGTAGATGGCAGCGATGGTAAAGCGGTCGCGGAGATTGCAGAGAGATGGAACATGGGCGTCACGGGCAAAAATCCCGGCCCCAATGATGGCAAGACGAAGCGGATTCATCGATCTATCTCCCTCCAATTGCATAGTTTTCCCATCGCGAACCGGGCACTGCGGTGCAATGCCCGGTTTCATTATCCTCGAGGGACGGCTTAGTTTTCTTGTTGAATGGCAAAGTGTGCGGCGTCGGTGCTGTGCAACACTTTGCGCGCCATGTGACGGTCATAGGCCAGGGAAGTGACCAGCGCCGGTGTGAGCCAATCCTCGTGAAGCGGTTCTGCAACAAGCCGATCCTGGCCTCGCCAATCAGCGAAATTGGTCACACTGCCCGATTGGCGCACCGTATCAACGGCGGCGAGATCGAGCGGGCTGATTAGCCATTGCGGCTGATTGAGTGCACCCTGGATCAGCACTCCATCTTCAGGAAAACCGGCATCTACGGGGGTAAAGACACCAGCAGCGCCATAGCCCCGCTCAAGGGCCAACGACCAAGCCGCCTCGCCAATGACCGGTGCCGAGACCACATAACATTGGTTCTCAAGCGCCCGTGCCTGGCACCCAATCCGCACCCGGTGATAGCCAGCGAGCGTGTCGGTAAAGCTGGGCGCCAGAATCAAGCGTGCACCCATTTCGGCTTGGGCGCGCGCAATCAGCGGGAATTCAGAATCGTAGCAGATGTTGATGCCGATAATGCCAAATCGGGTACGAAAGACCTTTATGGCATGGCCCGGGGTGATATTCCACTGTTCACGCTCCCAACGGGTCATGATCAGCTTGTCCTGATAATCCAATGTGCCATCGGGAGCACAGAAGTAGGCACGATTACGGTACGTGCCGTCGTCAAGACGCACGGGAAAACTGCTGCTAACGAGATAGACACCGTAATCCCGGGCCAGTTGCCGATGCAAATTGCGAAAGTCCGAAAGAAGCGACTGCAAGGCAACCAGTTGCCGTTGCAGATCGCTGTAGACCTCATAGGGGAAGAGCGAAGCCAGCTCTAAACAGCCATATTCGGAAAAAAGCAAGATCTCTGCGCCTTCTTCCACCGCTTGACGAACCATACGCTCAATTTTCTCTGTATAGCGTTGCCAGCTACCAACAAATTCAACTGGGTATTGCGATGCCGCAACCGTTACCAGGGAGTAATCGTGCATTTCGCTTTACAGTCACCTTTACCTTTCAAAGCAATGAATATTGTTACAGGCAATTCAATATAAAATTGGTATTACATCACCTTTTGCAGTTGGAGCCAATCGGGACGCTCAGCATTGGCTGCGCTCAACGCTTGTTGTGAACCCATGACAACAACGCGAGCCGCGGGCAATGCGGTAGCCACCACATCGGCAAAGTTGTGGAAGTCCGCCAGGGTTGTGCCCAACACTTCATCGCGCGTCTGCTGGCGCATCTCATCGCTCTCCTGCATGAGATGACGCACCATTGAAGTGTATCCTTTGGCGTCGGGCAATTGATAGCTATCCATTGCACTGATCGCACCGATAATGTTACGCGTCAACTCCTGCGCATTGAGATCCACTGCCCGCAGAACCGCAACCGTTTGGTCGTAGACCGCCAATGTTTGCAACAGATTGGGATCACGATAGGAGAGAAAGGTGAGCACACCGGATTGTTTGCCAAAGCGACAAAAGGCGCCATATGCGCCACCCTGCATGCGGATCTTATCCCACAGCCAACTGGTGCGCACGAAGTTGCTAATAACATTGACGGATCCATGATAGGTATAGCCGGCATCATAGAGATTGGTCGCCTTACCGACATAATTGACCTGCGCCGGAATGATCAGCCCTTCATTGCTCATCACAAAGGTGGGCGCCCACTGTACGCCGGCAGGAGTTGCAGAGGGCAGGGCCGTGATAAATTGCTGCAACGCAGGCTGCAACTGTTGCCAATTCGTTCCATCGAGTGTGGCATTGATCAGCAGGCCATCGCGGCGAATCAACAACGAGCGCAACTGTTCCAACTCCTGTAATACGCTGGGCCAATCTTCGTCAATGCGTTGGATGAGCTTGCGCAGGAAGAAGAGGTAGTTGACGCCGCCGGTCTCTTCCTCGATCCAGTAGGCCGTATTAAAGGCCGCACGAATGCGATCCGCCACGACACTGTGGCCCGAAGGCACGAGTGCCGCCTCGTTGCGCGCTTTTGCCTTGAGCACAATCTGCCGGAAACGGTCACGGTTATCCAGCGCTACGCCGCAGAGCATATCTTGCATAATCGCAAAGAGTTCGGGCGACTGGGCCACGGTGGCCTTGCCACTTAGAAAAAACTTCGCAGTCGTCTCACTACTGTTTGCTTGTGGCGCCACCAAGGTCGAATGCCAGATGCCCCCGGTCTTGGCACCAATACGCTGTTGCAGTTGGACATAATCTTCGGTGGCCGTACCCATTTCCAACAGGGCTCGCCCAAAGAGATGTAAATAGGGCAAAAGATGATGCGGCACAGTTTTCAGATCAAAGCCAACATTCAAATACAATATGCCATTGGTGAAGAGGTCGTGAAAGAGAATCTCGGCGCCATGAGCGTGCTCAAGGAGCAGCGGGATGGTCTTCACCTCTTTTTCGAGATCCCCCAGGGTCAACATGGGCAGCGCGGCGAGCGCAGCCGGATCATCCGGTGCTTCATGGATCCGCTGGAGTTCGGTAGCCTGTTCAATAATGGCCTGTCGCTTGGGTTCATCCAGTGTGGCATAAACCTGTGCCAATTGCTCCTCTTCGGCAGCACGCATCTGTTGCGCCAAGTCACCATCGGGGTGCAGCGTCACTGTGTTACGATGGGCATTATCCAGCAGATAGGTCTGAATAAGTTGCTGGAAATAAGCCGGATTCTCGGCCAAGGTTTCTTTGAGTTCGGCCAGAGGCTCTTCATAGCGCAAAGGCATGAGCGGGTCGCGACCATAAGCCCAGGTCGATAGGGCGCGCAACATCAGGCTCAAGCCACGGGGATAGGAGCCGGTATTATTCTCACGCAAGTTAAACTCAATGGTATTGACAGCAGCTTCAATGGTCGCAGCCTCAATGCCATCGGTGGCGAGCGTGGTCAATGTTTCGAGGATCAACGTCTCCACCGCAGTCAGCTTGTCGACAGCAACGCCCTTCATGCCGACGCTAAAGACCATTTGGCGGAGATAGGTGCCCAGCCCGCCACCGGTCACATCTTCCCCGAGGCCACTCTCGGTCAATGCCTTGCGCAGGGGAGAGGCCGGTGTGCCCAAGATTGCATAGGAGAGCGCGCTAAGGCCCATGACCAGCGAGCGGTCTTCGTTTTCGGGCAGCAACCAGCTCAACTGAATGTAGTTTTTGTTGTGCAGGTCGGTCTCGGCATCAGCGGCGTAGGTAAATGCACTTTGTGTCGGTTGAGCAAAAGGTCGTTGCAACGGTACCGCGCTGTCGACGTTGATGGCATGAAATGCGCGCAACTGTTCATCGAGCAATTTCAGCCGTTGCTCTGGGTCATCATCGCCATAGAAATAGACCAGCGCGTTCGATGGGTGATAGTAGGTGGCATGGAATGCGCGAAATTGTTCATAAGTCAGGTTGGGAATTTCGCGCGGATCACCTCCCGAGTCATGGCGATAGGCATTGTCGGGGAAGAGCGCCTGTTTCCCAAAGCGAAAGAGCAAGCTATCCGGTGACGAATAGGCACCCTTCATTTCATTGAAGACCACCCCTTTATAGATCAACGGGCCATCGGGGGAAGCCAACTCGTAGTGCCAACCTTCCTGCGCCAAATGGTTGCGCGTGAGCAGCGGGTGAAAGACGGCATCGAGGTAGACATC
>ERZ795053.7723-NODE-7723-length-10280-cov-4.898680_pt1 | contig 10280 bp, 4 predicted proteins | sample MGYA00375137_ERZ795053 | MGnify/ENA primary metagenome ERZ795053 (study PRJEB30182, sample SAMN05720284) | activated sludge metagenome | isolation source: Anaerobic digester | place: Hong Kong | collected 2014-12-17 ... | reverse complement strand
ATCCAGGTGCCCGACGCTCGGCTCGATGCCCTGACCGAGATCTACCATCCGAAGGCCACAAAGACCTGCTCAGGGCATCCGGAGGGTTTTCCAGAACCGCAGTGGCGGCCCCATGTGCGATCAGTCGTCCTTCGTGGAGGATGCTGATGGAATCGGCCAGTCGACCGACCGCTTGTACATTGTGCGAAATCAACAGCAGACCACAATCCCGATCATTCCGGACCACGTTCACGAGATCATCGAGAAATTGCCCTTCCCGATGTTTGTCCAGGGCGGAGGTCGGTTCGTCAGCAAGGATGAGGGTTGGTCGCAATGCCATGGTGCGCGCCAGTAAGCAGCGCTGCTGCTGTCCGCCGGACAACTGCCAGGGATACCGGCCCCAAACGAATTCAGGATCAAGTCCTAACCGGACCAACTCATCCTTGACAAGATCGGCTGACAGTGATCCGCTTCCCGATTCGACCAGTTGACAGCCCAACGCCACCACGGGATCGAGCGTAGTCGCCGGCTCCTGAAAGATCACCTCGATCAGGCCTCTTGTCAATGTCTGCCGTTCCGCCCATTCCAGGTCGATGAGATCTGTTTTCCGGCCGTCCTGGATCCACCAGATATGTCCGGAGCGGATGGTGTACTGGTCTTTGGCCACTGCCCCGGATATCAAGGCACTCAGGGTAGATTTGCCAGATCCGGATGGGCCGACCAGGGCATGCACTTCACCGCCATGGATCCGGAGATCGATATGATGCAATACGGGCACCGTGCCCCGGACATTCTGTATATCTACAGAAAGGTCCTCGACAATGATGACCGGTTCCCCTTTCACGATGCCGTGGTTAACAGTAATCCATTTGCCTGAACAGAAAGACGGATATTCAGCCGATTTTCGAGGAGTGAACGCACCTGGAGAGGAAGAAATTCCGATCGCCATCCATGATCGAAGACTGGTGCCTGGTAATCCGAAAACATCCGGTATCGCTTCATCTCAGAAGGTGGCATGACCATATCCACGGCAATCGACTCTTCCATGCAATAGATCTGGAGAATCTGATAGACCAGCATGGCATGTGCTTCATTGACCGGATCCACAGCTTCCCGGGGAGTGTAATAATAGACCAGCTTCAATTCCTCGGCCGTTGGTGGCGTCTGGTACCAGGACATCAATTGGTCCGCCATCCGTCGAATAAAGGCCTTCGGCAGGATCCTGCTTCGAAACAGTGCCTCCGCACCCGAGTGGATCGCCCGGGCGATCTCCACTATCTGCTTGCTCGACAGGATGGCCTCTTCCTTTTCTCCGGTGCGCTCAGCCTCTTGCATTCGCCATTGGCCTATTCGGAGCATAAAGATCTTTTCCTGCTCTGGAAAACCGGCAATTGCCCGTTGATGAAGCAGCTTTTTCAATGGGTCAGTGGTATACATATCTTCCTGCTCCCATTGCTTCATCTCATCTTCCGCCCAGGCATATCGCCCAGACTGTTCGAGTTTCGCCCTGACCACTTCATACAACTGCCAGAGGAATTTTACATCCTCCACGGCATACCGCACCATTTTGGGGGGTAACGGCCGGATGGTCCAGTCGGCAATGGTAAACCCCTTTGACGTTGGCTGGTCGAGAACCTCAGACAGGATGGTGGACAGGGATGCCGGATAGCGAATACCCATGAAAGCAACGGCTACCTGCAGGTCAAAGACATTCCTTGGCAGAATATCCAGCAGCTGATAGATCAATCGATAGTCATTCTCGCCGGCATGGGTCAACTTCAGGATCCGCTCAGAGGCGATGTAGTCACCCAGACGCTCCCATCCGGTGGCGTGAAGCGGATCGATCAGATAGATGGCCTCATCCGTGATGAGCTGGATCAGGCAGATCAGCGGTATATCCCGTCGTTCACCTATGAATTCGGTATCAAAGCCGAACCAGTCGGAGCGATCCAGCCGACGCCAAAGATCTTCCAACTGGGCGGGTTGGTCAAGGAGGATGACAGGCAGATCAGATGGTGAAGAGGAGGACATAAAAAGCGTATTGAAATCAAGATGGAACGCGCACCTTTGCACCAAAGTTATACGTTATATCGTCGACAATCCCCAACCATGCGAATCCTGAGACGAATTCTGATCATTCTATCCATCCTGACCGGATTATTTCTTGCCGCTGCCCTCATCCTGCCGAGCGTGTTCAAGGATGATGTTCTGGCCGTTCTACGGGAAGAGGCCAACAAGGATCTTCGGGCCACCATCGATTTCTCAGACATCGACCTGAGCCTCTTTCGCCAGTTCCCGCTGCTCTCTGTGCAAATCGATGATCTGTCCATTGTCGGTAAGGACGCATTCGACGGTTATCCGTTCCTGACATGTTCTCAGGCCGAAGTGGCGCTATCGGTTTGGGACCTCATCCGGTCAGATGCCCCTTTGCGCATCAAACGTCTCTTCCTGGACGACCCGTCCATCCAGGTACTGGTGCTGGAAGATGGATCGGCCAACTACGATCTGACCTATCCAGATACCACTTTGCAAGCGACTCCGGAGGTCGCCACCCCTATCCAGGGAGCAATCGAATCCTATCGGATCAGCAATGGCCGGATCCGATACGATGACAGGACTATGCCATTCCAAATGGACATGATCGGCCTGAATCACTCCGGAACCGGTGATTTCACCCAGAGTCAGTTTGTATTACAGACATCCACCACGATCGATACATTGAACATGGTCTATGATGGCACCAGCTACCTGTCACGGGTCAAGGCCTCCATGGAAGCAGATCTGGATGTCGATCTGGACCAAATGCGTTTTGCGTTCGGGAGCAACCAGATGCAACTGAACGACCTCTCCCTGGTGGGAGAAGGTTCCATCAGCATGCCGGAGGAGGACATCGTCATGGACCTCCGTTTCTCCAGCCCTCAATCGGATATTCGTCATGTCTGGTCCATGATTCCAGGCGCCTATACCCGTGATTACGCCGCATTGAAAGCTACGGGAACATTTGCCCTGGATGCCTGGATGAAAGGCACCTACAGCGAGACGTCCTTTCCCGCATTTTCCTTCAAGGTCAACATCGGTGATGGCCAGATCCAATATCCCGATCTTCCGGTTCCGATCGAAGACCTGGCGTTGGACCTTCATCTCGAACAGCCTGGCAACCAGCTGGAGGCCATGACGATATCGATGCCAGTCTTTCAAGTCACGATCAAGGACCAGTCGATCCGCGGTCACCTGAATGCCAAGGACCTGTTCACTGACCCATTCGTCGATCTTGAAGCCGCTGGAGGTCTTGATCTGGCGGTGCTCCAACAGGCCTTCCCTCTTGAAGCCGCACAATTGGCGGGTCAAATCTCCCTGGATCTGGGCATTCGTGCCCGTATGTCCGACCTGGATGCCGCCCGGGTGGATGCCGTGGATTTGCATGGTCAAGCCTCTGTCAGGAATATTCTGTACCAAACTTCCGGGCAACCATCATTGGGCATTTCCTCCGGTACCATCCAATTCTCACCGCAGGCGGTCAGCACCAAAGACCTGGTGATCCAGGCCGGGAAAAGTGATCTGCAGATCAATGCGCGATTTGACAATGTCCTGGCATTTCTTCACCCCGAACGCACGCTGAAGGGGCAAATGACCGTCCGAAGCCAACTGATCGATCTGGACGAATGGTCCTCTACTTCAACAGAAGAGGATGTGGCCACAGAACCGACCAGCGACAGCCCCGCCGAATTACCTGTCCAAACCTATGATCTCTCTGTGGACATGACTGTGGGCAAATTGATCGCCAACCAGATGACCATTGAGAAGGTCAGATTGAACGGAACTGCTGGTCCGACCGTCTTGAATATTGCCGAACTGGCTGCACAGCTGGGGCCATCAGACGTGCGGATACAAGGGCAAATGGAGAATCTGCTCGGTTGGCTTGCCGGGAACGCAGAATTGCGAGGGCAGATGCGACTGGATTCACGATTTCTCGATCTGAATCAGTTCATGCCGGAATCGGCCGAGAATGGCTCTCCCTCCGAAGACGCATATGCTCCCATTCCGGTGCCGGCGCAGGTCAATATGACCACCACGGCCCACATCGACCACCTGATCTACACCGATCTGGACCTCCGGCAAGTGGATGCGCAACTGAATGTGATCAATGAGGAAATTCGGCTCAGCCAGTTTGATGCAGATGGTCTCGGCGGCAAGATTGCCCTGGCCGGGTCCTACAATACCCAGGATCTCTCAAAGCCGGCATTCCACCTGAAATACGACTTCCAAAAGCTGGATTTCCAAAAGGTCTTTTCATCATTTCCGAGTTTCGCCATGCTGGCTCCGATCGGGAAATACATTCAGGGGAATTTTTCTTCCAATATGATGATGGATGGCATTCTGGGCCAGGATATGATGCCTGATCTGGCCACCCTGGAGGCAGCCGGATTTCTGGAAACCTTCAATAGTGTGGTCAAAGGGTTCAAACCCTTGGAAGGATTGGCACAGAAACTGAACGTCAAGGAATTAAAGAATCTTGACCTGAAGGGAACCAAGAACTGGTTTGAGTTTCGGAACGGCATGCTTGAACTGAAAGACTTTGACTATTCCTATCAGGATATCCTGATGACCATTGGTGGGTCACACAGTCTGACCCAGGATATGAATTACCATGTCAAGGCCAGGATCCCGCGTAAACTGATGGAAAAGAATGCCGTGACGGCATCTGCCACATCAGGATTGAAATGGATCGAGTCCGAGGCGGCCAAAAAGGGGATTCCGGTTTCCCTCGGAGAATACGTGAATGTCCTGGTCAAGATCGGCGGCAACATCTCCTCGCCGACCTATGCCGTGCAGCTTCTGGGTGCGGATGGGCAAGGGGCAACCGTCGGGGAGCAGCTTGGCAACACGGCAGCGGACATCACCCAGCAGGCCAAGGACTCCTTACGACGACTCGGGGAGAAAAAGGTCCAGGAAGCCAGTGAACAGATCAGGAAGGAAGCTCAGCAGAAACTGGATACCCTGAAAAAGCAGGCCAACCAACAGGTTGACACGGCATTGGCCAGGGCCAGGGAAGAAGCCGCAAAAAAAGCCGAAGAGGTGCTTGGTAAAGAGGTTGGCAAAAAGATCGAGGAGATCGGTGGCGACAAGGCGAAGGAAGAAGCGGACAAGATCAAGGAAAAACTGAAGAACTGGGACCCGCTCAAGAAGAAGAAGGATGGCCAGTAATTGCTGACCATGGGGTTCTGCCCGGCACAGGCAGCCAGTCTGATCCGCCCTATTTGAATTGTTCGTTCAGCTGCTCCTGGCGGTCCATCAATTCCTGCATCACGTCTTCAAGTTGATCGGCGGCCAACCGCTTGAGCAAGATTTTCTTGTCGGCATCGAGGATGAAGATCTGGGGAGTAGACCGTACATCATAGAGCGTGCTAAACTTGGAGAGCAGGTAAGGATCGACCACATTGATCCAGATGTCCATCTCCTTTTCGTCCACCATCTTCCAGCAATCTGGCACTTTATCCGTGACCTTGGTACACACGGAAAAGAGCTCGACCCCCTTGTCCTTGAACTTGTTGTAGAACTCGACCACCTTGGGCATGGACTTCTGGCAGTGTCCGCAATCCGGCGCCCAGAACATCAGGACGGTATATGGAGACTTGATCTCGTGGAGGGCGATCTTCGAGCCGTCGCGTCGCTGCATCATGATATCCGGAGCAATCTCACCGATCAGGATTGGACGCAGGGATGCCGCATTTTTTGTCATTTTACTCAGTTGTTCCTCATCCACCCAGGGCGCGGCTCCCTTGGCATAGTATTCATCAACGATGTGGACATATACAGCATCCATACCAATGATGTTGGATTTGGCATAGACATTCACGAAATGGACCAGAAAGAACTTGAAGGCCTCCTCATTCGGCTGGCAAAGCTTCAGCACCCGATCCACTGCCTTGATCAATGAGTCAGGCATCTGGACCGTATGCTTCTGGACATAATCATTGACCTTCTGGAAAAAGAACGAGGTTCGGATCATTCGTTCATCAGAAAAATCGATGTGATCGAAGTAATGATCCATGAAGTAGTGATACTTCTGAACCTGCACCTCCTTTTCGTCTCCGGTAAACTCCGGAATATCAATCTCCTGGAAGGATGAGATGAGGGCGGCCGTCAATGTGCCTGGATGATCCTTGATCAACTTCAATTGAAAGGCCTTGACCTGGTCATTGATCGACTTGAGCTTTTCCTCGATTCGGGCCTTTTCATCAGGGTCGGAACCAGCCAACTCCAATTGTTTCCGCAATTCATCGGCTTCCGGACGACGCTTGTTCAGGTATCGGATATAGGTGTAAAATGCCTGATTATCATCGTCATTCTTGGAAACAAAGGATTCAACCGGGTCCTGGGCATCGAATTTGATATCCATCCGCTGCTTGCCCCGATTGATATTCAACTGCACAAAGCTGTTGTCAGGTTGGAGGAGAATGAGATACATCCCAGGGGCCAGTTCTTCCTCGCCCTGGAATCGAAATTTCCCTTTTTCAATGATCGCGGTGTCTTTCAGATACTGCTTGTCCCCATAGTAGAAGCCCAGATAGAGCGTATCGTGCGCATAGTTCTTTGTCTCCACCCGGATATCATAGCCTGTCTGTGCGTCCAGAGATGTTCCAATAACGAATACGAGTAACAGAAAAAGCAATCGATTCAACATAGTCTTGACTTAAGGGGAAAGCAAAAATGGCATGAAACGGACACCCCTGCAAATCCAGGAACCAGGATTATGTTTTTGTTAACGGAACCCGGGCCAGATGCTAGTCCTTCTTTTCCTTGTTCAATCTGGATAATTCCTCTTTCAGGGCTTTGACAGATGCTTCCAGTGTTGCCTTTTCAGCGGCCAGGTCATTGATCGCTTTTTTCATGGCGCTGATCTCCCTGGCAGTCTCCTGTTTGATCGCACTGATCTCGGCACTGGCGTTCTGACGAGCTTCGTAAATGACCCTGGTGGTTTCCTCCCGGGCAGATCTGATCTCTTCATTCGTCTGCTTCCGTACCTCCTCCGCTTCACTGAGGTATTGCACCTTCTTCTGATTGGATTCCGTGCGATAGGCTTCGATCGACCTGGCCATCTCCTCTCGTGCATCCGCCATATTTCTTGCCGCATCTTCCCGGGCCTTGTTCACCTGCTCCTTGATGGAACTGAGCTGTGCGTCCCGATCCTCCTCCATGCGTTGGATCGCTTCCCTGGCCTGATTCTGAGATGACGTTACCTCGATGACCGCTGCTTCGTTGGCCTTGGCGATCTGGAGGGCTGCTGATTCACGGGCCGCCAGTACGCTGGATTCCAGGCGCAACCGCTCCGCATTCCCTTTTTCCCGAATCTCCCGAACCTCCAGGGCCTCTGCTTCCCGGACGGCCTGGATTTCTGCGGCTGCTCGTTCCCTGGCCTCGATAACGGCTGAAGCGGATTCTTGCTGGATGCGCGTCGTCTCATCCCGAGCCTTGCGAACGTCATCCGCCAGACTTCTCTGGATGACCATTATCGAATCCGCATACTGTTTCTTCTTGGTGGCGAGTGATTCCGCAATACGCTGGCGTTCAAGATTCTCATTCTGCCGCAGATCATTGATCATACGGACGGATTCCTCCCTCGCCTTGAGCATTTCGGATTGCACCTTCTCACGGGTCATCTGCAGGTCCTGGACGGTCGCCAGCTGCGCCTTGGAAGCTTCCTGGCGGAGCGAGTCCAACTGCTGTTCCAGATTCCGATTCAAGAATGCCGTGCGCTCTGACGCCTTCTCCTTTGCCTCGGCGACGGAGGCTGCATACTCCTGCTTTTCCCGATCTTCAACCTGTCGTAATTCAGCTAGCCTCTTTTCCGTCAATGCCTGGGTTTCCTGAATGGCCCGTTCTGCTTTTTCCCGTGATTCCTGAACGGCCGTCGCCTGGGCCTGCCTGGCTTTTTGCAGGATCTCTTCAGAGGCTTTCAACTCGTTTGCCGTGAATGCCCGAATCTGCAGAACCTCCTCATCACTGGCCTTCCTGATGGAGTCCAGCCGGCTTTGGATCATGGTCAAATCACGATTCATCTCGGAGCGAATCTGATTGATCCGTTCTTCTCTCGATGTTTGGGTTGCCGCGATTTCCAGAGCTGCCCTGTTTTTTACCTGATTCACCTCAACGGCGGCTTTCTTCCGGGCTTCCTCGGATTGGGTCAGCAACGCCACCATCTCTTCGTTCACGGCCTGCCTGACACTATCCAGACTGGCCTGGATCCGATCGCGTTCCCGGGCGACGGACATCTGGATCTCGTCGATCCGCTGGGCTGCGGCCGAACGAGCATCGGCAACATTCATGGCGAGGACTTCTTTTTCCCGGGCCGCACTGGCCCGAGCCTCGGCTATTTCTGAGGAATTACTTTCCGCCAGAACAGCTTTCTCCTGGGCAAGCTTCCTGCGATATTCAGCAAGATCGGTATTTGAACGCTCCTTCTCGATCACGCTGGCCTCCCTGATCTCGGCAATTTTTCTTGCCGTTTCTTCCTGGATGGCGAGGATCTGGGCACTGGCGGATTTCTTGGTATCGACGACATCATCGACGGTACGGGTTTGCTCTCGTTTCGCGGCTTCCCGGGCGGACTTGATCAGGTCAGCAGTTTCAGAGCGGATCTGTTTGAGCTCCGCCTCCGAACTTTCACGGGCACTGGCGATCTCGTCTGCATATTCCAAGCGGGTCAGCTCAAGTGTTTTTTCGATTTCCTGTATCCGCGCCGCGGCCTCCTTCCTGGCTTCGGCCACTTCGGTAGCAGCCGCCAACCGGGACGCCTGAACCTCTTCCGCCGCTTGTTTGCGGGATTCCTCCACGTTGAATTGAATCAGCTGAAGTTGTTCTCCAGCCTTGTCCCTGGCTGCCTTGACCTGGGCAGCCATCTCCTCCTGGATCTTGGCAATTTCCGCATCGGCACGCTGTCTGGCCAGCAGAACCTCCTGGGCGATCTCCGCCTTCTTGGCTTCCGCCACCTCCCGGGTATGTCGGATGTCATCCTGGATCTGGTATCTCGCCTGATCAGCCCGCTTCTTCTCCTCTTCGATCTGGTTGCGCATTTCGGTCTTCACACTGAGCAGTTCATCCTGGATGGCCCTGACCTCGGCATCATCCTGAACATTCTTCCGGGCAGAAGCGGGCGGGGTTTCAGAAGAAGCTGACGCAGATTCCTGGCCGGATGCCTTGCCCTGAACAGGGGGCTCCGGTGCCCTTGCCGCCACAATGGACAGATCAACTTTTGACTTGTCCAGTCGCTGGAGGAAGCACTGGGCCATTTGTCGAAGTTCTTCCCGCCTGTTCTCATTCAACAGATACCGGTAGATCTTGTGGCTCACGAAATTCTTGATATAAATCTTTTCAATGTATGCCTCAGACAACCACTGGATGGCCTCCAGGTCCAATAATAACACGTTTTCATAGGTATTCTGGACGCCGGGTGTCCGTTGGCCGACTTCGACGAATCGATATGCATGCCGGACCTGGTTCAGATCCCAGAAAATCACTTCATCATCCTGATTGAGCACCTCTCCTCCCTTGCTGCTGACCTTGGCCAGGATGCCCTTTTCCCTATTCAGCAATTCCAGGGAATACGTAAAATTGGAACGGATCACCAGCGGAATATTCTCAGAGCGCAGATATTGGGTATTCTGCACCATCCTGTCCTCAATCACCAGTGCACTGCAGTTCTGCCCGTTCAGCTGAATCACTCCCAGCAATAGGAAAGGAATCTTCCAGAGGTACTTCATCCAATGATCTTTACCTTAAAACTATCGAAAATCTCCAGGATTATCTAGCACTTCGAAAAAAACCAGACGGATGGCTCAACGCGGGGCCAGCAAATACAATACGGCCATCCGAATGGCCACTCCGTTCTCCACCTGTTGGAGGATGATGGACTGGGAGGAATCGGCAACATCACTGGTCAGTTCTACACCTCTGTTGATTGGTCCCGGGTGCATGATGATCACATCCTGACCCAACTCCTCCAGCATGGCCCGGTCGATCCCGAAATACAAAGCATATTCCCGCGTTGACGGAAAATACCGAAGGTCCTGGCGCTCGAGCTGGATTCTCAGGATATTGGCGATATCTGCCCATTTCAGGGTATCCCGGATATCATAGGATACCTCAACGCCCAGGGAACTGATCCACTTGGGGATCAGGGTCGGCGGGCCACAAACCCGGACATGGGCTCCGAGTTTCTTCAGGCAGAGGATATTGCTCAAGGCGACACGGGAATGAAGGATATCTCCGACAATGGCTACATGCCTGCCACGAAGGTCACC
>ERZ795053.7721-NODE-7721-length-10280-cov-9.479902_pt1 | contig 10280 bp, 7 predicted proteins | sample MGYA00375137_ERZ795053 | MGnify/ENA primary metagenome ERZ795053 (study PRJEB30182, sample SAMN05720284) | activated sludge metagenome | isolation source: Anaerobic digester | place: Hong Kong | collected 2014-12-17 ... | reverse complement strand
CCGCCCACCGCCACAACGGCCGTCAACAACGCCTATCCGGCCCAAACCGCGACGTCTGTTGTGCCCTCTGGGGCGGCCGAAGTGGCCTCGCAGAACGCCAGCGCCGCTGATGCTGCACCAGAAGCCACCGCCGCACCCCTGGACGATAACGCCGAAAGCGCCCCTCCGGCGCTGCCTTGCGCCAGCGCCGCCCTCGGCGTGGCTGCTGCCGCCTTCTTTGTCAGCCGCCGCTTCTGGTAGACTGCGCGCGTCGCAGATCTATACCTACCTGGTTTTTGTCAGTTTGGCGTCGCTGGATAATGCGGCGGCCGGTGTTTTGCCCCCGCTGTACGCCATCATCGCTCGCGATTTTGAGGCGAATGAAGCCGCATTGGGGCTGGTAACGGCCGTCTACGTACTCATCGCCTCTGCGTCAGCCGCCTACTGGGGCTATCGAGGCGACCGCAGCAGCCGTCATAAGCTGCTGCTGGGTGGCACAGTTGTCTGGGGCACAGCCATGATTGTGACCGGGCTGGCGCGCACCTTTCCCCAGTTCATTGCGGGGCAATTGATAACGGCCGTGGGCGTGGGCAGCATCGCCTCTGTCGGCTTTAGCGTTATCAGCGACGTGATCCCGGCGCAGCGGCGCGGGCTGGCCCTAAGCCTGTGGGGCATCTCGCAGTCGCTGGGCGCGGCCGTGGGCGCGCTGCTGGCCGGAACGCTGGGCGCATTCGACTGGCGCTGGCCTTTCTGGTTCATCGCCGGGTTGGGCTTTTTGTTCGCCTTTCTGTACCTCTTCACCCAGGAGCCACAGCGCGGCCAAAATGAGCCTGAACTGCAAGCCATCTTCGCCGCCGGGCAAACGTACAACTATCGCATCCGGCGCGCCGATCTCGGTTTAATCTTCGCCCGGCGCGCCAACATCTGGCTTTCGGCCCAGCTTGTATTTGCCACCCTAGCCTTTGGCTCCACTATCTGGGTGCCGCGTTGGGCCATTGCTCGCGTTCAGGCTCTGGGCTATTCGCTTGAAGTGTCCACCATCGTCGGCAATCTGTTCGTTATCCTATTCAGCAGCGGCATCTTTTTGGGCATCGCCGCCGGTTACTTTGGCGATCGCTGGCAGCGGCGCGATCCCCAAGGACGCATCAAGCTGGCCATGATCGGCGCGTTTGGGTCGGTCCCCTTTTTTATTGTGACCTTTTTCCTGCCAATTCGCGGCGTCAGTCTGCCGCCGGAGGCCAATGTCTGGCTGCTTTCCTGGGCGGTTTTTGGCGAATTGTTTACCAACGGATCCTTGTTTGCCCTGTTTTTGGCGGCCTTTCTGGCAATTGGGCTGCTGTCGGTGGATGCGCCGAACTGGGCCGCGCTGATCACCGAAGTAAATCTGCCAGAGCACCGGGGCACGGTGATTGGCCTGACACGCGTGGTGCGGGCGGTCAGCAACGCGTTGAGCATTGGCCTCACCGGTTTGCTGCTGCATTTCCTGACGCAGCGCTTTCCGCCGCCAGATAATTACGCCTGGGGGCTGGCTCTGTTTCAATTGTTCGCCATCCCGGCCGGTCTTTGTTACTATGGCGCGCGCAAAATCATCCCGGCGGACATACGCGCCGTGCGGGAAACACTGCAACAGCGGGCGGCTACGGCCGTTCCCCTGGCAAAAGAGACAACGTCTGACCTATGAAAAATTTTCAACGGGTAATCCTCCTTTTCTGGCTGCTGGTCGGACTGGCCGCCTGCGGGCCGGCGCTAACGCCAACGGCCACGGCCGTGCCTACCCAGCCCCCCACGCCGACGTTCGTGCCCAGCCCCACGCCAATTCCACCCACCATTACCCCGGTTCCAACGGCTCTGCCGACAGAGGAAACGGCCGTGTTTCCCGCCGGTAATCCGGCCAACCCGCCTACGTATTCTTATGAAATCGTCAACGCCTATCCCCACGACACGGCCGCGTTCACCGAAGGGCTTGTCTATCTTGATGGATTTCTATACGAAGGCGTGGGGCTTTACAAACACTCCTCCATTCGCAAAACCAGCCTTGAAACCGGCGAAATTCTGCAAATACACGATCTGGCCCCAGAGTATTTTGGCGAGGGCATCACGATCTGGCAGGATCGTCTGATCCAGCTCACCTGGAAATCGGGCACCGGCTTCATCTACGATCTGGCCAGCTTTGCGCCGCTAGATAGCTTTGCATACCCTGGCGAGGGCTGGGGCCTCACGCATGATGGCGAACAGTTGATCATGAGCGATGGCACGAACGAAATTCGCTTTTTGGACCCCGAGACGCTGGCAGAAAACGGCCGTATCCAGGTCCAGGATCCGTCAGGTCCCGTGGTGCGCCTCAACGAACTGGAATACATCCACGGCGAAATCTGGGCCAACGTCTGGCAAACCAACCGCATCGCCCGCATCGACCCGGCCACCGGACAGGTTCTCGCCTGGGTAGACTTGACCGGCCTCCTTTCACCTGCCCTGATTACGCAGCCTGTAGACGTCTTAAACGGCATCGCCTACGATGCCGCCGGCGACCGCCTGTTCGTAACGGGCAAGTGGTGGCCCAGACTCTACGAAATCAAACTTACTCAAGATCCAAAATCATGAGCGTTCCTACAAACCTGCCCCTCTCAACCACTCAGCGGGCAAAAACAGCCAAAACGCTCGGCTACTTTGCCGGGTTTTTATGCATCGGCCTGGCCGCTTCGATCATCGGCCCCACCCTGCCGGGATTGGCTAAAAATACCCAGACACAGCTCGGCCAGATCAGTATCTTATTCACAGCCCGCTCGGTGGGCTTTTTGCTGGGCGCGCTGGCCGGCGGCCGCATCTACGACCGGCTGCCGGGCCATCCGGTGCTGGCCGCCGGGCTGCTGGGCATTGGCCTGGCTCTCGCCCTGACGCCGACCGTATCGCTTTTGTGGCTGCTGTTCCTGGTCATCCTGCTGCTGGGGCTGGCCGAATCGATGGTAGACGTAGGAAGCAACACGATGCTGCCCTGGCTACACCATGAAAACGTAGCGCCTTACATGAATGGGCTGCACTTTTTCTTTGGCCTGGGCGCGCTGCTGTCGCCGATTGTGGTGGCGCAGGTCGTCTTGGCTAGCGGCGACATTACCTGGGCCTATTGGCTGCTGGCGCTGATCATGCTGCCGGTGGCGGCCTGGATTTTGCCCCAACGCAGCCCGCAGCCTGTCAGAGCAACGGCCGTAACTCCCGACAAACCGGCCAATTACCTCCTGATCGGGCTGATCACCCTCTTTTTCTTTCTCTATGTGGGCGCCGAAACCAGCTTTGGCGGCTGGATTTACACCTACGCCATTAATACGAATCTGGCCAACATCACCACCGCCGCCTACCTGACGTCCATCTTCTGGGGCTCATTGACTGCCGGCCGATTGGTTTCCGTTCCCCTGGCCAACCGACTGCGGCCGCGCCATCTGCTGGCGGCCGGCGTGGTGGGCAGTCTGCTGAGCATGGGCCTGCTGCTGGCCTGGCAAACCTCAATTGCGGCTCTTTGGCTGGGCACAATCGCCCTGGGCTTCTCGATGGCCCCCATTTTTCCTACAACCCTCGCCCTGGCGGAGCGCAACATGCCGGTGACCGGCAAAACCACCGGCTGGTTTTTTGCCGGAGCCAGCCTGGGGGGCATGACCTGGCCCTGGTTGGTAGGCCAGCTTTTCGACCTCACCGGGCCGCCGCTGGCCATGACGGCGATTGGGGTTGGCGTGGTTGGGGTGGCGCTGGTGTTTGCCGTTATGCTGCTGGCGCTCAGACGGTCTCCGCACAGCGCCAGTTAGCCAGACACGGCCGTTTACGGCGGCAGGGGATAGGAATAGGCGTCACCGGGTAACGGCCGTTCATCCGCCACCGCCGAATAGCGCTCCCCAGTCACGCGATCATACACGCCAATTTGCAAGGTCGCCCCGGTCGCCGGCTCCGCCGGCCGGGGAATGGTGCGCTCGTCGATGATCAGATCGCCGGGCTGCCAGTAACGGGGTGGCAGAACGCCGCGCCAGGCGTCGCCATCGGTCTGGACGATGGGCGGCTGACCGGCCGGCCCCACGTGCAAAAAGGCGGTGGCAAATGGCTCCGGCGCAGCCAATGCCGACCAGACCAGGCTGACCTGCCACTCATTTTCATTTGCCTGAATTTGCACGTCTTGCAGACAAATCGTCGGGCCAAATTGGGCCAGAGCGCAGGGGCCAGCCGCCTGTTTTTGTAAAGAACCGGCATGTTCCAGGGTGAAACGGCCGTCTGCCCCATAACGCGAGAGGTAAACCTGAGCGCCTGCGCCGGCCAGCGCATAGATTTCCTCCGGATAAGCCTGGACGCCGCGCATGTCGACCTGGAACGGGCCATCTGCCCGCGCCGCTTCGTCCAGCGAGGGCAGGGTGCGCGATTGGGTCTGCGGCGAACCGCCCACGGTGAGCGCGGCAAAATCGCCCAAATCGACCACCACCGGGGCCAGGGTGACGCCCCAATAGCCCAAAGGATAAGGCGGCGTTTTGGGCGCGTAGCGATCGGGAAAATTGATGAAGAGGTAACGGCCGTTTCCTTCTTCCATTATGGATACGGCCGTTTGCAAATGCTCCGCGCCCACAGCATACAGCGCCTGGAAATTCAAGATTTGCCACACGCCGCCGGCGGCAATCAAGCCCAAAACACCCACCCCCAAAAGCTGCTCGACTCGACGCGGATTGGCCGCCGTGGGCCACAAGGCGCACACCCACATCCAGGCCACGCCCGGCGCAGCGTAATAAAACAGCCGCTGACTGTATTGAACGTAACTGTATGGCAGCCCTACCAGGGCCGGCGACAGGCCGAGAAGCACCCAGATCAAACCGATCGTCGCCAGCAGCCCGCGTTTGCGCCAGATACCCATCCCCCACAAGACCAATAGCAGACCAACGAAGATGGGCAGCCAGGCAATTTCAGGGAATTGGCGGCCGGACCAAAACCAGGCGAGCGGATAGATAAATCCCTGCAGGAAAAACGCCAGCGTTTGCCCTTCCAGACCCAGCCGGGTAATGCCGCTTTCGCGCGGGACCAACCACCAGACCATCATAAAGAGGGCGGCAAGGACAACATAAGCGAACGGCCGTATCCATCCGTTGCGGATTGGCTGCCGAAAACTGCGCCAAACGGCCGTCAACGACGTCGCCTGCGCCCGCAAGACTATCTCAAACAAGATGGGCAGCAGCCCAAAAGGCGCCGTGCCCTCCTGCACCGTCAGCGCCAGGATGAAAAACAGTAAGCTGGCAGGCCAGGCCCAACGCCGCGCCCAGGATTTTTTGTTAGGCCGCCGCGCCTGTAAATACAGCAGCCAGGCCGCGTTTTGCAAAGCCAAAACCAGCGGCTGCTGCGGTGCGGCCCAGGCCACGGCCTGGTGGGCCAGCGGATAAAGGCCAAACAAGAGCGCCGCAGTATAGGCTGCCCAGGTCGAAAAACCCATTTTGCGGCTGATGGCGAAAACGGCCGTGACGTTTAGCACGTGCCAAACAATTTGCAGCCAATGCAAAGCCACAACTTGCAGCAGCCCGTCGGCTCCCAGAAAGAGCCGGTTGTAAACCATGGTTCCCGGGCGGTAGAACTGATAATCAGGTGACGGCCGTAGCAGTTGCAGCCAGGTCTTGCCCACCACCCGGCCAAACCATTCCGGATCATCCCAGATCAGGCCAAATTTCACCGCCGGTGCATACAACCACACGACGCCCAACAGCAGCCCGATCCAGGCCAGAAAAAACACCCACACAGGCACGCCAGAAGAGGTTTTTTTACCATCAATCACAGCGGGAGAATATAGCCCAAGACGGCCGTCAGGGCTACATATGAGCTTGATTAACACCAGAGGGGGTGTATTGCCATTACCATCAAACCCAGTATAATCAGAGAAAAATGCCAGATTTATTTCTGGTACTAGAGAGGACAAAACATCTTGGCAAGCAATTCAACTGGATCGGGGAGCGGTGCTTCTGAGCACCTCATGGACTTCTTGTTAGAGACTGATTTTAATCTGCCTGTTACCGGTGAAATCCGGTACGGATATGTCGTAGAGCACCGGAACAACGAAATATTGGTAGACATCGGCGCCAAATCAGAGGGCCTGATAACCAATCGCGAGGTCGAATCCCTCGACGAAAAGACGCGCACCAGCCTGGCCATAGGCAACAAAATCCCAGTCTACGTTGTAGACCCAGAAGACGCATCTGGCAACACCATCCTGTCTTACGTCAAAGCAATTGCCGAGCAAGATTGGCTAGACGCAGAAAACTTGCTCACCACCCAGGAAGTGTACGAAACCATTATCGTAGGCTACAATCGCGGCGGTGTGCTGGTAAAACTAGGACACTTGCGCGGTTTTGTCCCCAATTCGCAGCTCCAACCTTCCCGGCAGGCAAGCTTTAGCAAAGATCCCGATCAACCACCCTCCTTCCAAAAGCTTGTCGGCAAAAAAATATACCTGAAAGTCCTCGAAGCTAACCGCGAACGCAATCGCTTGATCCTCTCGGAAAAGTCGGCAGCCCAAGAAATTCGGGACGCCCGCCGCGGCGAACTGATGGAATCCATTCAAGAAGGCGATATTTGCGAAGGGCGTGTGGTCAATCTGGCTGAGTTTGGCGCCTTCATCGACATCGGCGGCATTGAGGGACTTGTCCATCTCTCCGAGCTTAGTTGGAAACGCATCAACAACCCGGCCGAAAAACTAACTGTCGGCGATACCGTGAGCGTCTATGTCCTGAAGGTTGATCAGGAACGACAACGACTCGCACTGAGCATTAAACGACTGGAGCCCGATCCGTGGACTCTGGTCAAAAACAACTATCGTGACGGGCAGCTCACCACCGCGACCATCACCAAACTCACTAAATTTGGCGCTTTTGCCCGACTGCACGATGAATTTGAACTTGAAGGACTTATACACATTTCTGAGTTATCCGACGAACACATCAACCATCCGCGTGAAGTCGTAAAACCTGCACAAGAAGTCACAGTCCGCATTATCCGCATAGATCCTGAACAGCGGCAACTCGGCTTAAGCATAAAACAGGTAGCCTCCGCTGCTTATCTGGAAGCAGACCTCGAGATGATCAACTCGGTATGAGCCAATCTGATCTCCGCTTTCAGCATTCAAGGTGAAAAACAGTGAACTCGAAAAATTGGGAACGTTTCACACAACGCGCTCGTCGCGTGCTTAGTCTGGCCCAAGAAGAAGCCGAACGGCTCAACCACAGCTACATCGGCAGCGAGCACGTGCTGATTGGCCTGCTGCGCGAAGAAGGCGGCGTTGCCGGCCGGGTCCTGCGTGAACTTGGTTTGGACGTTGTCCGCGTCCAGGCTATGGTTGAGCGCTTATCCAGTGGCCCTAGCACACGTACCCCCTTCACCAAAATCGAATTATCCCCCAGCACCAAGCGCCTGTTAGAGTTGGCCGTCGAAGAAGCCCGGCGCATGGGACAACATTACATCAGCACTGAACACCTCTTGCTGGGTATGGCCCGGCAAAATGAAGGTGTGGCCATTGACGTTCTGCGCAAGTTTGGCATTAGCGCCGAGCAAATTCGCCGCCAAACCAAGCAAATGCTCAAAGAAAGCCCCGTTGCCGCCGGTGAACCACAGGCGCCAAAACGAGTAAGAAAAGAGAAAAGTAAAACCCCCATGGTTGATCAGTTAGCAACTGACCTGACGGTTTTGGCTGAAGAAGGTAAGCTGGACCCGGTTATTGGGCGCAATACGGAAATCGAACGGGTTATTCAAATCCTTGCCCGGCGCACGAAGAACAATCCGGCGCTCATTGGTGAGCCGGGTGTGGGTAAAACCGCGATTATTGAAGGATTAGCCCAACGCATTGTCGAAGGGCGTGTACCGGAAATTTTACACAACAAACGGGTACTGCAGTTGGACGTAGGCAGTTTGGTAGCTGGGACCATGTATCGTGGTCAGTTTGAAGAGCGCCTGAAGCGGGTCATCGACGAATTAAAATCGAGCGATGCCATCCTCTTTATTGACGAAGTCCACATGCTCGTTGGCGCCGGCTCAGCTGGAAGTTCAGTTGACGCCGCAAATATATTGAAGCCTGCCCTGGCCCGTGGTGAATTGCAATGCATTGGGGCAACAACTCTGGAAGAGTATCGCAAATACATTGAAAGCGATGCGGCTTTGGAACGTCGTTTCCAATCCATTCGTGTGGATGAACCGTCATCGGAAGAAACGATTCAGATTCTCCGAGGCATCAAGGGGGCATATGAGTCCCATCACAATTTGTATATCACCGAGGAAGCGATTGAAGCGGCCGTTAATTTATCGACGCGCTATGTGACGGAACGCTTCCTGCCGGACAAAGCAATTGACCTGATTGACGAGAGCGCGTCACGGGTGCGCATGTATCGCATGCCTCAGCCGGCCGACATCCAGATCGCCTATGAGGAACTGCGGGATATCCGCGAAGAGCGCGAATTGGCGGTTGAAGAAGGCCGCCAGGAAGACATTGACGAATGGACCGAACGGGAACGAGAGGTTCAGCAGCGTCTGGATCAGATGCGCGCCGCCTCTGGCGCGGGCGAAGGCGTCAATGTAACCGCCGAAGATATTGCCGAAGTGCTGGCCATGTGGACCGGTATTCCTGTTTACCAATTTACGGAGCAGGAATCATCTCGCCTGCTGCGTATGGAAGAAGAACTGCACCAGCACATTGTGGGGCAGGAAGAAGCCATTCAGGCCATTTCTAAAGCGGTGCGGCGCGCCAGAGCCGGCTTGAAGGATCCTAACCGGCCGATTGGCTCGTTTATTTTCCTGGGGCCAACCGGTGTGGGCAAAACCGAATTGACAAAGGCCCTGGCAAACTTTTTGTTTGGCAGTGAAGACGCCTTGGTCCAACTGGACATGTCCGAGTTTATGGAACGGCATAATGTGGCCCGGCTGGTTGGTTCCCCGCCTGGTTATGTGGGCTACGAAGATGCCGGGCAGTTGACTGAAGCGGTGCGCAGACGGCCGTATTCCATTGTCGTCTTTGATGAAATCGAAAAAGCGCATCCCGAAGCGTTCAATCTACTGCTGCAAATCATGGAAGAGGGTCACCTTTCCGACGCCAAAGGGCAGCGGGTCAACTTCCGCAACACCATTATTATCATGACCTCCAACGTCGGCGCGGACACGATTAAACGCGGGCCCAACATGGGCTTCGCTTTCCAACGGGATGAGATCACCGAGGAAAAAGCCCAATACGCCGAAATGCGTAAAACTTTAACCGACGAGTTAAAGCGGCAGTTCCGGCCCGAGTTCATCAACCGCGTGGACAGCATCATCGTTTTCCGCCAATTATCGCCCGCCGACATCCGCAAAATTGTCGACATCATCCTCATGGAGGTCAACGAGCGGCTGGTTGAGCACGAATTGGCACTGGAAGTGACGAATGAAGCTCGCAACTGGATGGGCGAACATGGGTATGACGCCGAATTTGGGGCACGGCCGTTACGCCGCCTCATTCAAACGGAAGTTGAAGACCTACTATCCGATGCTGTACTTTCCGGCAAATTCAAAGATGGTGAAATCGTCGTCGTGGACATCACCGATGACAAGATCACCCTTCGCCACAAAGATGAAGTAGACCAGGGTGAAGACAAAGTGCCGGAAGAAGCCCTGATGACCCCCTGATCAGGACTGACGAAATACCGCTCTAGCGCAAACAAAAAGCCCGCCATAGCCAAATGGCGGGCTTTTTAATTGCGAACCACCTGATTCAAACAAGGCTGGGTTTAAGGGGAGCCATCAATTGGAATTACCAAAGCCTCCCCAACTTCGATTAGATTCTGATCCGCAATGTGGTTAACGCGGGCCACATCGGCAACAGAAACGCCATAAAACTTACTCAGCGCAGAAAGCGTTTCCCCAGGCCGCACAATATGCACATACTGCACACTTCCATCCGCCCCCGATACCGGCAGCAAATACAGGTGGCCCTGATGCGCCATGATTTCCGGGGTAAACGTGGGCGGCAGAGGCGGCGTGGGTGTCACTTCGACACGCGGCACTTCCGGCAGAGGCGTCCCCTCCCCCGCAGCATTCCCGCCCGTCAACGACGAGGGCAAAGTAAAGGTCTCCTGGTTATTGTTACTGCAAGCCGCAAGCATGAACAAGATGAACAGCAATAATATTAACCGGCGCATAATGCCTCCTTGGTTCAGGACATTCAATCCCAGATGGCCGTTGGATACAACAAACATTTATTATACCAGAGCCACTCACACTTTTGAAGGAACGAGTTTCCAGAAGATAACATAAAGTTTCCCAAAAGGGAAGATACCGCC
>ERZ795053.7717-NODE-7717-length-10285-cov-4.209091_pt1 | contig 10285 bp, 9 predicted proteins | sample MGYA00375137_ERZ795053 | MGnify/ENA primary metagenome ERZ795053 (study PRJEB30182, sample SAMN05720284) | activated sludge metagenome | isolation source: Anaerobic digester | place: Hong Kong | collected 2014-12-17 ... | reverse complement strand
AGTCGATGCTGCGCGCCAGTGCCTTGGCCAGCGTCGTCTTGCCGATGCCGGGCACATCTTCCAGCAATATGTGACCATCGCAGAGCAACGCAACGAGCATCAATTCGACGGCGTTGCGTTTCCCGATAATGACTTGGGCGATATTCTCTTGGATGCGTTGAGCGAAGTCTGAAAATTGCATGGGTTCTCAATCGGATACCGGTAAGCACTGCCCTAAACAGCGTGCTTTGTAGAGAGTGCAGGATAGATTCATCGCGAGGGTCTACAGAGTATAGCAGCGAATGTGCCATAGCTCAAAGAAAAATGCTCTTCTACAGCCATTGCTGGAACACATTGGCGTGTGATATACTCCGCTACGGCGTTTCTGCATTCGGAACTTAGCGAAACATCGGTTGTGGCCCAGCGGGAGCAGCGAATGTTTGGATAGTTCCTTGGTAAATGATCGTTTTTGTTGTAACGGTAGCACCACGAAACTTTTTTGCATGTTTATAGCCGACCTCTTGCTGACTCCAGGGCGGTAGCCTGATTGCGGAGAAGCGCCCGGTCTCCCGCAACTGTGTGAAACGGAGAACACAGGGGCAGCGCAAACCATACGGGATCAAATAAGCCAGAGTAGACCATGCCACCTTTTGAACAACCTTTTGCTGTCCAATCCCTCCTCCGCCCGGAAATTGCCGAGATGGAGGAGTACACGCCGATCCAGCCCTTTGAGGTGTTGAGCGAACGGCTGGGCATTCCTGCCGAACAGATCGTCAAACTCGACGCCAACGAGAACCCTTACGGCCCACTGCCGGCAGTGGCTGAAGCGCTGGCCGAATATCCCTACTATCACATCTATCCCGATCCCCAACAGAGTGCGCTGCGGGCGGGGTTGAGCACCTTTGTTGGGGTGCCGGCGGAACATATTTTGCCTGGCCACGGCGCCGATGAACTGCTCGATTACCTCTGTCGCCTCTTTTTGCAGCCGGGCGATGCGATCATCAACTGCCCGCCAACCTTTGGTATGTACAGCTTTGATGCCGGGTTGGCCGGTGCACAGGTGATTGACGTGTGGCGCAGGGAGGATTATGCGCTGGATGTGGAGCAGATTCTGGCCACTGGCCACTGGTCACTGGATACTGAAGAAGGATCACCGTTGCGGATGTTGAATGCGCCACAGCCGAAAATTCTGTTCCTGACTTCGCCCAACAACCCGAGCGGCAACTGGTTACCGGATGACGAGCTGCGACGGCTACTTAAGTTGCCCTTACTCGTCGTGCTCGATGAGGCGTATGTGGAGTTCGCCGATCATGCCAGTCGCGCCTCTTGGGTGCTGGACCACGAGAATCTCGTGGTGTTGCGCACCTTTAGCAAAGCCGCCGGCATCGCCGGGTTGCGGCTGGGCTATGGGATCTGTCCCCTCTGGTTGATGGAGACGCTCTGGAAATTCAAACAGCCCTACAACGTCAACGTCGCCGCGTCGGTGGCGGGTATTGCCAGTCTGCGTCATGCCGACGAAATTATGGCGGTGGTCGAAACGATCAAAAGGGAGCGCAAGCGCCTCTTCTCGCTGTTGCAGACAATCTCCTATCTGGAGCCATTTCCCAGCGAATCGAATTTTATTTTGTGTAAGGTCGTGGGGCGTACTGCTGCCGAGCTGAAACAGACATTGGAAAAGCAGGGCATTCTCGTGCGCTATTACAACAAAGCAGGGCTGGATAATTGTATTCGTATCTCAGTAGGTCGTCCCGCACAGACGGATCGCATGCTGGCTGTATTGAAAGAGTTTTAACCTCATGCCCTGGATCAAAGTCTTTACGCTCGAAGAAGCGACCGGCTTTCTCAAGGAACAATATGATGCGGCAATCCAACGCGCCGGTCGCATCTGGAACATTGTCGCCATCATGAGCCAAAACCCGCAGACTTTGAAGTCATCGATGGACATGTACGGCGCCATCATGCACGGTCCATCACCGCTCAGCCGCGGCCAACGGGAGATGCTCGCCACCGTCGTCTCGGCGCACAACCACTGTCTCTATTGACGACGGGCCCACGCCCACGACCTCCGTGCTGAGGTCGCCGACTTTGGCATTACCGACGAGGACGAAGCTGACCGCTTCACCCATCAGATTGCAGCGGATTGGCGGCAGGCCGATCTGTCACCGGTTGACCGCGCTCTCTGCGCCTTTGCCGTGAAGATCACCGCGGATTCGACGCAAATGACCCCCGCCGACCTCGACGAACTGTATGCTCACGGCCTTGATGACCGCGCCATCCACGATGCCACCCAGGTTATCGCCTACTTCAACTACATCAACCGCGTCGCCGATGCCCTGGGCGTCGAACCGGAAGAGTTCGTCCGCCGTTGGGAAGAGAAATAGCGGTCTCTGCCCAGAACGGTTCCCCAATGCCTGTATCGTCGAGAGTGACCGCGTGGAACATTTGCTCACACAAGGAGGCAAAGAAAGGCGCCAATTATCCGGATTCCGAGACGCCCGTTTTTCTATCCTCTATCCTCTATCCTCTATATCCACTTCGTGCAATCTTTTCCTCGTTAATCATATCCTCGATGTTTGTTAAAAATTCATTAACAAACTTGACGCGAACCCTTAACTCGGCTATGGCATAACTAGTCTGTTTTTCAATTCGCTACCGCAACGCTACAGTTGCATCCCCCCAATGTTCGCATGTCGCACATCCATACACGCAGACAATAGTATTATCATACCCAATGTCCGAAAAGGAGATCTCATGCATAAGATGTCGCAAGGAAGGCCATTGTTTCGCTTGCTCAGCTTGCTCATAGTGACAGCTCTGTTGCTGCTGAGCGCCTGTGGTGGGGGAACTGCACCGTCTGTCCCTGCTGAAGAAGACACTTCCGCTGAAATCGTGGCACCGGCGGAAGCACCTGCGTCGGTTTCCGACGCCAATGGTGGTTGCCCCACCGCAACGATGGCTGACCGCATGGGATTGGCCGCAGGAGAGTACGCCCGCCAATATGAACTAGCTGACTTTGAGGCAGCCGGCAACTGTGACCTGATTTTCAGTGAAAATCCCGCCATTGCGGACCTTAACGCGCAGATCACCAACAACCCCGAGTTGCCCGCAGTGGCGGAGCGCCTGCCGGAAGAGCCGCTGGTGGTTGTGCCCTACCAGCAGATCGGTCTCTATGGCGGTACGCTCAATGCCCTCTCCAACGCCACCGAAGCCGGTACCTCCGATTTCCTCAGCGTGCGCCATGTCAATTTCGTACGCTACGGCGATGACTACCAGACCATTGAGCCGAATGTGGCCAAGGGTTGGGAGTGGAATGATGACTTTACCGAACTGACCGTCTTCCTGCGCAAGGGGCATAAGTGGTCCGACGGCGCGCCTTTCACCGCCGCGGATGTTGCCTTTTGGATGAATGAGATTGTGCTCAATCCAGAAGTTTATCCTGAAACACCCGGTTGGGCCGTCTTCGGTGATGGCACGATGCAGGCAGAGGCGATTGATGAAACCACCGTCAAGTTTACCCTGCCGGTGCCAACCCCCGGAATGCTCAGCTTTTTTGCGACTACCTATATCCAGCCCTTCCAGCCCAAGCACTTCTTCGATGCCAAGGTTGCCGAAGGCATGGCCTTTGCTGATGTCGCCAGTCTCTACTACGGCAACAGCGACTGGAAAGATGTGCCCTCACCGCTGTTGGCAGGCGAGGCGGACGATGTGCTGCCCACACTCGAATCCTATATCCTGGTCGAAGAGACCACCGAAGGCCGTCGTTTGGTGGCCAACCCCTATTTCTTCATGGTTGACACCGCCGGTCAGCAACTGCCCTATATCAACGAGCAAAGCGAACTCTACATCCCCGACAAAGAAGTGCGCAACCTGAAGATCACCAACGGCGAAGTCGACTACAAAGTACAGTCTGTCTTCATTGACGACTTCCCGCTTTACAAGGAAAACGAAGCCAACGGTAACTACACCGTTGACTTGGCCGATGGCGTCGGGGAACTAGTCTTCTACGGTTTTAACGTGAATTCCAAAGACGAAGGCCTCCGTGAAATCTTCAACGATCTGCGCTTCCGTCAGGCCATGTCCGTGGCCATCAACCGCCCGGAGATTGTCGAAGCCGTCTACCTGGGCCAGGCCACTCCCATGCAGGCGACCCCCGCTGACCCGAACACCGTCAGCTTTGTGACCGAAGCGCACAAGAGCGCGTTCATCGAGCACGATCCCGAACAGGCCAACGCCCTGCTCGACGAAATGGGCCTGGCGGATACCGACGGCGACGGTTTCCGCGAACGCGCTGACGGCTCAAACCTGACGTTGGAACTGCAATTCGCCAACCAGGGTGGCCCGGTCCGCTCGCATGAGTTGATCAAGGAATATTGGGGCGATGTGGGCATCAATGTCAACATCAAAGAAGTCACCTCCGATGAATATCGCGAGCAGGCCGCTTCCAATGACCTCGATATCCTGACCTGGAAATATGATGGCACCGCCGGCTCGATCATCGTGCTCGTCACCGAAATGTTGCTGCCCCCCTTCGGTGAATACTTCAACCCCGGTATTGCCAACCTGTGGGCCGAGTGGCACAACACCGACGGCGCGTCCGGCCTTGAGCCGCCGGCCGATGTGAAGACCCTCTACGAAATCGTGCCGCAGTTCCTCCAATACCCGCTCGGTTCCGAAGAGAGCAACGCCTTGGGCGAGCAGATTGTCGATATTCATGTCAACAACCTGTGGAAGATCGGCATTGCCGGCAACGTCAAAGCCCCGGTGATCCACCACAACCGCATCCACAACTTCGGTCCCTACTCCATTGCCAGCTACGACTACTACCGTGCCTACCCAATGATTGCGCCACAGTGGTTTGTCAGTGAATAGGTGAATAGGTGATTAGTGATTGGATGATTACAAATTGACGATAGCACCAATCACCAATCACTAATCACCAATGGCGCAGAGCACCCGCAAAGCGAGCACCAATCACCCAATCACCACTCAAGATTTGCGCTTCGCCGCGCTCTCTGCGAAAATAAGCAGCGGCTCCAACTTCCCCTTTCGAATTCTAATCTTGTACTTCCGCTGTTGATTCCGCTGTACATCGTCCTGGGGCTGTTCTTCCATAGTGTCGAGATCTCACTAGATTCGGGATCTCAAGATAGTTGGGAGCATAGGCAACATTGCGTTGGCGGCATGACAGCGTAGTGCAGCTTCTACGCTCTTGACTGCCACCGAGAGAATAACGTGCCGCATCGATACGCATGCGCTATTCTTGTTGGTGGGTGGGTCAAGTAGACAACAACGACCGAGGAAAATAGACTATGCAACTCAAACAGATCACCATTTCAGTGGCGCTGCTACTTTCGCTGTTGCTGGCCGCCTGTGCGGCACCAGCGGCGGACAGTGGCGCAACCACCGGTGCCACCGGCGACACCGAAAGCACCGCCGACAGTTCAACCGAGAGTACAGCCGACGAAGCCGCACCCCCTACCGGCGGGGCTCCCAGCGGCACGTTGATTGCCGCGCTGCCGCTTGAACCCAATTCGATCAACCCACCCAACGGCGCCGACCGCATGGCCGGTATTGTCATCATTCAAATTTTTGATGCCTTGATGGAACCCAATTTCGAGACCGGCGAACTCGATCCGGCACTGGCCACGGAGTGGTCCGTCAGCGACGATGGTCTCACCTACTCGTTTACCTTGCGCGAAGGGGTGACCTTCCACGACGGGTCCGCATTTAACGCCGATGATGTGGTGGCCACCTTTGAAGCAGGGCTTGACCCCGCCAACGCTTATGCCGCCGACTACGAAGGCATTACGGTGGAAGTTGATGATCCGATGCACGTGCGCATTGTGCGCGAAACACCCGATGTCACCTATCTGCGCCGTCTTGCCGAAACGCAGATTATTTCCAATGACCAATATGTCGAGGGTGGGAATCAGGCGATTGAAGATGCGCCGATTGGGACCGGCGCGTTTAAGTTTGTTGAATGGCAGAAGGGCGACCGCATCGTGCTTGAGGCCAATGAGAATTATTGGGATGACGGTAAACCCCATGTCGCCGAACTCATTTTCCGCCCGATTCCTGAATCCTCTACCCGTCTCGCCGCCATCCAGACCGGTGAGGTCGACATCGTCAACCGCCTGAGTGCCGACGAAGCGCAGAGCTTGCTTGGTGTGGAAGGGGTCGAAGTCGTGCGCTATCCCGCCGACCGTGTCTACTACATCGCCTTTAACAACCTCTCCACCGGTGTTGGCCTGCCGACGGAAGATCCGCTGGTCCGCCAGGCGATGAATTATGCGGTGAACCGCCAGGCCATCATCGACGGTCTCTTCAACGGCTTTGCTGAACTCTCCACCGGCTTTGTCACCCCAACCAACCTCGGCTACGACGAGAGCCTGAACCCCTTCCCCTATGACCCGGAAAAGGCCAAGGCGCTGCTGGCCGAAGCCGGCTATGAGGATGGTTTCGAGATTGGCATGGCCTGCCCCATCGGTGCGTACACCAACTTTGAAGAGGTCTGCCAGGCCATTGCATCGGACCTCGAGGCGGTCGGCATTACGATTGCCGGCGGTGAGGTGGATCTGATGGAGTCGGGTGTCTATTGGGATCTGGAAGCCAAAAAAGAACTGCCGCCGCTCTTTGGCGATAGCTGGTCCGCTTCGGTGGGCGAAGCGTTGCCCCGCCTTGAGGGTGCCTTGGGGGGGCCGGAACAGAGCTACTCCTCCTGGTACGACGAGGAGATCGTCAACCTGCTTGGGCAGATTGGGGCCGAGTTTGATGACGACGCCCGCGCCGAACTGTACAAAGAGTTGCAGAATTACATGATGGAAAACCCGCCGTTCATCTATCTCTACGAACCCAATTCCTTCGAAGCCATCACCGCACGCGTTGAAGGCTACACCCCGAGCAGTAACGAGCAGTACTACGCCAAAGATATCTGGTTGGCTGAGTAAATTCTACGAATGAGCAACCGTCCCCCCGCCCACCGACTGAGCTTGTCGAAGTCGGCGGGCGAGGGCGGTGTTTATCTTTGCCTGATGCTAGGACTGCTATCTTGCAAACTTACTTCTTGTCTCGGATCACCAACGCCATCCTGTTGCTCTTTGGGGTTGTCCTCATCGTCTTTTTCTTGGTGCGTTTAACCGGCGATCCCACCACCTTGCTGGTTGCACGCGACACGGCCAATGCAGAACAGATCGCCCAAATGCGGGCGGCGTTGGGGTTGGATCGCCCGTTGCCGGTCCAGTTTTTCAACTACCTGACCAATGTTGCGCAGGGCGATTTGGGCTATTCCCTCCGTTTTCGCCAACAGGCCAATGGCGTGATCTTCAACGCCGTCCCGATTACACTGGCACTTTCCCTGCTGGCACTCTTTATTGCGGTGGTGGTGGCGATCCCGCTGGGCGTGCTTGGCGGTTATTCACCCAATACCTGGATCGATCTGGTGGCGCGCCTCTTCGGTTTAATCGGTCAGACAGTGCCCTCCTTTTGGCTGGCGTTGATCCTGATCCTGGTCTTTGCCATCAATCTGCAATGGCTGCCTTCCTTTGGGGCCGATAGTGCCCGTCACTTTATCCTGCCGGCGTTGGCTCTTTCGGTGGGAGGGATGGGGCAACTGGTGCGCCTAACCCGTTCGGCGGTGCTCGAGATCCGCCACACCGACTACATCCGTACCGCGCGCGGAAAAGGCTTGAGCCAGTTCAACATTGCGGCCCGCCATATCTTTCGTAACGCATCGCTCGCTCTAATCAGTGTCATTGGGGTGCAATTCACCTACGCGATGGCCGGTTCGATCTATATTGAGTCGATCTTTGCGATCCCGGGCCTCGGCTGGCTGCTCAACGAGGCGATTGTCAACCGTGACTTTGTGCTCGTGCAGTCGGTGACGTTGGTGATTGGTCTCTTTGTGGTCTTGATCAACCTACTGACCGATATTTTATATGGCATCGTTGATCCAAGGATCCGCTAATTCATGAACAAACAACCATGACAACAATCGCTGCTGGTAACGAACCTTATGTCAAACAGGCACGACGAACCAACCACTTCGTCACCTACTTGCGCCTGCTCTTGCGTGATAAGGCTGCGCTGTTCGGTCTTCTCATTATTGCGGTTGTGGTCTTTACCGCCATCGCCGCGCCGTGGCTGGCACCCCACAATCCAGCTGCCCAGAACATGGCTTCCACCAAATTGCCGCCGGCCTGGCGCACGATCGAAGAGAAGTCCCTTGGGTTTGGGGAAGGCAACAGCGTGGTTGAGGAAGTTACAGTAACGCAGGGCGACCCGAGCTACCTGCTCGGTACCGACAAGCTGGGGCGCGATCAACTGAGCCGCATCATCTATGGCGCCCGTGTTTCGGTGACCGTTGCCTTCTTTGGCGCGACCCTGGCGCTGCTCATCGGAATGACGATTGGGTTGGTGGCCGGCTACATGGGGGGGCATGTTGACAATCTGCTCATGGCGGTGGTCAATCTGTTGCTCTCGGTTCCCTACCTGGTGCTCGTGATTGTGGTGGCTGCCGTGTTGGGGCGAGGGCTGCTCAACGTGGTATTGCTCTTTGGTATCACCGATGCCCCGATCTTTGCCCGCCTTACCCGTGGCGAAGTCCTCCGTATTCGTCGGCTGGGCTATATTGAAGCGGCCAATGCCACCGGTGCCAAAGCACCGATGATTCTCCGCAAACATATCGTGCCCAACCTCATCGGCCCCCTCGTCACCCTGGCGACTTTTGAAATGTCGAGCATGATCTTTTACGAAGCCGGTCTGAGCTTTCTTGGCTTGAGCGTGCCGGAGAGCGTGCCCAGTTGGGGTAACATGCTCTCCAACGGCCGCGAATTCCTGCTCACCGGCATGCCCTGGCTCATGATCTATCCCGGCCTCGCCATCGCCCTTACCTCGTTGGGCTTCAACCTCTTTGGCGACTGGCTGCGCGATGTGTTGGATCCGATGGCGCGGACGCGTTGATTCAAGATTTTCCATTTCAGTGATATCCCGAGGGTCTCATGGTACGTTTTCTGATCCAACGCACACTTGGCCTCGTTGTGACCATGTTCTTTGTCTCGATCATGGTCTTTGTCCTCATGGAACTGCCGCCTGGCGACTATGCCGAACGCTACGCGTTCCGTAAATTCTCCGGCACCGGTACGCAGATCACCGAAGCAGATATCCGCAACATCCGCGCCGAATTTGGGCTGGACCGGCCGGCGTGGGAACGCTATCTCGACTGGATCGGCGGTATTGTCACCCGCTTTGACTTCGGTGACGCCTTTGCCTTTCAGACCTCCGTCAACAATGTGATCGGTCAACGCATTTGGCTCACGTTGGCGATCCTCTTTGCAACGTTGCTGCTCACCTATCTCTTCGCCATCCCCATTGGCATCTATGCCGCGGTACGGCGCAACTCGGTGGAAGATTACGGCCTGACTGTCTTCTCTTACTTGGGGTTGGCGCTACCAAACTTTCTGTTGGCCCTCATCTTTTTATACATCAGTGTCACTATCTTTGACTCGTCGGTTGGTGGCCTCTTTTCCCCTGACTATGCAGACCAACCAATGAGTTGGGCCAAGACAATTGATCTGCTCAAACATCTCTGGGTGCCCGCGCTGGTTTTGGCCTGGTCGGCCACGGCCTTTCAACTCCAGACCGTGCGCGCCACGATGCTTGATGAACTGAACAAGCTATCGGTTACTGCGGCACGAGCACGCGGTCTCCCCGAATGGAAGTTGCTGCTCAAGTACCCGGCACGACTGGCGATCAACCCGGTGGTGAGCACGATGGGCTTTGACGTGAATCGCATCTTCTCGGAACTGCCGATTGTGGCGCTGGTGTTGAGCCTACCTGAGTTGGGGCAGTTGCTCATCACTTCGTATCTGGACCTGGATATGTTTGTCGCCGGCGCGATCCTCCTCATGTTGACCTTTATGATCGTGTTGATGAACTTTTTCTCAGATATCATGTTGGCGTTGCTGGATCCACGGGTAAAGTTGGGATAAAGACCGCGCAATGGTCTGGGCCACCCCATCCCCTACCCCCTTCCCCACCAGCGAGGAAGGGGGAGTACATGTCCGGTAGGTGCGGTTTCCATACCGCACTTACGATTCTGACGGGAGAACCACAGTTATGGCTGCTTCGGCGGAGGCGCTCTCCGGCGCTTCAACGGTAAACCAGAAACGGCGTGAGTCTGCAGCGGCGCTGCGCTACTATTCGGCGACGCAGTGGCAACTGATCTGGTGGCGTTTCCGGCGCCATCGACTGGCGCTGATCGGTGGTTACACACTACTGCTCTTTGCGGTGCTGGGGCTCTTTGCCGAAT
>ERZ795053.7709-NODE-7709-length-10289-cov-6.357631_pt1 | contig 10289 bp, 9 predicted proteins | sample MGYA00375137_ERZ795053 | MGnify/ENA primary metagenome ERZ795053 (study PRJEB30182, sample SAMN05720284) | activated sludge metagenome | isolation source: Anaerobic digester | place: Hong Kong | collected 2014-12-17 ... | reverse complement strand
CCTCCTTAAAACTACCTTGCACCACTTGCAAAGCGATAGTGTCCTTTGGACAGATTGATTATAACACAGACTTTCGAATAAAATGCAAGTTGACCGCAAGATTAATTTGACTATTTCTAATATTCAGGCATTTTGTCTTTGAAACAATCACCAAAACAAAATCCGTAAAATCTTTTACATGCCATTGATAGCCGTCTCCAGCGATTTAATTAGTTCCAAGAAAAGTCTTTCGAATTTCTCGCAGCTGGTTCTTTCCGGATCGCGATTTCCATACTTGACAGGAACATATATCGCTGTCAGTTTGGTCAACAGACTTTTTGTTATGCCCTTTGTTTGCCAGACCAGTTCATACGGAGTCAGCTGACGATAATCGCTAAAGTACATTTCTCTGAGCCATTGATAAGCTGATATTATGAACTCCTTCCCTTCTTCATATGCGGGGAGTTCGGTTACAATGCGATGCACTTCCTCCTCGATTGGTTCTTCTGCCTCAGGCGTCGAAGGATTCATCTGGCGTCTTCTAGTGATAAAGAATACCATGTATGCAAGAGCCGCCGAGAGAAGGGCTATACCGGTGAGGGTGGCAACTCTTAGGATCAAGTAGACTGACCGCCCGGCACTGGCAGTCTCTACAGACGGAGGCTCGCCTTCCTCCTGCCGAGCAACTTCCCCTCCAGAGGAAGGCATAGAAGTTGAAAGATCGCTGGAGATACCGCCTGTTCCAAATACGATATCTTCTGAAAGCGGTAACGATCTTAGATACATGAAACCCCCGACAAGAACTACAACTACAGATACCAATATCATAAGAGGCGGAACAAGTCGTACCCACCCTTTGAATTCTCTCAGAGCCTTCCTTGCCACTGAAATCACGAGAATCAGGATGATTGTGTAGAACCCAAAGAGAAAGATAGAATCTATGAAGCCGACTTCGAGGACCTCTTCTGGAATAGCGATTTCAAAACCGCCGTCGGCTCTCTGTGCCATTGAAGATTCTGCTTCTTCAGAGAAGAATGAAGGTTGCTCCTCGTCTCTCGAAGAATCTATCTCGCTTTCTGAGACCTCAGAGACAGCGGCTCTGTTTGCTGAAGGAATCAACCCTCCTCTGTAATCGCCCAGAAGGGCTATGGTCAGCAGAGGAAGAAGGACCGCTAGAGTAAGGAAGACTCTTGGTGCCTTCGGTATTAGAAGCAGTCTTACGAATATCAATATCAGAGTGACATAGGCTCCAGTGTGGTGTAGAACGGGACTAACCGAAAGAGAAACTCCCACAATGAAGACTCCTGCAACTGAGATGTATTCGTTTCTGTCCATCGAGAGAACGATTCCTGCCATAGCTCCCAGTGCGGAAACCGACAGAGCTAAACCGCTTCTCAAAACTCCAAACAACAGAATAGTTGTTGTGAATAGCAGGATTGGAAGAAGCAAGTAGACGCTGCACCCCGTCTTTGTTCGTCCGAGGTAAAAGAGAAAGGCTACAAGTCCAGCAAGACAGACGGCAAAAACGGCTCCTCCAGCGAAGAACAACTGCACGAAGCAGATCAAAAAGACTGTAGCGGCCCCCGTCAGCGAGGTTCTATCGATTCTCAAGATCGATCAGCACCTCCTGGATCGACTGATTGTCCCCTATGACACGTACGATTATCTGTTCCTGTTCAAGAAGGGCGGCACGCCTTCTGAGCTCTTCGATAGTTCTGGGAAGCATTTGGTAAGAGATAGTACGTTTGGTCCACGGTTCTCTGGGATTGAACGGAACAATAATAACAACTACACGGCTAGAGTGTGACCTTGCTTTAAGCAGATGCGGCAGGATCTCCTCTCCGAGATAAAGCGAGACTATTACGACCGTGGTTGAGGGATCGAAGCGTTCAAGATCTCCTTCCAGAACATCTGGAAGCTGGGGGCCCTGATCACTGCCTTTACTTTCGGAGAGCGCTTCGGCGAAGTCTGTCCAGTCTCGGCCCGAATCGCTCAGCCTAAGTATCTTCTCACCGACAACTACGAGTCCTATACTTCCTCCAGTTTCATATGAGAACCTGACAAGACCAAGAGCAAGCTGGACTGCGATCTCTTCATAGTCGATTCTGATTTTCTCCCACACATCGCGGGCGAATATCTCCTTTGAAAGGTTGAGGTCGAGGTAGAGCAGGGTTTTGCTAACGGCGGTGTAGCCAAACTCCTTGCTCATGAGTTTCCCGAGCCTGGCAGATGCGTTCCAGTGGATCCTGTTAAGAGGCTCTCTTTCATACTCCTTAATACCCTTGAAATCGACCGGGTCCTCCATCAACTGGAAATCGCTCCGCTTACCTGGAAGGAGTTCTCTGAGTCTCAGGGGAAAGGAATCGAGATTCAGGACTCTTGGAAGCACAAGAACGGATTCGACTGCCGAATATGTTGCAGTGTGCGAGAAAAACCTAAGCGGATCTCTTGAAATGAGAACTACACGCGATATATCTTTCTTACCTCGCTTCCTGAAAGTCAGCCTAGTTTCTACTACGGAGTTATTGTCCGAAGAAAGGATTACTGAACTCTCCTCGGATCCAAGGTATTCTCTCTCCGCTCTTATGACAGGAAATATAGTACAGTTAAGAGATACCAGAGAGCCACCTTCGATTGTGTATTCAACAGTGAGAGATTCACCGGAGAAAAGCCTTTCTCTATCCGGGGAACGACTGATAACTAGCTTTCTTATAGTCGCTCTTGTGATGCAGTAATAGAGCCATACAATTGCTGAGAGAGTGAGGAATGTTGCCGAATACGCGTTGAAGAACAATATCGACCAGCAAATGGAAACTGCCGTCATTATTATTAGCGGTTTTCCTTTTGAGTTTATCTCCTCGAGTTCAAGCCTCTTCATAGTCTATAGGGATCGGTACAGACTCGACGATGTCAAGAACGATTTCTCTGCTGGATCTCCTCATGAGACGGGCTTCTGGCTTGATCATAATTCTGTGAGAGAGAATATCTGGAGCCACTTCCTTTACATCGTCGGGAATGACGTAATCCCTGCCTCTCAGTCCGGCTAGAGCCCTGGCGGTTTCCATCAAAGCGATTGAACCTCTTGGGCTAGAGCCTAGCTGAACATCTTTGTGTCTTCTTGTTGCATTGACAATGGAGACAATATACCCGAGAAGGGAGTCCTCAATTGCGACCTCTTTGACCAGCCGAAGGACTTCGTTCAGCTCCTCGCAATTGGAAACAGATCCTAACGAAGCTATCGGATGCTCCCGAAAGATTCCCTTAAGAAGACTCTTCTCGCTTTCCTCGCCTGGGTAGCCCATTGTCAAAGATATGGCAAATCTATCCAGTTGAGCTTCGGGAAGAGGGAAAGTCCCTTCAAATTCGACGGGATTTTGAGTCGCAATAACGAAGAAGGGATGCTCCATATTGAAGGTCTTGCCGTCTACTGTGACTTGTCTCTCTGCCATAGCTTCGAGTAGGGCAGATTGCGTTCTCGGAGTTGTTCTGTTCACTTCGTCGATGAGAAGAATCTGGGTGAAAACCGGCCCCCTTCTGAACGTGAACTCATTGGTCTTGAGGTTGAGAATACTGATGCCTGTAACGTCTCCTGGGAGAAGGTCGGGAGTACACTGCAGTCTGTTGAAATCGAGTCCCAGGGAAATAGCCAGACTTCTGGCCAACATCGTCTTCCCAACTCCAGGTACATCGTTTATCAAGACGTGGCCGCCGCTCAGAAGGACTGCGAGAACTCTCTCGATAATAGGTTCTTTGCCTACTATCACTTTCGATATGTTATTGGTGAGCTTGCTTCCGAAATCTTCAATGGAAATCATAAACCACCTCTTCAAATTCTATGACCTGTAGAGTCTAGCACAGGTTAACGCAAACTATCAAAGATATGTTACTCCCAAAGAAAAAGCGCATCTCTCTGAAAAGGAGATGCGCCACTTATGTAAAGCTCAAAGAATCTTCAGAGTATCCACTCTAGAGACCGAAACGAATCTCGTTCCACAGAGTGTTGTAAAGTCTAAGGTCCGGCCCGAGATCTTTGATCAATTCGGTGTTTTCCATTTCTTCAAAGGTGTAGACGGGCTCTTCCTCCATAAGCTCTCTAGCAGGCACGTTTGGAGAGGGAAGAAGTAGATAGTCTGAGATCATAGCCGCTATCTCGGGTCTCAGAATGAAGTCTATGAACAGATGAGCGTTCTCAACGTTATTCGAGCCTTTTAGAATAACGAAACTGTCGATCCACATCGTACTGCCCTCAAAGGGAATGAAGAAATCGATGTCCTTAAGCTCTTCTTCGGTTGCCTCATAGAAGATGTTTTCTCCGTATCCGTGGACTACCCAGAACTCGCCGGAGATTATTCCTTTGGCAAAGAGCTCGTTATCAAACTTGGCGATATTTCTCTTCCAGTTCAGGATTAGGTTCTTTGCTTCCTGAAGCTCATTGACATCGGTCGTGTTGACCGAGTATCCGAGATACTTCAAGGCGGCCCCAAAGACCTCTCTCATGTCGTCGAGCATTGTCATCTTTCCCTGGAGTTGAGGCAGTTCGAAGATCTTCCACGACCTCGGATAACTCTTGATGTACTTCGTATTGACAGCAATTCCCGTTGTTCCTACCATATAGGGGATGCTGAAGATGTTGTTGGGGTCGTAATACATCTTTTCTATGACATTGGGATCAATATTCGCAAGATTGGGGACCAGCGACTTGTCTATCGTGAGCAGCATTTCTTCCTTGATCATTATGCTTGTGTAATCGGCCGAAGGCATAGCAAGATCGTAGCCGCGGGCACCTGCTTTGAGCTTTGCAAACATCGTCTCATTTGAATCGTAAGTGTCATAAGTCACTCTAATGCCGTACTCCTGAGAGAAAACCTCGATAACCTCATCTGGTATGTAATCCGACCAGCCGTAGATGATCAGATTTCCCTGACCTAGCATCAGCGCGGCAACCAGAAGCACAACAGCTGTAATGGTAAATCTCTTAATCAATAATCCCACCTCCTAGAAGATTAGCTTTCTGAATCTGCTTCCAAAGAAGGAAATAAACATAGTACCAACCAGAAGCAGTGTGGAAAGCGCGTTTATTACCGGGGAGACCCCGAACTTAATCATTGAATAGATCTTTAAAGGCAGTGTTGTAGATCCCGGGCCGGCGACGAAGAATGTTATTACGAAGTCGTCTATTGACAGAGTGAGACTGAGCAGGAAACCGGCGATGATTCCGGGCATGATAATTGGAACGATCACTTTTCTGAAGACCTCATGGGTTTTGGCTCCAAGATCTCTTGCAGCTTCAACCACAGAATAGTCGAAGTCTTCAAGTCTGGTCATAACCGTTACGGTAACGTAAGAGACACAGAAAGTAACGTGTGCCACGAAGATCGTAAAAAGGCCAAGAGGAACGCCGACGGCGACGAAGAAGATCAGCATCGAGACTCCCATCAAAATGTCCGGGATTATCAGAGGCGTGTACACAAGAATGCCCAGATAACCCTTCAGCCTTGACTGATACCAGTAGAGAGCCATAGCTGAGAACGTTCCTATCGCTGTGGCGGCCAGAGAAGAGGTCAATGCGATTATTACTGTATTGAGAAATGCCATCCAGACATCGGCCTGTCTGAACAACTCGGAATACCACTTCAGGGTGAAGCCCGTCCAAGTAACTCCCTGTCTTGCGCTGTTGAAAGAGAGTACAATAAGCGCCACGATCGGCAAATAGAGAAAGACGAAGGCCAGCGTTGTGATCGTCATGGAGAATCTACGTCTTCCAATAACCTTCTTTGTCTCCATCAGATCTCTTCCTCTCTCATATAGTTTTCGCGGATCGTAAGCCGCCTCTTATTCTGTACCTTGTTTATTCTCATGTAGACCAGCAGGCCCAACGTAGATACCAGCAGGAAGATCATTGAGATCGCCGAGGAAGACGGCCAGTCTCTTGCCACAGTAAGCTGTCTGGCAATAAGGTTTCCGAGCATAGCTCCATCCGTTCCGCCGACCAGATCTGGAATCGCGTATGAGCCGAGAGCGGGAATGAAAACTAGAATGATTCCCGCAATAATGCCTCCTCTAATGGAAGGAATAAGAACCTTGAAGATGGCCTCGGTTCTCTTCGCTCCTAGATCCATTGCAGCCTCAATAAGCCGGAAGTCGAACTTCTCTATTGCACTATAAAGAGGAAGAATCATATAGGGGAGATACATATACACTATGACAAGGATCACCGCCCCTGTTGTATACATTAGAGTAAGAGGCTCTTCAAGACCGAGCAGCTGCAGAAAAGAGTTAATAACCCCGTTTCTGCCCAGAATGACCATCCAGCCGAATATCCTTACGAGGAAGTTGGTCCAGAAAGGAACGATAACAAGAGTGAGGTAGAGGTTGCTCCTCTTCGATGTCGCTATGAAGTAGGCAGTGGGCAAACCGATTCCCAGGCAAATCACGGTGGCAACCAGAGAAATCCAAACAGTCTTCCAAAGTATCTGCCAGTACCCCGCGTTACCCAGCATCCGAGTGTAGCTTTCCAAAGTGAATGGAAGCTCCACTCCACCATATATTCCCGACGTCAGGAAACTGTACAGTATGATGATGAAATATGGTATCAGAAAGAAAACCGTCAACCAGAGAACTCCAGGCATCGAAACGAGGAATCCGGCCAGATTCCGATTACTCTTCAACTGGAACACCGCCCGTTTCCCTAAGAACATAGCTATCATCTGCAAACCACCAGACAAAGACATCATCTTTCCAGGAGATGATAACTTCGTCTAGCAGATATCTAACATGCTGCTTGAACGCTTTCATATAGTATTCGCCAATAGCTACGGTGTACTTCGTCTGGTTTCCAAGATAAATGGTCTCGTCGACCACTCCCTTCAAGACGTTGAGCTTGGCGCCTTCGGGGACAACGGGTTTGTCCTTTGTAATCTTCACCTTCTCGGGCCTCAATGAGACCTGTATTTCCTGCCCCTCTCTTACTTCCATATCCTTGTAGAACCAGACTTTTCCGAAACTCTCGGTAACCAGCAGGAAGTATTCGGATTCTACTTTCTCGACGTTCCCGGTGAAGAAATTCGTCTCTCCAATGAAATTAGCAACAAAAGCATTTACCGGGCTCTCGTAGACCTCGAAGGGAGTCCCCAGCTGAATAATCTCTCCATCGTTCATCACGGCCACATGGTCGGAAATCGACATGGCTTCGCTCTGATCATGGGTCACATATATGAAGGTGATCCCCACTTCATCATGTATCGTGTCAAGCTCAACGAGCATGTGCTGTCTAAGCTTTGCGTCCAGTGCGGCGAGAGGTTCATCAAGCAGCAACACGGCAGGGTTTCCCACAAGGGCTCTTGCGATCGCCACGCGTTGTTTCTGACCTCCGGAGAGCTGTGAGGGCATCTTTTCAACGTGTCCGTTGAGGCGGGTAAGATCTATCATTTCCTTAACCTTGCGCCGGATTTCATTCTCGGGTTCCTTCCTGAGTCTCAGGCTGAAGGCTATGTTCTCAAAAACACTCAAATGAGGAAAGAGTGCGTAATTTTGAAAGACGGTATTTACTTCTCGTTCGTTGGGAGGAGTTCCAATTATGTTCTTGCCATTGAGAGTTATATTGCCAGAGGTAGGGTCCTCAAACCCGGCTATCATTCTTAGAATAGTTGTCTTTCCGCAACCGGAGGGCCCAAGAAGAGAGAAGAACTCACCCTGTTCTATCTTAAGAGAAACGTTGTCCACAGCTGTAAAGGAGTTATCGAAGACCTTCGTCACGTTCGATAGGACAACGGAGTATTCTTTCAAGTATTCTCACCTCCAGTCATCTTTGAAGCAAGTAACAGTATACCCTACAAAGCTCCGGAATTGTGTTAATTCAAGTTGACTTAAGGAGTACAAAGACAACTACACTTGCCGTTATTGATAGCAAAGTGGCAACGGCAATTCTCCTCACAATTCTTGGATACTCTACCTTGAAGTATTCGCTCGTCAATACTAGGCAGAGATGGACTGGTGAAACAAGAACTCCCACAACTGCAAAAGTGTAGGCGAGAATCGTTGTAGAGAGTGTACCATAACCGTTGCCCATACTTAGAATCAGTGGAAGACTGAGTCCGACGCCGGCCTGAGTTACCCCAGTCATGAATCCCATGAGAAAGGGCAGAAGTACTACGAGAGTCAGCGGTGCAATCGACCAGGCCGTAAGTTCCGAACCCATAGATTGTGGAATCCCGACTGTCTCAACGAGGTTCTTGTAGAAGAATACTGTTAGAAGAAGAATGAAAGTCTTGTATTTCAAAGAAGAAACGAGAACCTTCTTCTTGTTTTTGTTTATAAGCATATATACTATCGAGGTTCCCAGAACTGCCAGCCACCCTGGCTGATTGAGAATTACAAGCACGATCACGGCGATAATCGGCCACGCGCTGATAATAAGCTCTCTCATCGCGAAATGGCTGTAACGGATTCTAATAGGTTTGCGAATCATAAGTAGATAGCCCGCAACAAGCGCAACGGCCCCAATGGGCATTAGCCATATTACCAGTGTGTTCAAACTGATTCTAGATATCCCCGAGGCAATTACGAGGGCTGGATAGAGCGGCCAGAAGAACTCCATCGCGTGTCTGAACCAGTAATTGAACACTAGTCCGTCTTCATTGGAAATCGTGGGATCGGCCCTTGCCAGATCTTTCACCATTGGAGCAGAAAACATCGCCCCTCCAGGCATTGGAAGAAGACCGATTATTGCCGGCATAAGGGCTATCGAGACTCTCGGCTCGGGGAAAAGCCTTTCAACGGCTTTCACAAACCTTGAAGAGTTGCCACTCTTGTCCATTGTTTCTCCCATGAGATAAATCGAGAAGACTGTAATGATAACCTTCCAGAATTCCCAGTCTGTAATCTCTTCAACGAACGCGCTAAGATAGTTTGTCGGGGAGATCATTAGCACAATACCAAGACCAATGACCGAGATCAAAAGCGATAAGGAAATGTCTTTGAGGATCTTTAGAGATACAATTAAGACAACGATAGCTATTGCAACTGCTAGAGTGTTCATTGATTCCTCCCAAGGGTACAGGTTAGCTTATCGAATTATTATATAATTTTGTTGAGGTAGAAGTAAATGGAGAATGTGGTTTTTGCAAGACGTTATTCCGATCATCCTGAAATAATAGAGAGATCCGATAGCGATAAAGGCTCGAGGATAATTCTGAAGTCCAACTATCCGAGTGGCTTTTCAGAGAACGGAGATCTTCCTCTATACCTTTACAAAGGAGGAAGAAAGGGGACTGTTCTCTTCTTTCATGGAAGGGGGGAAAAGAACCTCGATTACCTGAGGTGGTTTCCCGAAAACCTTGCGAAGACGGGTTACGCCGGTGCTATGATGATACTTCCCTATCATTTCGAAAGAACCCCCATAGGCTACAGATCGGGAGAGCTGTTTCTCGATCCTAGAACAGATGTTCTTAGGGAGCGTTTTGAAAACGCGGTTGTTGACGGTCTTACATGTTTGAATTACCTCAAATGGGAGTGCCCTCCACCTTACTTTCTGATGGGATACAGCTTCGGAGGGTTTATATCTGTCATAACGGCGGCACTCGACAGGTCGATCTGCGCACTCTCGCTCGTCGTCACGGGCGGGAATTTCTACCACATAACCTGGAAGAGCTTCGTGACAGGTGTGATGAGAGTCAAATACGAAGAGGACGGGTCCTGCAACAAGGAGAAATGCAAGAAACTGCATGGTGAAGATTATGAGAGATACATCCGTTCCTTGGAGGGCCCTGAGCTGGAAATCGGCAGTGCTCCAATATCTTGCTTTGAGTACGACCCACTGACATTCGCGAAGTTTGTCAAGTGTCCGACTCTCATAAACGGTGCCCTCTTCGACATTTTCGTCCCCAGACGCTCCACAAAGGAACTCTCAGAGAGGATACCAAATTCGACACTCCGATGGATGCCTACAGGCCATTTGACCTCAATACTCCTCAAGAAGACGATTCTGAAAAGATCAATAGATTTCTTCGAAGGAAAATGTAAAGGAAAGAATGTTCTATGAAAACCGGGGCGGGGGGGTAGCGGATTAGGGGGTTGGAAAGAGCAAAGTGAAACTGGTTCTCCGTTGAACAGTTCACCGTTCTCCGAGGAAAATTCTTCGTTCCAGAGCGAGGATCTGTTCTTCGCTTTTGGTCAAACCATTCATTCATAGAGTAGAGAGAAGGGGAAAGCAAACAGGCCAAATAAGGATCTGAGATCTTGAAAAGCCCTGAAGAGCTCTTTAATCCCCTCTCGAGAGGGGTGTCGACGGCTTCATCGTCGACGGGGTGTGT
>ERZ795053.7708-NODE-7708-length-10290-cov-5.076209_pt1 | contig 10290 bp, 9 predicted proteins | sample MGYA00375137_ERZ795053 | MGnify/ENA primary metagenome ERZ795053 (study PRJEB30182, sample SAMN05720284) | activated sludge metagenome | isolation source: Anaerobic digester | place: Hong Kong | collected 2014-12-17 ... | reverse complement strand
GGCGGAATTCATCCTCTACCGGCACTATATCATCTGGGATCATGCCAAGCAGAAAAGCTGGGAGTATGAGGTCACTTATGACGGAGCGGGGCTTGGAGAGGAGCCCTTCTGCGAAGAGACGGAGACGGTTTTCGGATTTGAGGACAAGGAGGACGAAAAAGAGGCTTACATCGCCCGGATCAACCGGATCATCGGCTATATCCGTGCCGGGGACGTCTATGAAGTCAACCTCACCCGTCCCTTTTCCTATCCCTTTTCAGGGGATCCCTTTGCACTTTTTGAAAAGCTCTACAGGCAGAATCCCGCTCCTTTCAGTGCTTATATCGACGGCGGAGCCTTTCAGGTGGTCTCCAACTCCCCCGAGATGTTTCTCCGTGCCCGGGGGAGAAGCGTGGAGACGCGCCCCATCAAGGGAACAGTGCCCACCAGTGCGGATATCACAACAGATGAGGCCAACCGTCATTTTCTGCTCGCGTCTCCCAAAGAGGAAGCGGAACTCTTCATGATCATCGACCTTCTGCGCAATGACCTGGCCCGGGTCTCCTGCCCGGGATCAGTCAAAGTGATCCATAGGAAACGATGCGAAAAATATCAGAATGTCTACCATCTGGTGGGTGTCATCCAAAGCCTGCTGCAGAAAAGAAAGGATTATGCGGATCTTTTCAGGGCCGCTTTCCCCGGGGGATCCATCACAGGATGCCCAAAGATCAGAAGCATTGAGATCATCCGGGAACTGGAGCAGCGCAAGAGGCATCTCTACACGGGGTCCATTGTCATGATGAACAGCCGTTCTCTCATCTCCAGTATCGCCATACGGACAGCCGTGACCTCCCGGGGGCGCATCTTTTTTAATGCCGGGGGCGCAATCACCGTGGATTCGGATCCTCAAAGGGAGTATGATGAAGTCCTGGCCAAGGTCTCCAATTTCCTGGAGGTGTTCCGATGAGCGTGATCTGGCATAACGGGCAGTTTCAAGAGAGCCGGGAGAAAGCCCTGTCACCCGAGAGTCCCGGCCTGCAGTTCGGAACGGGCTGTTTTACCACCATGCTCTGTTCCCGTGAGGGATGTGAATTTTTACCGGCCCATCTGAGACGGCTTCAAAAAAGCCTGGGTCTTTTCGGGATGGACTTGCCTGATGAGGATTATCAAAGCCTGGCCGGGACTCTTCTTGAAAAGAACGGCTGGAAAGAAGCCCGGATAAAGATCCTCTGTCTGGAAAATGAAGAACACGGAACGGCGGTCTTTCTTCTCCCGTCTCCTGTGGGGCCAAGACCTGAATCCGTGGATCTCGTCCTGTCTCAGGAGAAGAGGGGGGATCTTTTCATCTACAAGCATAAGCTCATGAGCTATGCCTACAACGCCTATTATATGAGAGAAGGGGCCCGTAGCGGCAGGGAGACTCTCTTCATGGATTACCGCTCTTTTCTCCTGGAGACGGCCACCGCCAACCTCTTTTTGATCAGAGACAGGGAGATCCTCACGCCCCACCATTCCCTCCCGCTCCTTGACGGGATCATCAAAGAGGAGCTTTTGAAGGCGGGGAGTGTGGACTCTTACCGTATCAGGGAGGAGTTCCTTTCCCCAAAAGACCTTCCGTGTTGCGAAGGGGCCTTTTTAACCAACTCGATAAAGAAGATCATTCCCGTCTCCTCACTGGACGGCCGGACCCTGGACTCCAATGCTTTTACTGCACTGGAACGCTCTCTGCGTGATATCCTGCGTGAACACGCAAAATCATCCTTTGAGTCCGCATAATCAAAAAGAGAGCCTTGCCGACCGGCCTCTTTTCACCTATACTTTTAAAGATAAAGGAGGGACAGATATGAGAAAAAGACTCTTCATTTTAAGTGTGATTGCCGCTGTATTTGCGGTTTCTGTCATGGCTTTTCCCCTGATGGGGGGACGCTCCATGTCCATGGGGGGGACGGGTGTGGCGGCTGTCCATGATGCCACGGCTGTCTTCTGGAATCCCGCAGCGGTTCCTTTTATTCCCCGAAAGACTCTGGAGGTCCAGTTCGCCTTCGGCCTGGATGTGACGCAGAATATTTCCCAGTATTCTGACGAGTTTCAGATGGCCGATGATGACTACAACGCCTTCATGGCCAATGTGGAAAACTCCACGGGCCTGTGGGATGCTCCGCAAACTGTCGATGATTTTAAAGCCCTTTACAATAAATACAGCGCCATCCTGGACGAGTTTGATGACAACGGTGTGGGGGCTAACATCTCCATCGCATCGGGGATGTTCTTTGCCATTCAGGAGCTCAAAGGCTTCCAGGTGGCTTTCGGGACCGACCTGGTCACAGACAGCCAGATCTATACCCGTCAGGTGGATACCAGTATCCTGCGCACCGTGCCCATGGATTATCTTTCCCGGGCCTCCATCCGGCAGAAACTTCTTGATGAAGGGTTTGTCGGAACGGAAGCGGAACTCCAGGATCAGATCGACACCATCCTCACCACCATTCTCAATGAACTCAACTCCGGAGAATCGGTCTTTGCTCCCGGAGAGTATGATGAGATCTACGACTTCCTGGTGACTCAGCGGGGAGAGGCGACCACGAGTTCTCTCTACGGGCTGGAAAACAACGGAAGCGAAGTGGCTGTAAGCGGTGTCTTCCTCAATGAATTCCTGATCTCTGTCTCCAAGGGATTGAACCTGGGGCTCGTGGAGCTGGGTGTGGGCGGAAACCTCAAGATCATCAAAGGCTATAACTACAGCGATTCTCTCGTGGTCAATGATTTCCGCGATGAGAATTCCGATGATATCCTGTCCGAGAAATTTGAAAGCCCCCACGAGGGCCAGACTGTGGGAATCGACGTGGCGGCCTTCGCCCGCCTGGGCGGAAACCTTCGTGCCGGGCTTGTCATCCGGAACCTCATCGCCGGGGAGATCTCCTGGGATGAGAAGAACGGGTTTACCCCGCCGGCATACAAACCCAAAACGGAAGTCCGTCTGGGAGCAGCCTATGACCCTGTCTCCTTCCTCACGGTCACAGCCGATGCCGACCTCACCAAGGTGGACGGCGACTATTCAGACATCCGGAATATCGGCCTGGGAGCCGAAGCGCGCTTCCTTTTTGCCCGTTTCCGGAGCGGTGTGATGTTTACCCCCGACCTCGGGGACAAACTGGAGTATGCCGATCTTGTCTACACGGCAGGCCTCGGGCTGGATTTTTCACTGATCAATATCGATATTTCCGCCATGATGGCTTCCGGTGACAGCGGCTTTACCCTGAACCAGGATGAACTGCCCCAGCGGCTGGGTGTTGCAGCCAACGTGGGGATCAAGTTCTGAGAAAAGGAGAAATTATGCCAGCACTACTCCTCATCGGCCTTCTTGTCTTCTTCTTTGTGATCATCCCCATCATCATCTATAACGGGCTGATCCATAAACGCAATATGGTGGATAACGCCTTTGCGTCCATTGATGCCATGCTGAAAAAACGCTACGACCTGATTCCCAACCTGGTGAACACGGTGAAGACCTACATGACCCATGAAAAAGAGACGCTCACCAAGATCACTGAACTTCGCACCAAAGCCCTGGCCAACCACGATCCGGATACCCAGGCCAAAGTGGACCAGGAGATGACAGGCCTCATGCGCTCCATTATGGTGGCTGTGGAAAATTATCCCCAACTGAAAGCCAATGAAAACTTCATGCAGCTCCAGGCTTCTCTCAACAACATCGAAGAGCAGATCGCCGCAGCCCGCCGGGCATACAATGCCGCTGTCACGACATACAATACAGCGATTCAGATCTTTCCCAACAGTGTCATCGCCGGCATGAAGCATTTTACCCCGCGTGAACTCTTCGTGATCCCTGCTGAAGAACGACAGAACGTCGACGTGGGAAAACTCTTTAACAGCTGATCATGGGACAGACAGAGAATAAGACTCCTTTCCTGGACGGGGCACTCACCCCCGTCCTGGAAAGGCTCGAAGAACAGCGCCTTTTCATCAAGCGGAAATATTTCAATCCCCTCACCGCTCTTTTCATCTTCGGGGGGATCTTTCTTGTCATGTTTTTGACAAAACAGGAAGTCAAATGGCTCCTGGCGCCCATGATCCTCTTCTTTCTCGGAGGATTAGTCACCGTGGCCCTGGCGCAGAAACCACTCAGCGAGTATAAAAACGCTTATAAAAACGAGATCATCAAGGGGCTTATCGACCGCATTCATCCCGGGCTCTCCTACAACCCGGCCCTTTGTATTCCCGAATCGCGCTTCATGGCCAGCGGCCTGTTCCTCAGGACACCGGATCGCTACCGGGGCGAAGACATGGTCTCGGGAATGGTGGGGAAGACACAGCTCAATTTTTCGGAGATCAGGGCCCAGTACAAGACAGAGACCACTGACAGCAAAGGAAACAGGCACACCCAGTGGCACGATATCTTCCGGGGGATCTTTATCATCGCCGATTTCAACAAACCCTTCAAGACCCGGACGTTGGTCCTTCCCGATACGGCGGAAAAGATCTTCGGGTCGCTCTTTGGAAATACCCTGCAGAAGTGGAATAAGGGGAGGGGAGACCTCATCAAGCTGGAAAATGTCGATTTTGAAAAGGAGTTTGTGGTCTACGGACAGGACCAGGTGGAATCCCGCTACATCCTGACGCCTGACCTCATGGAACGGATCCTGTCCTTTCGTCAGAAGACGGGAAAGCCTGTGTACATCTCCTTTCTGGACAACAGCATGTTTGTAGCGCTGACCCAGACAAAGGACCTCTTTGAGCCCTCCATGGGCCGTTCTCTTCTGGATACGGCTCCGCTGGAATCCTATTATGAGATTTTGAAACTGGTCATCGGAATTGTGGAGGATTTTAACCTGAACACACGGATCTGGGGCAAAGAGTAATCCTCGGCGCAGCAGGCGCTTGACTTTTCTAAATCCTTGACTTTACCCACCCTGTATTTACAATAAGGGCATAATCAGCGAGGTGATAATATGCAGAATGTCTATGATACGCTCAAAGCGCGGGGTTTTATTGAAAATGTGACGGATGAAGAGGCCGTCAAAGCCCTATTAAACGAACCCCGTGTCTGTTATACCGGATTCGATCCCACAGGGGATTCTCTCCATGTAGGCCATCTCCTGCCGATTATGGCCCTCATGCATATGGAGCGGGCCGGGCATAAGCCCATCGCCCTTCTGGGCGGGGGCACGGCAATGATCGGTGACCCCAGCGGCAAGACGGAGATGCGGCAAATGATCACCGCCGGGACAATAGAAGCTAACAAAGAAGCTATGAAGAAGCAGATCGGACATTATCTGGACGTGGAAGGGGGGAAGAGCCTGGTGCTGGATAACGCCCGGTGGCTTCTTCCGCTCAACTATATAGAATTTTTACGCGAGATCGGCCGCCATTTCAGCGTCAACCGGATGCTCGCAGCCGAAGCCTATAAACAGCGTCTGGAAAGAGGGCTTTCGTTTATCGAGTTCAACTACCAGATCCTCCAGGCTTTTGATTTTCTTACCCTCTACCGCTCCCACGGCTGTCTTCTCCAGATGGGAGGAAATGACCAATGGGGGAACATCCTTGCCGGCGAAGACCTGGTCAGGCGTCTTGAAGGGAAAGAGGTTCACGCTTTTACCTACCCGCTTCTCACAACGGCTGACGGCAAAAAGATGGGGAAGACCGAAAAGGGAGCTGTCTGGCTTTCTTCGGAAAAACTGTCCCCTTACGAATATTTTCAGTTCTGGCGCAATGTGGAGGACAGCCAGGTCATCAAGCTGCTCAAACTATTCACTTTCCTTCCTCTGGAAGAGATCTCCGAGATGGAAGAGTGGACGGATTCCAGGATCAACGATGCCAAGGAGCGTCTGGCTTATGAAGCCACGGTGATCACCCACGGAGAGGAGGAGGCCCGGAAAGCCCTTGAAGCCACGAAGGCTGTCTTTGCCGGGGCGGGGGCCAGCAGTGAAGCCCTGCCCGGGACAGAGGTCACAGAAGAGGAGTTGAGAGAGCGCAATTGGGATGCGGCGTCGTTTCTGGCAGAACTCGGCTTTTCACCCTCCAAGTCAGAAGCCAAGAGGCTTATCAAACAGGGGGGCGTCAGTTTCAACGGAGAAAAAATCAGTGACTTTGCCATGGCCGTGACAGAGGCCTGTTTTGACGACAACAGAGAGTGTCTTATCAAGATGGGGAAAAAGACCTTTTTCAAGGTGGTCTTGACGTCAGGAGGAGGATGACCCGCGGGAAAGTGACCTATATCATCGGGCACAGGAACCCCGACACCGATTCTGTGGTTTCGGCCATGGCCTATGCCGTCTTCAAGAGCCGGACCGAAGAGGGGGTTTTTCTCCCGGCCCGCGCCGGGAAGCTCAATCCCCAGACAGAGTATATTCTGAACAAGCTTGCACTCCCGGCTCCGGAATTCATCAACGACCTTATTCCAAAAGTGGAATTTTTTATGACGGCTCCTGCCGATACCCTGGGCGATGACACCTCTCTCTGGGAAGCGTTACAGGAGCTTGAAAAGACCGGGCACAAGATGCTCCCCGTGGTGGGTTCCAACGGTGCCTATAAGGGAGCGCTCCATTATAACGCCTTTGCCCGGAACATGATGCAGTATATCACTCCTGAACGGATCACAAAGATCCCCACAAGCCTGAATTACCTGGCTGAAGCTCTTCAGGCTGAAGTGGTCCTGAAAGGCGAGCAGGAGGACCTCTTCGAGTCCCGCATGCTTGTGGCCGCCATGGAAAAGGAGGCCTTCAGCACCTTTCTGGACAAGGAGAAGGCGGATGAGGCCGTGGTCATCGTGGGAAACCGCCGTGACATCCAGGCCCTCTCCATCGAGCGGGGCGTGCGTATCCTCATCATTACCGGGGGGAAAGCGCTGGACGCCGATCTTGTGGACGAGGCGCGCAAAAACAAAGTATCGGTCCTCGTCTCTCCCTACGGGACAGCGCGGACCTCATGGCTGGCCATGTACTCTTCTCCTGTGGAGAAGGCCGCCGACTTTACCCTGGAACCGGTGAAGATGCGCGACCCCATCCGGAAGATCAAAGAGCGGCTCAACAAGTCCGTTTCCCGCTGTCTTCCGGTGGTGGACGATAAAAACCGTCTCATCGGGGTTCTTTCCCAGGGGGATATCCTCAGAGACCCCCATATCGAACTGATCCTCGTGGATCATAATGAATCGGGCCAGGCTGTGGAAGGAGCAGAGCACTACCGGATCCGGGAGATCATCGACCACCACCGTCTGGGCAATATGCATACTGACGATCCCATTACCTTTATCAACAGGCCTGTGGGGGCCACAGCCACACTCATCGCTTCGCGATTCTTCCAGGACGAGGTCCCTCTTGACGGGAAGACCGCGGGTCTGCTGCTGGCCGGGATCCTTTCGGACACGGTCATCCTCCAGTCGGCCACCACCACGGAAGAAGACCGCACGGCAGCCGCAGCCCTGGCAAAGATCAGCGGCCTCTCTGTGGACGCCTTCGGCCGGGAGATCATGAAGGCCTCTTCACGCCTGGAAGGACGCAGCTGTGACGAGATCCTCGATGCCGATCTCAAACATTACCAGGCGGGGGAGATCCGTTTTTCGGTGAGCCAGGCAGAAGTGATCTCCACCCCGAACCTTCTCCGGCGCAAGGAAGAGATGCAGCGCCGCCTGGAAGAACGGCGGCAGAGGGAAGGGTTGCTTTTCTGCGCTCTCATGGTCACCGATATCGTCGCTTTGAACAGCTATCTCATCATCGCAGGAGACCCGCTGCTTACAGATATGATCGGCTATCCGTATGCCGAAGAGGGCGTCTATTCTCTCAAGGGGATCCTGTCGCGTAAAAAACAGCTGGTCCCTTACCTCATGGAACTGGTCAAAAAATATGGATAAAAGCGACCGCCTTCTTCTCCTCCACATTCTCATCCCCGGAGCTCTCCATTGGTGTTACGGAGAGTATGCCTACGGCCTTGTGACCTTCGGTGCTGTCCTGGGGGGGACGTGGGTCATGGTGAAGAAGTTTACGGCGTTATTGCCAAAGATCCTGCATGTCTCGCCTGAACATGCCATTGCCCTTCTGCCCCCGCTTCTTGTATTGGCGGGGATCGCTGCTGCCGTCAACCTGATCCTGGCCTTATCAGTCTATCATATCACCAAAAAGATCAAAACGGAGGTGACCTGATGCTTTTGTATAACGGGACCATCGTGACCATGGACGAAGAGAAGAATATCTACTCTCCCGGAGCCCTCCTCATCAAAGAGGGGAAGATCGCCGATGTGGGAGATGAGAAGACCTTGAAAGAGATGTATCCCAGAGAGCCCATGCGGGACCTGGAGGGAAAGATCGTCATGCCCGGGCTCATCAATGCCCATACCCATACCCCCATGGTGCTTTTCCGGGGCCTGGCCGACGACCTGCCTCTGGATAAATGGCTGGGCGACTATATCTGGCCCATGGAAAACAAGATGATCGATCCCGAGTTTATCCGCCGGGGAGGCCTCCTGGGGATCCTGGAGATGATCGCCTCGGGGACCACAGCCTTTAATGACATGTACTTTTTCCAGGATGTGCTGGCCCACGCCGTGAAAGAGAGCGGAATGCGGGCTCTCCTGGGACAGGGGCTCATCGACTTCCCCACGCCCGAGGCCAAGACACCCCAGGAGGGGATCGAAAAACTCACCGCCCTGGCAGAGAAGTGGGAAGAAGACGATCAGGTGCGGATCTCCATCTGCGCCCATGCCCCCTACACCTGCTCATCCGATCTGTTGAAGAAAGCCTATCACCTTTCGGAAAAGCATCACGTGCCGTTTCACATCCACGTGGCTGAGACCAGAAAAGAGGCGGACCTCATCAAAGAGAAGAAAAAAGAGGAGAGCATCGTCGGATACCTGGACCGGATGGGGGTGCTGGACTCCCATGTGGTGGCGGCCCACTGCGTCTGGATCAGTGAAGAGGATATGGACATCTTCCATCACCGGAAAGTCAAGGTCGCGCACAATCCCACGAGCAACCTGAAGCTGGGAAGCGGAACGGCGCCTCTCCATCTCATGCTGAAACACGGCCTCACCGTGGCCCTGGGAACAGACGGCGCTGCCAGCAATAACAGTTTGGACCTCTTCCGGGAGATCCGCCTGGCGGCCCTGCTGTCCAAAGGCCTTCAGGAAGACCCTGAACTCGTCCCGGCCTATGAGGCCCTGGAGATGGCCACCATCAACGGGGCTCGCGCCCTGGGGATGGACGACATCACGGGAAGCCTGGAGATGGGGAAATTCGCCGATTTTATCGTCATCGACACCTCCGCTCCGGCCATGCGCCCCCTTTACCATCCCGTCTCCCATCTGGCCTACACGGCAGGCCGGGAACAGGTGGAAGAGGTCTATGCATCGGGCAGGCTTCTCTACCGTAAGGGAGAGTATTTCACTCTGGATGCCGAAAAGATCCTTGCTGAGGCAGAGAGCGCGGCCGAAAGGATCCGAAAAGAAAGCAGGCCATGAGAAAGAGTCTTCTTCTCCTTTTATTTATCCTGACGGCCACAACCGTATGGGCTGAGGCTCCCCGAAGGGTGGTCTCTGTGGCTCCGTCTCTCACGGATCTTGTCCAGGCCCTTCATGCTGAGGACGCCCTGGTGGGGATCAGCGATTTTTGCGTCTGGGAATCAGGACTCCCTGAACCTCCGCGGATCGGAAAGACGCTCTCTCCTTCCAAGGAGGAGATCCTGCGTTTGAAACCCGACATGGTCCTTGTCTATCAGGAGCAGCAGGGGCTCATCACGTTTCTCAAAGAGGCCGGGATCTCGTATCTGGCTTTTTCCCATGAGACCATGGGTGACATCTATGACAGTCTCTATCGGCTGGGGGAGCTCTTCGGCCGGGAGGCCGAGGCCGCAGATCAAGTCCGTGAGATCGGAAGCCTTCTGCTGAGGCTTGAACGGAATACAGCCGTCCCGGATTCTCCCCCCCGTGTCCTTCTCATCGTGGGACGGGAGCCGGGGTCTTTAAAGAATATCTATGCCGTGGGGCACGGTGACTTTCTCAGTGAACTCCTGGAGAACCTGGGAGCGGAGAACGCCTATGAAGGCCCCCTGGCCTATCCCCGCTTCAGTGTGGAGGGAATCGCTGCCATGGATCCTGATCTCATCATCGAGATCCTTCCCGACCTGGTGCGCGCCGTGGGGGCTGAAGCGCTCAAAAAGGACTGGGAATCGGGAGCGCCTTTTCTCAGAGCCGTGAGGAACGGAAAGGTCCGTGAAGTCCCCGCTGACTTGAGAGTGGAACCCTCCACTGCGGTGATCCCCCTGGCTCATGCCCTGAAGGAAATGATCTATGCTCATTGAAGC
>ERZ795053.7707-NODE-7707-length-10291-cov-7.267292_pt1 | contig 10291 bp, 10 predicted proteins | sample MGYA00375137_ERZ795053 | MGnify/ENA primary metagenome ERZ795053 (study PRJEB30182, sample SAMN05720284) | activated sludge metagenome | isolation source: Anaerobic digester | place: Hong Kong | collected 2014-12-17 ... | reverse complement strand
ACTTGATCATCAGTTGGTTGAAGATATCGAGAGAAGTTGGCCGACTGAAACAGCCATAAAACAGCTCTAGTTTCTTACCAGCTCACGTATGTCCTTATAGATGTCCAGGGTTATGGCAAAGGCTACGCCAGAGAATAGCAGAGCCACGAAGATGCCTTCCAGTATCACGACAACCACTTCCCAATAGTCTATATAGCGGTATATTCTATATATACCTTATCCCGGGACCCGTCCACACTTAATTATGTCAGACAGTTCGAAGGAGGATCTGAGGGTGCAGGAGGCGAATCTCGTCTTCGATCCCGCCCTATCGTTGGCCCTCTTCAGGTTCAGATACTACATGGAAGGGGGAGGCTCAAGGCCGGCTACATCCTCGGAGGCGTGCTCTCCATATGCGGGATAGAGGCGGAGTTCTCCGAAGATCCGATGAGGGATTTCGGCTTTGCCTGCCGCCGACCAAAACGTGCGAGATCGTGGTGGTGATGAACGACATCCTGATCGGCAGGCTGTGCCGGGACAATAGTCCCCTCTTCGACCACCTGGAGAGCTCCAAGGGGTTAATCTTCAGAGACGAAAAGGGCATATGCCCGCCCTATGTGCTGAGATGGGCAGGGTAGGGCTATATACCAAATTTTATTTTAAATTTTTTAATCCCAAAAAAACTTCGCCGATCGCTAGGCTTATATTTTAAATCAGCCTTGTTATATTCCGGAGCTTCTGTTGGTCGGGAGGTTGTAATCTATGAGTTTTCTGATCGATCCGCCTCTTCTCATACTGTCAGGCATCTTGATCTACTTTGTGGGCCCGAAGCTGGGCTGGAATAGACATGCGAAGATCGTGGTAGGCGTCGCCATAGTGCTTATATTTATAATATTTAGCTCTCTATTGTACGCCGACATTATCCGGTTCGTATTCCCCTTCTTCTCAGAGAAGACCGGCTCAGCTTTCATGTTACACTCGAATACGACGCACATCACCACGGATATGGTTCCCACCGGCGTCGTCATCCTCCTCTTCCTCCTCTACCCGGTCTGGCTCTTCGCCGGGTATGCGGCGATGCTCCTAATCTCGAAGCGGAGGCTCGTCTCAAGCGATGTCTATTCCTTTCCGGACGTCAAGAGCGGGGTCGTCCGGGGACCTTCGGAGTACGCCGTCAGGAGGGGAACTGACCCCCGGAGGTGCGTGAGGGAGGCGGTCGAAGCCCTCGGCGGCATCGGGAAGTTCGTCGGAGCCGGCGACCGGGTCCTGATCAAGATCAACATCTGCGGGGGGGTACCCGAGGTGGCGGGGACTTTCACCAGCACCGAGGTGGTGGAGGAGATCGTCGAGATGGTCAAGGGTGCCGGAGCTGAACCGATCATCGCAGATGCGGACATGATCTGGAACAAGTTCTGGCTTGTGGCGGCCGCCTCCGGCTGGGCCGATTGGGCGAAGAAGAAGGGGGTGAAGCTTGTGAACCTCTCCGAGACGAAGATCGTGGGCTTCGACTTTGGAGACGATAGCGTCATCGGGACCGACAGGGTCTCCAAAGAGATCGTCGACGCCAACGTCATAATATCGGTGCCGACGATGAAGACCCACCTCCTGACGGGAGTCACCCTGGCGATGAAGAACATGTACGGCACCTTCCCCGAGGTGGACAAGGCCAAATACCACAAGATGAAGATCGAGGAGGTGATCTACGAGGTGAACAAGGCCTTCACGCCAAACCTTGTGATCATCGACGGGAGCATCGGAAACGAGGCGATCGGGCCCCTGAGCTCGAAGCCCATCGACTATCAGACGATCATCGCGTCAAACGACGTCGTCTGCGCCGACTCCATCGCATCTCAGATGATGGGGTACAAGCCGTCGGAGGTGGAGCACCTGAGGCTCGCCGCCGAGCGGGGGCTCGGCGACGCATCTTTACGATTCGACTTCGACACCCTCCCCTATAAGCACGCCAGCGGCAAGGATGGGAACTGGGACCGGCCCGAGGCGAAGGTGAAGGACTTCTACAACTGGGGGATCGAATTGATGCTGAAGTTTCCGGGGTGGCCCACCCTCTTCAACGTAGGAGCCGACTTCTTCCTCTTCGACATGGCGAGGCTTCCGGTCTTCAAGTACCTCACCCCCGCCTTCCTGAAGCTGTTGAACGATTCGGTCTTCCTGATCCTGAGTGGTCAGGGGGATACCGAAGCCGACCGCGCCCGGAGGAGGACGAACGTTTTCATACTCCTCCTTCTGGCGGAGGCTGCTCTCCTCGGCTTCTGGATGGACGGGTATGTTCGGAACTCCTCCTTCTTCGACCTGAACTTCCTTTTTGCCATAGTCGTCTCGATCCTCGCCGCCGTCAGGATGAAGACGAGAAACCTGTTGGCCCTCATCCTCTCGTCGGCGGCGGTCATGTTCGTAGTGGAGAGGTTGATCTCATTTGATACTGGCATCGTTTTGGAGACCGACATCATACGAGGCGGGATCGTGGACTACGCCAACAGCTTTGCAGGTCCCACCCTCTTCGTCGTGACCGCCTGGGCGCTGTTGATGGTGGTTGTGTTCGGGTTATCGGACCTTTTTAGGCTGTGGTTTTCCAGGCTTCGGATATTCGATAAGCTCGAAAGGTGGCGGCCCCTCCCCTTCGCCGCGGCGGCGGCGGTCTTCTTCATATTCTTCTATCTGGAGGGTTATTTCGGGGTGGTGAAGAGGGAGGTTCTGGTTCTCTATTCGGTCCTGGTCCTCGTTGGGCTCTTCTTCTCCAACAGATGCTCCATCGACTGGAACGCCGCCCTCGTCTTCGTCAGCGTGGCCATCGTCGGGTACATGGAGCTTGTGGGGTCGCTCGCAGGGATCTGGAGCTACCGGTTTTGTGAGGCTCTGCCCATCTTCGTCACCATCGCGGGCGCCGTCTACAGCGGGGCGATTCTGGGGGTCGCCCGCCTCGTCGGGGTGGACCTCTCCAACTCCACCGCCGGAAAGCCTGTCGGGGACGAGGAAGAGGAGGTTTCCGGGGACAGAGTTCTGGAGGCTGCCGGGGCGGGGTCGTAGGGCTGATCTGACCCCGAGATGGATTATCTGCAAGGTCCATCCGCAGGAAAGGCTCCGAGTTCGAAGGAGAGAGGCGGAACCGGGGGCCTGCATCGGCGAAAGGGGAAGGCGTGCTCGGATACGGAGGTGACGGGACCGGGTCGTAGGGCCGGATCGGAGGCCGTCTGGCGTGCCGGGCTTGCCGGGCGGCGAGGCCGCCGTCTCACCTTGTACGGTTCTCTCTCCTCAGATAGTCCGCAATAGCTCAGGGATGTAGCAGCCATCCTTCCCACGAGCTTTCTATCGAATCCGCCCCCCCGCCCCCGCATCCTTCGGCGCAAGGTCGAAAACCTTGGAGATGACTGGATTGAAGGCCGCAAATTGTCAATTATAATATGGAATCTTCGGGCAAAATAGCATATAATCATTCAGTTCATCCCAGATATGGCTGGATACATCTCGGTTCCAGCGATCAACGAAACAGTCAGAACGCAATGGTTATAAATCTTGAAGAATATGCAGGGTAGCGGGGTTAGTATATGAAAAAAATTTCTTTGATATTGGCTTGCCTGTGTCTGGCATCCGCGGTTGCGGCATCGTCTCCGCCATACAGCGCACCTCCTGGGACTGGATCAGACTTCTATCCGCCATCGGAGGTTCCGCCGGGGAGTGGGCCGACCATATCGCCGCCCATGGACGGTCCGCGGGAGACCCAGTCGTACGGATCGCCGCCTTCCGATATGTCGGGAACTGGAACGGCACCATCGCCGTGGAGAGGATCAGTTCCGTCCCACGACTGGCTCTCTGATGACGTCGGCTTTTTAACCTACTACGGTCCCTTCGGTTATCCGGTCTGGGGTGGGTTCTATGACTATCGGTTCTTCTACGACGAGTGGTATCCCGTCGCTCGATCGTTCCTGGACGGCACTCCCTACTATACGTATTACTTCACCGAGTATCGCCCTGTTTATGTGACCGATGGCTGGTGGAATGATCCGCAAGGTTATCGTCCCCTATATAGGACGAGTTCAGGATTTTCTTTCTCCGGCACCACTGTTCATGGCTGAGAGCAGCGGCCCGGTCCTTCGTCTGGATCCGGCGGCCGCGCGGCCAGAACTTTCTTTTTTATATATCCTTTTTTATTATATCTCTTTTTCAACTCCGTTTGATGGCCGTGAAGATCGATTATCCGTGATCGATAATCCGTGATCGATGATCGAAGGCGGAGATAGAAATATAATAGGGCGGCCTTTACCCAGCGGCAAAGAGGATGGTGTGAAGTTTGCGCAAATTAGATGGCGTCATCATGGAGCTGGAGGGTCGGGGGTTGAAGTTCAGGCTACAGACCTCTCTAAGGGTGGGGTACGTGGCAGACATATTATTTAAAAAGGAGAGAATAATCGTCCTCGACACCCGGAATGCAGATTCCTTCGCTGTCAGGAAGCTTGTGGCGGCGGGATATGAGGTCTTTGTCATCCCCGAGGGAAAGCTCGACGACGACCAGATCAAGGCGTTCTGTGATGAGGTGGAGAAGGCTTTGAGTGGGTGAGAGGCAGGCGATCTCTTCAATCTGGCCGGGTCCATCTGTGATTTGGGTCTCATCCCGTAGCCGTCGCCTTCTATTTGATGGCGATCTCCACCGCCATAAATCCGTAAAGCACGCAAATGGGTGGTCCGATTCCAGCGGTCTTGCGACTTGTGAGAGCTTCCTGGTCTGTCCAGAGAGTGCATAATCTCGGTGAGTTTCACCATCGCATCGTTGCAGGGCCGGAGGCGGCGGTATCGAGTGACGTGAGGTGGAAGCCGAAGCTGAAGGTGGGGGTGGAGGCGCTTGATCATCGGCGGTTTGCCGAAACGTTTTTCGAGGTGGCGGTCTTGATATCGAGGAGGGCGAGGTGATCCGACTTAAAAGGATCTCGCAAGGATCTCGCGCGAGGTGACTTATCGATGCTGGCGACGGATTGGCTTTCTGAAGGCGATTCTCTCTATTCGATGGGCAGGTACGCCGAGGCCGTCCGGGCTTATGACGAGGCCGTCCGGCTCAATCCCGAGGATGCCGATGGCTGGAATAAGAAGGGCGCAGCTCTGGCAGCTCTGGGCGACCATGCGGCGGCGATCCGGGCCTGCGACGAGGCCATCCGGCTTGATCCTGAGTTCGCCCTGGCATGGAACAACAGAGGATTCGCCCTCAGGAATCTGGGCAGGGTTCTTGAGGCGATCGAGGCTTACGACGAGGCCCTCCGCATAAATCCTGTGTACGTCAGGGCCTGGATTAACAAGAGCGCCGCCCTCGAAGCCCTCGGCATGAGGTCCGAGGCGGAGTCGGCCCGTGGACGGGCAAGAGAGCTGCAATCGAGGAGATAGACGGGATCGGTAGGATTCTGAGGCGTCCGCTTCTCAGCCGTGGCTTACAGCTGTGGCTTAATATCTTGCAGGGGCTGGCGGAAGACCGCCCCGCCCGGCCGCACCAGCCGGTCGGCGGGATCACCGGGCGGCGTCCTCGACGATGGCGATTTTCTCCGCCGAGAGCCTGAGAAGCTCGCGGACGAGGCCGCCGATCTGCCGACCGACCCGGTGCCATCGATCTGCCGATGGAGTCGGTCATTTCGCAGCTGGTCTTTTGTCGTCTCACCAACTAAACCGAGAGCCATTCATCTCTCTCGATCCCGGCCTCCCGCAAGATTATTGCCAAAAGCTTCACCCCGATCGTCTCGCCGTGGGGGTTTGGGATGGTGACGAGAATGTCTCCTTTGACCATGTAAGGATGCTTCGTTCCGTGATACGGCCCATCGAAGCCGAGCTTTCGGAGCCGCCGGATCAGGTCTCGATGAGATACGGGCAGAAGCTTAGACAACGGCCTCGGGCTCCGCGGAGACTTCGATAGTTTTGCCGCCGATCGTCGGTATGGCCATCCCGAGCCTCAGCTTCAGGGCGATCCATCCTTCCAGGACCTCGATGAGATCTTTGCGGCACTCCTCGATAGTCTTCCCGGTGGCGATGACGCCCTGGAGGCCCGGAACCGTTGCGCAGTAGTCGCCCTCCTCGATCGGCTCGTACTCTGCTCGGGCGAGGGCTGCCTGTATGTACTCGGAGAACATAGCTGGAATTTTGTTTGGCTCTCCGCCGATTTATATCCTTTTGCTGGGCTTGGGCAGAGGTTAAATGCGATCCTCTCCTATCATTATTCAGGTTTCGTTACCGCCCGGCCTCGCCGCCGGTCGGCGCGATCACCGGGCGTTTTCCTTGCCGGTCTCGATAGAGCTATCATTTCCGGCCCCCGACACAGCCAGCAAATAGCTAGCTAAAACAAAATATACTCATAGAAACGCAAATATTGTGATTACACATTTATGATCACAATAAGGGAGATTAATGTGATCATGAATGTGAGTTTGTATTTAGCGCACATTTCTTCATTCGTTGCGGTAAATGTATCGAGAACCACGCCCCCTGCCTACAAGTTCGATTTTTCCAGGATTTTCGTCTACCAGTTCCCTCATTAAGCGGATAACCTGGTATCTACCTAAATGTGTGATCTGTCGAATTTCAGTATTTGAAAGCCCACTTTCGCCACGTTCAAATCTCTGCTTGAGAACGCTGAGTATCCTCGTCTTTGCTGCATCCCAATCGATGCGCCTGTCTCGTTCTGGATGACCAGACGCCGAAAGCTGCCAGCCTCGGCAGAGCCCATTGTCAGAGGTGGCCGGAGACGATCGTCGAGGACGCAATAGTTATATTGCAAAATTAAAATAGAATTAGAAATATACACCCGGCGGCGGAGACCACCCGCCTGGCAGCGCCGCCGGTCGGCTTCCTCGCCGATGGCGATCTCCTCCGCCATCAGCCCGCGGAGCTCGCGGACGAGCTTCTCGATCAGCGTTTCCATCGCCATAGACGGACATTAAAGTTCTTTACCAAAAGTCGATTTATCCGATTCTTCTTTATAATCGTCATCAAAATCAATCATAGGAATGCCGCGAACCACAGGCTTACCCATGGCCTGCTCAACAAGCTTGATCAAAGCTTCTTCTCTTGTCTTGAAGAATCCATCAAAATCGTCGCTCCGCATATAATGCGGATCTATTGAATGAGTGATTAGAATCTCATCCATGTGATCGCTACTTATTCCTGCGTTTCGTTCCATGTGGGTTAAATAATCACTTGGTGCCGTCCCACCGATAATTCTATTCGTCTTTGCAGATATTGGCGTTTTGTTTATTATGCAGTTGCAGCGTTCTTGATTAATCCCGTTTGACGAACACCAATCCTGTGGGAATATGTGATGGATATCTATCTTCTCATCAAAATAGCTCTGTTCATCTATCGAATAACCTGTTCGCAAGTCCAAAGCTCCGCCTCTCATCAATATTGCTAAGATTCCTTTGTAAGCTGCGCTGTTCCTGGTGCGCAAGGTGAAGAGACGAGAGGGATTAAAGCCAGCATCGTATACTGTTATCGGTTCAGAGCCACCATCTGTCCAGGTCAAGAACTCAGAGAGATCTCGGGCGAAACGGGTCTCGATGGCGCTTCCATAGAGTTCTCCGAGAACGCCACACCAGAACCAACGGGAAAGCCTGGCTCGTATGCCTTCCTTGTCAGCTTCATCTCCAAGAACGGCCAAAATTGCCGCCATGGGAATTAGTTGTGTGCTGTAAGGAATATCGCGTGCCGAGAATATTTTTTGAGTATGAAGGAATTTAGCTGCTCTTTCGAAGCCTTCGATAACGGGGTCAGCACACTTTTGATAATCGGCCAGTGAGAGATTTAAGATATCCTTTCTCTTGCAGCTGACAGGTGGGGCATTCTCTGCGGCCTGACCTGAGTTTATGCAGATATTTCGATTCTGCCAAGTTGCCAGCAATGTTACAGCCTGTAAAAATTCGGTGTTTTCAATCTTGGCCAGCAGTTTGTTCTTATTGAGCCTATCTTTGCGAACTGACCAATCCTTTCTCAAGATGAATTCGTCAGCTGCAAAGGTCGCCGTCAGCAGCTCAAATACATTGAGCAAGACGCCTCCTGTGTTTACTTTTTCGAATACCTGACATACGGCGTCCTTAGGCGTCTCTTTTGTGAGTTGAATGACTGGGATCTGGTATTGCTCAAAACGCTTGACGACCTCTCCTTCGAATTTGTCCCATAATTTTGACTTCTCTTGGTTATGATCAAAATATTCGTTAAAACCCCTTCTCCAGTCTGACGAATTGAATACCTTATTAAGAGGAAATAGGCCTGCCTCATATTCCTTTTCTGGTGTAGAATAATCGCTGATTACTTCGTTGCGGAAGTTCCGGATTACTTTGTCCTCAGGCAAGCCTACTATGGAATCTTCACGATCGTTATTCAATTTTATTGCGTGTTCTATATTAATATAATACCATCGTTTTATCTCTTTTCCTCGTACATCCTTTGTCTTTGCTGGCTTTTCGGAGTAAAGGGCCTGGAAAAGGGCGGTTAATCGTTGTTGGCCATCTAATACCAAAAAATCCGGGCAGCTTATTTCAGGATTCTCGACGCCATCGATAGGACGAGGTTCGAATCTCACGTTCTCGTTCCCCGTCTCCAACATCATCACTGCTCCAACAGGATATGATAGCGAAACACTGGCCAGTATGCTCTTGATGTGGTCATCGTCCCATTTCCAATCTCGCTGGAACTCAGGGACCTGTATTTTTCCTCTCTTGATATCATCCAAAAGACTGCTCAATGGAAGATCTGGGCTTTGAAACGTCTTCTTCAGATTCATTCTATACCTCCTATTTTGTCGCCTCCTCTACGATGGCGATCTCCTCTTTCGTCAGCCCGTAAAGCTCGTAGACGAGGCCGTCGATCTGCCGATCGGTCGCCTCGATCTGGCGCGAGAGGAGGGTCTTCTCGTGGCCGGTCTTCGCCTCCGCCACCCTTCGGTGCAGGTCCAGCATATTCTCGACGAGCTTCACCATGCGATCGTGCCGGGCGACGTCCTGGGGGTCGGAGAAGTCGATGGTGCGGATGGGGAGTCTCGCAACATTGGTTTTCTTGACCTCTGCGAGTGCCTCTCCTACCTCTGGATTGAGAGCGTGATAATACCAGTTTAGCAGTTTTGAGTTGATACATCCCAGCATGTAATTGATGTAGGGATGGTTTGTAGACGGGACTAAAACATGCATATTATTTAAACATAAAAGACCTCCAAAGTCTATCGTCCCAACCAAACTATCTCCAGTCTGACGCATAAAAATTTTGGCTGGAGCATCGAAATTAGCAGCTGGTCTAGGTTCGGCTAACCAAGGTCCATATTTTATGTATCTCAATTCAATGGGATCTATTTTATATCGATTAATATCCTTACCACGAAGATATTGCCGATACGAATCATCTAGTTTTCTGTCACTATCATAAATTCTATTTTTGACAACTTCTTTTGTCTGCGGCGGCTTTCCCTTGCCCGATTGATAAGGCTTGATGCCGACATTGATCGCGCATAGTTCACTAAGCGGATAACATCGTCTAACGCATTTTTCAACTAGATCCGTCTCCGAAGAATCCATAAAAATATTAATTACATCGCCGTTTTTGTCTATCCATTTTTGTTGTTCGTGAAATATCTGTGCAATAGCTGAGTTTGAATTTCTATCCACAAATTCATCACACGATTTTGCAATAGTAACTTGAGCGGTCCAGTCATCAGGATTGGATCTTTGGAGTATTACAATTTCAGTATCCACCGTGACCTTGGGAAATACAGGATACTTAAAATGAACTATCTCAATTATCCGAGTTTTATTAGTTACCAATCTTCGAATCTTATTTTGAAGTAAGTTTGTAAGCCATGGATTTGGTATAATCATACCATATAATCCGCCAAATTTTAATAGACGTTTTAATGATTTCTCAAGGAATAGAAGATAGCTATCAAGTTGATAACTCTGACATGTATATGTAAAATTTAAATAAGGTTTTTCGGCCTCATGCAGGTACGCTCCATAAGGTGGATTCCCAATCACCGCATCAAACCCGCCCCGGCTCATGATCTCGGGGAACTCGGCCTCCCAGTCGAAGGCGTTCACCCTGTACATCTCCTCCTCGTCGAAGAGGGAGGTCTGGCCGTCGTAGAAGTCGGGGCCGATCAGCGAGTTTCCGCACTTTATGTTCTCGCCAAGATCTGGAAGAGCCCGGTCGTGAAAGAGGGTGAGCTGCCTCGATAGCGTCTCCTGGTTTTCGCCCTCCAGGACCTTCAGCTGGAGGGAGAGCTTCGTCACCTCCGTCGCCTGGAGGTCGATGTCGACGCCGTATATGTTGTTCAGGAGAA
>ERZ795053.7705-NODE-7705-length-10295-cov-10.168555_pt1 | contig 10295 bp, 8 predicted proteins | sample MGYA00375137_ERZ795053 | MGnify/ENA primary metagenome ERZ795053 (study PRJEB30182, sample SAMN05720284) | activated sludge metagenome | isolation source: Anaerobic digester | place: Hong Kong | collected 2014-12-17 ... | reverse complement strand
TCGATCCAGGCCACCCAGGTCATCGCCAACAATGCCAAACTGTATGTCAATCACAAAGAAGGATTTATCGGTTATGGCATGAAGAACGATGAATTCGTCACCGACTGCTCGGATATCGACGACATCATTGTAATCCGAAAAGACGGTAACTTCCAGGTAAGCCGGATTGCCGATAAAGTGTTTGTAGGCAAAGACATCCTGCATGTAGCCGTTTGGCAAAAAGGAGACGACCGCACGACCTATAATCTGGTGTACCTGGACGGAAAATCCGGTCGATCCATGGTCAAACGATTCCAGGTAACTGCCATCACCCGGGATAAACCCTATGACCTGACCAAAGGTACTCCGGGCTCAAAAGTACTCTACCTTACCGCCAATCCTAACGGTGAATCGGAGGTGATCAACGTTCAGCTTTCATCGGGATGTAAAGCCAAGATCAAGAACTTTGAATTTGATTTTGCCACGCTGGACATCAAAGGCAGAACGTCGCAGGGAAACATCCTGACCAAATATCCCGTGCGGAAGATCACCCAAATGGAAGTCGGTAAATCCACCCTGGGAGCTCAGAAATTATGGATGGATGAAGTGAGTGGAAATCTCAATAAGGATGAACGGGGTCTATACCTGGGCGCTTTTGACACCGGAGACCAAATTCTGGTGATCACGCGCGATGGTTCGTACCAGCTTACCGACTTCGAACTGACCAATCGCTACGTACCTAAAGACATCGTGCACATTGGCAAATTTGACCATGATGAAGTGATCAGCGCCGTCTATTACGATGGAGATAAGGATACCACCTTCGTCAAACGGTTCCAGATCGAAACTTCCTCAGCAAACCAGAAATTTGGTTTTATTTCGGAACATCGGTCATCACAGCTCTATTTTGCTTCCACCGATCCGGAGCCAACCGTGATCTTTACGTATAAGGAGAAGAATAAAAAGATGCAGGAAACCATCCTTCTCCATGAATTCATCGACGTCAAAGGCTGGAAAGCTCAGGGGAATAAATTGATCAGTGGCAAACTGGTCGAAGTGAAACAGCTGGAAGGAGAGGACGAAGATGGTGAGGAAGGTGAGCCCGGAGGGGCATTAAAAACCGGAGATACCATCGAATTTGATGTGCCGCATCAGAAGTCGATCTTTGACCTGGATGACGAGCAGGACAATTAGCGTTTTTCCCATCAAGATCAACGCTTAGAGCAATAAATCAAGAGGCTGCCGGAATGACCGACAGCCTCTTTTTATTTTTCCGGGGTTTCAAAAAACTAAACCCACACCTAATTTATGCCTAAACTTAATCAGCCCGTTAAAATTCCGTCCATACCGCTCCGGCTTTACTGGACTCAACAACGCGATTGATGAACAGCATGCCCCGCACTCCGTCCGATGCCGTAGGGAAATCCTGGTAAACCGGATCAACTGCTTCTCCGGAGATCCGGGCTTGCAGACAGTACGCAAAGTTACGGTATATATTGGCAAAGGCTTCCAGATAACCTTCCGGGTGCCCTGCCGGTATCCTTGTGTGTGCCTGAGCGGAAGCGGACAGCGCGCCTACTCCGGTCCGCATCATCTCGATGGGTCGATCCGGCCATTTCAACCACAGCGTGTTGGGCTCCTGTTGCGCCCATTCCAAACCACCCTTCTCTCCGTAAACGCGGATACGCAGATTATTTTCCTCCCCCACGGAGATCTGACTGGCAAACAGGATGCCTTTGGCACCATGCTCGAAATGGATTAGCACATTACCGTCGTCATCCAGCAACCGGCCGTCGACGAATGCCGTGAGGTCGGCACAAAGCTCCTTAATCTTCAGGCCGGTAATAAATTCAGCCAGGTTTTCGGCGTGTGTGCCGATATCGCCCATGCATCCCGCTACGCCGCTTTTGGTAGGATCAGTACGCCAGGACGCTTGTTTTGAATCCGTATCTTCCACTTTGGTAGCCAGCCATCCCTGTGGATATTCAACAACCACCTTGCGGACCTTACCCAGTTTCCCATCGCGGATCATATCCCTGGCCTGCTTGACCATTGGGTACCCGGTATAGTTATGGGTCAATGCAAACAGCAATCCAGTCTCTTTCACCAACGCTTCCAATTCAAGCGCTTCTTCCATATTGAAAGCTAATGGCTTATCACAGACGACATGAAATCCATTTTCCAATGCCATCTTGGCGGGACCAAAGTGAACATGATTGGGCGTAACGATGGAAATGAAATCCATCCGGACATCCTCCGGGAGTTGTTTTTCCTTTTCTATCATTTCAGCGTACGATGCGTAAACCCGTTCTGGGGGAAGCATCAAATCCTCTCCGGATGCCTTGGATTTGGCTGGGTCCCCACTGAAGGCACCACAAACCAATTCAATTTGCCCGTCCAGGGCTGCTGCCATGCGGTGGACAGCACCAATGAAAGCGCCACGGCCTCCACCTACCATCCCCATTCTTACTTTTCTTTTCATCCTGCTTATGATTTTTAACCCAGATGATTGGGTTTATTATTCGGAAATACGTCTGATCATCAGGTGTCTGAAGCGCATAGCGTGATCATGATCCTGGAGACCAATGTGTCCGGTCCGTGATTTTGCAAATTGCGGAAAGGGAGCAAACTTCGACCGGGCTACCCGCTTTTGCCAATCCGCTGATGCCATATCGAAAGATACGGCAACCCGCCCATTTAACCAATATTGTACATGGGAACCCAAGGCCAATATCCGGATGCTATTCCACGATCCGATGCTATTTGCCAGACCCGGTTCGGATTCATACAAGTCGTAACAATCGCCGGTATGATGCTTTAACATCTGGTCCTCACCCAGCCATGAATCGTACACCTGATCGTCAATCAATTGCAGCTCGGGCGACCATTGCCACATCAGATGCGATGCATCATCGGGTACCCGAATAAAAATGCCGCTGTTAGCCGAGTCTGATAGCATGACTTCCAGTGATAGTTCAAAATTGCTGAATGTATCGCGTGTAATCAGATCCCCCCGGGTTCCGGGCAGATCATCCGGCGCCCGCAAAACCAACATTCCATGTTCTACGACCCAGCCCGAAGGAATTGAATCCATGCCAAAGCCTTTCCAATGGTTCAGATCTTCTCCATTGAACAATGCAATCCAACCTGCTTCCTGCTCCTCCGGTGTCGGGCTCCAACCTGCATCGATCGTCCCGGTGGCGGGTTCTTCCACTGCTGTATTATCATCGAACGGCGCTTCCCCCGAGGTACAAGCAGACCATAATCCGACCACGAAAATCAACAAAAAAGAGGCATACCGGGTATCGAATCGTCTATGAAATGTCATCATGAGGGCTCCAAAATAAAGTTTATTTAATTAAGAAATAGCCATGTATTTTTATATTTATTCGAATTTTTTCAAGCTTTTCCTTAGGTAATTAAACAAATCGAAAAACAATCTTCTTATGAGCGAATCAACTATTTCCGAAAATACCAAGATGCGCCTGTTTCTGGGATCATGCCTGGCCCTGATCACTACCGCATTTTCATTTAGTATCCGTGCCGGTATTCTTCCCCAGTTGGGCGAAGAACTGAGCCTTTCGGCAGAACAACTTGGTTTCATCAACTCCATGTGGTTTTTTGGATTCCCCATTTCGATGGTGGTTGGCGGTCTGATCTACCATTCGGTAGGTCCCAAGCGGATCATGCAGTTTGCTTTCTTTGCCCATGCTATCGGTATTATTATGACCATTTACTCCGGTAGTTATGCCGGACTGCTGATATCCACTTTTTTAATCGGTTTGGGTAACGGATGTACCGAAGCAGCCTGTAACCCCATGATTGCAGACATGTACTCGGGCGTTAAGATGAGTAAAATGCTTAACCGCTTCCACATGTGGTTTCCGGGAGGTATAGTCATAGGAAGTTTGGTATCCCAATTTATGACCGGTGCGGGCATGAGCTGGCAATCCCAGATCTGGATCATCCTGATTCCGACCCTCCTGTATGCTTACCTGTTCTGGGGGCAGACTTTCCCAAAAGCAGAAGCCGCTTCGACACCTCTGATGGAGAACCTGAAAGCAATGCTTACACCTTTATTCCTCTTTATGTTCGTATGTATGTCACTGACTGCCATCTCGGAATTTGGTCCGCAACAATGGAGTGGACTGATCCTGGCCAAGAGTGGGGCGCAACCGATGCTGATCCTGGCTCTCGTTACAGGTCTGATGGCGGTATTCCGTTTCTTCGGAGGAGAAGCGGTGCATCGTCTTGATGTCACCGGGGTATTACTGGGTTCCGCCGTGCTGGCTACGATCGGCGTTTATCTGTTTAGCACCCAGACGGGAAGTATGGCTTATGTAGCAGCAATTATCTATGCCATGGGGATCGCCTATTTCTGGCCGAACATGATCGGATTCATTGCTGCCAAAATACCGCAGAGCGGCGCTTTGGGCATGTCCATCATCGGTGCGGTAGGTATGTTTTCCACCTCCATCTGGCAGCCGATCATTGGCAGATGGATTGATGCCGAACGGGTCACAGCCGCAACCACCGGGCTGACCGGAGATGAGCTTGAACTGGTTGCCGGTCAGGCTACCCTGGGTAAAATGGTATTTTTCCCTGGAATCCTGATCATTCTGTTTACCATTTTATACGTTTGGATGCGCCGACGCAATCAACCAGCCGTGGCTGCCGGATAATCAGATTCCGATCAGTAAAAATATAATCCTTCAAAGTCCAGCAAATTCTTTTTCCAGGAATGGCTGGACTTTTTTAGGTTAACTACCTTCGATACAAACTTTCGTCGATGAGAAATGTATTGTGCTGGGCATTGATGCTCATTTCGGTCTGGTGTTTTACACAGGAACCCGTCTTTCTGATTACTGCTGATCAGTTGTTTGACGGTCATGAGATGCACTCAAATTGGGCGGTCACGGTCCAGGGAAATCGCATCCTTGCAGTAGGGCCGGTGACAGAATTACAGCATCCCGGACAAACGGTGATCAATGGGGGTAAAGCTACCGTTATGCCCGGCATGATCGAAGGGCACAGCCATTTGTTGCTGCATCCCTACAACGAGACCTCCTGGAACGATCAGGTTTTGCGTGAATCCATGGCGGAGCGAATCGCAAGAGCCACTGTTCATGCCCAACGAACTGTGGAAGCAGGGTTTACTACTGTCCGCGACCTGGGCACTGAAGGAGCCGGATACGCTGATATCGGTCTGAAACAAGCTATTGAAAAAGCGGTGATTACGGGACCCCGGATGCTCTGCGCCGGCCCGGCCATGGTGGCCACCGGCAGTTACGGCCCAAAAGGATTTCAGGACCAGGTGGATGTTCCGCAGGGAGCCGTGGAGGTCGACGGTGAAAATCTGATCCGGGAAGTACGGACTGAAATCGGGCATGGTGCTGACGTCATTAAAATATACGCAGATTACCGGTGGGGTAGAAATGGTGAAGCATTACCCACCTTCAGCGAGGAAGAGTTAAGAACTGTCGTCGAAACTGCCCGCAGTGCAGGACGTTTTGTCGTAGCTCATGCTTCAACAAGAGAAGGTATGCTGCGTGCGATCCGTGCCGGGGTACGTACCATTGAACATGGGGATGATGCCGACCGTGAAGTACTGCAAGCAATGCTCGATCACCAGGTAGCACTTTGTCCAACCCTGGCTGCACCAGAAGCCATCCTCGAATACCGTGGATGGCGGAAGGGCACCGATCCTACGCCGGAACGCATCGAACGCAAACGAGTCGGATTTCAACTGGCAATAAGCATGGGTGTTCCCATCGTTGCCGGCGGGGATGTAGGCGTATTTACGCATGGGGATAACGCCCGGGAACTGGACCTTATGGTGGAATACGGCATGGCGCCCATCGAAGTATTGCGATCGGTAACCGAAGGCAATGCTTTTTGGCTGGACCTACCGGAGCTTGGCGCATTAAAACCCCAATACCTCGCCGATATCCTCCTGATTGAAGGCAATCCGGCCCAGGACATTCATCAGTTGCACCGGATCAAAGCAGTCATGCAGAATGGTCAGTGGGTGGTCAAACCGTAGGTGTAGGAGCCGGAACGGGCAAGGTCGCCTGATCCACGATGCCCCGATCCCGGAATATTCGCACCAGTATAGGTATATTAATGGCTACCAATACCACAAACAGATAGGTATAAGGAAGTTGTAAAAGATGGTAAAATAGGGCCAGATAAATCTTGAAACTACCCCAAACAAAATAGGTCGGATGGATCATCTTGCGAACGGTCCGCCAGTAAAGCAGCATGGATAGCGCTACCCAACCCATTAAGAGTGCAATCTGCGTTCGCTGCAATCGTTTCAGACGGTTCTCAACCGGCGTTTCCGATGATTCAAAAAAACGATTTGCCAGACCTACTCCCTTGTACAGCGTATACGGTTTATTCATATCATCCTGCCAGGGCTGACCGTGCCATTCTGCCAGAGCAGCGCGTTGATGATGGGCCAGGCCACGGGTAAAACTGCCCGGGTCCCGCAGCCAGAAGGGCAGCACATACAGCACCAAAACGGTACCTGCTACAATAGCCATACCCTTGAGGACATGCTTCCGACTTCGCAAATTCCACAAATAAAGCGCAAACATAGGCAACCAGAAAATCAATGCATACCTCGACAACAGGCAAGCAGAAAGGGTCAACGCCTGAAACCAAACCGACCGGGAACGCCAGGATGCCAGAAACAACAGATAACACCCGGCAATCATCCACTCTACCGTGACGCCATAAACAATGTCGTCAAAGATCGCTACCATCCGCAGCCACAGAAATAAATAGGCACAACCCACAAAAATGCCAATCCAGCCGGGCTGCCAATACTTAATACTTACGACCACTCCGATCAGAAACAGCCCGAAGGCATACATCCGAAAATCAAGACCAAGGGCATAAGGCACTGAAAAGGGTAACCATGTAAACGGCAGGTAAGTAGGAGATAGATCATAGCCCCATTCGTTGATCACCAGATAAGGATTGATGCCGTGCCAAAACCGGTCCAACAGCACATAGATCTGTGGAATGATATCCGACTGGGATGGATCGGAATAGTCAACCGGGAATTTATGCCAGGCGGCCTGAATGACCGGAAGGGCGAGTAAAACCACAACAAATACCCAGGCGGCTATACTTACCCAGCCGGGCCGATATTTTCGCGGGGTCCTGGGGGCAGGAGCGGGAATGAATGACAGGATAAGCAGGACAGCACCTACCACGAAGGAGGCTATAAATAGGACTATTGAAGAAGTGTCCTGACCCCATCGATCCCGACACGACGTCAGCAGGCATACTTCTCCAAATACTCCCAGGAGTAGAAGCAAGGCCATCGCATACCACCACAATTGTCTTACGGATTGCTCCATCAAGGCGTACGTATGCGATCAAGATAAGACATATCGCCGATTTCGATTTGTGATTTTAGACCCAGTTTGGAAAAACGAATGAAACTACTCTCCTCTCTCTACATTGGCGGAGAGGAGCATCCGATTATTCTGGCAGAACGAGGTGCCGGCCTGAGTAATCAGGAATTGATGTGTAACAGCGGCTCACTAAAAGCATAAGTAAGCAAATCATACGTGGTCAGGATCCCACATAACGCCTTGTCATCATCAATGATCGGTATCGCCCTGAATAGATTTTCGCGAAATATGCCTACTGCAAGGGATATCGGATCTTCGAAGTGAAGGGTCATAACCTGTTTGGTCATCACTTCCTTGACCAGCAAAGAGGAAAGGAATTTCTTATTCAGGACTTCTTCGTATTCTCTGCGGAAAAGCGTAAAGTGATCGCACAATAAATTATAATCGTCCTTGCTCACGATCCCGACCACCTGGTTTTTTTGATCAATAACCGGCAAATGATGGATGTGGTTGGCACGAAAAACTTCACCTACTTTGTCCATCACGTCATCCGGATGCACCGCAATGACCTTGCTTGTCATGACTTCGGATATTTTCACATTGGCAACCATAGTTAAACTGGTTTTTAAATTTTGGACATTAGGTTTCTGAATACTCCTCGTTACTGAACGTTGTTGACTCGGCAAACGCAAAAGCCAATAAGTCGTGGTTGGTGATCAAGCCGACCAAAGCTCCGTCGTCTACAACAGGTAGTGCGTGTAATTTATTGGACAATATAATATCCGCCGCCAGTCCAACCGTATCTTCCGGCTCGATGACCAATGGACTGAGGGTCATAAACTCTCCAATCTGCATGGAAGAAAGCAACTTTTCATTATAGGACTTGCCCGATGTCATACTGGTCAGTTTATCAAGCAGTTTATGCATGTCTGTCTGGCTGACAATACCCACCAGTTTATTCCCCTGATCCACGACCGGTATGTGATGAATGTTGTGGGACCGGAATACATCTTCAACTTTCGAATACCTGTCATCCGAATGGACCGTTATCAAATTCGTGGTCATGATTGCAGCTACGGGAGTTTGCGGATTCATAATGTAAATTTTGTATTCCTAAGTTATTCAAGTCCTTCACAAGGCTAAATGATGACAATCAATAAATTGGCAAACCTGGGTCATAACCCAACACTTTTAACCGTCATTTTGGTGCTAATCCGAGATCGGATGCAACACCCGATAATTGGTTGTTTGACCTGCGACTTCTTCCAATATGCAGTAAATGAGCATCAAAGTCAATAGCCGCTCAATGCTTCACAGCGGCAAGGAACCGCATTATCCGTATCTTGGATGCTGCATCAAACCTGAAACCAAGTCGATGAAACAATGGGCAGCTAGTGGATTGTGTATTTGTCTGATCCTTTTATTCCCGTCCTGTCATCCTTCCGATCAAACGGATGATTCCGGACGTCTTCCTACTCCAAACGTCGTGCTGATCTACGCGGATGACCTGGGATATGGTGACCTGGCCTGTTATGGAGGTACCGGGGTCGCAACCCCCAATATCGATGCGCTAGCGCGCCAGGGCACCCGGTTTACGCGGGCTTATGCCAGTTCTGCGACCTGTACCCCATCGCGTTATTCCATGCTGACAGGTCGATATGCCTTCCGCACTCCGGGAACCGGCGTAGCTCCTGGAGATGCTTCCTTGCTCATTGATACGTCCTATTTCACGCTGGCGGATGTCTTTCAACAGGCCGGCTACCATACCGGAATAGTCGGTAAATGGCATCTGGGCCTGGGTGGTCCTGATGGGCCTGACTGGAACGGTATCCTTCGCCCCGGGCCATTGGAACTTGGTTTTGACTACGCATTTCTTATTCCTGCGACCAACGACCGGGTGCCTTGTGTATTTGTCGAAGATCACGCCGTTGTCGGCCTGGATCCACACGATCCGATCCGCGTCAGTTACCGGGAAAAGGTTGGGGAGCAACCTACCGGTAAAGCGCATCCGGAATTGCTCCGCATGCACCCTTCCCATGGCCATGACCAGACCATCGTCAACGGCATCAGCCGTATCGGTTATATGACGGGGGGACAGGAAGCTTTATGGCGCGATGAAGATATCGGTGATACCCTGGTATCCAAATCGGTGCAATTCATCCGTGCCAACCACACCCAGCCCTTTTTTCTTTTTCTGTCTACCGTCGATGTTCACGTCCCGCGAACGCCCAATGAACGATTTGCCGGCACCTCCGGCATGGGTCCTCGCGGTGATGCCATTGCCGAACTCGACTGGATGGTCGGTCAGATCCGGTCGGAACTGGAACGCTATGGCATTCTGGATCAGACGCTGATCCTTTTCAGCAGTGACAATGGGCCGGTGACCGACGATGGCTATCAGGATCAATCCGATGAGTTGCTGGGTGACCATCAGCCCCGAGGCGGCTTGCGTGGTGGCAAATACAGTGCGCTTGAAGCCGGAACGCGTATTCCCTTCATCGCTTCCTGGCCGGGTCGGATTCCTGCTGATCAGACATCGAATGCGCTGATGAGCCAGGTGGACCTGGTGCGATCATTGGCCGCTTTGGTAGGCACGACTGTCCCGGAGGGGCAGGCAACCGATAGCGAAGAGCAGCTACCGGCACTGTTAGGCGACTCGGCTACCGGGCGTATCCAGCTGATCCAGGAAGCCATCCAGCACGTTTTAACTTATGTTGAAGGGGATTGGAAATACATTCCTCCGCACGATGGCCCAAGGATGGTGTCCTGGGGTGTGGCCAATGAGACCGGCTTCGATGCTTCCCCTCAGCTTTACCATTTAAGTAATGATCCCGGCGAACAATTCAATGTTGCCGATCAATATCCTGAGCAAGTAAAGGAAATGGCTGCCAAGCTGGAAGCCCTGATTGCTCAATCGCCGCAGGCTTCCCATTAAACCGGGTTTCGTGA